>Ga0209542_10020977_pt1 | contig 10280 bp, 11 predicted proteins | sample RifCSPhighO2_01_FD_184028 | JGI IMG/M metagenome (GOLD analysis project Ga0209542, IMG submission 184028) | Soil microbial communities from Rifle, Colorado - Rifle CSP2_plank highO2_0.1 (SPAdes) (version 2) | ecosystem: Environmental > Terrestrial > Deep subsurface > Rock core/Sediment ...
ATCGGCAGTTTGCGAAACGTGTATGATCCGCCGTGCAACTTACTCCATTCATAATGCCATGGATATCTACGGCAATGTTCACGGACGGCGATCGCGGCACTTTTAAACATCGTTTTATGGCTGTATTTCGCGCCGATAATTCTTTCAAGCATTACGTCGCGGTCGCAGATTAAACACAAATATAAAATGCGGGCGCCGTTTTTGCGAGCGAACTTTTCAAGTTTTTTTCTTTTGTTTTTTTCGGCAAAATTGGAACTCAGGATGACGCTTCTCCCAGATGAGACAGCGTTATTGATTAAAGCGTAATAAATTTTGTCTGTTTTTTCGGGCGTAAAACCAAATCCTTCCTCGCGAAGTTTTACGCGTATGGCGTCTTTTTCGATAATTTTCCAGCCCAGAATTTTGCCAAGTGCTTTGGCAATTGTGCTTTTGCCCGAACCCGTTATACCGACAAAAGCCAGAATCACCGGCGTTTTGGTTCTTCGCTTTTTTACGCGCGCCCCTCTTACCATCTCGCTTTTTATTTGTTCAGAAAATTTAGACATTTTGCGGGGGTAGTAGGAATCGAACCCACATCATCTCTTTTGGAGAGAGACATTCTACCATTGAACTATACCCCCATTTTTTCCTTTCTCAAAATCCTCAAATGAGCGCTGTGAAGCAAAATTGAAACTGCGGAGAAAATAATTGAAATGATTATCAGAATTTCAGCCGGCCTTCGTAAAACTCCGTACTCCGGAACCAAAATAAGCGCCAATATACCCAAAATATACAGGGTGATGCGCGCCCTATCAAGAGCCGACTTATAATCCTCCTTCGGCTTAAGCGGGTTTGAACCGGCTGTCTTCAGCTCTAAAAAGCGAATCGCGCCCAAAAAAATCCAGCCGATAAAAAACCACCCAAAAAGGTTGTAGCGCAAAAAACCTTTTTCAATCAAAAAATAGCTCGGCGTTAAGGCAAGTAGAACGTCCCTCGCCACGTCCAAAACCACGCCCAGGCTCGTAATACGACTAGAATTGCGGGCCAAAGACCCGTCAAGCATGTCCGAAAATCCGGCAAAGAGAGCCGCAAAAAATACCACCCAAACCGAAGCGCCGCTCCAAAAAAGATATGCGAGCAGGCCCACCATTAAAAACCCGCAAAGACTCACGGCATTGGGCGAAGCGAACCCAAGTTTGTCAGTGAATGGTTTTAAAAGCCGGTCACGCCAAGTGGTCTCGGTCGCGGTCGCGTGCCAAAGAAACAAATGCAGACTCTCTTTTGAAATAAAAACCGGCAGAATAAAATAACCGACGAGAATAGAAACGAGAAAAAATAAGACCTGCTCCATTACGAAGTCAGCTTCGCTTCCTTATGCAGGGTGTGTTTTTTGCACCACTTGCAGAATTTTTTCAGCTCTATCTTGCGCTCAACTTTCTTTTTGTTTTTGGAACTGTAATAGCCGTCGCGTTTGCAGACGGAGCATTTGAATTTAAAAAGGTTGTCTTGACTCATGGATTTAAGGTTATCCCAAAAAGTGGCGAAAATCAAATCTTGGAGCCGAGGGGGAGGATTGAACTCCCGACCTCCGCCTTACCATGGCGGCGCTCTGCCAACTGAGCTACCTCGGCAATGACATTTATTTTAATAGAATTATAGGTAAAAACAAGAAAGGGCCGGGCGGATTAGAACCGCTTCGGCCCCTTTTAATTCTTTACTCCTTCCTGTTTCTGCTTCTGACGAAGAAAACCCTGACCATATTGCAAAAGACTCATCTCGGTCGTCCCGAGAGCTTTCGCTATCTTCTTGATGGTAGCCAGAGTCGTGTTACCCTGGCATGTTTCAATATGACTTAAAATCACCCTGTTGACATTGGCCTTCAGCGAAAGCTCCTCCTGCTTTAAATTTTGTTCTCGCCGCAAAGCGCCAACGCTCACGGCCAGTAAAACAGCGATGTCAGCCTCCTCCGGATCGGCACGGCACAACTCGTCCCACTCCATCGGCTTCATCTCCCAAAATAAATGACAAAGATATCTCCGCAAACAAAATCCACTTTTAATATAGAGAGTATTTCAAATAAAACAAGGGGTGGATAAATGAAAACCCCCGCAAGCGCGCTGCCTGCGGGGGGTTGTTGCGGGGGTCCGAGCGGATCTTGGAACTAGGCGAGGACTTTGGCGAGGAGCCGGCGATGGACCGCCCTCGGGTTGTCGCCCAGGAAGCGGATGCGCACCGCGGGCTGGCCGCGAAGCGTGTCCATGCCGACGAGCGCCACCTCCCTTGTCCCCCGGCCGTGCTTCCCGGGGATGACGACGTTCCCAAACTTGGGCTGGCGGACGTTGCCCTCGGGCGCTCTGACGACGGCCGAGGCATTCTCGGCCGCGATCAGACTGACCACGGCCACGCTGTTGCTGCCCTTGTAAAGCCTGACTTCCCGGACGAGGGCGAATCCGACTACGACGAGCAGAACGACGAAAACGACCAAAAGCGTCTGTTGACTCATGCCCTTACCTCCACAAAAGGGATTTAACCCAAAAATGCCTATTTCAATCTTTCTGAAGTATATCATGGAAATATATTTGTGTCAATAGCGTACGATTAGACCTTTTTAACTCCATTTACTAAACTATATTTAACTAAAGCCCGTTCTTTTAGGAGAAAAAAAATGGCCATAAGCAGATTGCTTGACCAACCGGGATTCAGTCTCGGCTCTATCGGCTCAAGGCACGTCCTTGAAGACCTGCGCGACATGCTTTGGGACAAAAGCGAAGCCGGCCTTGAACGGGAAATCTTCGTCTGCACTGACCTAGTTGAAGTATTCTCCACGGCTCTTCGATGGAATCCAGAAAGAACCGATTTGTTCATTGACGAAAAAACATGGAAGGCTTTTAAAGCATTCCACGCTTTCAAGGACGCGCTCGGCAAAGACCCCAGAGACACGTTCCTGCGTCCGCTTATCCAAGCGATAGAGAAATTTCTGGAAGGCGTCGCCACCTACAATCCCCGCCCGTTTGAACTCCCCAAAAACATCAAAGAAAGTGTCTTGAAAGACCTTGACCGACTTATTTTTCTGACAGAACACGGAAATTTCGCTCTGCCGGCGAAATAGGCCAAAACAAACAAGTCCGCCGCAAGCGGACTTGTTTGTTTAAAAATTTGAAAATAAGCGGTGTGCGCAGGGAGGGATTCGAACCCCCGTAGCCCGAAGGGCGCTTGGTTTACAGCCAAGTGCGATTGACCGCTCCGCCACCTGCGCGATTGGCCTATCCTACCACGCTTTTTGTCTTTTTTAAAGCCTTCTTCGGGGCTTCTTTTTCGGAAACAATCACAAGTTCCCCGTTTTTTTCGTCAATGGCCAGCCGGTCACCGGAGCGGGCCGCGCCGCCTATCATTTTCTCTGCAATGGCATTCAGAATTTTTGACTGGATGAGCCGTTTCAAGGGGCGCGCACCGAAATTGGGGTCGTAGCCTTCGCGGGCAAGCAAGTGCTTGGCCGAAAGCGTCAAAGAAAAACCAATCCCCTTTTCGGCGAGCCTCTCGCGCACCTCGTTTAACTGGATGTCCACTATCTTCGCGATTTCGTCCCGGCCGAGCGGATTGAAAATGATTATTTCATCCAGCCGGTTCAGAAACTCCGGCCTGAATCTCTGCTCAAGCGCTTTTACGATACTGTCTTTAAGCTGTTTTTCTTTTTCGCGCGGAACTTCGCTTTCTTCGGCGGTTTCAAATCCAAGCCGGCCGAGCTCTTTGGCAAATTCGGAACCCACGTTTGAAGTCATGATTATGACGGAGTTTTTGAAATTGACGTGGCGCCCTTTGGCGTCGGTCAGCCGGCCGTTGTCCAGAATCTGAAGCATAATGTGAAATACTTCCGGGTGCGCTTTTTCTATCTCGTCAAAAAGAATAACGGCATAAGGCCTGTGCCGGATGAGCTCGGCCAGCTGGCCTCCTTCTTCGTAGCCGACGTACCCAGGAGGCGAACCGATGAATTTGGAAGTGGAGTGCTTTTCCATGTATTCGGACATATCTAGCCGTATCAGGGCCTTTTCGTCGTTAAACATAAACTCGGCCAAGCGCTTCGCAAGTTCTGTCTTGCCCACGCCAGTGGGCCCCAAAAAAATGAATGAGCCGATCGGGCGGTTCGGGTCGCTTATGCCCGCGCGCGAACGCCTGACCGCGTTTGCTATTTTCGTAATTGCCTCGTTCTGGCCGACGACTTTCCTCTGAAGCTCTTCTTCCAGGCGCAATAGTTTTTTGGCTTCTGCCTCAAGCAAATTGGTCACCGGAATTCCGGTCCAGCGCGCGACAACCGCGGCAATATCCTCGGGGTCCACTTTCTGCTTTAAAATGCTTCGCGAGGACTGGAGTTTTTTGAGCCTTGATTCTTCGGCCGCGAGCTGTTTTTCAATTGAAGGCACTCGGCCGTATCTTATTTCGGCCACGCGCGAAAGATCGGCTATACGCTCGGCCGCCTCGGCCTCCTGGCGCAAAGAATCCAAATCCCTCTTTATCTGGCGGATGTTCGCGATTGTTTCTTTTTCGTTTTTCCATTTCATCTCAAGCCCCGAACTTTTTTCTTTGAGGTCGTCAATGTCTTTTTGTATTTTCTTTATTTTGGTTTTCGCGCTCTGCCCTTCCTCTTTTTTCAAGGCTTCTTTTTCAATCTCAAGCTTTGTCGCGGCGTTTCTTGAACGCTCCAGTTCTTCAGGCATGCTGTCCAATTCCAAACGCAGAGCCGACGCCGCCTCGTCAATCAAATCCACGGCTTTATCCGGCAAAAACCTATCGGTTATATAGCGGCTTGACAGCTGGGCAGAAGCCTGCAACGCCGCGTCGGTTATCTGAACGCCGTGGTGAATCTCGTAGCGCTCTTTGATGCCGCGCAAAATGGCCACGGTGTCTTCAATGGAAGGCTCCTCCACGTAAACCGGCTGGAATCTGCGGGTCAAAGCCGCGTCTTTTTCTATATGTTTTTGGTATTCCTTGAGCGTGGTCGCGCCGATGGCGTGCAGTTCCCCTCGGGCCAAAGCGGGCTTCAGCATGTTTGAAGCGTCAATAGCGCCTTCGGCCGCGCCCGCGCCGACAATGGTATGCAACTCGTCAATGAAAAGTATGACTCGGCCTTCGGTGCGTTCAATCTCGCGCATGACCGCCTTCAGCCTCTCTTCAAACTCACCGCGGTATTTGGTGCCCGCGACCAGAGCCGCGAGGTCAAGCGCGATCAGTTCTTTATCTTTAAGCGTGTCCGGCACGTCGCTTGCGGCAATTTTGCGCGCAAGACCCTCAACCACGGCCGTTTTGCCGACGCCAGCCTCGCCTATAAGAACAGGATTGTTTTTTGTCCGGCGCGACAGTATCTGCATCACCCTTCTTATTTCTTCGTCTCTGCCGATGACCGGATCCAGTTTGTCTTCGCGCGCGAGCTTGGTTAGGTTGCGCCCGTATTTTTCAAGCACTTTCATCTTGGTTTCGGGTTCAAGGTCGGTCACGTGTCCCGAACCGCGCAGTTCTTCCAAAGCCTGCTTAACCGCTTCGCGCTGGATGCGGCTTGAAGCCAGAATATTCTGGGCGCGCGAAGGCACGTCAAAAAGGGCCAGCAAAAGATGCTCGGTTGAAATAAATTCGTCCTTCATTGACTGCGAAGCGCGGTAAGCGGATTCAAGCACCTTGCCGAATTCCGCGCTCAAAAACATCTGGCTTGACGGCATGAGTATGTTCGCCTTGGTTTTTGTTTCAAGCGCGTTCATGACCGCGTCCAGAAGCTCATCGGGCTCAATATCCATCTTGTCAAAAATTGAAGCGACTATGCCTTCTTCCTGCAAAATCAAAGCCGCCAAGAGATGCAGGGCATCAACCTGGTTTTGTCCTCTTTCTATGGCAAGCTCGTGAGCCTTCCTGATGGCTTCCTGGGCTTTTATGGTGAAATTTCCAAATGGAGGCATGTTATTTAAAATAAACCTCTAAAAATTGACCGGTCTTTCGGTTAACTCAACCTCTATGACTGTTTCTTTATTGTCTTTCAAAACTTTCAGCTTAACCTTGTCGCCGACCCTTTTCTGGCCTATCAGCTTGGACAAACTATTATCCTTGTTCAGGCGAACCCCGTCAAACTCAAGAATAATGTCGCCATCTCGGAGACCGGCTTTGGCCGCGGGCGAATCCTTAACGACCGCCTGTTCCCCATTCTCCCCTTTGGTCAGAAGAACTCCGTAGTCAGCCGAAAGCTTTTTCTCCTCTTTCACTTCCGGGGTTATGGTCAGGTAGCGCGCTCCCAAAAAGGCATAGCTTATTTTACCAAACTCGCGCACGTCCGAAATAGATTTTTTCACGCTGTTCATGGGCAGGGCGAATCCGATGTTTTCCGCGCCCTGGGCCACGGCCGTGTTTATGCCTATGGCGCGCCCGGCCAGGTCAAGCAGCGGGCCTCCGGAATTGCCCAGATTTATGCCGGCGTCGGTCTGAATCACCTCCTGCAGGACCTCGGGGCCTGAAGCCGCGCCGGAAGCAACCACAGTCCTTCTTAAGCCGGAAATAACGCCTACCGAAACTGTGTTCTGAAATTCGCCCAAAGCATTGCCGATGGCAACCACGCTTTGCCCCACTTTGAGCTTGTCCGAATCTCCAAGAGGGACGTAAGAAAACTCTCCGCCCTCCGTTTTCAAAACGGCCAAATCCTGAACCGGGTCGCGCGCAAGCACTTTAGCTTTAAGTTTCCTGCCGTCATTCATTAAAACGGTGTACTCCGCGGTTTTGTCTTCAACCACATGGCGGTTGGTAATCAGAAATCCGTCGGAGGAAACGAAAAATCCGGTTCCCGAAGATATCTGCTTTTTCTCCGTGCCGTTTTGCCTGTATTGCGGCACGCGGAAATCAGGCAGAAGCTCCGGAGGAATCACCTGGTTGAAAAACGGGTCGTTTTCAAAAGGATTTATGAAATACTGCTCAATCACCGGGACGTCTTTTGATGCGATAACGCTCACAACCGCGGGCAGCGTGTCAGAAACAAGCTTGGTCACCAAATCTTCCGAAGTTATTATCAAAGCCGCGCCGTCACCCGCGCCGCTGGCCTTATCTGTCGTGACTTTCTCAATTACGCGGTTGATGGTCTGGGTTATCGGCGCGGGCGCCTGATTCACCAAAACAACGCTGACAATGCCCGTGACCAGAGAAGTAACGAAGCTTATCAAAAGCACCAGTAAGACGAGCTGAGTTTTTGTTAAATTTTCCATCTTATATCCGAATTATAACGCAAAATATAACGCCTTGTCAAGCTAAAAACTCACGTCAAGTTTTTAAGCGTCTCCAAGAACGCATCAATATCGTCTTTTACGGTCTGCCTTCCTATGGTCAGACGCAAATTGGCGCCGTTTTCCCTGCCGCCAATCGCTTTTATGACGTGGGAAGGCCCTTGGCTTCTGGAGGCGCAGGCCGAGCCGGAAGAAACGCATGCTCCGGCTTCAGACAGCGCGACAAGCAAAATCTCGGCGTCAGCGCCGGGAATAAAAACATTCAGATTATTGGGCAGTCTTTTTTCGCCAACCGCCCCATTCACTTGGAAACCCCGTTTCCAAGTCTGCATTTCCTGCCATAAATAGTCGCGGAGGCTTTCTAGTTTTTTAATATTGGTTTGGGTTTTCCATTTTTCCAGAATCTGAACGGCTTTGGCAAAACCGACAATGAACGGCACATTTTCAGTGCCAGAACGCAAACCATACTCCTGTCCGCCTCCGTAAATTACTGACTCAAGCTTGATGCCGTCTTTGACGTAAAGCGCGCCTATTCCTTTTGGTCCGTAAATTTTGTGCGCGGACACGGTCATTAAATCAACGCCGAGTTTTTTGACGTCGGCTTCCAAAAATTGAATTGCCTGCACCGCGTCCGTATGGAAAATAATTTTGGGGTTAAGCTCCTTAACTATTTTTACGGCTTCTTGAATCGGCTGAATCGTTCCTATTTCATTGTTGGCGTATCCAATACTGACCAAAACAGTATTTTCATTGATTGAACTTTTTAATTCTTCCGGATTTATCAAACCCCCTTTATCAACTCCGAGATAAACCGCCTCAATTTCTCCGTGCTCCGCCAGACGGCGGATCGGCTCAAGAACCGACGGATGTTCAATCCTGGTCGTAATGACGCGCGGTTTGGCCACACGGGGTGTTTTAAGCTTAACAACACCCCGTGTGGCTAAATTGTTGGCTTCGGTAGCCGAACCGGCGAAGATAATTTCATGGGGCGAACGCGCGCCCAAAAACTTCTGAATTGTTCCGCGCGCGCCGTCCACGGCTTTAATCGCATCCTGCCCGCAAGAATGAATGGAGCCGGGGTTGGCGTAAGTTTCCGACCAGTAAGGCTCCATTGCTAAAACCACCCCTCTTTCCATTGGGGCGGTTGAAGCGAAATCCAGATAAATCTTTTTCTTATTTTTCATCTTCTTCCTCAACGCTTTTTACCTCGGGAATTCTTGATTTTAAAATTTGTTCAATGCCGGCTTTAAGAGTAACCGAACTCAAAGGACAACCATGGCAAGTTCCTTTTAGTTTTAGTCTGACCACGCCGTCTCTAAAACTGACGAATTCCAAATCGCCTAGATGCATGGCCAAAAGAGGTTTTACCTCGCTCGCCAAAACTTCTTTGATCTTAGCTTCCATATCTTCTGCCAACCTCTTCCCAATTAACCACGTTCCACCAGGCGTCAACGTACTCTGACCGGCGATTTTGATATCTAAGATAATAAGCGTGCTCCCAGACATCCAGACCCAAAAGAGGTTCAAGTCCCATGGCGAGCGGTGTGTCCTGATTCGGCGTGGAAACGATTGAAAGTCTGTTATCACCGTTTTTGACAAGCCAGGTCCAGCCGCTGCCGAAAAGCCCCGTGGCGGCCTGATTAAAATTTTCTTTGAACATTCCGAAATCGCCGAAAGATATTTTGAGCGCTTCGGCCAGCTTGGCCGGCGGCTCTCCCGCAATCGGCGTCATTGACGCCCAGAAAATAGAATGGTTAAAATGGCCTCCGCCGTTATTGCGCACCGTGGCCCTTATTTCTTCGGGCAATACGTCCAGGCCGGAAAGCAAATCTTCCAAACTTTTTTCCTGAAGCTCCGAGTATTTTTCCAAAGCAGCGTTCAATTTAAAAACATAGCCCGCGTGGTGCTTGCCGTGGTGCAGCTCCATGGTTTGGGCGTCAATATACGGCTCAAGCGCGTCGTAAGAATATGGCAATTTTGGCAGTTCCTGTTTCATTATATCTGGTTCCCGTCCTTATCGTATAAAGTTATGGCTTTAGTCGGGCAGGACATGGCTGCGTTCAAAATTGTTTCTTGGTCTGCTCCTTCGGGATCAACCACATAAGCTTTGTTTTCCTGATCAAGCGCGAAAACTCCAGGCGCGATTGCGACACAGCTAGCCGCGCCGATGCAGAGCTCGCGATCAATCACTATTTTGGCGATTTTTTTCTCTTCGGCCATACCCTAATTTTATATCCCCTCTTTTGGAAGGGCAAGTTTGAGGGCTTCAAACCCAAAAGTCGCGCAATTTTGGCGCGAAGGCGTAGGCGCGCCGCCGAGCATTTTAAAAATGTCTTTGTCTTTGATTTTGGCTATCGTGCTGACAGGCTTCCCCTTGATATACTCTGAAAAAATCGACATAGTCGCTTTGGACAAAATGCATCCCTGGATTTCATATTTTATATCCTCTACTTTCCCGTTTTTGATTTTCAAAAAGATTTCGGCTTCATCCCCGCAAAAAGGATTTTTGGCCCGTATTGCGCGCACGCCCTTAATCCATCCTGTATTTCTCGGATTCCTCGCGTGCTCCATTATCAGCTCCTGATAAATATCCATATATATCGATATATCAATATATTCATCATGCGAGCGCGCGATGCACTTTTCTAAGCGCCGATATCAGCATATCAATTTCCCTGCGGGTGTTATAGAGCCAAAAGCTCGCTCGGAGCGTGGCCGGCACGCCAAGCTCGCGCATGAACGGCTGGGCGCAGTGGTGGCCCGCGCGCACGCAAATTCCGTATCTATCCAGAATCGTCGCGGCATCATGCGCATGAACCCCCTTTATGTTAAAAGAAATTATCCCTGTTCGACCTCCTAGGTCTAACATTTTCATTAAATCAATGAACGGCAGTTTTCTCATTTTGACGAACGCATATTTAAAAAGGTCTTTTTCGTGCCTTTCAATGTTTTTCATGCCTATTTTTTTTAAATAATCAATGGCCTCGCCCCACAAGATAGCGCCTTCAATATTCGGGGTGCCTGCCTCAAACTTCCACGGCGCGTCGTTCCAGC
>Ga0209542_10020980_pt1 | contig 10279 bp, 6 predicted proteins | sample RifCSPhighO2_01_FD_184028 | JGI IMG/M metagenome (GOLD analysis project Ga0209542, IMG submission 184028) | Soil microbial communities from Rifle, Colorado - Rifle CSP2_plank highO2_0.1 (SPAdes) (version 2) | ecosystem: Environmental > Terrestrial > Deep subsurface > Rock core/Sediment ...
AACCTTGTACTCAGCCGGTTCATAAATCATAGACGCATAACCAGAACTTATACTTTTAAGCTTGTCGTAAAAATCAGTAACTATTTCGCCCAGTGGAATTTTGTATTTAAGTATTACGACTTCTTTAGATAAATATTCCGTTGCAATATATTCGCTTCTACATTCAGCAACCAGATTCATTAGTTGACCAACATAGTCAACCGGTGTGATGATTTCTAAACTTACCAGAGGTTCTTCTATTTTATCCATTGTGCTCGGGTCAGGAAGCATCGCAGCCGATCTGATTTTTAAAATTTCATCTTTTTTTGAAGTAACGTGGTACTCGACAGATGGAGTAGATATAATCAGATTCAACTTGAACTCTCTTCTCAATCTCTCGCTTATTATTTCAATATGGAGCATGCCCAGAAAACCCAAACGAAATCCCCTGCCCAAAGCGGGGGATGACTCAGGTTCAAAAACCAAAGAAGCATCGGTTAATTTTAATTTTGATAAAGCATCTTTCAGTTCATCATAATTCTCACTGCTCTCAGGATAAAAACTAGCAAAAACCATTGGTCGAGGTTCCTTGTACCCAGCCAGTGGCTGTATTTGTGAGATGTCCTCAGACTTAAAAATAGTGTCTCCCACACGAACCTGACCTGGATTTTTAAGACCGGTGGCAATATAGCCTATCTCTCCAACTGAAATTTGCTTTTCTTTCTTAAGCTGTGGCACAAAAAAACCAACCTCCACAACATCAGATGCAGCCCCGGATGCAAAAAGTTTAATTTTATCACCAGAATTTATATTTCCGTTAAAAACCCTTACGTAAGCTACGACTCCTTTGTAAGTATCAAACGCCGAGTCAAATATTAGAGCTCTAAACGGTGTGTCTGATGCCTGCGGTGATGGAACAAGCCTAACCACGGACTCTAAAACAGCAGCCACACCCTCACCTGTTTTGGCAGAAATTTTTAAAATCTCAACCTTATCATCATCCATCAAATACCTTATCTCCTCTTCAACTTCAGCACTTCTGGCATTAGCCAAATCTACTTTATTAATTATGGGGATGATAACAAGGCCTTGTTTGCGAGCCAAATTTAAATTTGCAATTGTCTGGGCCTGCACACCCTTTGTAGCATCGACAAGTAGAATTGCACCTTCAACGGCAGCAAGAGAACGTGAAACTTCATAACTGAAATCAACATGCCCGGGAGTATCAATCAGATTCAAGGTGTAGTGCCTACCATCTAAAACATACTCCATGCGAACTGGCTGGAGTTTAATTGTGATACCACGCTCTCTCTCAAGATCCATCTGATCGAGAAATTGCTCCTGCATTTTACGTTTCTCAATCGTTCCTGTTATATCTAAAAACCTGTCGGCTAGAGTCGATTTACCATGGTCTATGTGAGCAATTATGCAGAAATTACGTATGTTTTGCATCACCTTAAATTAGCACGTCGAAGATAAATTAAAAAGCCGCTATGTGCGGCTTACCACCTCATTCAAGAACAAATATGTTACAGACATGTCACTGCTTAAACGTTATGTCAATAAGGTGATCTATCGACAAATCAGAGTCCATAACAATGTTGTCCCCAACTGGCTGCAAATCCGGGCTATGACTAATCAGTGTCAGACTATCGGGGATACTAAGCTTGAGCCCGGCCCTATCTCTGCCTGTCCCCGCCTGTTTCTGCCACAACAAAGAATACTTATCTCCGCCAGACATGCGGGCAGGTACCGAATACTTCAGAACAACACTTTTATCCTGTTTGGGTTTTGTTATGAGCCAAAATCCAAACACTGTTCTGCCAGTCTCTTCGAAAACATCCACTCCGGCAAATGGTCTGGTTATGGTTGATTCTATTTTTTGTAAGTCAGGATCACTTTTGAAACCAAAATCTTCATGACCGATAAGGGATCTGAAATCAGTTATTGATTGACCGCCAATTGACTGCAGAACAGATCCCGTCGGAACATATACTTTTACATAAGCCGAATTATCTCGGTTGTAAAAACCATATTTAGAATCGCCACCATGATGCGAACGGCTTATCTTAAGTGTGTGTTCTAGACTGGTTTTATCGACAAATTTCACATCAAGATTCATAGAGTTTTCAGTTACAAAATCAGTTTTTGAACCTTTTACATTAGAAAAAACAACCTGCAGGTAATCTTCTTCTGAATTTTTAATTTCTCCGCCAAGTCCGTTCTGAATCGCCACGTCCTCCAATTTTGAATCATTAAAATAGGCAAGGATGTGTTTTTGTTCTATTGCATCAGACAAAACCTTGAAAATTGAAACCCAATGATTCTTATCTTGTTCTGCAAGTTTTTGGAAAAATCTTGGCTGAAGATCAGTTAATATCTGTTTTGGTGCAGCCCTATCGGCTTCGTACTCGACTTCATTCTGGATTTCAGCAAGAAAATTATCGGCACCTAGCGTGAGGCCATATTCAGGCATCTCTATTGGACCTATAATATCAAAAACCTTTGCGATTATGTCAGGGTTAATCGTCAGAACACCGTCCACCTTAACACCCCCGCCCAATTGGTAAAGCTCGATTACCTTTCGTGCTGAGGTTGGAAAATCAGCAAACCAATTAGCATCTCTCATGCCCCAATTAGGCGTTATGTGCTGGAGTGGGATCGGTGGTATGATATTTGTTTTCAAGCCTGCATCCGCTAGATATATATCTTCGACAAATATTTTTTTAAGAGAACCGTTCTCAAAACTGATTAAAGCGTAGCTGCCAGGGAATCCACCGGTAGGCCGCAATTCACTGTTGTTTTGAAGTAAAATAATATAAGTCTTTGGCCCACTGCCACCAACAAAATTAAAAAGAAAATCAGAATAATTAAGCGCATCCCCTATGTAACTCTGAAATGTGGGGATCTGTTTTTTAAAATCCAGAAATAATGCCTGCTTATCATCTGGCAAAACCGCAACATCAATATCAGTCATAAGCTGTCCTGCCTTTTTTATGTTCTTATCTGCAAAAGTAAGTATATCCTTAAACTCAGACAATATATTTGATAAGGAGGGGGAAGTTGCTGCTTCCCCACCATCAACATCTAAAAAGGATAGGAGGTTTGTCTCATATATAGTAGCGAAGGCCAACGACAAGTTTTCTCCAGCCTTGGAAAGACTCTGCCCGGCCTCGACAAGATTATTTGCCGACTTAACCTTATTAAGCCCTGGTAAATCTCCAAAAACAGATAAAAAAGAAGCGCCTAATTGATGGAGGGTACCGGAAGCCTTATTTAAGTCATCGTAAGCAAGTGCAAAACTATTTGCTGCATCCATAAAGTTAAAATTATCAATCTCATTTTTTGCATTTTCAAAATTGGCAACCGCATTGCTTCCATTTTGTATAACATTTTGCTTAGCCGCTATGCCCTTATTACCAACAAGCATCCATGAAGAAATACTCAAAAAACCAAAACCTATTAGCCACATCATCGCCTTGCGATTAAACCTAAACCAAGATTGCCACTTAGGTTTAATCCTAAGTGGTTGAACTGGTCTTATGTATTCTCTGGGCAATGATGGCCTAGAGTGTTGATTATTTTTTAGATTATTAAGCCAAACATCAATTTCCCTCGATGCTGGTGAATGTATTTCTTTTGGTTGTTCGGACTCATAATTTTTCCAAAAACTAACAAGCTCCGGCTGACCTCCAACCTCGCCGGGCTGCACCTCAGCAAAATCCTCTTCGACAATATCAGGGTCAACATAAGCTGAAATACCTTCTACCTTAGATGCATCTCCCGCCACCTCATAAGTAGACAAAATTTGGGTTTCTTTTGGCAAAACCTTAGTCTCGTGAATTTCTCCTCCAATTGACACCAACTCGGCATTTAAATCTATTTGTTTATTTATAGTTGCTTCAAGCTCTTTCAATATTTCTTCTCTACTCAATTTTGATTTTCCATAATTGAATGGGAAATCAGGACGCTGAGGCAATTTCGCAACCAATTCTTCCCAGTAATCACCTCCTAAGATTTCTGGGGCTTTTTCTATCGGAGTTTTATTTTTCTTAATTGCCGCAATCGTCTTTGTTTTAATGTGTAGATCAATTTCTTTTTTTATTTGAGAAAAAAGCAAAACAGCCGATTTACCAACCGGTTTTATATCGAACATGGCCAACAAAATGTTGTCCTTTACCATTACCACTTAATTATACTCTCTTATAAGATTAACTACTGTGGATACAGGTCAAAGGCCAATAATGTCTATTATTTTTTTCTTAAAAACTTCTTTATCAAATTTGAGCGCATGTTGACGAATTGCCTTGGGATTCCAATCTATTCGATAATACTCGCCCAGGGCTTGAGCCAGGGCAATTTCGGTTTGGTCATCGAAAAATATTCCGGTTTTACCTTCTTCAATAGTCTCTAAGGCTCCACCGCCGCGATAAGCAATGACGGGTCTGCCAGATGCCATTGCTTCAAGCGGTACAATACCAAAATCTTCTTCCTGAGGAAAAATTAATGCTTGTGCTTGAGCGTAAATCTCAGGCATCTTGTAATCAGAAACTAAACCAAGAAATTCTATGTTTGAATCTGATATTTTTTCAAGATGTTTACGCTCCGGACCATCACCCACGATTTTTAATTTTTTGCCCATGGCGCTAAACGTACGCACTGCCAAATCAAATTTTTTATAAGGCACGAGCCTTCCAACCATTAAAAAATAATCATCTTGCTTATCCGAAATATAATACTTGTGAGACTCAACTGGAGGATAAATCAAATCTGACTCTTGATTATAATATTTTTTAATTCTTTCCCTTACAAAATTAGATATGCCGACAAATTTATCCACCCTCAAAGAAGCCTCTTTATCCCATAGACGCAAATAAGTTATAAAAAATGGGACAAGTTTTTTAATGGGCCAGGAATAACGAAACTCATCAATATATCTATGACTATCATCCCAAAGAAATCTGGTGGGTGTCAGGCAATAATTGATATGCTTAGTGTTCGGTTTTGTTATTACCCCTTTTATAAATGATGCTGATACAGATAAAACGACATCAAAATAAGAGAGATCAAATTGTTCAACTGCTAAAGGCATGAGGAGCGGGAATGCCCTGTGATGGCTTCTGGCAAATGGGAAATTCTGCAAAAAAGATGTGCGAACTTCTCGATACTTAAAAACTCCTCCTGTCATACGCTCATCATAGAGCAAAGTATAAATAGGCGCGTCAGGAAAAATTTCACACAAAACCTCCAGCACCCTTTCGGCACCACCATATTGGTTCAGGTAATCATGGACTAAAGCAATTCTCATAATATCAGACTGCCGATTTATCGCGGAATATTTTAAGTATTGTAAGAATTATTATTCTAACGTCCCTCCAAAAAGACCAGTTCTCGATGTAGAATGTATCGAGTGATACCTCTTTTTCAAATGGCAAATCCGAGCTGCCCGATATTTGCGCCAGACCACTTATACCAGCTTTCATTGCCAATACCCTGCGATGGTTCTTGTCGTATTGAGCTATTTCATCAGGCTGGTGAGGTCTTGGTCCGACAAGAGAAATCTCACCCCTTAGAGAATTCCATAGCTGAGGCAACTCGTCCAAGCGTCGACTTCGTATAAATCTCCCGACAGGAGTTATTCTTGGGTCGTTCTTCATTTTAAATAATGGGCTGTCAGATCTTTCATTCAATTCCGAGAGTTGGAACTTGTATCTTTCCGCATTATGAATCATCGACCGAAATTTATGAAGTTTGAATGCCTTGTTACCACTCACCCTATCAAGATGCACAAAAACAGGACCCTCCGTTTCCCACTTAATGCAGAACGCAACCACTGTCAAAACTGGAGAGAATATTATCAATCCGACAACAGAACCAACAATATCAATAAGACGCTTCATAACACGGCCCCAACCATCCAATGCAGTACGCCTAAGTTCTACAAGAGGGATACCAGCAAAAGCATCAAAAGCAAAATTAGCGGTAAGGGTTTGATAAATGTTTGGAACGAACTTGAAGACTAAATGATTCTCATGACAAAAATCTATAATTTCAAGAATCTTGGCTTCTGGGTAGTTTGGATTGGCAAGAATCACCTCGTCCACACCAGGGTTGTCGAAAGCATTTTTAATTTCCGCAACCTCTGGGTTATCAAGATGCTTAACGATACGATAACCCAGATTAGGATTTGCGCCTATTCCGTCTATTATCTTCCTACTTACTTCGTCATCGCCTATTACCATAACCCTATGCGCTCCAAAGTCATATTTTGAAACTACCAATTTTTGAATCTGACGCATAATCCATCGACCTAGAGATACAAACACAACTGCCAGCAACCAGGCACCCAGGACTAAAAACCTTGAATCAAAAAGCTCCTGCCTTAAAAATATGTAAACGATCACCGCCATAATTCCTGCCGACGAAGCCACAACAACCTTAAAAAATTCTTCAATTGTACTGCGCGTACTCTTGAGATTATAGAGACCAGAAATTGCGTATGTGATAATGAAAATTAAGGCTACCGCAACCACAAGTATAAGGTATTTTTCAAATGTCAGGTGAAATTCAAAAAGAACTGGCCTAAATTCAGAAATTATTTTGGTGCGTAAAAAGTAAGTTACCAAACCCGCAATTACCAGCATCACAAAATCAAGAGGCAAAAGCAGGACGCTAAAGAATATTTCGGCTCTTTTCATTGGCATAAATCTACTCTAGATTCCCTCTTTTTTCAACACATTTAAAAGATGGGCCCTCTTAACATATTTTAAATACACTATTGTCAAGCAAGCAATAACTTGCTATAATTATCATGCTTTGGAATGTCGGATAATTACTTTTTCTATTATTAGAGTGAGAGGAAAGTCCGGACACCCTTTAGTTAAATTTTTAGGATACAATCTTACAAATTTAGCAATTGAAAGTGGTAGTGGCTAACGGCCACCGAATATAAGATTCGCAATTCTTTCTCTTAAGAAAAGAGTGGCGAATTAAAATTTAGGGAAAGTGGCACAGAGACAATTCCGAGTCCCGCCTTTGGTGGGATCACGGGTGAAAAGGCCCCGAACGGGACCGCTCCGTGGCGACACGGATGCGCGCTAAACCCTACCTGGTGCAAGTACAGCGTTTCCGCCTCCTCGGCGGATTCGAAAAGTTAGTACGCTATAATCTCGCCAAAGCCCAAAAAGCGGAGGCGGGTAGAGCCGATCAGAAATGGTCGGCCCAGATAAATGATTATCATCCGCCGATGAGGCGGAACAGAATCCGGCTTACAGACATTCCAAGGCAATTAAAAAACTGCTCCCAAGAGCAGTTTTTTAATTTAATAGCTAAAGTAATTTATTGAGCTCCTTATCCAGCGCAGCATTTACCATCCTATCTGCTCCATGATTATCCTCACGTGGAATATGCTTAAAAATTACTTCGCCAAAATCAACCTTGAGATTCCACAATTCTAAAAAATGTTTCTGTATTGTGGGGTCCATTATTTTATAATGCCCGTTGACTTGGCGCTCTAGTAATTCACTATCTACATGCACCTCCACCACCGCTTTACCGGCATTATCCTTACCTATAAGCAGTTTGAGCTTCTTAAGAGCAAAGACAGCAGCTTGGTACTCAGCATCGTTGTTGGTAGTATCACCTATGTATTCGCCGTACTCCTTCTTAATCGAGCCATCAGAAGCTTCGATGACTACACCTATAGCAGCTGGTCCAGGATTACCCCTTGCACCACCGTCAGTATGAATTATGTATTTGTTAACCATTTTTATTTAAATATTCTATAATTTCTTCTACGATTTGCATAATCTCTTTTTTAGAACTGCGTTCCAACCCACCCACCGTTTTGTGCCCCCCACCACCATATTTTGACATTAACTTACTGATATCAGCTTGTCCCATTTTTTTAACCCAGCGATTAACACCGACTCCAAGTTTATACCCTACATCAACTTTTTTAATTATGATGGAGTATTTTGGCTTAGGGTACACCGCATAAACAAGCATATGAAAAACACTTCCTTTTATATTCGATGCGTCGACCACTGCGGCCAAATCACCATATAATTTAGAATTGTCTCTTACCGCCTTCAAGGTTATATTTGTATCCTTGATATATTTTGCGATTTTCTTCTTAAGAGATGGGCGACTTATTATTTCTGAAATCTTGTAATCAGCCAATGCTTTAACCAGATTGGCACCTTGGACCATATAGCCGGTATTATCCATGAGAGCAGTCAATTTTAGAATTGACTTACGACAACTAACTGCCTCTTTGGGATTTTTAAAATCAGCAGCATCGACAAAATCTACTTCCTTAGCCAATTCCAATATATATTTGGGTGGCCTATAAGAATAATTCTTCTTAAGGTGGTACACTATCATGCTGCAGCAAGATTTAAAAAGTGGGTTGCTCAAATGTGTCTTGTCGTTTTTGTAGGACTTCTTCCAATTCTTATCAGCTGGCTTATCAAAAGAGGTATCATGATGATCGAACCACCAGTCTGCCTTAGGATGATATCGGAAATCAACAAGAATGAATGGCTTTTTAAAAGCATAACGGATCCATTTGCGGCCAAGTTTAACATTGTATTCAAGTGGATTATACGATGCAATGTCTTCTCCGCGGCCACGCAAAAAATTGAGCATTACAGCTCCTGATGCAGCACCGTCTAGGTCTTCGTGGAAATACAAATGATACTTCATATGGTAAACGTGGGGCATGGTGCTTTTTGTGCCGCTGCGCTCGTCCAGCGACTCGCTCTGCTATTTCGTCTCACAAATTTGATTTTTGATGAAGAAATATTATATCAAAAATCAACCATGCAATTTGCTCGACGGAATGCCCAAAAAACACCATATCCCACCTTTTAATTTCTATATATTATGATTAGATAGAAGGAATCGCATAGCCAAATTTAATCATAATATCCTAGTGCTGCCAAACCCGGCAGTCTATTACCGGCAAGGAACTCCAGCATAGCACCACCACCTGTCGATACAAAACCATATTTGCCGAGCAGTCCAAACCCATCAACAGCAGCTATGGTATCGCCACCGCCTACTACTGATTTAGCAACCAAGGAAACTGATTCAGCGACCGCTCTGGTACCACCAGCAAAAGCCTCGACCTCCGACAGCCCCATGGGGCCATTCCAGATCACAATCTCAGCTGACTGTATGATCTTGGCGTAATATTTGGCAGTATCAGGTCCTATATCAAGAATCATGAAATCAGACTTTATATTTTTTATTTCGGTTGCTTCAGGAGCAATATCGCCTCTTTTATTATTAGCAATGAGTGCATCTTGAGGCAAAACTATTTTCTCACTTTGGATATCTGGCACAAAGTCCTTGTCCACAACCGAAGCTCCAACATTGATTCCCTGGGCAAGAAAAAAATCATTTGCCAATGCCCCGCCAATAAGTATTTTTTCAGCCTTATAAATGAAATTCTTTATCACCGGCATCTTCGTTGATATTTTAGCCCCTCCCAAAACCAAAACCTTTCCAATCGATGGAGCATCCACCGCAAACTGCAAATTATCGATTTCTTTTTTTATCAAGAAGCCTACATATGAAGGAAGGTATTTTGTAATCGCAACCACCGAAGCATGCTCACGATGAACCGTAGCAAAGTCATCATTAACATAATAGTCAAATCCTCTAGCCAATTCTCTAGCAAAATCATCACTGTTTTTAACCTCGCGCTGATCTTGTCTAGTATTATCCAGAAGCAAAATCTGACAACCTTTGAAAAGCAGGTCAACGCTTGATAATTCCGCGTGCGGTAATAGCGTCAGTGTCTCACCTAGTATTCCCCCGATTTGCTCGGTTATTGGCAAGAATGTTTTGCTTGGATCATCGTGCCCAAGGTGGCTAATTAACATTACTTTTGCTCCGTTATCGACAAGATAGTTCAGAGTTTGTTTGTGTGCCCTAATCCTAAAATCTTCGGTAATCTTGCCCTCGTTAACCGCAACATCAAAATTAACTCTGAGTATTACCTTCTTACCGTCTAGATTTTCTTTTTTTAGCTGGTTAAGATGTTTGATCATTTTAATTTTTAAATTATATCAGAAATTGAAAAGGCCCGCACGGTGCGGGCCCTGAAGGTGTATGCACACCTTCGAAGCTTTGCGGCGAAACGCCGCTCCAAGGGCCAAGGGTCCAAGGTCAACGCTAACCAAGGACCCGAGTTCCAAGGACCTAACTTGCGAGGGAGGCCGCAGGGTAGTCGCCGCCCCAGACGCGGTCGAGCCAGCGGTAGTCCCGGCGCCACACCCCGCCGTTGACGTAC
>Ga0209542_10020985_pt1 | contig 10277 bp, 8 predicted proteins | sample RifCSPhighO2_01_FD_184028 | JGI IMG/M metagenome (GOLD analysis project Ga0209542, IMG submission 184028) | Soil microbial communities from Rifle, Colorado - Rifle CSP2_plank highO2_0.1 (SPAdes) (version 2) | ecosystem: Environmental > Terrestrial > Deep subsurface > Rock core/Sediment ...
CTCGGATATGCGCGAGAGCTTCGCGTTCCAATACGCAAGTGAGTGCCAATTGCCTTCGCCCGTCTCTTCGAGAGAAATGATTTTCCCGCCCCCTTCTTGGCGCACGATGTTGTAGAGTTCGAACCGGTCGGCCGCATCGGCAACGCCCTTGTATACTTCTCCGTCGCTCTTCTCTGCGGTGTAGGTAAACTTCATTACTGAAAGTATAGCGTATAGAGTATGGTGTATGGTGGGAATTATGCGAAATGTGTTAACGAGAAGCGGCGGAGCGCATGAGACCTTTAATCAAAGCTCCGACTTTCTCACTCTGTGAATAAAGGTCGGCAAATATACTGGGCAATATATACTCGAGGTCGCGGGCAATCATAAGTTGATTTTGTAGTTCCGCGAGAGACGTTTTGGCCATCGTATAGAAATGATGTTTATCTTTAGCAGAAAAACGACCGAACCCTTCTGCGATATTTGATGATATGGAAACGACAGCGCGTCTGCTTTGACTTACAAGCCCGAACTTTTCGTCATCGGAATATTTCTTCGTAGCTTTATATATCGCGAGAACGAGTGCATGGGATTCTTGCCAAGCTTTCAAATCGTTAAATCGCTGGATTTTTCCCTCCATACTCTATACACCATACTCTATACTTCCGGGTAATTACTCCGTAATTACCCGGAGCACTTCTTCTATTGTAGTGACTCCTTGCACCGCTTTGAAAATGCCGTCTTCGCTCATCGTGAGCATGCCTTCGCTTCTCGCCTGTTTTGCTATTTCGTCGCCCGTCGCGTTCTTCATCACGAGCTCCTTGATGGTCGAGGTCATCGGCAATACTTCGTAAATACCCACGCGCCCCGAGTATCCCGATGGCGTCTGGCCATTTTCTTTCGGCCGGTAGAACGAGACGTTTTTCCATGTCGCGTCGGCGGCGAGTGCTTTTTCCTCTTTGAGCGCGCGCAAGACGGTTCCCGTATCAATGATGTGGTCGAGTTGTGCTTGCTCGTCGCGCGAGAGTTCATATTTTTCCTTGTCGGGTGCAAGCTTGCGCACGAGCCGTTGTCCGATGATGACACGGAGCGTCGATACGAGGAGGAACGGCTCGACACCCATGTCGAGCAGGCGTGCCACGGCACCCGCCGCGGAATTCGTGTGCAACGTGGAAAAGACGAGGTGACCGGTGAGCGCGGCGTTGATGGCGAGCGAAGCCGTTTCTTTGTCGCGAATTTCTCCGACCATCACGATGTCGGGGTCTTGGCGCACGAGGGAGCGGAGACCGTTGGCAAAGGTGAAGCCGATTTCCGGTCGCACCTGCGTCTGATTGATGCGCGGCATCTGATATTCAATCGGGTCTTCGATAGTGGAGATGTTTACATCGGGCGTATTGACGATATCGAGCAAGGTGTAAAGCGTCGTGGATTTACCCGCACCAGTCGGACCGCAGGCGAGTACCATGCCGGTCGTCTTGCGCATCGCCTCATGCATGCCTTCGAGACCGCCCCCGTGGAATCCGATACTCTCGAGCGTGAAGCCCGAAATGGAGTCGTGCAAAAGGCGCATGACGATTTTCTCTCCGTAGTAGGTCGGCAAAATGGAAACGCGGAAAGATATTTTCTCGCCGCCGGACTCTGCGCCGAAGCGCCCGTCCTGCGGCAGGCGGTGTTCGTCGAGCCGCATGTTCGCCAAAATCTTGATGCGCGCCGTGATGGCGGCGGCGGCGTGTTTGGGCAATTCCATCGCATCGTGCAGGATGCCGTCGATGCGGTAGCGGATGAGGAGCGATTCTTCGAGCGGTTCAATGTGAATGTCGGACGCATTCTGCGCATTCGCATGGCGGATGAGTGTATCGACGATGCGCACGGCGGGGACGCCTTCTGCCATCTCTTTCAAATCCACTTCTTTCTCCTCGCCCGCCGCGACGAGCTCGGCAGCGGTCTTCTCGAGCGCAGCCGTCTCGCGCCCGATGACGTCGCCGAGGTTGTCCTTGAGTCCCTGCTGGTACTGCTTGAGCGCTCCTTTAATAGAGTCGACATCCGTGAGGCGCGGCAAGACCTTGAGGTGCGTCTTCTTTTTTATGAAATCTATCGCGGCCAAGTCATCGGTGTCGAGCATCGCGACTTCGAGCTCTTCCGCGCGGTGATTGTAGGCGATGATGTTGTTGCGACGGGCGACGGGCTCGGGAATCATTGAGAGAACGTCGTATTTAATCGTCGTCCCGACGAGCGACACGAACGGAATGCCTAGGATATAAGCGTACGTGCGGCGCAGTTCGTCCTCCCCGATGGCGTTCTTCGCTTTCAGAATATCGCCGACCTGCTGCCCCGTCTTCTTCGCTTCAAGCTCCGCAGCATCAAAATCTTTTGCCGAGACGAGCCCCGCATCGGCAAGAAATGACTTCAAGTGTGTATCGGAGATGTACATATCTTCCACAGTATATCAGCGCTTTTGTGCAGGATTCCCGAAAAGAGCCTGCATTGTGTGAATGGACGGTTACATTTGACATCATGGATAAAATGCTTATACTTGCTCTATTCGTTCCGCCTCTGGCGGGCGCTTTTTTTAAAAGATGCTTATGAGCAAAGCGAACTAGTAGCCTTTTAACCCGCCCAAATTGCAGGGCAATTTAGGCGGGTCTAAGATTTACTAAACTCGCGAGCTCGTTAACCAAATCTAAGATATGGCTCTATTCGACCTCAAATCATTAAACTCGGCGCTCGAAGAACTCCAGCAGGAGCGTGGCATTTCGCGCGAATCCGTCGTGGATGCGCTTGCGACGGCGCTCGCCGCCGCGTACCGCCGCGAATACGGCAAGCGCGGCCAGATAATCCGCGCCACCTTTAATCCCACGACGGGCGACATGGAATTCCGTCAGGCGAAAATCGTTGTAGACAAGACGCTCGTACGCGAGGAGGGCGAAGAGTCGACCGGTGACGACGACCACCGCTCGCGCTTCAATCCAGAACAGCACATCATGATTGCCGATGCGCGCCGCATCAAAAAGGATTCACAGCTCGACGAGGAAATATCGTTTCCGCTCGAGACGCAGGAAGATTTCGGACGCATCGCCGCGCAAGCCGCGAAGCAAGTCATCATGCAGAAGGTCCGCGAAGCGGAACGCACGAGCATCATTCAGGAATACGGAGAGCGCGAGGGCGACATCGTCGTCGGGCATGTGCAGCGCTTCGAGCGCGGCAACCTTTTTGTGGACCTCGGCCGCGCGACCGCAATACTTCCGTACGACGAACAAATTCCGGGCGAGCGCTACCGCCAAGGCGAGCGCGTGCGCGCACTTCTCTTGCGCGTCGATGAAGGCGTGCGCGGCACCTTTATCCGGCTCTCCCGCTCGCACCCGCGCTTTCTCACGAAACTCTTTGAGGCCGAAGTGCCTGAAATGGCGAGTGGCATCGTGGAGGTCAAGGGCATCGTCCGCGAGCCGGGCAGCCGTGCAAAAATTGCCGTATTTTCCAAAGACGATCACATTGACCCCGTCGGTGCGCTCGTAGGACAACGCGGAGTACGCGTCGCGGTCGTCACATCCGAATTGGGCGGTGAAAAAATCGACGTCGTCGAATGGTCTGAAAAATCGGAGGAGTTCGTCAAGGAATCATTGAAGCCCGCACAAGTCCTCGCAATTGAGCTGAACGAAGAAGAGAACCGCGCTGTCGTGCAAGTCGCCGAAGACCAGCAGTCGCTCGCCATCGGACGTGGCGGACAAAACGTGCGCCTCGCCGCTCGCCTCACCGGCTGGAAGATAGATATCCGCTCGACGGGCGGTGAACAAATCGCCGCAACCGACGGAGCTGAAACTCCGAAAGCTCAAGACACGCAGGTGGAAGACATCACACAAAAAGAAAGCGGGTTTGAAGAGACGAAAAAAGAAATGGGTGCCGACGACGAAGCGGCTGACACGGGCGACAAAAATATCGACCCCGTCGCCCAAGACCGCGACATCGCATCGGAAAAGGTTGAGGAGCAACAGGAAGCGACCGACGAATCAAAAGAAAAAGACGCCGAGTAAGCATCGTAGAAAATCTTCATGGCCATAAGGCCAGGCAGACGGCTCCCAAAATAATGAAGAGCGCCGTCTGCGACAACGTCCATTTGCGCGATGCTGTCATCGCCACTTTGCACCACCTCCTCCAGTTGCAGATAACACCCTCCCACTCTACCTGTCAACGTTTTCTGTTTGCCTCTGCAAGCTATAAGCTGTAAGCTACAAGCTATGAATTTATGGCACGACATACCGCTCGGTGAAGATGCGCCTGAAGCATTCAATACTATTATTGAGATTCCGCGCGGTTCGCATAATAAGTACGAGATAGACAAAGAGACCGGCCTCATCAAACTCGACCGCGTCAACTTTTCCGCCGCAGCGTACCCCTTCGATTACGGGTTCGCGCCCCAAACACTTTGGGAAGACGGCGACGCGCTTGATGTAGTGGTACTGACGACCAATCCCATTCCCGCCGGAATTCTCGTTTCGGTGCGTCCTGTCGGCCTCATGAAGATGATAGACGGCGGTGAGTCCGACGATAAAATCCTTGCGGTGCCGACGGAAGACATCCGCTTCGATGAAGTGCATGACCTCGCGGACATCAATGCTCATACCCTCAAGGAAATGAAGCACTTTTTTGAGCACAACAAAGCGCTCAAGAAGAAGCCCGTCGAAATCACCGTCGGCGGATTCGAAGGCCGTGAGGCGGCTCTCGCAGCGGTCAAACGTTCGGTAGAGCTCTACAAAGAGAAATTTGGAAAGTAAGTTGTCCCCCTTCCTGTAAGCTACAAGCTACAAGCTGCCAGCTATACTATTGGCATGCCTCCTTCCAACCCGCCTCCTTTTGACCCGACCGACCACCTGCTTCCTCCCGCACAAAAAAGTTCCGTCGGTCCTATCGTCGGCATCGTTATTATTGTCGCGCTTCTCATCATCGGCGCGTTCTATTTCTGGGGCGCGTTCCTCAACGCACAAAATCCCGAGGATGTCTTGCCGCTCATTCCGGGCGACGATTCCGCACCCGTACGATAATTTGCGACCGTGAGCGTTTGCGGGTAGACTCCTCCGATGTCTACTCAACTAACGAACGTCAAAGTCACGCGCGACGACAACGCGTGGGAAGCAGAGATAAAAGCAGAGATACCCGCGGAGCTACTCGCGCACTACCGCACCGAGGCGCTGAAGGAAATTAAAAAGACCGCAAAGCTCGACGGCTTTCGTCCGGGCAAAGCTCCGGAGGAACGCATCATCCAAACATACGGCGAGGGCGCGATTCTCCGCGAAGCGGTAGAGCAGGCGATTCAGCACGAGCTTCCTGAGCTCCTCGCGGCGGAAAAGCTCTTTATTATCGAATCCCCGCGGGTGACGACCGATACGCCCGAGCAGGGCAAGTCGCTCACCTTCACCGCCCGCGCCGCGCTTGCGCCGTCCGTCGAACTTCCCGATTACAAAAAAATCTCCGCGAAGCACACGGCGACCAAGGAAGAAATCGTCGTCTCCGACGAGGAGCATGCGCAGGCACTCACCCATCTGCGCCGCGAGCGCTCGCGTATCGACAAAATAGAGAGCGGCACTGAAGCGCAAAAAGCGGCGGAAGAATCCCGTGCGGCGGACCCGAAGGAATTGCCCGAGCTCGATGATGCATTCGTGCAGTCGCTCGGGTACGAAAGCGCGGAGAAATTCAGGGATGCGCTCCGGGCAAATATCAAGACCGAAAAGGAAATGCAGGCGCGGGAAAAACGCCGCGCGCTTATTCTCGACGAGCTCGTCAAAGATTCGAAAATATCGTACCCGGCGGCCCTGCGTGAATACGAGCTCGACGACATGGAAGCGCGCCTCAAGGACGACCTCTCACGCATCGGGCAGACGCTCGAATCATATTTCACACAGACCAAGAAGACGCGCGAGCAAGTTCGTGCCGAGTGGAAAGATGCCGCCAACAAGCGCGCGAAAGTGCGCCTCGTCTTGACGGAAATCGCACGCAAGGAATCCATCGAACCCGACGAGAAGGCGCTTCTGCACGAGCTCGAACACGCCCGCAAAGCGTACCCGCAAGCAGACCCCGCAGCGCTGCGCGCGCACATCTCACACGCGATGCGCAACGACGCGACCTTGCGATTCCTCGAGGGAGACACAACGCCGCCCGCGCATCATCATCACGAACACAAATAAGGCCTCCAGTTCAATCTCCAAAGTTCGACTGCGTCTATTTGAAAAAATTCAAGTATTCCTGCAAAACGAAAACACGATTTCGCGAGAAACCGGTAACTTCCCGAAGAATCTTCCTCTTCTCTAATTCATTGACGAGCGTATTTGCCGCGCTCACAGCAACGCCGAGTTGTTTTGCCGCATCCGCTACGGTGATGGCAGGGTTTGAAAAAAGCAGGAGCAGCAGCTGGTGGGCAAGTCTCGTGCGCTTCCCAAGCCCCATGATTTGTTGGTCGTAACGTTCTCGAAGCTGAACAATCTTTTCGAGAGTATCCTTACCTTTTTTTGCCGTTTCAACTACAGCGGAGAGGAAAAAGAGTATCCATTGGTCTAGGTCGTCACGAGTTCGCACGAACGTAAGCGCATCATAATATTCGCCTTTATTTCGTTCGAAGAAATCTGAGAGGTAGAGCGTGGGCTTCTTCAAGATACCCAACTCCATGAGATGGAGCGTCATGAGCATACGCCCGACACGTCCGTTACCATCGTTGAATGGGTGAATCGTCTCAAATTGGTAGTGAGAAATGGCCATTCGCACCAAATGAGGCATATTGATGCCTCTGTTGTGCCAAAAATATTCGAGATCTTTCAGTACTGTAGGCAAATCGTCCTGATGCGGTGGGATAAATGCCGCAGTTCTTATACTCGTGCCCCCAATCCAATTTTGACTCGTCCGAATTTCCCCAGGCTGTTTGTGTTCCCCCCGTACGCCAGACAAAAGAATTTTGTGCGCGTCTTGCAGAAGACGCATGCAGATTGGTAGGTCGTTGAGCCGACTGATGGAGTGGTTGAGTGCCTTGATATAATTCTGCACCTCTGCCCAGTCATCGCGTTTTTCCGGAGCAATCTCTTCTTCTGGGAGAACCGCCTCATCCATCCCCGTTCGAGTTCCCTCAATCTTGCTCGATTTGACCGCTTCGTTGCGTACGTGCATCTGAATGAAGAAGTCGACATCGGGAATAAGCGTTGAATACGCATTGAGCTCGCCGACCAAGCGTATAGCTTCCTCAAGCATCACTGGTATGCGCGTGTCCCTCCACGGGTACGGTCGATTTACTGGCGACGGCAAAAAGCTTTTGTATTCATAGTCTTTGTTGGAAAAGTGTGTTTTGTAGACACCTGCTTTGAATTTTTGCTGTGGTCGAGGGGATGACATACGGGGCTGAGTTGAAGTAGTAAGAGACTTCTTTATATTACCATTAAACACGGGAAACAGTAGTAAGTATAATCATATTACTACTTCTGTCAATGCCTAGTAACTGACAAGAGTGTATTCCTACTTGGGACATCCCTTGTGTGTACAGTTACCTTGTCAGTTCTTTGTACCTCTCAAACAAAAACCCCCGCCGCCCGGGCTCGGACTTGGAAGGTTTAGCCGTCCAGTTCAGCTGATTGCTTCGGCTACTAGCACAGCGGCTTCATTTCAAAACTTCGAAACCCGACTTGTCGAGAAGTTCTTTGACCGTGATGGGGATTATCTCTATCTCCCCTTCCTTATCCAGCCTCTTTATCTCCCGCATTGCATCTTCGGTAAAATCGAATGAGATGAAATACCCCTTGCGACGTTTATCCCGCCGCATCGCCGTTTCAAAGGCATCCATGTCGGGTCTGCCCGCCTTGTCCTTCTGCTTCACTTGAATAGGATAGTAAGTATCGATATCGCCGAACAACCCCTGTTCATCGCTTTTCTCTTTCTTACGCTCTATGGGATAGAGTTTTCCATCAATCCCGAAGTCACCGACCTTGGCACGATTGGGAATGCCCCCGAGCGCGATGACTGCCCAGTTCTCGAATTCGAACGGCGGTATCTCGCGCAACTGCTTCTCGTTGCGTAGCATATTGATAAGTTGGAAATCCTTGCCTTCGTTGAGACGGAAATCATCCCAGAGCCGTTGCGCCATGACGCGACAGGCGGTTGGTGAAATATCTATCCCAATCCACTTGCGCTTCAACTTCTGCGCTGCGACCAGCGCCGTCCCGCACCCGCAAAAAGCATCAAGGACAACATCCCCTGGATTGCTGCTTGCATTGAGGATACGTTCAAGAAGTACAAGCGGTTTTTGAGTTGGATAACCAAGCCTTTCCTTTGAGAGCGGGTTGATGATTGGAATATCCCATACATCATCCATCGGGGTGCCGAGTGGATTTGGCATGTATTTCTTGCCGGCCGCACTTGTAATTCCGCTCTGCGCATAGCCGCTCGTTTCTTTGTACGGAACTCGTATCGCATCAACATTAAACGTATACGAGTCTGACTTCGCGTACAAAAAGATGCTGTCATGTTTCCGAGAAAAATAACTCTTACTCCGCCCACCACCTGTGTAATGCCAGATAATCTCATTTTGGAAGTGATTGAAGCCAAAGACTTGATCTAGCATTATTTTGACGTAATGGCTCGCATGCCAGTCGCAGTGGTAGTAGAAGCTGCCGGTTTTTCTGAGCACACGGTACATCTCAACCACGCGCGGGCGCATATAGGCAATGTACGCATCAGCATCGCCGAAGCGATCATCGAAGGCTCGTTTCTCACCCGTATCACCCCAGAAGACCTCGTAGTTGCGATTACTGTTGAAAGGCGGGTCAACGTATATGAGGTCTACCGACTCGTCCGGCACTTCCTTGAGCATCTCAAGGTTGTCGCCACAATAAATGACGTCTGTTTTGAGTTGATGTTTGGACATGATGACTATACGTATCAGAGCATAGCATAAGTGATACTCATAGTCCGTCGCCTTATAAACATCAAGCCCTTACTGTTCAAGGGTGACTGGAAAAAGCGATATTTTAAGACGATTTGGGAGTAAGGTAAGAAGTCTGCGCGTAGAAAAAGGATTTAGATCGCAAATGGCTTTAGCGCTTCGTTCAGGGTTGGATCGCACCTACATCGGTGGTATTGAACGCGGTGAACGAAACGTCTCTCTCAAAAATATCGAAAAAATAGCCCGTACGCTCGGCGTACGAGTTAGAGAACTCGTCGAAGATTTATAGTCCCTGGCGAAGGCGAGCATCATCGCTGATTTTGTACTAAACAAAAGCGGCACCTTGGCGTGCCGCTTTTGTTTTCCGAGAAGAGGAGAGATTATCTATCCTTCCCACTCTTGCCGAAGAGGCCGAAGCCGCCCGAGAACCATGCGCGGATTTTCTTCGCGAAGTCATCGTTGCCGAAATTTACCGCAGGGCGAGTGACGGTGACCATGGTGGCCGTAAGTACCGTACCCTCGGCGTTCATAGCGCCCGTGGCCTTTACCTTATCGCCTGTCTGGATGGAGGCGAAAGTCGTGGTCGCACCATTCAGCATGATGACCGTGCTTCCGGTCAGCTGGATAGTCGCGCGGGTCTTGTCGTCTTTGTCGTTGTCATTGTCTTTTCCGTTACCGTTGCCAAGCGTAAGCGAGGTGTTGGTGCCGTTTATGCTTGCGACGGTGCCCGAGATAGAACGCTGGCTTGCGCCGATAGTCCAATCCTTGACCGCTGTCGCTTTGACGCTAAGCCCCGTGCCGGTAAGCGCGCCTGCGAAACTCACCGTATCGCCCACCGATATCTGCGCGAGCGAAGAGCCCGAGCCGGCCGATGTGACGAACACGGTCGAACTGTCGGTCGTGACCGCCCATGAGAGCGTCGAGGCGCCTGCGGTCGTCGTGACCGTGAGCGTGCTGCCGCTTATACCCGTAACTTTTGCACCGCGCACGAGCACATTGCCCGAAGCGTTGATGGCGACCTCCACGCGCTGCGCGGCGGCGAGACGGTCTTTGCCCTTATTGTTGCCCTCGTTCGCCGAAGCGATGATAGGCAGAAATGCGAGCGCAGAGGCGAGCGCAACCGAGGTCAGGCCTGCGCCGAACTTTTGAGTGATGTTCATGATGTTTTCTGTTAACTCGTAATGATAATGAATGTTGGCAGAAGTACACTTCTCCCGACGTATGGGTAGACGAAGCGCCGCATCAGGCCTTACATCATGGAATGAAAAAATGCGGCGGGGCGCTATTGATGATAAACTGGCTCCCCGGCAGAGATACATACTCTGCGGGCAGACACATTTCTACGTTGCCAGTAAGCCGATACCGGTTTCGAGCTCCTCGGCTCGAC
>Ga0209542_10020986_pt1 | contig 10277 bp, 12 predicted proteins | sample RifCSPhighO2_01_FD_184028 | JGI IMG/M metagenome (GOLD analysis project Ga0209542, IMG submission 184028) | Soil microbial communities from Rifle, Colorado - Rifle CSP2_plank highO2_0.1 (SPAdes) (version 2) | ecosystem: Environmental > Terrestrial > Deep subsurface > Rock core/Sediment ...
TAAACCCGACGACGAAATTTGCCGTGCAGATAGTGAATACATCGCCCCTTGATTCGACGTGGGAGAATCAATATGTGGATGCAACCGGCGATCCTTCCGCAACCGCGGTATGGCTCTCCGACGCCCAGCTTGACGCGATTGTTATCACGGGGCTCTCGGCGGAGACGACGTATGGAGCGCAATCAAAAGCGCGCAATGAAAACAGTTTTGAAACATCATTCAGTAGCATAGGATCGAATACGACCGGTAGCGCCGCCGCCGCCGCACCGCGCACCGTTCGTCTTCTGGGCCACGTCCGCTTGCGCGGTGGCGTGCGCCTGCGATAACGTATGAAAAAAAATCTTATCGCCGCAGCTCTTTTTTGCGCCGTTTTTATTGGACTTGTTTGGTTTAGCATGTATAAATATCCCGCTCGTCTGAACGATGTAGAAGTTTCGTCCCCATCTCAAAGCCCCACAATAACCGCCGCCGTGAGAATGGCATCTTCGCGCACACCGCCATCGGGATTTAAGGAATATCACCAGGTAACGTACCACTTCTCTCTTTTTTATCCGCAAGAGCTGTCAGTAAAAGAATACAAAGAGCCCGGCACGGCGATGACGATAACATTCTATGATGCGGAAAATGAAAAAGGTTTTCAGATTTTTATCGTTCCCTATGGCGAGAAGCAGATTGCCGAACAACGCTTTAAGCTCGATATTCCTTCGGGGGTTATGCATGAGCCAATCGAGGTAACCATTGATGGCGTTAGAGCGGTTGCCTTTTTTAGCACCGATGCAATTTTGGGCGATACACGGGAAGTATGGTTCATCAACCACGGTTTTCTCTTTGAAGTAACGACGTATAAAGAGCTTGATGAGTGGCTCGCGCACCTCATGACCACCTGGAAATTTATTGAAGAAATTTATTGAAAAGCCATAAAATTCCTCCTTGTAAAATGATGGACCTCGTAGGTCCATCATGGGGGGGAGACTATTCAAGGGTAAGAGGGGCGATCTCTCCGAGTTCCACATCGCGCAAGTAGATTCTGAGATCCTGCTCGTACAAAATGATGGACCTACGAGGTCCATCGTTTTGGCATTATTCCTTATTCCAATGTCAGTGTTTTGATTTCTTCAAGTTCCATATCATGGAGATAAGTTGAAAGTGCTTCTCGGTAGTTTCCAAACACGTCCATAAAAAGGGAGGTGCTAAGAAGGGAAGGGAAATTCTTCGTACCGCAATAGTCTTGATAACTGCTCCAGCGATACTCATCAAGATGCGCGAGTGCTTTTTTTGTACTAGTGATTTTTTGTACTCGCCAATCCCGAGTGGTATCGGAAAAATCCAGAGGATTCAGATGAATATAGTGCAGAATATAAAGAAAGTGAGGGTCTGATGTAATATGCACTTTTTTTGTTCGTCCTTGAAAAAGTGTTCCGCTGCGCTCATATCGTTCGTTGAAATACTTTGCATACCCCACGTTCAATTTCATCAAGAATCGAGATATGCCACTCGGCACGCGCTCGGAAAGGAGAAGGTGATAGTGGTTGCCCATGATACACCAACCATGGATATCGACAATTCTTTTTCTTGACCTTGTTTGCAGCCACCCAAATGATGGACCTACGAGGTCCATCATTTGGGTGGCTTTGTTGAAGTAGCGGTATGAGTTTCCAGCTGCCTCTGTATCATTAAATCCGTAGAGATCGTGTACAAATCGCGCTCGATCTGTGTTATCAAGAAAAATGATTCTCTTGTCTACTCCCCGATTTAAGACATGATAAAGCTCCATAACATGATGGACCTACGAGGTCCATCATAACATAGGTTTTTCCTTACGGGGTGTCCACTTCGTGTATAATTGAATAATGATTCGAGTGGCGATAAATGGGTTCGGGAGGATCGGGAGGGCTTTTTTTAAGCTCGCGCAGGAGAGCAAGGAGCTTGAAATCGTTGCGGTCAATGATTTGGGTGATGTTGAGAACCTTGCTTACCTTTTGAAATACGATACGGCCTACGGCAAGAGCGACCTCGACATCAAAACTAAAAGAGGAGCTCTCATTGTCAACGGCAAAGAAGTTGTATTTCTTTCGGAAAAGAATCCGGCGAAATTGCCATGGAGAGATTACAATATTGATGTTGTTGTTGAGGCGACAGGATTTTTTGAAGATTATGCAAAAGCGCGCGTGCATCTCGATGCCGGGGCGAAGCGGGTGGTAACGACGGCGCCGGCAAAAGACGAGCCTCCGGAAGGAGTTGCCGGAGCAACGGTGCTCATGGGCATCAATGACGACTTGCTTAAAACGTGTCAGATTTCCTCCAATGCCTCATGCACGACAAATGCGGGAAGTCCTCTTATGTATATTTTGAACGAAGCCGTTGGTATTGAGAAAGCGCTCTTGAGTACGACCCATGGCTATACGGCCACGCAAGCCCTGGTTGATTCGCCTGTAAAAAGTAAAGATTTTCGCCGTGGCCGCGCGGCGGCGCAAAATATTGTGCCGTCTACCACGGGAGCGGCGATTGCGGTAACGAAAGCTCTGCCGGAACTTGAAGGAAAATTTGACGGTATCGCTATCCGCGTGCCGGTTGTTACGGGGTCTATAGTCGATGTTACTTTTATTGCCAAGCGAGATACGTCGGTTGAAGAAATAAATGACATCTTACGCAAGGCCGCGAAAAATTCGCGCTGGAGACATGTTTTTACGGTAACGGAAGAGCAGCTCGTCTCGTCAGACATTATTGGAAGTGAGTTTGCCTCCATTGCCGATCTTGCCTTTACGCGAGTGATTGGCGGCAATCTCGTCAAAGTCCTTGCGTGGTATGACAACGAAATGGGCTACACCTATACGCTTGTCGACCATGTTATTAAAACCGGGAAGTATGCGCTGGAGAGATAATTTACTACGATATGAAAGTTTTGTTTGCCGCCGACCACGCCGGCTTTGACCTTAAAGCGAAGTTGATTCCGTTTGTCGAATCTCTCGGTCACACCACTGAAGATTTGGGGCCATCAAGTTATAACGTGGAGGACGACTATCCCGGCTTTGTGTCTCGCGTAGCAAAAAAGATTTCTGAAGAGCCAAGTGATTATATGGGCATCGTTATTGGTGGTTCAGGACAAGCAGAAGCAATGGTTGCGAACCGATATCCTCGGGTGCGGGCGGCGGTCTACTATGGGGGTAAGAACCGAATTGTTTCGCTTAGCCGCGAGCACAACAATGCGAATATACTCTCTCTCGGGGCACGGTTCATGAGTGAGGAGGAGGCAAAGCAAGCGGTACACGTTTGGCTTACTACTCCCTTTTCCGGGGAAGAGCGCCATGTTCGGCGTATTCGGCAAATAGATACCTTGCGCAATGGCTGAAATCATTCCCGCAATTATGCCGGCGAATTTGGAGGATTTGCGCGAAAAACTTGCGCGGGTGGATGGACTCGTGCCTCTCGTACAGATAGATATTATGGATGGAATTTTTGTGCCAAGTCGCTCTTGGCCCTTTATTGAAGGAGGATTAGACGAGTTTGCGCGCATTGTCGCGGAGGAAGACGGGTTGCCCTTTTGGAACACACTTGATTTTGAAATTGACCTTATGGTTTCAAGTCCCGAAACGGCGATACGGCAATGGTTCGCGGCAGGCGCGCGCCGCTTTATTGTTCACATCGAAAGCATACTTGATTTCGAGGAAATCCTTGATTTTTTCGATGTGAATATTCGTGCGGAGGATGAAGGTGCGGAGCTCGGCGTTGCGCTTAACGTGGATACGCCAAACGCTGTTATCGAACCGTTCCTCGACCGCGTGCATTTCGTGCAGTGTATGGGCATTGAGCGCATTGGTTTTCAGAATGAGCCTTTCGACGAAAGGGTTCTTGAAAGGATAGTTGATTTACGGGAACGCTACCCAGACGTTATACTTTCTGTTGACGGCGGAGTTGGTTTAGAAACCGCATCAGTGCTTATTGAGGCAGGGGTGGACCGTCTCGCGGTTGGCTCCGACCTGTTTGAGAGTGACGATATCGAAAAGACACTAAGAGAATTTCAGTCGCTTACATGAGTCCCGTTAGAGATTTTCTATGTGGTACTAGGCGGGAAGTGGTAGTATTTCGTTATGTCTGTCTATATCAGTGAAGGTAAGGTAAAGGAGCTCGAGGTGAAGGCCAATCTGATTCGCCAGACGCTCATTCAAATGCTTGTCGCTGCCGGCTCGGGACACACCGCCGGCCCTTTAGGGATGGCAGATATTTTTACCGCTCTTTATTTCCACGTCCTCAAACATGACCCAAAAAAACCAGATTGGCCAGAGCGCGATCGGCTGATTCTCTCAAACGGCCACATCTCCCCGGTCCGCTACGCGGCGATGGCGCATGCCGGCTATTTTTCCCTCGAGGAGGCAATGACACTGCGCAAATTCGGCTCGCCCTTGCAGGGTCACCCGGAGCGCGAACGCTTGCCGGGAATCGAGACAACCTCCGGCCCTCTTGGTTCCGGGCTTGGGCAATCGGCAGGTTATGCCTACGGGGCGCGGATGGACGGCAAGAAATTTCGCGTCTACTGTCTTATGAGCGATGGGGAGCAGGACGCAGGCAACACCTGGGAATCAGCAATGTTTGCCAGTAACAACAAACTCTCCAATTTGACTGCGGTGATCGACCGCAACAACATTCAAATTGACGGAATGACAGAGCAAGTCATGCCGCTTGAACCTTTGCGTTCAAAATACGAAGCGTTCAACTGGCACGTTCTTGAAGTAGACGGGCACAATATCGAGCAGTTTGTGGATGCGGTTGAGGAAGCGAAAGCGATTTATGAGAAACCGACGCTTATTCTTGCGCACACCATACCCGGCAAAGGCATCAAAGAGATTGAATTTGATTACAACTGGCATGGCAAACCCCCCAAGCCCGATGAGGCGAAAAGATTCTTGGCGGAGCTCCGCACCTTGAGAGGTAAGATACGCAGTGAGCATGAATGACTCTCGCCTATGGCCGCTCGGACGCACGCGTCCATCAAGCATCCTCGCGGCACAGGCTCGCTCTAACAGGATATGATTAAAACAGAAGCAAAACTTGTTCAGAATATTTTTGATAAACCGGCGGAGGCGCCGACGCGAGACGGATTTGGCAAAGGTGTGGTTGAAGCGGGAGAAAAAGACGAGCGGGTGGTGGTGCTCTGTGCCGACCTCGCGGAGTCAACCCGGGCGCACTGGTTTAAGGAGAAATTTCCAAATCGTTACATCGAGCTTGGGGTTGCTGAGCAGAACTTGGCGACCGTTGCCTCGGGACTTGCGAACTACGGCAAAATTCCGTTCATGGCTTCCTATGCAACGTTTAGCCCGGGTCGCAACAACGAGCAGATTCGCACCACCATCTCTATTAATAATCTGCCGGTGAAAATTGTCGGCGCACATGCCGGTGTCTCTGTCGGTCCTGACGGAGCGACCCACCAGGCGCTTGAGGACATTGCGCTCATGCGCGTTCAGCCACGCATGGTCGTCGTGGTGCCCGCTGATGCGGAGGAGGCCCGGAAAGCCACGATTGCGGCGGCGTTTAACGGTAAACCGACGTATCTGCGATTTGCCCGAGAAAAAACGCCGATTTTCACAACTGCCGAGACGCCGTTTGAAATAGGAAAAGCAATCATACTTTGGGAAGGAGAAAATCCACAAGTGGCCTTATTCGTCTGCGGGCCATTGGTCTATAACGCTCTTGTTGCCGCAAAAGAATTAGCTGATGAAGGAGTGAGCACTCTGGTCATCAATAACCACACAATAAAACCGATGGATCGGGAGACGATTGTCAACGCGGCACAAAAAACGGGAGCCGTAGTAACGGTAGAGGAGCACCAGGTTTCAGGCGGCATGGGTTCGGCGGTTGCAGAAATTTTGTCGCAAGAATTCCCCGTGCCGATGGAATTCATCGGTGTACACGATCAATTTGGTCAATCAGGCTCACCCTCCGAACTTTTAGAACATTACGGTATGGGAGTTTCTCATATCGTTACGGCAGTAAAAAAAGTTATCACCCGCAAATGATCATGACACAAAACGTACAAATTTGGATTGGAGCTCTTCTTATTGCGACCGTTGGACTCATGGCATCGCTCTCGATCATCAATGTCGCCAACGGAAAGCATATCAACATAGCCTCTTCGTTTGACGCGAGTTTGATCCAAGAACCGGTACAATAATTTTCTTTACCCCGTTAGGGAATGCCCCGCAGCTTGCCGCACGGGCTTGTTCAAGCGCAGGACGCGTGAGAAGTCCTTTTTGGGGCGCCGATTTTCTGCACGACTGACATAGTGTTAATAGCAGGCAAACCGCATGCCCTCATCGCGTTACCCGATAGATGACATAGGTACCCGATTCTTCCTTGTGATAGTACAAACTTTTTCCATCGAGGGTGATGGTTGGCGCTTCGACGAAGCTTCCACCAATAGCGCTTATTCTCTCTGCTTGTCCGAACGTGTCGTTGACCGTATCTCGCCGCGCGACGAAGATGCCATTTCCCACCGGCTTTCCATCTTCAATTGAGGTCCGTGTGAAGAAAATCTCTTTTCCATCAGCGGAAATACTAGGAGCGTAGTTTAAACCGCCCGTGTTAATGTTTTTCGTGATGCTTTCATCAAGCGTGAACGAACCGCCCGTCTTCCTCGCCGCACGCACCGTGAAAATGCTTGGTGGCGGACCTCTATCAAAGAGTCCTTCGGAATAGTAGAGTGCACTGCCGTCAGGGGCGATGTCCGGGTCGACACTAACCCACCGGTCTTTTCCCACATACACATTGCCCGAAACATGCGAGGGGCTTGAGATGTTCCCGTTAACAAACTTGCCTACGTACAGGCTCTTTTTAGTGGAAGGGTAATCGGCAAGCGAGGTGTAATACACATTGCCATCAAGATCAAAGCTTGGCGTACCATCAACCGTATTGGTATTGATGCCCCCTACTTTCCCTTTATAGGTAAAGTGGGTATCATCAACGCGCTCGGCCCAATACATATCCTTATTGGAACCATCATCATTAAAGAGCAGATAATTTCCGTCTTTAGAAATGCCCGGTTCCATTGCACTACCGGTGTACCCTTCGATACTCACGCGCTCTTGGTTCTTGAATTCTTTACCGGATACGGTCTGAGGAGGAATTTCCGTAACCGGCGGATTTACAATTACACCACCTCCATCAATCGGCCTTGGGGTCTCCTTGAGGGGTTCCGTCAGATCTGCGGGCTTTTTACTCATAAAGATGATAAATAGAGCCAGAAGAATAACAAGAAACCCTCCGGCAATGAAGAATTTTTTCATACTTTACACCCCAGCATCGATTTATAGTATGCGAGGTTGGTAATCAGAGGGCGCTTCAGCAAGGAATCGTTCAAGCGCAGGACGCGTGAGGAGCCCCCTTTGCGCGCCTACCTGCTGGACGACGGACATTGAATTTATCGGCGCCCATTGAAGCGCTTCCGGAATTGTTTTTCCAAGTGCTAATGCAGAAACAAATGTTGAAGCAAATGCATCTCCTGCGCCGGTTCGCTGAAGCGGCGGCTTTGGGTCAGGGTACATGGGCATATGCCAGTACTCGCTTCCATCATAGGTATATGCGCCTTTCGGACCATCGGTAATAACGGCGATTTTGGGCCCGAGTCCGCGAATCCCCGCAAGCAGTTTTTCCATATCTTCTTCCGTCGGCTTTTTGAGAATAAGGCGCGCTTCATCTCTGTTGCAGAAAAAGACCTCAGAGCGTTCATATAGAGACTTAAGTTTTTCTATGCCGAGTTTTATCTGAAACGTGCCGGGCTGAAAAGCAAGCTTAACCTCAGGGTGCGCTGAAAGAAATCGTACGAGTTGTTCATGATAAGGGAGAGAGTTCGGGGCAAGGGAAGTGAGATACATCCATTTAGGCGGCGGCAGGCTTTCCGGAAATCGGTAATTAAACTCGGTATGTTTGACGAGAATTGTTCTCTCTTCTTCGTACCATAGAACATAGTGATAGTTGGTTGGTTTGCCTTTCTCGGTTGTCACGAAGTCGGTGATGACGTTGTCTTTCCGCAGTGATTCAAGGCATTCGGCGCCGTTTTGATCGTTGCCAATATTTGTGACCGCGGCGGAGCGAAGCCCGAGCCGGGCCGCCGAAACGGCGGCGTTTGGACCGTTTCCCACCGCACGCACCACCTCGACGGATTCATAGGGAATTTTGTCGCCGAAGCGCATGCAGAGCATGCAGTGCTCGCGATTGATGTCGCAAGTAACGCTTGCGTCTTTGATGCGAATAAACGCGTCGGTGGTGATATCGCCGACCGCGACAAAATCCAGAGGTTCCATAATAAAATAGTATAACACTTGGCAGGCCGAATTCATTCACCTATAATTGTTGTAAGCAGGCCGTAAGGAGATACACATGGAGTTCTTTATACAACGTTTTCTTCAGGCGCGAGATGGAAACATGCCTCCTCAGGAAGCATGGCTTTCTCACGAAGGCCCAAATGAGAAATTCATGGCAAGTTTTGCCGCCCCGCTCGAATTGCTCGACCAAGAGGCATGGGACAACATGCTTTTGATTGCTGTTAAAACAGGAGCTGTGCGGGCCTATCTGAGTTTTCGCTACGGATGCACATTCGCAGAAGCTCGCCAATTATCGGATGCGTACCTTACCTCATATCTTCTGCCCCTCAATAGAAAAAGGGTGATTGGTGTGGTAACAGCGGGTTTGTACGATGCATCTCCCTGGGGATGGTATTTTATCTCTCTTTTTGACTATCGGGATATACCGCGAAGCCATCGAACGCATACTCAGTCACAGTTTGAAGCCCTCTTGAGAGATGTCGGGTATGATCTTGCTGAGCTGGAGCAAAAGAAACCTCATTAAATTTACCGCCGCGGTTTCCCGCGGCGGTTCTGCTTGGTATACTTAACGCTATGCAAACCCTGCGAGAGCTTATTGCCGATGCCGAGTTACGGAAAGTCGCCATCGGCCACTTCAATATTTCCGATTCGGAAGGGCTGTGGGGAGTTTTTAATGCGGCCCGGAAATTGAGCGTCCCTGTTATTCTCGGTACTTCCGAGGGGGAACGTGATTTTATCGGCACACGACAGGCGGTGGTGCTCGTGCGCAGTTTGCGTGAGGAGTTCGATTATCCGGTATTTCTCAATGCCGACCATACGTATTCGTTTGAAAGGCTGAAAGAGGCGGTGGACGCGGGATTTGACGCCGTGATTTTCGACGGCTCCAAACTTTCCTTTGAAGAAAACGCTGTCGAGACAAAAAGATGCGTTGCCTACGCGCGGCAAACCCGCCCGGAGATCTTGATTGAAGGAGAAATAGGCTACATCGGCACCTCGTCGAAGCTTCTGGATGAAATTCCCGAAGGCGTGGCAATTGCGCCGGAAAATCTCACTAAGCCCGAAGAAATCGAACGGTTTGTAAAAGAAACGGGCGTAGACCTTGTTGCGCCGGCGGTCGGGAATCTTCATGGGATGCTCAAAAGCGGTAAGGAGCCAGCGCTTGCTATTCCGCTTATTTCCGAATTGCGAAAGGCGGCTGGCATACCGCTCGTGCTCCACGGCGGTTCGGGTACTTCGGATGAGGATTTTAAAAACGCCATTGCCGCGGGTGTTTCAATCGTCCATATCAATACGGAATTGCGGCTTGCATATCGCAAAGGGATTCAGCTTTCACTTCAGGAAAACCCCGATGAAATCGCCCCCTATAAATTCATGAAATCGGGAGTGCAAGAGATGGAAAGGATAGCAGAGGCAAGACTAAAGTTGTTCAACGGTCTGTAAAAAAGAAGGCCGCTGAGAGCATCAGCTGGCCGAGGGGGTCCTTTTGGTGAAGTGTCGTCGCGTTTTCTTATCGGGAGGGCCGGAGGGGTTTCCCGACGGGAACAATTTTTCCACACCGAGAACGATGAACAGGATAATTCCGACAACGACGACTCCTACACCAGCACCCACTATTCGCAAGAGGGGCATGGCAGTATCCTCCTTCCCCCATTATGGAGTCCTTTGGGTCTCACGGTCAAGGATTGCTTTTTAAGCGATTGTTTGTATACTGTGGCGCATGCTTACCCTCAAAGTGGAAAAAAGAGTTCCCGGCACGGAAAAGACCTTGCGTACGGGAGGCAAAATGCTCGCTGTCTTGTATGGCCATAAAGAAGTCTCGACCCCGATCAGTGTATCTCTCATGGATTTTAAGAAGGTTTGGAAAGAGGCGGGAGAATCAAGCGTGATTTCGCTTTCCGGCGTTGGGGAAGAAAAAGAGGCTCTCATCCACGATGTCGATTTTGAGCCAATTACCGGCGAGCC
>Ga0209542_10020987_pt1 | contig 10277 bp, 7 predicted proteins | sample RifCSPhighO2_01_FD_184028 | JGI IMG/M metagenome (GOLD analysis project Ga0209542, IMG submission 184028) | Soil microbial communities from Rifle, Colorado - Rifle CSP2_plank highO2_0.1 (SPAdes) (version 2) | ecosystem: Environmental > Terrestrial > Deep subsurface > Rock core/Sediment ...
CATGCATACGGCACGCCGAAACGCTCCAAGAGTTTCTGCACTTCCCCGTCCTCGCCGTACTCGCCATGGAGTCCAATCAAAACGACATCCACTTGGCGCAGCACGCGCTCGGGCGCGACGGGCCGCCCGTGGTCGTGCCACACACCCTGCTTATCGATATAGATGTCCCGCGTGGTGTAGCGTTCCTCGGGAAAATTTGCGAGCATAGCGGCACCAGTCTGTAGAGAAACCTCGTGTTCCATCGACCTCGATGGCCCGCCCCGCAACACCCCGACAACAGTTTGCATGCAGATAAGTATACCAAAGCCTATGAACGTAGATTTTTTGAGCGAGCGCGGCGGTGACGAAAGAGTGAAAAACGATGGGCTTCGCTATTGGCGAGGACGGCGTCCGCTTCGGTGATGCCTGCATGGCGTGCTCCGAGGACTTCGCGCGGGCGGTGCCGTTCGTCTTTCACCACTGCCACAACCGGTATGACGAGATTTGCGCCAGCGAGGACACTCTCTGCCGCCTTCTTCTGCGTCTTCCCACCGTCCACCACGATTACCTGCGGGAATGCCCACTCAGGGTGGTTAAAACGGCGTGTAAGAATTTCTTTGAGCGATGCGATATCGTCATTTCCCGACGCTTTCGATCGGGACCCCGACTCCTGACGTCGGGGTTTCGTCACGCCCTTGATGCGAAACGTTCGATACTCTTTTTTAATCGGCGTACCGTCCTGAACAACAGTCATCACGCCAATCGCATTCGTCCCCGAAAGGTGCGCTGTATCGTATGCCTCAACTCGGTATCCCCATTTTGACGCTATAGCGTCATTATTGGGATACCGGTTCTCATCCTTGATGAGCGAAACATCCCGGATATGGTCGAGTGCAAACAATTCACGACGTGCTTCCTCCGCGTCTTCAAATCGCTCATCTTTGACGGCGTTTTTCATTTCTCGTTCAAGCAGTACGCGAAGTTCTTTCCCGTGACCCGAAAGAAATAACTCTACCTTCCGTATCGACTTCCGATATATTTTGAGTTCCTCCTTATTTTGTCCTATAGGCCATAACAAGGAGTACTTCATATTTTGAGGATACTGTTTAATTTGGGTATTGAATTCTATTTTGGCCTTTTGATGCTTACTTTTTGTCCCAACGGGCTTCTCGGTATCAAAAAATGGAAATATACGCCGTATGAGCCGCAGGCCTTCGCGCAGCTGCGCTCCCGACGGAAATGGTCCGTAGATCGCGCGCAAAACAAGGTCGAACCTTGAAGATTCGGATTTAAGGTTCGACCTTGTTTTGCGATTCTTGAAATCAATATCTTTGCCGCGAACGACGAGTACGCGCGGGATTTCTTCGTTCGTGATGACGGCATAGAGAAAAGTTTTATCGTCCTTTCCCTCCACATTTGCCGCCGGATAGTATTTCTTGATGAGCGCTGCCTCGCGCACAAGAGCCTCAAGGACGGTAGGTGTCACCTCGTAGATAATGCGATCCGCCCTCGTCACCATATCCACGACGCGGGGCCCACGCGTCGCGATGAGGTCATCATCGAAGTATGACCGCACGCGGTCGCGCAGACTCGTCGCTTTACCGACGTACAACACCCTATACCGACCTTTGAGGTCGGTCGGGCGAACATCCTCTGAGGATGTTTTAGCCTTCCTCCCTGCTTTTTGCAGAAAGAGGTACACTCCCGGCACGTCCGGTAATTCAAATTTAGCTAGTTCGCTTCTTTCCATGAAATTTCTGCCCTACGTTTGGTGCGGTGCGAGGATTTTATAAACTTTTTTTGGCTTTTCCGAGAAAAGTGCTTCGTATACTTTTTCACCAACTTCAATTGGATGAGCATATATTGGCTCTTTACCACCCCACATTTTCGTACGGCGACTGATTTCTTCGACATTTTTCCGAACAAATCGATTATCGTACATGCCCGTATCGATTCCTCCTGGTCGTATGTCATACGTTTCTATATTTTCGTCGTGCAATTCTTTCTCAATTCCCTTTATGTATCCTACCAGCGCATGCTTAGCCGCAACGTGCGTAGCACCAAAATGGTATCCACGTTCGCCAGACATAGAAGTAATGAAAGCAATTTTCGCTTTCCCACCTTTTTTAATTTGCCTGCGTAGTGTGGGAATTAATTTCAGAAGTATTCGATGAGTCGCAACAGTGACCTCCATTTCTGCTTTGATTATTTCCGGCGTAATTTTTTCAAATGGTAAGTAAATATTATCGTTTGGGATAGAGTATGCACCACCGCCAAGTCCCACTGATTGTAGCCAGTAAAAATTAGTTTTCTTTGGTAGCCGCTTTATGAGAGAGTCTATTCCCTTTTCGCTCATCACGTCTGCGGCTATATAACTAATGAGTTTTGGGTTGCAGCCGAGCTGTGTGAGACCAATTTTTATCTTCTTAAGTTTTGATTCTGTTCTTGAAATCAAAATCACTGGTACGCCTTTATGCGCCAAGACATATGCAGATGCCGTTCCGATATTCATCTTGTGTTCTTTATCATTGATCAAAATGGCGTCATGAGACGGCTTGCCTTTGTAGCGATATACGTGCCCAACTGGTTTGTACCCGCATCCAGTAATAAGTACTGTAGGATATTTCATTAGGTGCTTATATTACAACGAAATCCTATTACGGCAAATTCTTATTTGCGGTGTTTGTGAAGCGATTTTGCCAGATATTCGCCCGTGTAGGAACCTTCGGTATCGGCAACTTCTTCGGGCGTGCCCTTCGCGACAATTTTACCCCCGCCCGCACCGCCATCGGGACCGAAGTCGATAAGGTAGTCAGAGTTCTTGATGACATCGAGATTATGTTCGATGACCACGACCGTATTACCGCGTCGTACCAACTCCTGCAGAATCTCAATAAGTTTACGCACGTCTTCGTAGTGGAGACCTACCGTCGGTTCGTCGAGTAGATAAATCGTCTTCATGGTCGCCCTGCGATACATCTCACTCGCAATCTTTACGCGCTGTGCTTCCCCGCCGGAGAGCGTGGTTGCACTTTGTCCGAGCGTAAGGTATTGCAAACCGGTTGCATTCAGACTCATCAAGCGGTCGTTGATGGCGGGAATGTCGCCGAAGAATTTTTCGGCTTCTTCAATCGTCATCTGGAGCACATCGTAAATATTCTTTCCGCGAAACGTGACTTCAAGCGTCTCCTTCATAAACCGTTTGCCCACACAGATGTCGCAGATGACGTACACCGTCGGCAAAAAGTGCATCTCCACCGCGATAGAACCATTCCCCTGACATGCTTCGCAGCGGCCGCCTGCGACGTTGAACGAGAACCTGCCCGGCTTCCATCCGCGAGCACGTGACTCGGCTGTGGCGGCAAAGAGGTCTCGAATATGCGTGAACGCGCCAGTGTAGGTTGCAGGGTTGGAGCGGGGTGTGCGACCGATGGGAGACTGGTCAATGAGAATGGCGCGGCCGACGTACTCGGTGCCCGTGAGCGAGGCGACGTGCTCGAGCTTGGCTTCGCGCCGCGCGAGGCGCCCCGCGATATTGCGGTGCAAGATGTCGTAGAGGAAGGTAGACTTCCCGCTTCCCGACACGCCCGTGATGCAGACGAGCTTCCCGAGCGGTACATCAATGTTCTGATTCACAAGGTTATGCAGAGTGGCACCGCGCACTTTCAGCCAACCTTTCTCGCTCGTGCGGCGTTCCTCGGGCACTGCTATTTCTTTCTCCCCGCGCAAGTAGGAGAGCGTGAGCGAGCCACTCTCGTTTTCCTTTGCAGTCAAGAGTTCATCCAACCAACCAGAGGCGACGACCGTGCCTCCGTGAATACCCGCGCCCGGACCGATGTCCACAATATAGTCCGCAGAATAAATCGTATCTTCATCATGCTCGACAACGAGAATGGTATTCCCAAGCTCTTTGAGTACGAGCAGTGTCTTGATGAGCCGGTCTTTGTCGCGCTGATGCAGTCCAATCGTTGGTTCGTCGAGTACGTAGAGTGCGCCCGTGAGGCCGCTCCCCAGCTGTGAGGCAAGGCGGATGCGCTGGGCTTCTCCTCCGGAGAGAGTCGCGGCAGAACGGTTGAGCGTGAGGTAGTCGAGACCAACGTTGAGCATAAACGTGAGGCGCGCATCGATTTCTTTCAAAATCGGCATCGCTATATCAAATTTCATTTCTGAAAGTTCTATAGAGTCCACAAATTCTTTCGCTTCGCGTATCGACATGTTGGTGAAGTCCACGATACTCTTTCCAAGCGTTTTATCTTTCTTGCTTTTTAAATACACGCGCAACGCTTCCGGTCTCAGACGCTTTCCTTCGCAGACGGGACACACTTCCTCGGAGAAGAGCGACGCCGTACCGAGACCGTGACAATTCGGACACGCGCCGTATGGCGAATTGAAAGAAAACAAGCGAGGTTCGACCTCGGGGAAAGATGCACCGTCTTCGGGGCAGATAAACTTTGACGAGAGTGTTTCGACCGTGCCGTCGGCGTGCCCTATCTTCACCAAGCCGTCCGTCTGCTTGAGCGCAAGCTCGAGCGCCTCGGAGAGGCGCTCACGCGCACCTGCCGTGGTGCGCGCGAATTCAGAAACGAAAATAGAGTCTACCAGTGCATCGATGCTGTGCTGTTTATTTCTGTCCATCACAATTTTCTCACGAAGTGAGTGCACCTTGCCGTCCACCACGACTTTTTCATAGCCCTTACTCAAGAGGTCGTAGAGCAGTTGATAGTATTCGCCCTTTCGCCCCACGACGACGGGGGCGTAAATCGTGACTGCACTTTTATCAACAGCGACGCCCAGCACCGAGGTATTCAAGGTCGAACCTTGAGGATTCGGATTTAAGGTTCGACCTTGGCGCTTCGCCTCCACGCGCGAAAAGACCATCTTTATCATCTCCTCTTTGGAGAGCCGCACAATGGGCACGTCGTGATGAATACAGTACGGCTGTCCCGCGCGCGCGTACAAGACCCGCAGATAGTCATAAATCTCGGTAACGGTTGCAACTGTGGAGCGCGGATTATTTGAGCGACTCTTCTGGTCTATGGAAATGGCCGGCGAGAGACCGACAATTTCATCCACATCCGGCTTCGCCATTTGATTCAGAAATTGTCGTGCATACGCAGAAAGTGATTCTACGTAGCGGCGCTGTCCCTCGGCGAAGATGGTGTCGAACGCAAGCGACGACTTCCCCGAACCCGACAGTCCCGTAATAACCGTCATCGCGCCCCGCGGCATCTTCACATCAATATTCTTTAAATTATGAGTTCTTGCTCCACGAATAACCAACCAGTCACTGCCGTGACTGGGTTTATCGCTCCCTTGCCCAGCACCAAATCCGATTTGGTGCTGAGCGTGTTTGTGTGCGTGCTTGGTCCGTGAGGTGCCTTCCGAGGTTATCTCATGGGCCTCTTCTTTTGCGCTAGGTTTCTTCATAGAAATTTCCTGCCCGTGGCGGGGCAGGTACGGTATTACTATATCACCTTTTTCCTTTAAGTACCAAAAAGATACTTGCAGACGGTAGATTTTCTGATTTCAGAAGAAGCTATTAGGAGAACCTGCACAATAAGTGTTCATTATTCTCACATCCCAGTTGAGTAATAGTTGGAATCTTTCAGAAGAACTGAACGGCACAACCTGTTGGTTGTTTGAAGGATCTTTTAATGCACTGGCGAAAGGATTTGATAGGGTGTCTAGTATTAAGAATCCTGGATCATAATGGTAAACCTCGAACAGAGCGCTTAGTATTGGTAAGTCTGCGCCACTGGCAGCATTTTTTGCACTTATTCTAAAGCGGATGAAGTTAAGTCCAGATATTTTGACATTCGTTCGCATATGATCTAAGTAATTTGAAAGATCTGGTAACGATAAAATAATTTCCTGTGACCGTCCTGATGGAATTTTTATGTATTCGAATTGTGGGGTAAGATCGCCAATTGGCGAATTTACATTGGAACACACAAGGGGAGCTTTCTTTGACGAGAGCCAGTAATATGAAAGAAAATCAATCCTGACCTTAACGTCTGTAACATCAACTCGAGAATGGTTAGAAAGAGTGAATGTCGCTGTAGATGTTGCAAGGGTTTCGTCGTCGGGTGCGGCTATTTGTAAGGTTGGGGTAATATTAGACAAAAATGTTGTGTACGCAATGAAAATACCAAAAAGAGATAGGAATGCAAAAATGAAGACAAGAAATTCCCCAATACTCGAAAACCAAAAAGTACGACCTTGATCATCTGTTTTGAAAAAATAGGATTCCATATAAATTATTTACCAGAAAGCGGTTTGCGGGTGCGGGGTTTGCGAGCCTTGGGGCCCGTACCTTCGAGTTTATATATCTCGTCCCGAATTAGCGCCGCGGTCTCAAAGTCGAGTTGCTCGACGGCTTCGGACATCTCTTCCCTCTTTCGCTTTATAAATTCTTTTGGGTCGTCTTTGTAGGCGAGTGTGTCGAGTACGAGAAGCTCGTCAATCGTGCGCTGGTGTTCGGTGCGCATGGATGCGGCAATGTCATGAATTTCTTTTTTAATCGTGAGCGGCGTGATGCTGTGCTCCTCGTTGTACGCCATCTGGAGAGTGCGACGACGATTCGTCTCGCTAATGGCACGGTCAAGCGAGCCCGTCATGTTATCGGCATAGAGGATGACGCGGCCAAGTACGTTGCGCGCCGCGCGCCCGATGGTCTGGATGAGTGACGTTTCAGAGCGGAGGAACCCTTCTTTGTCGGCGTCGAGAATGCCCACCAGCTCTACTTCCGGAAGGTCGAGCCCCTCGCGAAGCAGGTTTACGCCAACCAGAATGTCGAAACCGCCTTGGCGGAACTTGGTGAGAATATCAATGCGGTCAATCGTCTTCACGTCGGAGTGGAGATACTCGGCCTTCATTCCCTTCTCGCGCAGGAACGACGCCAAGTCTTCTGCCATTTGCTTCGTGAGCGTGGTCGCGAGCGCTCTTCCTCCTCTCTTAATAACTATTTCTGCTTCGTTAATAAAATCCGCAATCTGTCCCTTGTAGACTTGATGTTCGTTATCTCTCACGACCGTTGGACTTAACGAACCGCCTTCGGAGACGGGGCGCACCGTGAGCTCGGGATCGACAAGGCCCGTTGGACGAATGACTTGTTCCACAACCTGCTGCGAATGCGCGCGTTCATACGGGCCCGGTGTCGCGCTTGTGTAGAGCACCTGCCCGATGCGTTCTTCAAACTCTTCGAATGTGAGCGGGCGATTGTCGCGTGCCGACGGGAGACGGAAGCCATACTCCACGAGCACGTCTTTGCGGGATTTATCGCCGGCATACATACCGCCAATTTGCGGGACGGTAACATGCGACTCATCAATGACGGTCAAGAAATCCGCTGAACCGTCACGCTTATGAGGAAAATATGAAAGGAGTGTGTGGGGCGGCTGACCCGATTTGCGTCCGTCAAAGTGGCGCGAATAATTCTCAATGCCGCTCGTGTATCCGAGCTCGCGAATGAGGGCGAGATCGTGGAGCGTGCGGCGTTTCAATCGCTCGTGTTCAAGCGGCTTCTCCTCCCTTTTAAACTTTGCGAGCTGTTCTTCAAGCTCCAGTTTAATGTCTTCAATCGCGCGATTACGCTCATCTTCGCTTGTGATGAAGTGCTTCGCGGGGAAAACGAAGACTGATTTCGGCTCCGCCATCTTTGCACGCGAAACAGGGTCGAGCTGATCAATGTGCGCGATGGTATCACCATCGAACGTCACTTTGTACATCACGCGTTCGTTCACCGGCATAAACTCGAGCGAGTTGCCGATGGCACGAAGCTGTCCGGGATTCAAATCGGCGTTCGTGCGTTTGAAATAAATCCCCACCAATTTCCGAATTAACGAGCCTCTAGTTTCTAGCTGTCCAGTTTCTAGTTTGACGTGCACCTTCTCATACTCCTCTGGTGACCCGAGTCCGTATATTGCAGAAACCGATGCGACGATAATGACATCTTTACGAGTCAGAAGTGCCTGTGTCGCCGCGTGACGTAATCTATCAATTTCGGCATTGATCATCGCCTCTTTCTCAATATAGGTGTCCGAATGCGCGATGTAGGCCTCCGGCTGGTAATAATCGTAATAAGAAACAAAATAATGTACGGCATTCTCGGGGAAAAATTCTCGGTATTCCTGCGCGAGCTGGGCAGCGAGCGTCTTGTTGTGTGCGAGGACGAGCGTCGGCTTGTCGTTCTTGGCGATGACGTTCGCGACTGTAAAGGTTTTTCCGCTTCCGGTGATGCCGAACAGCGTCTGGTGCTTCATCCCTTTCTCGAGGCCCTGCTCGAGCGCTTGTATAGCGCTTGGCTGGTCTCCGGCGGGCGGAAATGGTGTGTGAAGTTTGAAGTTAGCCATCAATGGGCAGTATACCTACGAAGTAAAGGTATTACAAAAAAGTCCGTATTAGGAGTGTACGGAAATGGGCGCGGAGACCGCAAGGTCCCGCGTCCATTATTAATTTTGTACGTGTTTAGCGAGTACCCTTCTGCACTTTCACGAGTTCGACCTCAAACACGAGCGTGGAATTTGCCGGAATAATGTTTGCAATCGCCTGATCGCCGTACGCAAGCGATGCGGGGATGATGAGCTTACGTTTTCCACCCTCCTTCATACCAACAAGACCTTGGTCCCAACCCGCGATAACCTGCCCTGCCCCGAGAGGAAAGGTGAAGCCTTCGGTGCCGCGATTGAGCGAGGCATCAAAGACCGTGCCATTGGTCAAAGAGCCCACATATTGAACCGTCACGGTGTCCCCTGCGGCGGCGGCAACACCCGTGCCGACAATTTCATCGATTACTTGAAGCTGTGTTACTGAATCGGTGGGCATAGTGCTGGTTGTATTAGTGGTTTGCTGCGTTGACTGTTCGACGGCGGCCGTTTGCGGCTGCGAAGTTCCAAAAGGCGAGAGACCCGGAAAGATGAAGAACATCACGATGATGACAAGTGCGAGTGCTGTGGCAATACCGGCTTGGGTTGGCTTCATATGTAAGGTTATTATAATGGAAGTATACTACGCGGTACTTCCTGCGTCAGTACCTTCGACCTGAAAAGCTTTAAATCGTTTCACCTCCTCGGCGACAGCGTCTTTTGCTATGTCCTCGTGTCCGGGAACCTCGCGGTCGAGGAACACTTTGAGCGCTGCCGCATCGCCTGCCTCGGCGAGCTTCGCGAATTCGTCGCGCTTCCCTTCTGCGAGCTTCCCTATTACTGCGAGCGTCGCCGCCTTGAGCGCGACCTCGCCGAACTGTCCGATAAGCGCCTTCTGTTCCTTTGCAGAAATGTCTGCAATACCGAGATCTGCTGCAATTGCTTTTGTTATTTCGTCATTCATAAATGATGTGTGAAGTGTATAGTAGCACGGCTATTCAGGGCGATACCTTTCTGAGGAAGGTTGCAGGGGACGGCGGCTCGGGCTGTTGTTTGAAGGAATCCAGTATCCACGACAAAATACCTCCCTCGGGTTTCTCTGCACCGATTTCTTGCACTCGCAATACCCCTCCGTTAATCGTCGGCATTAGATGTGAATACCGAATTATCTTCCCCTGATTTTCGGGACGCGCGAGGTATTCCTGAATGAATTTGAAACGTTGCTCGTCCTGGCCTCCAAAGGCGGCGAGATACGTTTCTCCATTGGGAAGGCGCGCTTCGTATATCGCTGGGACATCGGGATTGATACGCACATGATCCATACTCGTGAAGAGTGATTGAATCTCTGGCGAAGAGGTCGATGAAATATCCGCTGTTTCTCCTGATGAAGCAGGCGCCTCCGCCGGGGCCGGAGCGCTCTCTGCCCCCGGTACGGCATAGTCTGGATTCATCGCCTGATCCTCAAGAGCCGCGGGAGAAGTGTCTACCGACGGCGTCACATCGTAGGGTGAGAAAGGACTCTCGGCACCTGCGATGACCGGCGTTTCAGGATGCGATACTGGCACCCCGGGATGATATGCTGGCGTCACGGGTGCATCGGCGGGCGCGACAGTGTGGGCCCCGAGGTAGATGTCTCCGCTCCCCGGGTCGACCATCATGACGTCATCGAGTCCGATGCGCACACTCGTGCCGTCGGGCTTATACCATTCATGTTGCTTGGCAATATCATGCAGGACTTTGTCGATCGAACTCGAGTCAGCGGTAAGCAATTTATACATATCGCTATTTGCCTCATACTGGCTTGGGTCAAGATGCTTCTCCTGAAGCTGTTCCCACATTCGCTTCATCATCCACTCATACCCATGACCAGCCGATGTATCGACTGCGGGTAATTCGGGTGCGGCCACAGCAGGTACGGCGGCTTCGCCCGCGGCC
>Ga0209542_10020988_pt1 | contig 10277 bp, 6 predicted proteins | sample RifCSPhighO2_01_FD_184028 | JGI IMG/M metagenome (GOLD analysis project Ga0209542, IMG submission 184028) | Soil microbial communities from Rifle, Colorado - Rifle CSP2_plank highO2_0.1 (SPAdes) (version 2) | ecosystem: Environmental > Terrestrial > Deep subsurface > Rock core/Sediment ...
GCGCTTTATGCGCTATATTCTGTTAATGACGTATCTGGAGAGTCTTAATGACGCGCAGAAGCGCGCCGTACTCGCAATTGACGGCCCAGTTTCCGTTCTAGCCGGCGCCGGGAGCGGTAAAACGCGCGTATTAACGACGCGCATCTACCATCTTATTCGTGAAGGTATACAGGCCGATAAAATTCTCGCAGTCACTTTTACAAACAAAGCAGCAAGAGAAATGCGTGAGCGTGTTCGTGCTCTTTTAGGAGATGACGGACCAGTTCCATTTATCGCAACATTTCACGGACTCGGGCGTGAACTTCTACAGAGTTACGGGAAAGCTATCGGTATTCAGAGATTCTTCAGCATCTATGACCGAGACGACTCAGAGAAGGCTATTGGCGCAGCGTTGAAGGCGCTTGATATAGAGACGAAAGAACTCTCTCCGCGCGCGGTACTCGGCAGGATATCGCGCCAAAAGGGAGAGGGAGTGAGCGCGAGCGAGTTCGCACAGAAACACGGTCGTTCAAGCTTCGGTAACAGAATTGTATCTGAAGTGTGGCAGAGATATGAGAAGACACTCGTAGAAGAAAAGGCACTGGACTTTGACGACCTAATCGCTCTGCCTGTGCGAATGCTTGAAGAGCATAAGGATATACGCGAGCTCGCACAAAATCGCTGGAGTCATATTCATATAGACGAATATCAGGATACAAATAGTTTGCAGGAGCGGTTAGCTGGAATACTTGCCGAGAAACATAAGAATTTATTTGTAGTCGGAGACGGTGATCAGTCGATATACGGGTGGCGAGGCGCGAAGATGGAGAATATTTTAAATTTTGAAAAAAGATATCCACAGTCGCAGACGATTATTCTGGAACGCAATTATCGCTCTACGAAAAATCTGGTAGATGCGGCGAATGCGGTTATTGAAAAGAACAAAAATCGTAAAGAAAAGTATTCAACGACTGAAAAATCTTCAGGTGAATCAATCGTTGTGCATATCGCATTGAATGCGGAGGACGAAGCGCGCTGGATTGCGATTAAAATTCGCGAGTTGATGATGAATGGTGCGAAACCGGAAGAAATTGCGATACTATTTCGCACCAATTTTCAATCGCGCGCTCTGGAAGAGGGAATGCTACGTAAAGGAGTACCGTATAAAGTACTCGGTACACGATTCTTCGCTCGTAAGGAGGTGAAGGACGCGCTCGCATGGATGCGTCTCGCGATGGATCCGTCGCGTGAAGTGGATAAAATACGCGCGGCATCATCTCCGTCTCGTGGTATCGGTAAGGTGACGCTCGGTAAGCTTGTCGCAGGAGGTCGCGCACAACTGCGAGCTGGCGAGCTAGCTAAAGTTGAGGCCTTTGAGCGCGTAATTCAAGAACTCTCACAATCTGCGCTCACGCTTAAGCCTTCTGAATTCGTGAAGCTGGTAGTGGAAAAGAGCGGTATGAAAAAAGTGCTTTTTGACGAAGGGAGCGAAGAGGACAGAGAACGATTTGAAAATATTGAAGAGCTCGCCTCGGTCGCCGCAAGACATGACACCTCTTCGGGTAAAGAGAGCATAGCGATGTTCCTCGCTGAATCAGCTCTCGCCAGCGACCAAGACGAGATGGACCAAGGAGAGAAAACCGGCGTTACATTAATGACTGTGCATGCAGCAAAGGGTCTGGAATTCAATACCGTTTTCGTAAGCGGTATGGAGGAGGGGCTATTTCCGCATGCAAATATGAATGAAAAAGACAGAGATGAAGAAGAGGAGCGTCGGCTCTTCTATGTCGCGATGACGCGCGCGGAGGACCGACTCTTCCTCACACTAGCGCGCATTCGCAAGATTTACGGTAGTGATTCAGTTACAATCCCGTCCTCATTTCTCGCCGACATAGACGGCTCGTTGATGCTCTATGATGAAACAGACGGTGAGGTAATAATTGAAGCATGACACACCCGCGTAAATCACTTGGACAGAACTTCCTGATGCATGCGCGCATTGCGGAGAGGATTGCACTTGTTGCTGATATTAAACCTGACGATGTGGTTTTAGAGATAGGTCCTGGAACTGGAATGCTCACGAAAGAATTGTTAAAAAAAGCAAAAAAAGTAATAGCAGTTGAAGCTGACAAAGAACTTTTTGAAAAACTGCAAACAGACTTCACGAATGAAATAGCAGATGGCCGGCTGGAACTAATACACGACGATATTCGCACATTTGATATTTATTCCTTACCAAAAAATTATTCACTCATAGCAAATATTCCGTATTATCTGACCGGTGAAATATTCAGGATGTTTCTCGAGTCAAACAATCAGCCGAGCTCTATAACGCTTCTTGTACAAAAAGAAGTAGCCGATCGTATTGTCGCGCGCGATAAGAAAGAAAGTATTTTGTCGCTATCTGTAAAAGCATACGGCACACCGAAACGAGAATTCCTTGTGCCTCGCGGAGCGTTCAAACCGGCGCCGAACGTTGATTCGGCAGTTCTAACTATAAAAAATATTTCGCGCAAGAATTTTAAGACACATTCTGAAGAAGAACTGTTTTTTAAACTCCTTCACGCCGGTTTCGCCCATAAACGCAAATTTGTGTGTAAGAACCTTTTGGAAGCGAGGCTTCCAAGTGGCGATATTCCGGATAAAGCCCGTGCAGAAGACGTTCCACTTTCCATATGGCTTACCCTCTGTAGATAACGGTTTTTGTGCCGTGCGCGACTGTTATACTCTGTATATATTATGGGGCAGATTCTACAAAACTGGCGAATTCTCGTATCAGCATCTTTGGCCGTTGTGCTCATCGTTGGGTCATTTCTTCTAGCTAAGAGTGTTGAATCGCCAAACTCTGCGCAGGCGTCAACAGAGTCGGCGCTTCTACAGGCTATCGCGACTAAAGATTCAGACGGCGATGGTCTCACCGACTGGGAGGAGGCGCTCTACGGCACGTCTCCGAACATCACTGATACATTCAATCTAGGTATGACAGATGGTGAGGCGGTAACAAAGGGTCTTATCGTGCCGAAGGCGATTGCTGATATTTCTGTAGCGACTTCTTCTCCGTCTTATTTAAATTCAGAAGGTCTTCCACCGCCTCCGGCAGAAAGTACTCTTACAGCAGTATTCGCTAAAAGTTTTTTTACGCTGTATCTATCGGCGAAACAGGAGAACAGCGGAGCTGATTTATCTGAAAGCGAGATTGCCAATATTGCGAACGAAGCGCTAGACTCGCTTTCTTCAGCTGTGATAATTGCACCGGACTTTAAGTCTGCAAAAGACTTAAAGATTTCAGGTTCCGGAGCGGACGCTCTTAAAAAGTTTGCGGTAGATGCAGAGGCCGTGTTCCTGAAGAACACAAGTAATGCGTCAAAAAGTGAAATTATGTACTTACAGGACGCTGTTCAGAAGAACGATACGAATGCGTTGTCGCATATCTCATCAATAGCGAAGGCGTATAGAGATTCTGCAGTAGGGGTCTCTGTGTTACCTGTGCCGATTGAGTTAGCTGATAGTATTCTATCTCTCGTAAACTCGCTTATGCGCGTGAGCGAGATTGCAACGGATTTCACGCGAGTAAACGATGACACATTGACGGCAATACTAGCGCTCAAGCAGTATCCGCAGGCTGTGCTTGATCTCGGGAATGCGTTCATAAGTATAGGTAAGATATACAAAGCATCGGGAGTATCTCTTTCTGACGGAGAAGACGGAGGGTCATTCGTGAATCTAATTGCCGAAGTTGCGGATAAACAAGCAGCAGAGAAGACCAAACCATGAAGATACTCGCGATAATTCTAACTATAATGTTCGTCGCGCCGTCAGCCTTTCTTATCGCGCCTCAGAAGAGCAATGCTCAATACGCGGTTGTTGAAGTCGGTACGAATTTATTCCAGAACACTATTACAGCAATCAAAAGCACTCTCTCCACCGTGCTTGAAGCTTCAACAGAAGCTGCGGTTGTCGCACAATATATAAATACTTACGTGCTCCAACCACTCGCTTTTGTCATGTCCGGTAATCTGCTGAAACTAGTTACCGCAAGTGTTATAGACTTCGTCATTGGAAAAACAAACGGTACAGGCGCTCCGCAATTCGTACAAGACTTAAACGGCAATCTTCAGAGAGTCGGAGATATTCAGGCAAACGCATTTTTCGTCCAATTCGGTAGAAATTCAAATTCGCCATTCGCCTCTGCTATAACTTCTTCGCTTCGCACTAATTACCTCTGGAACACCAGCTCGGCCGGATTCTTCGCTCAGAATAGAAATACAATGTCGCAATATTCACCAAACCCGAATGCGTTTATATCAGGTGACTGGTCAAAGGGTGGAGTAGGGGCGTGGTTCGCGCTCACGACACAGACACAGAATAATCCCTATACACTCTATCAAGCTTCACAAAGCCATCTCGCATCCGTCGTGGCAAGCGCTCAATCGGCACGTCGAACAGTTCTTGACTGGGGTCAAGGCTTTCTCTCGTGGTGTGGCGCTAATGATGCATCTGAACCTGTTAGCGAAGAAGAATTCCCTGTAGCAGGCGGAATAAATCCGGGAGATTCCTGTTACGATAATGACGGTAATCTTGGCACAGTCAAGACACCAGGTTCAACTATTAAAGCTGTGTTTGATAAGGCGCTCGGACTTGATTGGGATAAACTTGTTCAGATGGGCAGTGTAGCTAAGGAGATAAATGGAATTCTAGGCAACGTCGGAACTGTTTTGGGCACAGTGCAGTTCGCATCACAGATTCTTGGTGGTCCAAACTCAGGAGGTTTATTTGGAGTAGGGCAGACATCAGCCACAAACCCGACTTCTAGGCTATTACAGTATCAGTCACCGGGATACCTTGGAGTTACTCCCTCTACGGTGTACCAGAACGCGGCAACACTACCAGTCTCCGGACCGGATATGTTGAATCGCGTGGCGCAGTATGAGTCGTCGTGGAACACAATACGCAGTTCTGCGAACTCCGCGTCAACAACGGTCGCGAGTCTCGCGAGCTTCTGTACAGAAGCAGCCAATTCTCAATCTGATTACACAGCTTTCTTAAACGCCTCCGCGGCGCAAGCCGATGCCGCGCGTTCAGCGATTACGACACAAATAGCTCCTATACTTGTCCAAGCCAATACTGCTTTCACCGCAATCGCTACGGCACGTGCGATGGTTCAAAAGATTCAGTCAGAACTAACATCCGGTTCAGTAGGAGTAGGAAGCGCATATGCAGCCGACATACAAACGCTTCAGACGATGTCTCCTTCAGCTTCGGATGTCGCTAACATCCAGCAGGAGACGCAGGCGTTTAATATGGCGGCTGCAGTTCCGTCCGGCTCGCTGACCGTTTCTGGCGGGACTATCATAGATAGGATGTCACTAATAGCTACAAATGCCGAGGCGCTCAAAACATCAGTCTGTACCGAATCGTCGTATCGTTCGAATAGCTATGACTCAAGCGAATAGTATGAAACGCTTCTTCACCACATCGTTCATACTTCTCGCGCTCATTGTCAGCACGGCGGGCGCTGCGCCCGCCGCGCATGCAGCCACGCCAGATGAAATATGTAGAGACAGATCCGAGACCCCTACGGAATATTATGCCTGTCTCGAATCTGAAGCTGGTTTGGGTGCTATTTCTGGCGATAGCCCCGTATCCGACCCCGCCGCAGAAAAAACTGCAACCAAAGACAAGTTAGGACCGCCTACCACCCCGGAACAAAGTCTCAACGGTATTATGGCCTGGATTGCTTCGCTTTTTGCATGGCTCGCTGGTGTAGCGATGATCACTCTTAACTATGCTGTGTATTTTACAGTCGTCACGATGGGAGATTATGTAAATAATCTTTCGGCTGTAGGCGTCACGTGGCAGATTATGCGAGATATAGGCAACATAGTTATCATCTTCGGTTTCCTCGCCGCCGGCATCGCGACGATTATCAATGTAGATATGTATGGATGGGGTAAAAAGATGCTTCCGATGCTTCTTGTTGCTGCTGTGTTTCTCAATTTTTCGCTATTCATAGCTGAGGCGGTAATAGATACTGGGAATTTATTCGCGACACAATTTTATACGCAGATTAACGGAGGACAGATTCCAACACTAGCGACCGCCAGTAGCCAAGGAGTATCCGATAAAATCATGAGCCAGTTAGGACTCACAACCATTTATGGGGGTGTCAAAACTCAGTCGGCTGCATTATATAAAGAAAACCCCATGTTTATCGGTTTCATGAGCATCATTCTCTTTATCATTTTGGCGTTCGTACTCTTCTCGCTCGCTTTCATACTCATCGCGCGCTTCGTTATTCTTCTTTTCTTAATTATTGTCGCGCCAATCGGCTTCGCAGGTCTCGCCGTGCCGAAGTTGGAGGGTACGGCGAAAAAGTGGTGGAGCGCGCTCTTTGAACAAACAATCACGGCGCCTGTATTACTCTTACTGCTATACATAGCTCTACGTATCATCACAGACGCGAACTTCCTTACATCCGGCGGCAAACCACCAGAATGGCTGGGATTGTTCGGTAAAGACGGCGCTACTAATATTGCCGGATTCGCAACAGCCATACTCTCCTTCCTCGTCGCAATGGGTCTCCTCCTCGCCGTTGTCATCATCTCTAAAAAAATGTCCGCCGCCGGTGCCGCCGGTGCCTCCGCTCTCGCCGGTAAACTGACTTTCGGCGCGACCGCGTGGGGGATGCGCACGTCGGGTGGATGGCTCGCTAAAAAAGGTGCCAATGTAGCTCGTAAAACATGGGTTGGTAGAGTACCGCTTGTCGGTACCGGTCTTACGAAAGGGCTGGATCGTATCGCTGGAGCAAGTTTTGATGTGCGAGGTATCAAAGCCGGAGGTGGTTTGAAAGCACTCGGTGGTATTGATGCTGGTGAAGCGCAGAAGGGAGGTTACAAGGCCGATTTGAAAGCTCGTACAGAATCAAGAACGAAATATGCATCAGAACTTAAGGGTCGAGAACTCAATGATCAAGAGAAGATTGACGCGGCTAAACTACAGGCTGAAATAAAGAACGATACAAAGGACTTGCAAAAACTTCGAGCGCGCGGGGCCGATGTAGCTACGGTTAAAATCGCGGAAGACGCACTAAAAGTAAAGGAGAAGGGACTTGAAAGAATAGAAAATGTAACTGATCGTGGCGCACAAAGGAAGTACGCTAGCAACCTAGAACTTGGATACCTTGGGCTTAACGACAAGTCGTTCTTCAATAAGTATGTTAACTTTGCAGCTAATACAGAAGCCGCCAAAAAAATTCGCGGGGAAGCAAAGAAGAGTAAGACAGATAAGGATTGGGCTGAAAATATGAAAAAGGCTCTTAAGGAGGCGGCTAAGGAAGAAGAAGAGGAAGCTGTCGCGACTCCTCCTCCAGCAGCTTCCACGACTCCGCCACCTGCCGCGCCAACGGGCGGAGGAACTCCTCCGTCAGCCACGTAATATATTTATGGAACCAAAAAAAGAACTGAGTTTTGATGAAAGCGTCGCACAGGTGATGCAAACCTTACCGTCACCGATTCGACGTTATCTTGGGCAAGGGAAATATTCGGTAGTTGCAAATAACTTGATGACTAAATACGGACTCCATGTTGACCAAGGAGGCATTCTTGAGCGGGAAATAATGTTGCTTTTGATGGGCATAGAAAATCCGGATGAATTCACTCAAGCACTTGTAGAAGAAGCGAAGCTGGATCAGCAGACTATCAATAACATTGTTAAAGATGTGAACGGACAAATTTTTGTGCCGCTACGGGAGGAGATGCGGAAGGGACCACAAACTGTTCCACAAATACCAAAGCCAGTCGCGGCGCCGCAGGAGCCGCGGGAAGTTGTTTTGCAACCGCGCACCACGATGATTCCTGCGAATCCGCAGTTCGCCCCGCGCCCAGCACAGACTCTCGCACAGGTCCCAAGATATGTTCCGCCGAAAAAGTATTTCAATTTACAAAATAAAATTCCCCCTGCTTCGCCCCTACTTCGCCAAGGCTACGCAGGGCACAGCGAGGCTACGCAGGGCACAGCACCACCTGCTACACCAAAGCCGATGGAGAGTAATAAGTTACTCGAAGACCATGAAGAACCGCATATTGAGTTCAAAAAAACTCCTATGCCGGCGCGCTCTGCTCCACCTCCGCCGAATCTTCCGGGAGTCATCCATCCACCTCCACAGCCAGAACCTAAGGTCCCAACACCACCTCCACCTCCACCTCCACCAAAACCGGAACCAGTAGCGCCGACAGTTCCTGTAACACCGTATTCAGCTGACCCATATAGAGAACCTATAGTGTAAATTTGCATTTATCGTCATATTCCTTTATATTGTTCTTGACCCTCGCGGGTCTTCTTTTTCTAAATGTCCACCATCAATCAACTCTCTAAGAGAGGCCGTAAGAATAAATCGTCTAAGACGAGTAAGCCTGCTTTGGCGCGCGGTTTTAATGCACTCAAGAATCGACCTACTTTTTATCCTTCCCCATTCAAACGAGGAGTGTGTACGAAAGTAACGACCAAGACTCCTCGTAAGCCGAACTCGGCTATCCGTAAGATCGCTCGTGTGCGCCTCACCAACGGTATGGAGGTGACCGCTTACATCCCCGGCGAAGGACACAACCTACAGGAACACTCTGTCGTGATGCTCCGCGGAGGCCGTGTGAAGGACATCGGCGTCCAGTACACCATCATCCGCGGGAAGTTGGATACGAGTGGTATAGAGAAGCGCCGTACCTCGCGCTCGCGCTACGGTACTAAGACGCCTAAGTAATATGCGCAGACCACTTAAGAAGAAGCGTGTATGGCGAGCCGATCTTAAATACGGCTCGGAGACTCTCACACGTTTTATAAATACAGTTATGTGGAGCGGGAAGAAGGATACGGCGCGTGCCGTCGTTTATGCTGCTCTCGCAGAGATAGAGAAGGGAGGCGCGAATCCTCTAGAGACTTTTGAATCCGCGCTCCGCAACGTCTCGCCCTTGATGGAAGTGCGTTCTCGAAGAGTTGGTGGGGCGAACTATCAGGTCCCGCGCGAAGTCCCGCAGAATCGCCGTCTCGCACTCTCATTCCGTTGGATTATCGGCGCCGCCCGCGCTAAGAAGGGTAAGCCGATGGCTGAGAAGCTCGCCGCAGAACTACTCCTCGCCTCCAAGAACGAAGGAGATGCTATTAAGAAGAAGGACGAGATGCACAGGATGGCCGAGGCCAACAAGGCCTTCGCCCACTTCGCGTGGTAGTCGTGTTAATATATTGAGGCGCCTGGCGCATTTTATTTTTGTAAATCATGAATCGCGACTATCCTCTTGAGAAAGTAAGAAATTTCGGAATCATCGCGCATATTGACGCTGGTAAGACGACTACCAGCGAGCGCGTCCTTTTCTATACGGGCTCCCAGCACAAGATCGGCGAGGTGCACGAGGGCGACACCACCACCGACTGGATGGAACAGGAGCGCGAGCGCGGTATCACCATCACAGCCGCCGCCATCACCTGTTTCTGGACGAAGTCGGACGAGCCGGATAAGAAGGATCTCGCGAAGAAATATCGTTTCAACGTTATTGATACTCCCGGACACATAGACTTCACCGCCGAGGTGAAGCGCTCGATGCGAGTTCTTGACGGCGCTATCGTCGTCTTCGACGGAGTCGCGGGAGTGGAGCCACAGTCCGAGACCAACTGGCGTTATGCCGACGAAGCGAAAGTACCGAGAGTTTGTTTCATTAATAAGTTGGATCGCACGGGAGCATCGTTTGAAGATTCTTACGCGAGTATCTTGGACAGACTCTCGCCAAAGGCTATCCGCATGCAGATACCAATCGGTCTAGAGGCACAGCACGAAGGTGTCGTTGACCTTCTCACAATGAAAGCGTTTACATTCTCTGGAAGCATGGGAGAAGAGGTGATTATGGGTGAGATACCAGCGAATCTTCTGGAGGATGCGAAGAAGTATCGCGCTGCACTCATAGAACGCATCGTAGAACAGAATGATACTGCTATGGGCGCGTATCTCGAGGGTAAAGAGCCGAGCCTCGCGGAATTGAAAGCGATTCTACGCAAGGCAGTCATCAATAATGAAATTTTCCCCGTCTACTGCGGGAGCGCTCTTAAGAATAAGGGCGTTCAGCTCGTGCTTGATGCTGTTGTAGATTACCTACCTTCACCGCTAGATTTGAAGCCAGCTACTGGAATAAATCCGAAGACCGGCGAGCCGATAGAACGTCACGCATCAGACGATGAGCCGTTCTGCGCACTCGCATTCAAGCTACAGACCGACCCGTTTGTCGGCGCACTCACATTCTTTAGAGTGTATTCAG
>Ga0209542_10020989_pt1 | contig 10275 bp, 14 predicted proteins | sample RifCSPhighO2_01_FD_184028 | JGI IMG/M metagenome (GOLD analysis project Ga0209542, IMG submission 184028) | Soil microbial communities from Rifle, Colorado - Rifle CSP2_plank highO2_0.1 (SPAdes) (version 2) | ecosystem: Environmental > Terrestrial > Deep subsurface > Rock core/Sediment ...
GATAACGCTATCAAATACACCCCGAGGGGCGTAGTGAAAGTCGTGTTGACCGATGGCAGTGTTATTCGCTTCATTGTGGAGGACAACGGCATCGGCATCACGCCGGAGGATATGAAGAATCTCTTCACCGAAGGCGGACACGGCAAAGAGTCCATCAAGACCAACGTACATTCCACCGGCTACGGCCTCTACATCGCGAAGAAGATAGTGGAAGCCCACGGCGGCAAGATTTGGGTGGAGTCGGAGGGGGAGGGGAAAGGGGCGCGCTTTGTCGTCGAGCTTCCCGCAGTTTAAGATAGGGCTTACACCGTGTAAATTCTCCTAAATGTAGTAGTTATTATTCCAGAAGTTTTTACACGGTGTAAGCCCTTTCTGTTCGTAAGAGTGCTATTTGAGGAGCATACGCTGAATTTTGACTATAGCCGTTATTCACCGCCGCCGCGTATATTCGATACACAACGTTCTCTGGAACCCACACGAGAAAAAACTCGAGCTTCTTCAAGTCTTGTTCTCCCAAAATGTACTTGCATGTCTTTTCGGTTATCGCTGCTCCTTCACCCGAAAGGATTTTTTCAAGATCGTCCAGAGAATTGACAGCCATATTGTTGAGCTGATTCTCTATAGGCGTATTGCCGTGCGTGTCCATTGTCGCGACGTATGCGAACGTAATCTTCGCGACTTTCACCTTCCTAAGCAACCGTCGTACGCCCTCTTCGTGCCCGCCTGTTACGCAGATATCGTCCACTACCAAAATGTGCTTGCCTCGTACAAGCTCTTTATCGATATGATAGGGCGATCTGTCGAGGTATGCCCTCCGCCCCTCGAGAGACAGGCTGGAATAATTTTCGTCTATCGGCGGCGTATGCAACTTAAGAATGTCGAGAGGGTTCTTTCTCCCTGCATTGAGCATGGTCTGAACATGACGGGCGAGCAGCGAGCCCGCAGTAGGCGTATAGGTATACGCCGCAGAGGTTATGATCGTATTATCATCAATACTTCCCAATGGGAGTGCGCCTACTATCTCCCGAGCAAAATGCTTCAGGTCCGCAAAAGAACCGAATTTAAGGCGCGAAAAGGCGACCTTGTCGAATGGCTTCCCATGTATCTCGGTTATCGTGCCGTTAGCGTCTACATCAAGTGTGTATGGTGCAACTCGTATCTCCTCCGGTGCCCTTTCCATGTTTTCTCCACTTTCCATAATATAATGAACTTACTCTTTAGTAGAATTCTACGGCAACGCGGGTAATTCATCAAATAACATCATGTCTGCAAAATTCCGATTCGAAGCGTTTATATTCGACATGGACGGGCTCATGTTTGACACGGAACGCCTTGGGCTCGAAGGTTATCGCCATGCCGCACATCAGCACGGATATAACCTGGAAAACGGTGCTTTTCACGACATCATCGGACGAACTGCCAGCGACGCGAAGCGACTTCTCCATGAGAAATTCGGATCTGATTTCCCCGTCGAAAAAATTCGCGAAGCTCGCCGACGATACGTCGCCGAAATTCTTAACGTCTCCGGCATGCCTATCAAGTCGGGGTTGATGGAACTTTTGGAATATCTCAAAAAGAAAAAAGTGCTATTGGCCATCGCCAGTTCAAGCTCGCGAAGAGGCGTGGAAAGGAACCTGAAAAATGCCGGGATTATCAATAATTTCAAGGTAATCGTGTGCGGCGACGAAATCACACATGGAAAACCGAACCCGGAAATCTTCTTGAAAACAGCTGAAAAATTATCAAAAGAACCATCCACATGCGTTGTCTTGGAAGATTCCTTACTAGGATTGGAAGCTGCGCACGCCGCTGGGATGATTCCCATCATGATCCCTGATATGCAGCATCCGACCGATGTTATACGACGCATGGCCTACAGGATATTCCCTTCATTACACGATGTGCGTGCGTACCTCGAATCGGAAGATCGTTCATAAATGGGAATTGTGGATGAACTTACTCTTTCTTAAGTTTGTTGAAAAACGTGTCAATAACGATACGTAAGTCTCCATATTTATCTCGAGACCATGCTTCTTTTGTGTCCATGAATTTTTTTACGAGTGCGAGATTATAATCCAGCGGCGTTCTTTTTAGAACAGAAACCAATGTTGCGGGAGATCGGTCCTTGTCGAACGCGATAGAATAATATATCACTTGAGCGAGATCGAGCTCCTTACCAGGACCTTCCGGTTTCAGATCAAAATCTATATTGACGACACCCAACGCAGGATCGACCAGGATATTGTTATACCACCTGTCGCCGTATACAATTCCCTTGCTATGTGCCGCAGACAGGTCGCTGATTAATTCTGTTAATGTACGTTCCGCATCGGCGCCCGGCGCTGTGGGCAGATATTTATCGAGAGTAACCGCATTTTCTAGATACGGAGTTAACGTGCCCCCTTTACCATCTTTAATAATCGGAGGAACACGCAACCCGGCTTCGTGCGCGGCTACCGCTAATTCACATATCTCATCTTCAGTCCTTACGACTACATTAGCGCCATCTTGTTCAAAGCCCCATTGTTTGTTGTTTTTCTTAATAACCTCCCTCCATTCTGGAATAGTCAACGATTTTCTTCTCAAGAACTTATGTCCATCCTGCCCTTGATATACAAAATGACGGTTGAATGTGCCTCCTAGGGTATGCATCGGTAGTGGCTTTAAATCTATTAGCGCGGGAATCTTTTCCTGGGACATATATCGTCAAAGTATAGCAATCGCTATTTACTACCGAGGTTCTTTAACTCACCTGATATGAAATAGGGGTGGAACCATCTCTCGATTTCCCTTCGCACCTCCTTCGCTGTCAATAAATCCGTATCCAATACTTTATCCGCATACCGGCGCGTCGGCTCGACGAATTCCTGATGCATTGGCTCGAGTATCTTTCTCTGATATTCCGTATCTTTTTTCACTAATTCATTACGACCCTCGCGTCGGTCCCATCGTGTCTCGCCCGGCGCATCCAACCAGATAGATTTGTCTAAGAGGGCGCGTACGCGCTCATCGTGCAAAATGAGAAATCCTTCGACGAGAATTATCGGCTTCGGACGCAACTCAACCCGCACTTTTTCGTTCGTTTCGTCATAACCGGGATTATATTTTCTATTTTTTGTCATCAGAACCACACTCCGACCTGTTTTCAGTTCCGTCAGGTCGCGCACAAACCCATCAAAATCAAGCGCGTTCGGATGGTCACGATTCTCTTTGCTCTCAACGGAGAAGACGGGAAATGGCTTTCGGAAATAATCGTCAAGTTGAATAAGTTGAAATATATCCGGTTCACGTGTCAGCAATTCTTCTCCCAAAGTCGATTTACCGACACCAGATCCACCGGCTATACCAACCATTACTATCCTAGGCATGATAGATTTTTAAGAGAAATCTTTTGCTTAATTAAAGATAATTTGAGTCGCGTTCATATATTCATACATGATGAGAGGATTTTCGATTGTTTCTGCGCAAACTCTGCATGTGCAAAATTATTGGAGAATTTCTCGCCGTACTCCTGATCTAAATATACGAACCCCATATAATAAATATACATCACTTGCGCGAATACGGAATGCTCCAAACCTTCGAACTTCTTGCTAAAAGATTTCGGGAGGAGAAGGTTGACAGCTACAGCATTGAATTGACAGAATGCTATTGTAAGAATAACATTATTTCGGTTATAGTTTTTTGAAAAAGCAATATCGCCACGGCCTAAATCCGCTGAACATATCGGCTTCTTTGGGCTATGGCGATATTCGACAGTCATAGCGTCGACCAACCCTACCCTTCGGGAGTAGTACTTAATAGGAGAATCCTATGAGCACAGCAACATCTAGTCAGGCGAAACACTGCTTGACACTGATCGACCATAAGCAGTTGACCGTTTCAGAGATGGAGACCTTGCTCCTCTATCTCCCTCACCTCGCTCGAGGAGTGAAGGCGGGTATTATTCCTCCAATTAATGACTTCCGGGATTTGTTCTGCAGTTCACCCTCTGAGTACATTACGGAGATTGACCTCGGTCAACCTCTCAGGACAATGATTGTGGCGGGAAAATATGACTGGGAGAGTGATGGCATCACGGAGGATAAGTTTCCGGTCAGCGATGTAGGAAAAAAGAGGTTTCGTAACAAACTTTTCCATTTCAATCGCGACATCTCGTCAGAAGATGTGATAGCCGAAATAGTGAAGGCAGGGTTCGCTCCAGGCGACCATATTCATGGCCTTGCGTTCGGCGCTACGTTTCCTCGAGAACAGCAGAAGCTTCCGATCGGTTGTCTCGGGTCATGCGCCCACGTGCGCGGCAGTCGTCGTGTCGTGGGTCTCTACGGGTATGCTTCCGGGCGCTTTCTCCGTCTTCGTGTCGAAGGTGACATCTGGCACAGTTTCTGGCGCTTCCTCGGAGTTCAGGAGATTCCCGAGGATTGTTAGCCGGAACTATACGCTCGCACTTTCGGATACCCGCTCCTTCTCTAGCCCGGCGCAATCTTTGCGCCGGGAACTTTATACAGTAGAAGATGAATATTTTTCTGATAAAAATACGATTTTTGCTGAATCAATTCGCCGGAAAGTTGCCAACGGTGAGTCGAAGATAAAAGAAGTGCTGTTTTCCTGCCACCCGGGATACTTCACCGTCCCAAAATACATTTCTCGGTACAGGATACTGGTGTTGGCATTACAAAAGACGATATGCAACGACTATTCACGGAGGGCGGACACAGCAAGGAGATAGACCATGCGCTTGAGCGCATCGCGGCAATAGAAAGGCATCAAGGCATCAGCCCTGGCAGACAAAAGAGCGCGTCGAAGTAGTTCACACGTAATCTCTGCAGGAACACATCTGGGCCTGTCTGCATGCACCTACTGGCCTGCGCCACAAGGAACGATGCGGCAGGCAGGCGGACATTTCCGCTTCTCGGTCAAAGACAGTGGAGTGGGTATCACGCCGGAAGATATGAAGAATCTCTTCACCGAAGGCGGACACGGCAAAGAGTCGATAAAAACAAACGTTCACTCCACCGGTTACGGCCTCTACATCGCGAAGAAGATAGTGGAAGCCCACGGCGGCAAGATTTGGGTGGAGTCGGAGGGGGAGGGGAAGGGTTCGCGATTTATTGTTGAATTGCCAGCGGCGTAGAATCTAGACCCTTCGTAACGTACACGGGGTGTATTGACAAGAGGGGTTCAGGACGTAATAGTTATGATATGAAAGGGAAAAAGGGGGAAACGGGGCATTCACCGGTGGAAATGAGATCGCTGATGCATGCGTACATTGAGAGATCGACAGAGCGACTACGGAAGAGCTTACGAGAGGCATGGAAAGAACAGGCGGCAAGAAAGCGGCATTCTCGTCATGGAACTGCGGTATAAGGGTTCTGCGCGAGTTGACCTGCAATCTTTCATCGACCACTATGAGGAAGCGTTCCGGGAGCTGTATCGGGATTCAGGATTATGGAATGAATCCAACATTATTGAAGGGTACCGGAAGAGCGCTGCGGCGCTCTATAATGCGATTTCCGATGCCATCGATGTGCGTCTCGCGGGATCAAAAGTACTTGGAAGAAAACATCTAACGCACAACTGGTATGAAGTCGATTTTCGCGCCGGCAACAGATTAGTCGTTGTGTACTACTCAGAAGACAGGAGAGGCGGTGTCAGGTGGGTTGAATCCGTATCGATAGACAGAAAACCGATCATCTTCTAGAAGCCCACGGCGGCAAGATATGGGCGGAATCTGGAGGGAAAGGGAAGGGTTCGCAGTTCATTGTTGAATTGCCCGCCGCTTAGAGGATGTTATAGAGACGTATGCAATGCATCTTGGAATCGAACTTTAATTGAATCAATTATATTCCTATGATTTCTGACTCCCAAATCTTTATAGTAGTCGACATTGAGGCCGACGGCCCAGCGGTGGGACTCAATTCAATGCTTAGTCTCGCGGCGGTAGCCACAACCCCCAAAGAGGAAGTATCGCGTTTTTATCGCAAACTCACAACACTTCCGGATGCATCCGCTGATCCTGCCACAACCGAATGGTGGCACGAACACAAGGAGGCATGGAAAGAAGCGACCAGCGATTCGGAAACACCGGAGCGTGTGATGACCGAATTCTATAACTGGGTTACCGGACTTGAGCGCGAGCCCATCTTTGTTGCAAACCCTGTCAGTCTCGATTACACATTCGTCAGTTGGTACTTGTTCCGGTTTGCGCCTGCTAACCCGTTCAAAAACGAAAAGAATAGTATTCGCGCACTCGATATTAAATCCTATGTGGCCGGCAAATTCGGCTTCACTTTCGACAACTCCAGACGCATACATTGGCCAAAGCAAATAACGAAAGACATGCCTGAACATACGCACAATGCGCTTGACGATGCCATAGGATATGCTGTAGTGTTGCGGAAACTTGTCGCCATGAGCGAGAAGTCAACTGCTCTTTGAGGAGGTTAATAATGCGCAAGACAATCGTGACGGCGGCTGGGCCGAGTATGGCATCGGTTCTCACTAACATCTCCCTGCCGCCTTTCGCTTCCTTTGCGGAGCGCTACGGCTACAGGGTGCAAGTAACCTATGTGACGGAAGACGATGCGGATAGGTGGAGTGCCACCGCCAAGAGTGTTCGTTGGCAAAAGCTGCGTTTCATCCGGTCGGCCCTTGAACAGAGTGACGTTGTCGTATGGTTTGATGCAGATGTGCTGATCTGCCGAACCGACGAGGACATCCTCGATTCACTCGGCACAACCGACTATCAGGGTCTGGTCATCCACACGATCCCGCTGGAAGGTCGGACGAACCCGAATACAGGGGTGTGGGTGATTCGTAACACTGAAAAAGCGTTTCGCTTTTTGGATAGAGTTTCGGAAATTGGCATGCCGGAAGGACGATGGGCCGACCAGGGCGCAGTACTCAGAGCATTCGGATGGATCTTGGGCGACGAGCACTATCACGGTGCGCGAATGCCCGATGCGCCAACCGAGTTCATGGAAGGTACAGCGTGGTTGCCTGTCGGCTGGAACCAACCGTATCACGAAAGGTATGCTGGCCCGACGACGGCGTCCGACCCGTTCGCCATACACTTCATGGGGATGTCTATCCCCGATCGCTTGAGGTACATGCGAGAAGTTGCCGATCAGCGCATCAATAGTCGATGATGGAAATAGGAGGAGCACATGTCAGACCGATCAAGCAAACGTCTCATGCTTGGTTTCAAAGTTCTCGATGAAATCCCCTCTATTCTTCGCCTGCTCGCTGATGATACTGTGGCATGCTACCGACGACATCATTCTGACTTGCGATCAGTTTACGTCATAGGAAGCGTTGCCGTGGGAGAGTGGACGAAAGGCGTCAGCGACCTTGATGTCGTTGGGGTGGTTGAGCGCGAGCTCACCACTGAAGACGAAGCTCCGAGGCGGCGCGAGTTGTTGGAGCTCGGCAAGTCTTGGCCACAAGTGTCGTTTATAAACAACTCGGCACTCAGCCTTGCGGCACTTCACACGGAGAAGCCTGACGCGATGGTCGTCGGTCGGGCGCGAATCATCGCAGTGACCGGACTACATCTATGGGGTGACAATATCGACTTTCAGGATTATGTCCCCTCAGTCGAGACAATGGCCTACGGACGCGCCGCCCGTGCCAAGATACTGATGAAGAGGTACCGATCCGGAATCATCAACGAGCCGTTCCGGAGCAATCCCAGACTGCTTGCTCGGTCCAGCGCAAAAGCGGCGATTCGCGTACTCTCGGGCATCACGATTCTCCGCGACGCGACATTCTACACCTCGCCAGAACAAACGGTCATGATGATTGCGACGTATGCGCCTGAGGCAATGCCTCTCGCTCGGCGAGCGTTCAGGATCGTTAACGGTGCCGAATCCGAACCAGACGAGGCGATGGACATTACTGAACAAGCTGTACAACTGTTCTATGATTTGTATCCTGACCCTCAATCACCGTAGCCCCCGCGTCACTTGCAACGCGGGGCTATTTTCTATCCATTATAGGGGCGTAGGCATCACGCCGGAGGATATGAAGAATCTTTTCACCGAAGGCGGGCACGGCAAAGACTCCGTCAAGGTAAACGTGCACTCGACCGGTTACGGCCTCTACATCGCGAAGAAGATAGTGGAAGCCCACGGCGGCAAGATATGGGCGGAATCTGGAGGGAAAGGGAAGGGTTCGAGGTTCGTGGTGGAGTTTCCTGTTTCTTAGGATTGCACATCCAAGACCCCTCCTCCCCGAAACTTTTCGGGTCGGTGATTTTGGGATATAGTAGCTGTACTATTAGCTACTACCTTTCGTGAGCCATAGGGTATAGTGTGGTCATTATCCTTGGGGCTAAACTGATACCTGTGGTATTGTTTAGGAAAAGAATTCATAAATCAATTATTTTCAATGAGGTTAAAGAGATATAAATTAAATAAGGGCGATACTATTGCTGTCCTGGCACCATCTTCCGGTAAAGCTGCAGAATTTCCGAATGTGTACAAGAAGGGGATCAAGAATTTGGAAGAGGTTTTTGGCCTAAAAGTTAAGGAATATCGTACTGCAAAAATGAATGATCAGGAATTATATAATAACCCACGTATTAGAGCGGAAGACATAAATAGTGCATTTGACGACGCTGAAGTGCGCGGAATTATTACGACAATAGGTGGCGATGACTCTGTTAGAATTTTGCCTTTCCTTGATAAAAATATAATTCGGAACAACCCTAAATTATTTATGGGATATTCGGATGCCACCATCGTTCTTACATATTTAAATCAACTTGGCCTCGCTTCTTTTCATGGGCCATCTGTAATGGCCGGTTTTGCACAAACTAAGAATTTACCACATTCTTTTCAAGACCATGTGAATAAATTCTTATTTAGTGATTTTGGAGAACTTGAATATAAATCTTATGAAGCCTTTTGTGACGGATACAAGGATTGGAATGCTCCAGAAACATCAGGAGAAATCTCAATTCTCCAGAAAAATCATGGATGGAACTGGATTAATGGGAAGGATGATGCGACTGGCGAATTGTTCGGCGGCTGTATTGAAGCGTTGGAATTTCTGAAATCAACCATATATTGGCCCAAAGAAAACTTCTGGAACAATAAAGTGTTATTTCTGGAAACCTCGGAAGAAAAACCAACGATAAACCAAGTTAAATACATGCTGAGGAATTATGGCACTCAAGGAATCTTCCGAAAAATATCTGCGTTATTTTTTGGACGTGCAATTTTTTATTCAAATGAAGAGAAAGTTGAACTTGAAAAAATGATATTCGATGTTGTTGTTGAAGAATTTGGCGCAAAAGAATTACCACTTGTCACAAATATGGATTTTGGTCATACCGATCCTCAATTTATTTTACCTTTGGGAGTGAGAATTGATGTTAGCATTTCTAATAAAAGCGTAATGTTAAATGCTACGGAGTAGGAGCTCTCCGACCGAACAACCCTTTTCTTTTGCCGTCTTGACCACATCCAATACAATTTCCTTTCGCTGGAAATTCCCTAACGTGACCCAAGAATTCGCCCGTTAATGCTCGCTCCATTTTAATAGCACATTCGTCCGCCGCACAATGGTTGAAAATAACCAATTTTTGATCTTTAACAAGCTGTGCTATTTCGTCGACATGATGAGCTTCTGCAAGATGCGCTTCTGTGTATTTTCTTGAACGTTCTACATGGTTTTCTTTAATACTTGAAAGTAAATGTGGTACGGCGACAATAAATTCTTCCGGACCCAACTCGTGTTTCTTCAATGTATCTCGCAGATTGAGGACCGGGCGGCCAAAATCTGGACCGAATCCGAAGGCGAAGGCAAGGGTTCCCGGTGATTCTTTAATTCTCTTCTTATTATCCACAGATCAAACATACGAACAGCTTGATATTCGGACACGACCTGCTAGCATCAGACCTTAACAGCTAGTAATGAGGGTTCCAATTCGGTTCCTTCGTCGTTCCATAACGTCGCATATGCAGCAGAAAGGCGATATCGCCGTCATGTACTCGATGCCTTGCGCACTCGGTCGGTGCCTCTCTATCTTGTCTCAAAAGCAGATGAGAGTCGCCCGCAACTTCTCGAGGAGATGGGTGTGAAAGATTTCTTCACCGAGTCATTTTTTGTCGAACGGAAGGATCCGACGTTGTTTTTTGAGATTTTGAAACGAGCTGGCGTTCACCCAAAGCAGATGTATGTTGTCGGGGATCACCTACATAAGGAGATCCGATGTGGGAATCAATGCGGCATGCGAACTATTTGGCTCAAACGCGGTAAATTCCCAGATCT
>Ga0209542_10020990_pt1 | contig 10275 bp, 13 predicted proteins | sample RifCSPhighO2_01_FD_184028 | JGI IMG/M metagenome (GOLD analysis project Ga0209542, IMG submission 184028) | Soil microbial communities from Rifle, Colorado - Rifle CSP2_plank highO2_0.1 (SPAdes) (version 2) | ecosystem: Environmental > Terrestrial > Deep subsurface > Rock core/Sediment ...
CAAATTTTATTGACAAAAAATTTTCAAGGTACCGCGTCAGAATTGATTGCGATCGGCGAGCCGTTTTGCGACAAGATTTTGTTTCGCCGCGACGGGGTTGTAGAGATGGACGGCAAAGATGTAAAATGGACGAGGTGGCAAGAAGTCGGCGGAGAAATTCCGCCGGAAGCCATGCTTATTGAAACGGAGGCAGAAACCCATGGGAACGGTCTTGCCTTTTGATCAATCAAAACGATGGGTGGCAAATTGCGCCGATCTACGCCTGCCGGAACAAAAATCCCCGCGGAAGATGTAAAAAAAATAAACGTGACGACGATTGAGCCCTTGCTCCTAAGGGCTCTTTTTATCACTTAAAATACATGCTATGATGCAGAAATGAAAGAAGGCCCAGACAATTTAGGCGAAGGACAAGCCGGTATAATAGACAGGGTGAAAAAGGGAATTCAAAAAATGCTTGCGGTCCCCAACCAAGCCGACAAGGAAGTTGAATTTCCTGTGCCGAAAAAAGCTGATCAGGAAACCGCCAGCCCAAAAATCAAGCTATATGCCAGTTTTGGAGATTATATGCAAGAAGAAGGCAACGAAGCTATGGAACAAAAAGACCTCGCGAGAATAGCCCTGGCCGAACAAGAGCTGGAGGAATTCGGCAAAAAACGCGATAACTTGCGCGACACTTCTGATCCGGCTATAAAAGAATATTACGAAAAAAAGATAAAGGGGAAGGAAGAAGACATTGAGTTTTTAAAAAAATATCATTTTATAAAACCAAACATTGAAAAAAATAAATAATCTTGATAATATCGGCTTTATGGATGACGAAACGTATAACACTTATTTAATACCGACTGTGATTGAAAAAGAGCAGTTCGGCGAAAGAGCCTACGATATTTATTCTAGGCTTTTAAAGGATCGCATTGTTTTTTTGGGCGGCCCGATTATGGATCAGGTGGCCAACACAGTAATAGCACAACTTTTGTTTTTGGAACTTCAAGATCCTAAAAAGGATATTTGGCTTTATATAAATTCTCCAGGCGGAGTAGTTTCCGCAACTTTAGCGGTTTATGACACGATGCAAAATATAAAACCGGATGTCGCCACTCTTTGCATTGGGGTCGCCGCTTCCGGCGCGGCCATACTTCTGGCCGGAGGAGCCAAAGGGAAAAGATACGCTCTTCCGAATTCAGAGATTATGATCCATCAGGTTTTGGGCGCATCCGAAGGCCAGGCTTCGGACATAGCCATCGACGCCAAACACATAGTCCACGTGAAAGAAAAAATAAACAAAATTCTTGCGCATCATACCGGCCAGCACTTGAGCCAAATCGAAAAAGACGCGGATCGCAATTTTTACATGGATCCGGATGAAGCCAAAAAATACGGAATTGTGGACGAAATCATAAGATCCAAAAATACGATAAAAAAAGCCCGGTCATGAACCGGACTTAATTAAAGCGTCTATTTCAGCCCCATCCAAAGTCTCTTTTTCCAGCAACTTTTCTGCAACCGCCTCCACTGCTCTTTTGTGCGTTTTTATAATATTTTCTGCTCGGCTGCACGCTTCGGCGATAAGGCGTCTTACTTCTTCATCAATCTTCCGCGCAGTTTCTTCGGAGTAATTTTTGATGCGCTCCGGGATCTGCGTCCCCAAAAACTGATGTCTGAATTCCCCGCCCCATTTTATCGGGCCGACTTCATCGGACATCCCCCACTCCTGAACCATGCGCTGGGCAATTTCGCTAGCCTTGTCTATATCATTAGCCGCGCCGGTGCTTTTTTGGTTTAAAAAAATAGCTTCCGCCGTGCGTCCACCAAACAGGATTGCCAACTGCCCCTCAAGATAAATATTGGTATGAGTTTGTTTATCTTCTATGGGCAGCTGCTGCGTAACGCCGAGCGCCATACCGCGCGGGATAATTGACACTTTATGTACAGGATCAGCTCCTTTGGTAAATTTGGCTACTAGCGCATGTCCTGCTTCATGATAAGCGATTGTCAGTTTTTCTTCAGGAGACATGACTAAAGATTTCCGTTCCGAACCCATGCTCACTTTATCTTTGGCAAATTCGAGGTCTGGCGAGGTAACCACTTCCCTTTTATGTCTAGCTGCGGAAAGCGCCGCTTCATTAAGCATGTTGGCCAAATCCGCTCCGGAGAATCCCGGCGTTCCGCGCGCGAAAACGCTCAAATCCACGCCTTCTTCCAGCGGCATTTTTCTGGCATGCACTTTAAGTATTGCTTCTCTGCCTTTTACGTCCGGGAGCGGCACGATAACGTGCAGATCAAACCTGCCTGGTCGGAGAAGAGCGGAGTCCAGCACTTCAGGACGATTGGTTGCCGCAAGAATAATCACGCCCTGATCTGTTTCAAAACCGTCCATTTCGGCCAAAAGCTGGTTTAGAGTTTGTTCTCTTTCATCGTTGCCAGACAAAACGCTTCCGCCGCGGCTTTTTCCTACTGCGTCCAGCTCGTCTATAAAAATGATGCACGGCGCTTGTTTTTTTGCTTCCGCGAACATGTCGCGCACGCGGCTTGCGCCCACTCCGACAAACATCTCAACAAAACCAGATCCGGTGATGCTGAAAAACGGCACGCTGGCTTCTCCGGCTACTGCGCTGGCAAGCAGGGTTTTGCCGGTGCCGGGCTGGCCGATAAGCAAGCAGCCTTTAGGTAATCTGCCGCCTAACTTCGTAAATTTTCTCGGGTCTTTCAAAAATTCAATTACTTCCCGGAGATCTTCTTTGGCTTCTTCTGCCCCTGCCACGTCGTCAAAAGTAACGCGCGCGTCATTTGGCTGAAGAAGCTTAGCGCGGCTTTTGCCAAATCCCATTATTGGGCCGCCGATTCCTCCTCCGCCCATTTGCCGCTTCATCAAAAAACTCCATATCACAAAAAAAAGTAACACGGGCAACACCCAGCTAAGGACGGTTCCGAACCAATTGCTTGGCTGTCTGGCTGTAATTAATTCAATCTCCGGCTTTGATGTAAGCTTATCAACCAATTTGGAATTCACCGGCGCGGTAATAGTATACTTTTTTTCTTCAACGTTCACTTTCTCTTTTTCGTCCTTTTTTTCTATTTTTTCCGCGGCAACAACCGCGAGCGTTCCATCGTCATTTGGAGTCACCTGAACCGAAACAAACTTGCCCTGATCCAACATCCGCAAAAATTCGTTGTAATCCTTAAGCGCGACGACTTCTCCGCCGCCGTTGCCAAAAAAAAGAGAGCGCATTAACATGGCTACCAGCAAACCAACAACAAGCCAACCCCAGCTAAAACCTGAATTTTTATTCATATTTTGTCAAACAAGCCTTGCTATAACTTAGCAGGGCTGTAAAATAAATTCAATCGCGCCCATAGCTCAGTGGTAGAGCGTTCGCTTGACATGCGAAAGGCCTGAGGTCCGATCCCTCATGGGCGCACAAAAGGCGGAGGTTCTAACAAAATATGCTTTCCGATAAAAAACTGCCCGCAATGGAGCAGTTCGAAAGACGACTACTTTGGTTTTAAGAATCTTCTTCGCCGTATTCCGTTTGCTGTTTCAAGACGCTTCCTTGGATACTGCCCGGCTTATCAATTGTCCAGTATTTCCAATGCGGCTTAATCCACCATGAGTGGAATTTGATATTTACTCTTCCATTAAAGAAAATCTCCATCAAATGGTCGTCCAGCACGTGTCTTAAAAACGATCTTTTTGGCTCTGGAAGGTTTGGGTCGTAAGGATTGTCTGAAATGCCGCCGGGGATGTACATTTTTCCATCATCAAATACTCTTTCATACGCCAGAGAAAACCCCTTTTGGTAATCTTTTAGAGGAAAGTGAAACGCCTCATTTGAATCAATAAGCAGATACAAGCCGGATTTCTCTTTTCTGAAATCAAGCGTTCTGCCTTTTAATTTTTCATTCACTTTTACTGTACCGCCCATTGAACCAACCAACCTAATGTATAAAAAATCTGCGGAATAGTTGTCTATGCATAATCTTAAATTCTTAAAATCCAATTTCTTGGGCATCCAATATTGTTCCATGCGACAAACCCCCGATATTGTTAAGAAACTTATCTGTTCTCACTTTAACAATATCAGTCGTTTTTGCAACGCAAAGCAGGCTCTAACGTCGTCTATTAAAGTGCACAAAAAATCCCCGTCAGGCGGGGAAGTGTTTGTCCAAAAATTTTTCAAATTTTCTATGATTTTTCGGATCGTCTATTTTATAAAGAAAAGATGCGTTTTTATCGCCTCCGCATTCCACGAAAGCCGAGTGATTATCAGCTCTGTCGTCCACAAAGGCGGCGTCTTTAAGAGAAAAATGGAAGGCTTGAGACGCAAACAAGAAAGGTTTTTTCTCGGATTTTAAATAACGCAATTTGTAAGACAAGACCCACTGCCCAAAAAGTTCAAAAAATTCTGGGAATCTTAGCGCAATAATTCCGAAAATAAACTGATTAATATCCGTTACGCAGATTAGCCGCGCCTTTTCTGTTTCTTTCAGACGAAGAAGAGCGGTAAACATCTTTTTATTCGCTTCTCTAAAACAATCCGCGTAAAGAGCCGCGAAATCCGCGAAAAATATCGGCTCAAAAAGGTCTATTGACGCTTTGTAAAATTCCGGCAAATCAAACTCGTCTTTGTCGTGCCTATGAATCAGATCAATAAATTGTTCGCGCTTGCCGGGCTTTAAATGGTCGAAAAACTCTTTCCCGCCTATTTTTACAAGAACATTTCCCAAATCAACAAGAAGGACTTTTTTTGCCACCTACTCCTCATTGTTTTAAATCTTATACAAAGCTAGCATTAAAGTTATGAGCGCGCAAGTAATTTATGAAGATGAAAATATCGCCGCGCTAAATAAGCCGGCTGGAGTAAATTTTGACTGGGCTTGCGCAGAGCGCCCCGAATTGATTCCCGCGCACAGACTGGATAAAGACACTTCCGGCGTAATTTTATTCGCGAAAAACCAAAACGCCGCAGACTACTTAAAATCGCTGTTTCAAAATCATAAAATTAAAAAAACTTATCTGGCGCTTGTCACCGGCAATTTAAAAAATAAATCTGGAGTCATTGATCTTCCAATCGGCAGAAGTAAAAAAACTCCATTAAAGCGGGTGGCTGTCGGGGAACAACGCGGGAAAATTAGAGAAGCCGTAACCGAATATAAAACCATAAAACAATGCAATGACTTTACTTTAATTGAGGCTTATCCGAAAACCGGGCGCACGCACCAAATCCGTTCGCATTTTGCCGCAATCGGCCACCCTGTTGTTTGCGATAAATTATACGGAGGGAAAAAGTTCCCGCCAGCTGGCGGATGCCCAGCAGGGCTTGCACGCCAATTTTTACACGCCTCGGGCATAGAATTTACCCTATCTGAAGGCGGGCGCGTAAAACTGGAAGCCGGCTTGCCGGAAGATTTGGAAAATGCTAAAGTCCTTCTATGCCATCGTTAAATTTAATTATTTCACCGGTTGAGATAGAAAAAAGAAAGGCGCTGGATTTTCGGGCCGGGGATACTTTGCGAGTCACCCAAAAAATTAAAGAGGGTGACAAAGTCCGCCTGCAAGCCTTTGAAGGATTGGTGCTAGGAAGGAAGCACGGCGCCGAGCCTGGGGCGACTTTTACTTTGCGGAAAGTGATCGGCGGAGTCGGCGTTGAAAGGATATTTCCTCTTTATTCCCCGGAGGTTGAAAAAATAGAAATTAAATCGCGCTCAAAGTTCAAACGCTCGAAACTCTATTATCTCCGCGATCGCGCAGCCCGCGAGATCCGCAAAAAAATGAAAACAATCAAAGCGGAGGCGAAAATTAAGCTGAAACCGGAAGTTCCCGCCGCTTAATTTGTTTTGACCACATAAATATAATTTTTTATTCCCCAAAAATATGGCATACGCTATATGCTTGAGCTATAATATAGATATAATCTAGAAATATAATAATATAAAAAATGAAACCGCAAAGAAAAGTAAAAATAAAATGGTCGCCGAAGTTTGCGTATGCAATTGGGTTGATAACAACCGACGGCAATCTTTCTAAAGACGGCCGACATATAGATTTTACTTCCAAAGATTTAGATCAGTTGCGAACATTTTTAAAATGTCTTTGCATTAAAAACAAAATAGGCAGAAAAACATCGGGCTATAGCGGTCAAAAATGTACAAGGATACAATTTGGCGATGTTATTTTTTATAAATTTTTGTTGGGTTTGGGCCTCCACCCCGCTAAATCCAAAACTTTATCGGAAATTGATATCCCAGACAAATATTTTTTTGATTTTCTGCGCGGTCATTTGGACGGAGACGGCACTTTTTATTCGTATTACGACCCGCGCTGGAAAAACAGCTTTATGTTCTATACGGTTTTTGTTTCCGCAAGCAAAAAACACATTGATTGGATCAGACAAGCGTTATTTCTTAGACTAAAAATTAAGGGGCATATTACTCGAGATGCCAAACGATCCGCCTATAATCTTAAATATGCCAAAAGAGAATCTATGGAAATATTGCGAAAAATATATTACAATACCAATGTGGTTTGTTTAAAACGCAAAAGAGTCAAAATTCAAAGAGCTCTAGCAGAAACTGACCTAAATCTGTAATTCGCGCGCGGGTGCTGTAATTGGTAGCCAGGCTGGCTTGAGGTGCCAGTGTCCGCAAGGACGTGGAGGTTCGAATCCTCTCCCGCGCAAAAACGTGATATTATAAAAACATCGGCTCGCTTGCCCGCCTCTGGAGGGAACCATATTGTAATTTTGGGGGAAGAAAAATCTTTAATCATTTAGATTTAATTTATGAATAAATTAGATATGAATAAATTAGAAAGGATAATTTTCTGGGGCGGTTTAATAGTTATAATCATAGATAACATTTACTGGCAGTGGTGGATTAAACTTACCAAAGAACCTATTGTTGGCGGTGATATTTTTACGGGCTGGAGCATGGCCGGGGATATAATATTCTTGATTGTGTGGATTTCTGTTCTTATCCGAATTTATAAAAGAGCTGGCCGCAAAGAACAAGAAAAAGATGGGCAATAATTTATGAGCATAACCACCAAACATATAATCTATGAGGTTAGATAAATATAAAAATATAAGATTGGTTGTGCTTTCTTTTCTAGCTATCGCTATTTTTCTTCTGCTTACCGATGTAGATAAAAATTGGGCAGTTGTTTTAATTGTTGTAGCGTTTTTGATTGGTGCTAACGCAATAGACAAAAACCAAAAAGAATGTCTGAATGAAAAGATTAATGAGTTAGAAAAACGCATTGATAAATTAGAACACAAATAATATATGAGCGATTTCATATATTTATTTTTGATTTGCCGCCAAAGAAAAACTTGAAACATATTTGCCTTTTCATTTTGAACAGCTTATCTTTAAATAAGAGGGTTTTGGCGTTGAATGAAAAATTGCGTTTTTTGCGACAGGAGCCAGTTTGAAGAAAGGCTTTGCGGAGAAACTAAAGATTTTTGGATAATCGCGACTTTGGGGCAGATAACCGACGGCGGATACGTGCTTTTGGTGCCGAAGCGGCACATTGAGTGCATTGGAGCAATGGCTGCAAAAGAAGTTAGGCTTTTGGATAAGCTCGGAGTTAAAGTTTGCGACACGTTGATTCAAGAATATGGCATTGCGACAGATATTATTATATTTGAACACGGCATTGTGAGCCAAACGATAAAGCGGCAAATTGTCTTTGAAATTCGAACGCCAGCGGTTAGAATGAGCGCATGAAAAAAAGGAAAAATGGTCGCGCATCACTAATGCCGACCGGCGAGAAATCGAGATTCTGCGGGATAAAGGATACTCGATTGGAGAAATAGCAAGGTCGTTTCGTCGTCCCAAGAGTGTCATTTGGTATGAACTCCAAAAGAAGCGAGTGCATAAGAAGTATGACGCTGAATACGCGAAACACTTGAATTATGTCCGTATGCGAAGCAAGCGCGTAGTCGGCAAAAAGATCGCCGCACAAAGCGAATTGCGGAAATTTATTGAGCAGCACCTCATGGACGACCAAGCGCCAGAGGAGATCGCAAAAAGGCTCAAGCGCGTTGAAAAGCATCTGCCGTATGTGTCCGCTTCTGCCATCCGCCGATACATAAAAAGCGTCTATGGACGTAGAATAGAGTGGCACAGAAGCAAGGTATTCAAGAAAAAACGCCGCAGAATTGCGGCGCGAAAACGAATTGAGAACAAACGTATGATATCTGAACGACCCAAGAAAATAGCCCTACGATGGGGTCTTGGGCACATGGAAGGCGACTTTATCTTGTCGGGAAGGAGCGGAAAAGGCATGGTGTTCGCGCTTCGTGACAGAAAAACAAGAAAGAATCTCTTGGAGAAAATCTTGCCGGTTTCTCTCAAAACTGTGCGGAATGCGCTCATTCGGATGAAACGTCGGTATCCGGAGATGCAAACCATCACTTTCGACAACGATATCCTTTTTCTTGAACATCAGAAACTGGAAAAACGGCTTGGCGTGAAAATATACTTTTGCTTCCCGCATTCGCCGTGGCAGAAACCGAGCATTGAGAATCTTAACAAAATTTTACGCAGGTACATTCCTAAAAGTTCCGACATATCAAAATATTCCAGAAGATTCATCGAAAATCTCGAAGCAAAACTCAATCGAAAATTCATGGATTGTCTCGGTTCGCTTACGCCCGACGAAGCATATGAACAGGAAAAGAAACGAAAAAAGCGCCGAGAAGCGCTTTCAAAGAAAAAATCTTATCGTTCGAATTAAGGGGTTTGGGTGCCAGCACGCGCATTTACATATTGTGCCAGCTATCGCGGTTATCGCAAACAGAATATTTGACGATTTTCCAAAAAATGATATTTCTTGCGTCGTATCGCTAAGCGATTTTAGAAATAATTTGTATATCAAGAAAAAAGAGCCATATCTTTTGTGGAACGATTTATGGGGCATGAAAGTATGCTGAAATCCTCCTGCACCACCGCAATACTTAAGAACTATCGTCGCCGAAGCCCTTGGCCGGCCGAAGCGCGCCAACTGGCGGACCATGGATCCGAAGCTGGATAAAAAATTATGGTCGGAAACGGTCAAACGCCTCAAAACATATAAGTTTTAGAGGCGTTCTATTTATATGCAAGATTACCCTCATCTAAAAGCAAAAATAAGAGAGATAGAAAATTTCCCGACTCCGGGAGTAAAATTCAAGGACATTACTCCCCTGCTTGAAGACTCGCTCGCTTTTAAAGAAGCCATTGACAGCTTGGTTAATATTTTTACAAACTCCGGAGCAGATAAAGTCGTTGGAATTGACGCGCGGGGATTTTTGCTGGCTTCCGCCGTGGCTTATTTTCTGGGAAGCGGAGTGGTCATCGTGCGAAAAAAGGGCAAACTTCCTTATGAAAAAATCCTGATTGATCACAATTTAGAATACGGAACCGGAACTTTGGAAATGCATACGGACTCCATAAAACCCGGCGAGAAAATTTTAATAATAGATGATGTCTTGGCTACCGGTGGAACTGCGGAAGCCGCCTTGCGCCTCACGGAAAAACTCGGCGGAAAAATCGTGGGCCTTGGCTTTTTGCTGGAACTTCCCTTAGGCGGCCGCGCCCGCTTGAAAAACTACGAAATAAAATCTTTAATTAAATATTGAGCGCGCTTAGCTCAGTGGTAGAGCGACCCGTTTACACCGGGTAGGTCCGGGGTTCGATCCCTCGAGCGCGCATAAAAAGGTTTCTTTGGTGTTCTGTCCTGAGCAAGCAGGATGGCGGGCGCGGCCTTCATTATCAAATCAACTTTTTCTGAATAAATAGTCCTTACCATAAGATATGTGGATAACCACCCCTTTTACACTTTCGATTTACTTTCTATAATATCACCATGGTAACAAAAAGGCAAAAACAAGTCCTCGATTTTATAACCGATTATCAGGGACGTAAGGGATATGCCCCCTCTCTTGACGAAATACGCAAGAAATTAAAACTCTCGTCAGTTTCAACGGCTCATTTTCACGTCTCAAAACTCCGAGATTTAGGACTTTTATCCAAAGAAGAAAACAAGCCGCGCTCTATTGAAGCATTTGGCCGCGAGACAATGGTAAAAATACCTCTTTTAGGAACTATTGCTGCCGGTCAGCCAATAGAGGCGATACAAAATAAAGAAATGATCGCCGTTCCTAAAAGTAAAATTCCTTCTTCGTCAGAAGTTTACGCTCTCCGCGTGGTCGGAAGTAGCATGATTGATGAAAATATAAACGATGGCGATGTAGTTTTGGTGCGTCAACAGGAAACTGCAGAGAACGGACAAAA
>Ga0209542_10020991_pt1 | contig 10275 bp, 9 predicted proteins | sample RifCSPhighO2_01_FD_184028 | JGI IMG/M metagenome (GOLD analysis project Ga0209542, IMG submission 184028) | Soil microbial communities from Rifle, Colorado - Rifle CSP2_plank highO2_0.1 (SPAdes) (version 2) | ecosystem: Environmental > Terrestrial > Deep subsurface > Rock core/Sediment ...
CGTAAGCGTACTTGTTTCTGCCAAAATACCGTTATGACAATTTGACGCAAAGACACCGCCAGCAGCGCTATACCACACAACCACCGCGCTCAGCGTATGCGTATCAACATAATTCTTTATAGCCTGGCTCTCTGGCTCAGAAAATGCTTTGCTTCCGCCACTTACCGCTTTATTTTGCCAGGTGCCTTTCGCCTGCCAATCACAATCAAAATTACGGTTGAGATCAACATCATTGCCATTAAACCTCCCGGCCACTTGAACGGTTTGCGATGTTGAAACATCGGCTTTGGTAAATCGATCAACCGTATCAACTACCTTGAGAAGACCGTCCGGATTTAAAACAGGAATAACGGTTACCATGACATTTTCTGGAATAACATCTGGATTGGATTTTAGGTAATCCATCGCTTCATAGGCAACGAGTGTCGTGTTCCATTCGTAACCGCCATGTATGCCACCGACAAGAAGAATCTCGGTGTCTCCGGTGCCATAATGGTAGGCAACAATGTCATGTCCACCAAAAGATTTTCCAATAACGGTTTCTTCTTTCTTCTCCTCCAGGCCCGGAGTCTTGTCGCTCTCATTTCCCTCTTTCATCATGCTTGTATCAGTAGATGGCATATCTACGGAAGGAACTGATTGCTGTATCCAAAAATAGATGCCAAAACTAATAAGCACAAGTATGAGGAGAGCGATTAGTACAATAATGGTATTTTTCATATGCCGGTAGTATAACACAAATGAAAACTCCTTTTGACTGGTAAATTTTGCATTTTTTATGTGTAATTTTATTACCGAATACCCGTGTCACAGAAAAGATCAACTGTACTCATCACATCTGGTTCGATGTTGATTCCTGTAGAAGAACAGTTTGGAAATGGCTCCCCACCAAGCGGTACCAGTGTGTACTCCCCGGGAGGAAGCGAGAAGGCATAATTACCCGCTTTATCAGTACTTACAATTGAAAAAGGAGAATCATGTGCGCCGTTTTTTGCAAATATTTGAACTGTTGTTTCAAATGGCATATCTTCACACCGTGGATCGGGATGATTTTGTACGACAGCGCATGTCGGTCCACGCAAAACAGTACCGTGCACACCAGATTTAAATGGCAAGATCCCACTTCCTCCGCCTTCAAAAGATGGACACTGTGCAAATTCACAATGTGGCCCCGTGCGCCCGACATAGGAACCATCGGGGCAGAGTTTTGCCTCTTGAGTGCATGCCACGGGAACTTCTCCGTCACCCTCCGCAAAGACAACGGGAATCTCAAGCGCATCATCGTTCTCCGGAAGTCCTGATGGATTATCTCTCATGAGTATAAGCGTACCCTTTTTGCTATATATATCGGCCGGAATAGTAAACACCAACTGCGCCTCAAAGGGGACAAAATTCTCTGTCATCCAGTCGCGTTGAGCCGTTGCAATGCCTCCTGCAATAATGCGCCCATCCCAATCAGTGAGCATGACAGGAAAGCTTGCTTCAAAAAACCAGAATCCTCTCGCCTCCCCCTTAATAACCAACGGACTCTCTACAACAGTATTCGATCGAGGTGTATTAAGACGAATAAGATCTGTTTTATCAAGTTCATTGCCGACATCTTCAACAAATATCTCTCCATTGTTCTGACATTGTCGCGGATACGACTCCATTACCGGATTACCTGCCGCAACACATTCTTCAAAATTAGTAATACGAGGGGACGGTTCTGAATTTGAAAGTTTCCACGCAATACCAGAACCGATAATTAGTAAAATTGCTATACTTACTAGAATTGTCTTCTGTTGCATTCCCCTATTTTACTCTACAATCACAACCGACACGAGCCCGTATAAATTAAATTGAAATGGATAATAAAGAAGGAAGGGCCCCCTGCGGAACCCCCTTATCGAACCTGCTTATCGGTTATTTTTATTTTTCTTCGACAACCCTGAGAGAGGTGTAGTTGAAGCTTTGCCGATGTCCCCTGATCCATACGTTTCCTAATGCATCAATCTTTCGTATGCGTCCGGTAATACCCACAAGAGTGACCACTACCAGGACACCGGACTTAAGGCCACGCTTCCTGATTTCTTCTGCAACTTCCCCCATCCTCTTTCCTACATGTCTATAATGTAGTATGCCTGGGCGAGGTAGCACACCTTCCCGAGACAGTGGGGCTACACCAGAATCAATTAAGAATGTGTTGATTCTCGCGTCTCCTCTCTTTGCCATGATTCCACTCCTCCTCGTGAATCCTCTATGCACCGTACTAAAAATATATAGGATCGTCAATGCAGGGACTTCAAAGAGTACTTATTTTGTGTTATATTTCGAGAGTCAAAAATTGGCCACAGCGTCCCTGCCGGCAGGCAGGTAACGCTTTTGGAATAGAATTATATATACGGCCCTATCGTCTAACGGTTATTGGAATCAAAAGGAAACTGCTTTCCTTTTGATCCGGTTCCGAGGGTGCGAGGAAATCACCGATGTGTACGAGGTGATAGGATAAGCTTTCGCAGAAGGCGATGTCCCGCAAGAGTTCCCCAACAGTCTCGATAATGTAGAGTAGAATTATATATACGGCCCTATCGTCTAACGGTTAGGACATCGCCTTCTCAAGGCGGTAATCGGGGTTCGATTCCCCGTAGGGTCGCAGATGGGTAAAGGCAGTGATTTCGGTACCTCGGAAGAACGGTTTCTTGGCTTCAACGTTGAGGATTTTGTCCGTTAGAGAAGGGTTCGATCCGGTGGTTTTTAGGATGAGGCGCTTGACCTCGGGCGTGCCCGCGCGGAACCAATCCGCGGCTGCACTGCTGAATGAAAAGATGGTTTCCCAGGGTTCGATCGCGTTTACATCCCTGCTTCCCAGTTCAAGCTGACGACGCAGTCGCAGCTGCTCATTCTGCAGCACGGCCCGCCCTTGCCACAATGCGAAATAAAAAACAGAAAAGATGTACAGCGTCTGTAAGATGGGTGCGAGGGCATCTAGGCACTCATGACACAGATAACTTTCAGCAGAAAATTATTTGTGACCGCTTCCCCGTAGGGTCACAAATTAGAAACCTCGTGAATTTAAGCAAACCATTGACTTCTTATATTTTAGGAGTAGTGTACTAAACAGCTTGGGCTGTCTATGGACGACATTGTCGCAGCTTGCTGTGACCGCTGACCGGTTGTGCCGAGACCTGCTCGAAATACTGGTTCTTTATCCAGATGGTCACACCGATGAGGTGAAGGGGGTTCGATTCCCTCGGACAGTATTATTTAGGGGTTGTGGCCTTCGATTGGGATTGTTTAGAATAGGTGGGAGATGTTGGATGCGAAGCGCCAGCTTCGTCCGAATCGCCAGTGCAATACCACCCTTCCCAATGACAAAATCCTCGCATTACCTACAGGTCCGATGACGAGGTAGGCTACACCCCCCAAGCGCCTTTGCTACGCCACATGAAGACGTAGCTTTTTTCTATCTCACAAAGCTACTCTAAAAGAGATGCGCAAGTTTTATCCCCCCGTCCTTACTTCCAAGAAGCTTTTCAAAGTTTGGAGTACTAAATAAAACGATCATTTCTAATCCACACTGACAGTATTTAAACCAATACGCCTTCTTATTCTAACGACATCCCAAAAACTAACCACTTATTAAGCTCCAACACCAACGGGTTCCAATTCTGACTAATTAGGGTCACAGCCATTGACTTTTTAAATAAAATATGTTAGTTTTAAAAAAACTAGTTCCCCCGTACTGAAGGGAATCCCCCGATGAAGATAGAGACTGGTATTTCCCTCCTCGCTGGCGTGATGATACTGCTCTTCGGTGCCCTGACTTTGTACATGATCTTTTTTGCTGTTCCACTTTCAGAGACCATGGATACTCTGGGTCGCTGGGTAGTAGTCCTCGGAGGCATCGGGCTCATCAGCCTTATTTCAGGAATCGCTTTGCGATTCTTCAAGAGAGAGTAGCCACGTCATCCTAGCTCCACGTCCTCCTGTCTCGCGCAGGAGGACGACTTTTTTTATATCGAAATCATTTTTATAAAGTAAATTTCTACTGCACCCACAGAGTGCGAATAAAACTCATGCTTGTATTTTATTCGTGTTTCTTGCATAGTTGCAATGGCACTGCGTAATGCAACGCCCTTTGATCTTTCAACAACTGGTACTCCAAAGAGGAACACCACATGACATACTACTATGAGAGACATCCGTTCTCTAGCGCTCAGGCACGTCATGCTACTGAAGTCGTAGGACAACTGATGAAAAATCGTCGTTTTTTCCTTCATGACAACAGAAATCGAGGTGGCGATCCTGACTACACGCTGAACCCTCTCGTATTTGCAGATGCGATAGAGCTCGACGAAAATGTTCGTGGGGCCTACAGAAAAGCAAGAAAGCTTGCGGAAGAAAGAATCTTTGCGACAGAACAACGGCTGGGGTTTGCGAAGCCAGACCTGAGTGGAAACAAACAGGTAGTCGAATGTAAACGCTATACTGGCGGCTTCGACATCTGCCGCGTCTACCCTATCACGGCCTTCACTGACACCATTCCGCAAATACAAGAGGCACTCAGTGCTCAACAGTTCAAACGGATGATGAACGGTAGAACCAGGGATGATGTCTCGCCAAAGACAATCCGGTCTTATAAGGACCAAGCGGAACAACTCGCCGCAACTATCTGGTCGCAGTTCGAGGCGTTCGACGCCCACAATCCTGACAATCATCGTTGCCTGATGCTACTTGAGTCCCGAATCAACGTGGATGGATGCTCAGACATTGGAGATTTCGCTGACAACCGTCTGCTTGATCTTCAGGATTATCCGCACGCGGTCGGCTATCTCTTTCACAGATACTGTACGAGAAGGCGGATCGTGAGACACAACTACGTCGTGAGCAGTACGTCTCGCAAATCTCATGTTCGGTTTGAGCACTGGGCCGGTGAAAAGTCGCCAGTCATCTTCTACGATGCAACTGCTGGCTATTCGTGTCCAGTGGCATTCGCAACCATCCTCTGACATCCCCGCCGCCTGCCCCTCATGGGCAGGCGGCTTCTGCATTACTTTACTAAAATGTGCATTCTTTACACGTAATTAATTATGGAATTAATTACGTAATTCTGCTAAGCTCGTATATATGGCTAGAAGAACACTTGAAAAGCGGAATATCCGGAAATTAACCAAATCTGGGGGTAAAAGCATTTCGGTAACGATCCCGATCGACATAATCCGAGCGCTCAACTGGCGCGAGAAGCAAAAAGTTACCGTCACCAAAAAAGGCAAAAAGTTGATTATCGAAGACTGGAAGAAATAAGAAGAAAATCTAAAAAGATGAAGGGTTAATGAAATAAACTTATGAGTGAAAAACAATTTCTTCAAAAAGCAATAGAAAAGGCGAAAGAATCCGTAGCGCAGGGTGGTTTTCCTGCTGGCGCGGTAGTCGTCAAGAATGGCGCAGTCATAGGCGAGGGAGTTTCTATCGGTAATAAACTCAATGATCCAACAAGCCATGGCGAAATGGCATCAATTCGAGAAGCGTGCAAAAATTTATCTACTTCCGATCTTTCCGGCTCAATTCTGTATGCCTCAATGCAACCGTGTCTTATGTGCCTCAGTGCGTCCATGTGGAGTTCAATTCCAAAAATCATTTTTGCATGTTCAAAAGAAAAAGTGTCAGTAGAATACTACGGCGAGCACAATGAGCTATCCGCAATTAACGCAAAACTAACACACCCGATTGAACTAGTGCATTTCGCCGAATTGGAAAACGAATCACTTGCAATCGTCCACGAATGGGAGAAGACATTATAAAGAATGGTGCGCAAGCATAGATCGGGTTCTGCCCCGTTTCCGCCTTTCCCTGCTTGTTAGGTTGAATATAAAATAAACTCCCGACATTGGCACAATGAGTCGGGAGGTGGGGAATAGCCCCAAGTTGTCAACGCGTCACACCTTACAGCTTCATAATAAAAAAGGATGTCGATAAGTCAATTTTGATATCAACATAAAATTTTGAAAGCTTCAATAATAAAAGACACCTTCACGAAGAAGGTGGCGGTAAAAGAACGCGGCGAGGTCCCCATTCTCCCCCAATCACCTCAATAATAGAGAGAATGGGGACCTCTTGTAAGGCAATGATAACAAATACTTCTCGTAAGACAATAGACTTAATGGGGATAATGAAAGGGGCGCGCTAAGTTTTAGTGCACGCCCCTCAATCTAGGCCTAGCCACAGCATCACACTGTAGGAGGCAAAAAAATCTTTCTAAAGTTCTGTGTATAATATAACTGCTAAATTCTATTTTCTCAATATTTTATAAAAAAGTGCCGCGACCCGGTGGGTCGCGGCGAGGTGGGTTCCGAGGGGAGACAATTAATACTACAATACCCTTTTATATAGTGCAAACTACACCTTCGAGCGCCACACGTCATCTTGGCGGACTAAAAGCTCCTTTGCCTTCTCTGGCTCTGCCATGAGCATTTCAACCACGCGCTCCATACGCATTGATTGAGACCCTTTCACAAGAATGACGTCCCCCTTCCCAATATTTCCTTTCAGTTTATTCCCTGCTTCACGAGAATCATTAGTAATAGTGATGCTTTTCTTCTTCATCCGCTTTTTGTTTGCCATTTCAGCAGTATAGTGTGAACGAATGCCAACGGTTACAAGTCTATCTGCCGACTGTGCAACAAGCGCCCCTATCTCTTTATGTGCTGGTACTGAGTAATTGCCAAGCTCAAGCATATCGCCCAATACGGCAATCTTGTTCCCCTCTGTCTTTATTGTCGCGAGCACCGACAACGCCTCTAGAGTGGCAACAGGCGAAGCATTGTATGTATCATCGATGATAAGGGACTCATTAATGCCTTTAATAAGACGCATACGCCCCGGCGGTGGTGCATACTCTTTTAACTCATCGGCCATTGCACTGAGCGTAAGGCCCTCAGAGATACCAACGGCAAGCGCCGCAAGTGTGGGATAGATATGCTGTTTACCCAGTACACCATTTAATACAATCTGCTCACTGCTGTGCTGATATGCTACATGGAAAGATATACCGCACACTACTCCCGCCGTGTCATAGACATCAACTACCTGTGTACCGACTACATCGGCACCATCGTGCATGCCATAAGTGAGCATAGAGCCCTTACTGGGCAAACTAATGGACTGTGTCTGTGGATCATCAAAGTTAAGAATGAGCGTCCCAGCAGGAGCAACAGCTTTCACTAGATGCATTTTCTCCTCAATAAGATGCTCGGGGGATTCAAAGTATTCTACGTGCACCGGAACATCAGGGAAACGCGTCAAAACAACTGTCTGTGGCGTAAGCCACGATGCAACATGCTTAATATCGCCAGGACGATCCGCCCCAACTTCAAGCACAAGTATGCGTGGGTAATCACTCGACAGTAGAATAAGGCCAAAGCCCTCAACAAGATTTTTAACCCACTGTACCGTATTTGACCACGCATTTGGTACACCAAGAATGGTGAGCGGGATACCTATTTCACTATTAAAACTTTTTTCACTTTTGCGAACGTGGAATGATGGCGCGAGAAGCGCGTAGATGGCATCCTTCGTCGTTGTTTTTCCAACACTCCCCGTTACAGCAATAATACGAGGTTTATACTTTCGAAGAACAAGCCGTGCTTCCCATTCAAGAAGTGTAACTATAATTTTCTTAAGAAATAATTTCATGAGTAATCACTATCTGCGCTTCCCGCCCTATCTGTCAGGTGGCACTTCATAATAGTTTATCAAAAATTTAACCGTATCCATAAATGGCGTCGTTAAGGTCTGCGATGCATAGCGAACCCCTTCTGGCTCAATCGACATAAAGAAGATAAGGAAACGTGGCTCAAATGCCGGAAAATATCCAAAAAATGAGTGCAAGTATCGGTCATCATAGTACCCCTTACCGTCAGGACGCGCGATCTGTGCTGTCCCCGTTTTAGCCGCAATACTATATTGCGGAAGCTTCACCGTACCATCTGCAAGCGCTTCATCAACAACACGGACAAGCATACGCGTAATCTCTTCGGATGTCTCGGGTCGCAATACACGATCTCCGTCTGGATAAGAGATTTTCTTCGTAATGCCCGAATCATAGCGTATTTCCTTTGCGACGTGTGGTGTTATGAGCACACCACCATTCCCCAGCACGGAGAGTGCTCGAACCGTTTGAATTGGTGTCATGGCTATACCTTGCCCAAAGGAAGCGGTTGCATACTCAACGTCAATAGAACTTTGAAGATTCTTTACTAAACCAGGAACCTCACCAGGAAGATCAATGCCCGTTTCTTCTCCAATGCGATACTTTTTCATATAATCGCGGAATACATCATTCCCCATTTGGTGCTCAACAAAAGCCGCACCTGTATTCAATGATTGATTTAAAATTTCCTGCATCGAAACCGTGCCGCGACCGCGACCGTCGAAGTTTGAAATGGTATATCCGTCAAGTGTGATATGCCCAGCATCATAGTAGGTTGTATCAATAGTCACTGCCCCACTATCGAGTCCTGCCGCCATTGTGAGTGGCTTTATGATGGAACCCATTTCATAAACACCTTCAACAAGCGGGTTGCTGAAAATAGAGGAACTAACCGCCTTCCCGTAACTGTTGAGATCAAAGCTCGGGTAGACGCCAAGCGCGTAGATAGCGCCTGTTTTAGGGTCGATGATAATGCCAGCTGTCTTCTTAGAATTCCAGGTATCAGTTATTTCTTTGAGTTGCCGTTCGAGGAAAAGTTGAACGGATGGTTCAATGGTTGTAACAACGTCCCCCGGATGTCCTGCATCTTCATTTTTAAAGATATTAATATTCGCAAAAATCTCTGCAAAGAAATTGACATACAAACTTTGGCCCTCGCGAGAGAGAACATCGTCATAGTATCGTTCAATACCGTACCTTCCCGAATAGTCATCTCCCTCATAGCCCACAAATCCAATTGTCTGTGCAGCAAGCGCATCACCTGGATAATAACGCCACCGGTCACGATAGATACGAACACCGGTAAGCCCACGGTCTTCTACGTTTTTCGCAACAGTTTCTGGCACGTGGTTTGCAACTTCTTCATATGGATCGCCTGCTTTAGTGGCTCGAGCAATGAAAGTGTCGTGATCAATATCAACAAGCGATGAAAGTTCTTGAAACAAATCTTCTGGATCCTTTATGTCCTTAGGTATAATGGCAACCGTAAAACCGGACTTTAAGGTTGCCCCTGAAACTAAGCGGCCGTCCTTGTCTTCAAAAAAGATGCTCCCTCTGTCATAGAGTACATTGCTTGAACGTACATATTGTCGGTCAGCACGTTCGCTATAATCATCTCCCGAGACAATTTGTACAAAATAGAGGCGCGTGAGAATAAGAAACGCAATCAAAAGCACTACTGCAGAAATGAGCCGCAAGCGTATGCGAAATAAGGAACGCATATTATTTAGTTACTGTTACTCACGATTGAGGGTAAGCCCATCCGACGGCGAACCCACACGTGTCGCAAAATGCTTATCGGTAACGTTTGAAAAACCTTGTGCATACGCATATTCGAGTGTAATTTCATTTTTCCGAGTAAGATATCCTGCTTCGAGGTCGCTCATGTACGAATTAACTAAGGCGATTTTCTGTTCGATCTCCTTACGAACAAGGATGTTGATAACCGATGTACTTACAAAATATATATAAAGACCAAGAAAAACTAAAGCACTCACTACTAAAACACTGAGTATGCGCTTTCCTATGGTTAGTCGTATTACGGTATTCATCATGCTCATGATGGTGTAAAAATATATTTGCTAATTTTGTGCTACTTCAAAAATACGTAGTTTTGCACTTCGAGAACGTGGGTTCTCTTTTATTTCTTCTGGCGTCGCGGTAATTGGTTTTTTTGTAATGATTACCCCCTTACCCTCTCGAGACATACTCTCAAATGCACGCTTCACGATTCTGTCTTCAATACTGTGGAAACTGATGACGGCAATTCGTCCACCGGGTGCGCAGAGCTCAAAAGCACTTTTGAGACCTTCGCGGAGTGATTCGATTTCGTCATTAACCGCAATGCGAAGCGCTTGAAACGTTTTTGTTGCGGGATGAATGCGACCAAATCGATACCACTGAGGAACGGCGTGTCGGACAATTTCTGCGAGCTCTTTGGTTGTCTCTATTTTTTTGTCAGCTCGATACTCAACAATCCGTTTTGCAATGCGACGAGCAAACCTCTCCTCGCCATAACCGTAGAGCACATCAGCTATGTGCTCTTCCTCCCACTCATTCACAATGTCTCGTGCTCGGAATGCTAC
>Ga0209542_10020993_pt1 | contig 10274 bp, 13 predicted proteins | sample RifCSPhighO2_01_FD_184028 | JGI IMG/M metagenome (GOLD analysis project Ga0209542, IMG submission 184028) | Soil microbial communities from Rifle, Colorado - Rifle CSP2_plank highO2_0.1 (SPAdes) (version 2) | ecosystem: Environmental > Terrestrial > Deep subsurface > Rock core/Sediment ...
GGAGGAGGACTTCGGAATTTCAAAATCAGTTGACATATTGCACCATACCCTAAAAAGTGTCCTCATTTATAAATTTTAAAAAGTACCTATATACTCCAGAAGTGTAAACTTATATCGGAATTATACAAAGTTAAAATTATAAATAAGCCAGAAATTCTATAGATTATGACTTTAGATAAGGCGATAGATGAAATTCTTAGGCATTATGGAGTTGAAGAGATAGAGCAGGCAGTCGATGGGCTTGCATATATAACCGTCACAGGAAGCGAAGTGGAAGATGGGAATACATTGCCAGAAATGAAAGACATCCCCAAAGGTGCTAAGATGTATCGTTCTGATATCACTTACTTGCCCGAAGATCCAACTAAAACAGTTGACGGCAAAGTAACATGGTATGCTGAGGGAGTAACACCAAGGGTTCCAGTCGAAGTAATCGAAATGGCTACGGCCTTTCTTCAGCAGAACCTTGCAGGGCAGGAAAGAATGCTTGATGAGGTTTACAGGCAGGTATGTGAAGGTGAAAAAGGACCTGATGGAGAACTTGGCTTATACGAAAAATTACTGCTATCGGAAAAGCCGTATGCTTTACCTATCCTTAATTATCTAGCAGACAAGATGGCAGAAAATCAGCCCAGCAGAGCAAGGGATTTAAGGGCAATGCTCGGGATATCGGGCCATGATGTTTTCGGATTGGGATTACTTGATAGATAATTATAAAAAATTAGTCATCCCATATTGCAATTTATTTTTAAATAATATCATGTTTCCAAGCTTATTCATACCTTCTCGGCTTCATGTACTCCTGTCCAAGAATCATATAATGTTTCGTATTTTGTGATTACTCTCTCTTTTTCGACATCTCGATATTTAGTGACTGTTCTTTGCTTATCCACTGTTCTTATTTTTTGAACTTCCTTGCATTGTGTCTCTGCTCGATATCTAGTAACAGCTACACAATCTTGAGAGTTTTGATATTGAGTCTGTTTGTAATGATATCCCCAAGTAGCTGAAATTTGAGGCAATTTATTTGTAAATGACGAATATCGGTTGTCAAATACAAAATAGTAGTAATCTGTTTTAGGAGGTATGAAATTAAAATTAGCTGATTCTCTTCGATTTTCCACAACATATGTTGTATAAGATTGACCATTTTTGAAACTATTATAATTTTGCTGATCCATGACATAAAAACTTATATCGAACCCTGCTGTTTCTGTAAAGCTACCTGAAATATAATTCTGAGTTTTTCCAGAGACATCCACATACCTCAAATATACTTGATAACTGCCGGCTTGGACCGATGTTGTTGATTTATCAAATAACACAACATTACCCGGTAAAGTGACTTCATAAGGATTACTTACAGTTTTGCAATCTTGTTCCGTATAAGGTACTTGCACGCTAGAACATTCTGTGGTCATATATGGTTCTTGCTCTTTATAGGATTCCTGCACATCATAAGGTTCTTTTTCAGAATATTTTTCTTTTACGTTATAAGGTGTTTTTACAGATATACTGATCCCATAAACGACAGTCATTAAAACCAATATGATTAAAACGATAAATCCCAGTAATTTAAGTGGAGATTTCTTTTTTCCAGCAGATCTACTTTTAGCGATTACTATGGCCCCCTACAACTCATAAAGTATTGGTTCATTATATAAACTTATCTACCAAATGTTTAAATTCGTGGAAAACCAAAAAATACAAAATATTATTTTTTCCAAATATAAAAATTAGTGGAATAAATAATATTGCTACGGGAATATTTATTATGATGGCAGAAAAAATTCCATAAGGGGATTACAATTTTATCAGCAACGGGATTTAAGAAATAGTGATCCAATATTTTCCAACCTCCCCATGCAATGAAAACGCTAAAAACAATTATAAATGTAGCAATACAAGCTATAAGGATTGTAGAAAAAATTAACCTCCAACTTAATGTTTCGCCACCAATCATTTTTTGCGTTAAAACAGCAGCCGTAGTGCTAATTACAATTAACAACAACTGATCTCTGAAAACTTCATTAGTATTAAAAGAAAGCTTTGATTTTGTCACCATCAATTCACCCTATTCTCCATTTTATTCTCAAGAAAACTATCAATATTCTTTATTAAAATCTTCTGCTGTTTAGCTTCTTAGTTTACCACTTTTTAGTTAAGAAAGATTAATAAACCTAATTAAGTTCCCAATGCTGAATTCAGGTATGGTCAAGTTGATGTCGACCAAGTAATAACTTTTTTAAATGAAATAAATAGAATTTTTTTGTGGAAAAATTCGGCAGGGACTATTTTTATGGGAAAAAGCGATCAAATTATACGAATTATGAGTCCCTGCATCCAGCCAGTCATTTTGGAAGCGCACTAAAATTCATCAAAAAAAGGAATATAAAAGGGAAATTGCTGGATGTTGGCTGTGCTTTTGGTTACCTATTAAAGGAAGTGTCGAATAAGCGGCTTGAGCTTTACGGCTGCGACATTTCAAAATATGCCATAGAAAAAGCAAAGACAGAAAATCCAAGTGCAAAACTGAAAATAATTGATTTGGATAGGGATATTCTCCCCTACCCTGACAGCTATTTTGATTGCATAACCGCATTGGATGTTCTTGAGCATACAAAAAATTTCGAAAAGAATTTTAAAAAACTTTCAAAAAAACTAAAAAAAGGAGGGTTTATGATCGTCAGGGTACCGATAGACCATTGGCCTAGAAAATTGTTTGGGTTCTTCGACAAGGATAGGACCCACATATCGATACATAAGGAAGATGAAATAATGAGCTGGGCAAAGGATAACAAAATGAGAGTCATAAGCAAGAAGCATATTTTCCCTGCTCCAATTTTCTATGACGTGCCGTTAATTCCGGCAGAAATAGAGCTCATATTAAAAAAATAAAGATGGAAATTTTCCCATGCGATATTTTCCGTACGGTGATTGTAATATTTTAACTTCAAGCAGGATTGAAGCCAAATCAAAATTTATATAGATATAACCATTTCGAAGGTAAAATGAAAATCCACCTGATATTAATGGCGCTTTTACTCTTAACAGCGTGCAAAACGCAGCCCAACGAGTATGGAAGCCTAAATTCAGCCGTAATTACCCTTGAAACTTATGGGGGATTTATTCCGCCTGAAATGGCAAGGCAAGAATTAAGGATTGAATATGGAAAAGCCACTTATCGTGTTTATGCTTCTAACGGGACATTGACAAATGAGATAGTAAAGCCAATAAGCCAGGAGCAGTTTGAGAGCATTGTCAATTCGTTTATCGATGTGGATTTTTTTTCATTTAAAGATGAGTACAACCCAAGCACTCCTGTTGCAGATGCAGGAACCGGGAAAATAACATTCAGCGTTCAGGGAAACCAGAAAACAATTACAATAGATCCTTATTATTTTGACGAAGACGTTCCAGATACACTCAACCAGCTAAATGAAAAGCTTATTTCAATGATAACTTTTGCCCAGGAAACAAGCGGGGAAGATGCAAAGAAAATTGCAGAGCTATGGATAAAAAATTCTCCAACTTACAAACATGATGGCTCTGACCTTAAACTCATAAGCCAAATAGAACTTGAAAGCTTTCCTGTGCAGCACCAATTAATTTACACTTTCAATAGCAAGACAGCTGGCTACGGAGATAGAACCGGACAAATTACAGCTCAAGTGATAACTCCGCATAACATTATAGTTACGGTAGTAAGCGGAAGAGTAACTTCCGCTGTAATAGATGGCAAATGGGATGAAATGAGCCAAAGCCTCATAGCGCCTTCAGAAATTGAAATGGCATTTGACCTGATGCAATGCGTTGATACGCCATGGGCAGAATGGCTCAGAGGCACTGATATAAAATTCGTAAAAGAGCCTACAGAAAGCGAGATAGCCGTAATGTATTTTGGCGAGAAAGGAATTGAAATAAAAAATTTCAGAAATGAAACATACAATGTAGTAACTTGCCAGGCTTGCGGAGTATGCTGGAGCGGAAAACGATATTTTGTTACAGTAAGCGAAAATGACGTCGATGCAATGATCAGGCTTGGATGGAAGACAAAACCTGATAATCCTATGATTCAAAGTGGCTAATTTATCTTAAAATTTTAACTTTCAAAACCCTTTTAAATCAACAAGAGATTTGTAAATGAATGGATATTAACACGACCGTAACTCTAAACAACGGCGTAAAGATGCCAATGCTGGGTATTGGAACTTGGCAAATGAAAGGAAAAGAGGCCTATGAAGCTGTTCTTGCTGCATTAAAGGCCGGATACCGGCACATTGATACCGCAGCAATTTATGGAAACGAAAAGGAAGTAGGCGAAGCAATAAAAAAAAGCGGAATTCCGAGAAAGGAGATTTTTGTAACTACAAAACTTTGGAATGATGACCATCATGATCCTGAAAGCGCATTGGAAGCTAGCTTAAAGAGGCTAGGAATTGGTTATGTTGACCTTTATCTGATGCATTTTCCGGTAAGAGAAGTCAGGAATAGGACATGGATGGCTATGGAAAAATTCGTCGATAATGAAATGGCAAGAACAGTTGGAGTGAGCAATTTCACAATAAGACATCTTAAGGAATTGCTAGAAAAAACAAAAACAGTCCCGGCTGTAAACCAAGTCGAGTTCAACCCTTATCTATACCAAAAAGAATTGCATGAATTTTGCAAGAAAAATAAAATCCAGCTTGAAGCATATACCCCTCTCGTACGGGGAAAAAGGATGAATGATCCTAAATTGGTTGAAATCGCTAAAAAATATGGAAAAACTCCTGCGCAAATTTTAATTCGCTGGTGCTTGCAGCACGATATTGTTGTAATCCCTAAATCCTCTTCAGAAACCCGCATCATAGAAAATGCTGATGTATTTGATTTCAATATGGACCCCGAGGATATGAAAAAACTTGATACATTCAACGAAAATTTAAGAGTTTGCTGGGATCCGACAAACGAACCATGAAAGTTGTTGTTTTTGGAGCAACAGGAAGAGTTGGAAAAGAAGTAGTTGAGGAATGTCTAAGAAGAGGTTATGAAGTAGTTGCATTTAGCAGAAAACCAATATTGCAGCCGCAAAAAAACCTTTTTATTATTTATGGCGACGCCGTAAACCCAAATGCAGTCGATAAGGCGATACAAGACTCTGATGCTGTAATAATCGCATTAGGCGTAAAGCCGAGCGAGAAAAGGGATATTATTTCTGCAGCGACGGCAAATATAATTTCTGCAATGATACATTATAAGGTAAAAAGACTGGTTTGCCTTTCAGCTTACGGAGTTGGAGAAAGCTTAAGGGAGGTTCCGCTAATTACCCGGCTGGCATTTACAACATACCTAGGTAGGGTTTTCAAGGATAAATATAGGCAGCAACAACTCATCGAGGCAAGTAATTTGGAATGGATAATCGTTAGGCCTACATATTTTACCAAGGGACCTGCCAGAGGAAATCTTCAGGTTGGCGAAAAACTGAAACCGAAGGGCATAATTGCAGCTATATCGATTAAGGATGTTGCAAAATTCATGGCTGACCAATTGAAAAACGACGAATGGCTGAGGAAAAAAGTCGCCATTAGCTATTAAATTTATAAACAGGTGATTTCTGCTTACAAATATGAAAACAAGAATAGGTCTTGTGCAGATGTCGATGGAAAAAAGCATTTCTGCAAACCTGAGAAAAGCAGCTTCTATGGCAGAAGAGGCAGCAGAAAAAGGCGCAAAAATAATCTGCCTTCCGGAGCTTTACAAGTCACCTTATTTCCCGCAGGATAAAAAAAAAGATGTTAAAAAATATCTCGAATCTCAAAAAGGCGAATCTTTTCGTGCATTTTCGAAAATTGCAAAAGAGAAAAATGCAGTAATTATCGTGCCTATATTTGAAATTTCAGGAAAGAAGCAATACAACACAGCTTTAATGATCGGAGAAAATGGCAAGCTGCTGGCCGCATATAGGAAAATGCACATTCCCCATGATCCCAAATTTTATGAGAAGAATTATTTTGAAGAAGGGAACAGAAGTTACAAAGTCATCAAAACAAAATATGGAAAAATAGCAACCTTGATTTGCTTTGACCAATGGTTCCCTGAGGCTGCAAGAATCAATGCATTGAATGGGGCTGAAATATTATTTTATCCGACGGCAATCGGCTCGTTTGCCGGCAGGCATTCACCTGAAGATATGCACGATGGCTGGGAAACTGTTCAAAGGGCCCATGCCATCGCAAATGGCGTCTATGTGGCTGTCGCCAATAGAGTAGGAAAAGAAAGGGGCTTGATTTTTTGGGGCCAGTCATTTGTATGCGATTCCTTCGGAAAAATTATAGCTAAAGCCTCGAAAAATAAGGAAGAAGTTTTAATTGCTGATCTGGATTTAAGTTACAATAAATTCATTCAAGAGGGCTGGGGGTTCATTAGAAACCGAAGGCCAGATTCTTACAAAAGGCTTCTAAAAAAATGACACCGGCTGAATTAGGCTATATGTTTCCTGCAGAGTGGGAAGAGCATGATGCGGTATTTCTCGCCTGGCCGCATGACAACACCACATTTCCCGAGCTGGACCAGGCCGAAGATGCTTATCTGAATATTTTAACTAGCCTGCAGGAAAGCGAACAAGTAAATCTTTTTGTTCTAAATGACGACATGAAAGAAAGGGTGAAACGGCTTGCAAGTAATCGAGGGATCAGTCTTAACAAAATAACTTTCTTTCAACATGATTATGCCGATGTGTGGATCAGGGATTACGGTCCGATTTTTGTTGCTAACAGAAAGAAAAAGCAGCTAGCAATCGTAAAATGGAAATTTAACGCATGGGGTAATAAGTATGAAGCATTGTTAAAAGATAATGATGTTCCCGCATTAATTAACAAAACGATGAACCTCCCTTATTTTGATGCAGACATCGTCATGGAAGGTGGCTCGCTTGAAACAAACGGATTGGGAACTTTGCTTACAACAGAAGAATGCCTGCTTAATGAGAATAGGAATCCAGGACTTAGCAAGGAGCAAATCGAGCAGTATCTACGCGACTATTTGGGAATTACAAACATCATTTGGCTAGAAAAAGGAATTGAAGGCGATGATACCGACGCACATATAGACAACCTTGCAAGGTTTGTTAATGAAAATACAATCGTTTGTCCATTGCCAGATGGAAAGGATGAAAACTATCCCAACCTTAAAGCTAATTATGATATCCTAAAAAGGGCAAAGGATCAGGATGGAAAGCCGTTTGACATAATAACCCTCCCCTCGCCAAAAGTCGAAGGCTATGGAAGAAGACTGCCAGCAAGCTATTGCAACTTTTACATTGCCAATAAAGCCGTTCTTGTTCCAGTTTTTGGAGCGGTTGAAGACGGGCAATCATTAATGACTTTGCAAAAATGTTTTCCGGGAAGAAAAGTTGTAAGCATCAGGTGCAATGAAGTGATAGCAGGCTCAGGTGCAATTCATTGTATTTCTCAGCAGCAACCAAAAGTGTATTAGTCCTCAATTGGGTCTGGTTGACTTTCTTTCAATTTATTGAGGTACCTGTGAGCCAGAAACTCTATCCTTACCCCCCACTGATGGACATCAATGAAAGAACCGACAACAGACAATCCTAAAATTGTACCAATTGAATCGCTGCCCAAGTAATAGTTAATCACGACGCCAATAAGCCCTCCAATTATTCCGCCCCTTGCGATTTTGACCCCTAGTGAATACCGCTCAAAATTGTCATAATCAGGTTCAGCACGCACTACACCGCGATAAGTAAAATTAAGTCCTCTGCCTTCTTCTTGCTTAAGTCTTCGACCAATGTAGTTTAATTCTGTAGTATACCATAATTGCTCAACATACTCACCAAGTGTAAAAGGCATGAATTAACGTGAAAAACTGATTATTTTTAAGATTTTCCAGAAATTAATTAAAAAATAAAAAAATGCGGCTTACTGCTTTAGTACCGCATCTATTGCTTGCTCGAAGACAGACTGGGGCTGAGCGCCGACTATCTGCTGGCCGTTTATGTAGAACGTTGGAGTTCCTGAAACTCCATCTGCCTGACCTTGCTGCGTCTGCTGTTCAACCTTGCTCTTATACTTTCGGCTATCCGCGCATTGGTCGAACTGCGCCTGCTTAAGGCCAAGCTCGCCTGCCCACTTCTTGTAGTTAGCAACACTCATGCTGTCCTGGTTTTCGAACACCTTATCGTGAAACTCCCAGAACTTATTCTGTTCGCCAGCGCATTCAGACGCCTCGGCTGCTGGTGTAGCCTCCGGATGGAATGATAATGGGAAGTGCTTGTAAACGAGCCTTACATCATTTCCGTATTTCTGTAATACGGCTTTCATTGTTGGATATGATCGGCTACAGAAGGGACACTGGAAGTCGCTGTACTCCACTATTGTAACTTTTGCATTGGCAGGCCCTCTTGAGTAGGTACCTGATAGGTCAACCTGAACTGGACCACTAGGTGCTGCAGGTTGGCTTGGTGGCGGCACAACAATTGGCGCCTGATTTCCACCGCTTGGGCTTCCGCCCAAAGAACCGCCCGAAAGCGCTTTTGACAGTGTCTGGTACGTCATGAAATTGAGCGAAACCGCAACTACAAGCAGTACACCCAAAAGCACAGAAACGTACATCCAAGGATTCTCATTTGCTTTCATGTATTTTCTCCTCCGAGATGTTTTACTTTGCCTCGCTATATTATAGTATATAAATGTTGTGTTTTGTTACAATCGTTGTAAAGGTTGACTATTTTGATGTTATTACTCATTAGTAGCGAAATATTTATATAGTGGTTTATTTCCATATAATATGAACTTCCAGAGCAGCCAAGCCGTTCGGCTGCTCTGCTGAATGTTCAGGGTGGTACAATTGAAAAACGACGATGACAAGCATTTTAGGAGGCTAAATACTCACGCAGGCCTATTGGCACTCGCAGCTGCTGGAGCCGTTCTGTTTTCTCATTTTCAACACCAAAATAGTGCAATTCCAGATTTAGAAAGGCCAAAGGATGCAGCATCGATTACATCTCTGCAGGCACGTATTGGACAGCAGTGGGTAATTAGCCCTGAAGAAACATTTATTGACGACCTGTTAACCAAATATGGAGCAAATTTAGCATACGATAACCCTTACAATCTTACAGCTCAAGATCTTGATTTTGCAATCAGGCTTATTGCAACAGAGGGCAGCCCTGATGAGCCTGACGAAGGGTTAAAAGGAATCATAGATGTCATATTGAATAGAATGAAAAGCAATTATTTTCCAAATGCAGTAACAGTCAAAAGCACTATTGCTGAACCTGGCCAGTTTGATTCGGTATACACTTCAAATGCATTTCCAAATGTCGGAGAAGATGATCAATTCTCAGCATATAGCTTGGTCGGTATGCATCCTGGTTTTACACCAGAATATATCGATAGAGTCGCAAGAATCACTATAGAAAAATTATTGCAAGAGCCAGTACAGATTGATGTCACAAGAGGAGCAACGTTCTATGCCAATAATTCCGTTACGCAACAACAATTCGGCCTTAGCCACATTGAAATGCTTGCTGCAAATGGCATTCATGCCGAAGAAACGGCAACAATAGGCAATCATACATTTGAGAAACTTATACCTGAATTTTATCCTTTAGATGACCAGCAAATTTCAGGTCATTAAATCCAATAGAAATGGCGCGATTCTCGTAAAAACAAAGATATTCCATATGAGTCCCGTAACTACATAGAGCAGCCCTTGTAATCTGAGTTCTATTGGGCCGAGCAGCCTTATCGGTTCGGCGATTAGCATCTGGAAAGCAAAGGAAATCAAGCCAAGGAAGAGAAGGTTTGGATTCGGACCGGCAAAAATTGCTACCAAAAAAGCGGATAAAGCAACAGATATTATCCAAAACATGCTTGACGATTCAATCATTTGCGGAAGGTATTCAGCTAAAATAGATGAGACGAGACCTACAAACGCCCCGACTATAGGACCATACACCACAGTTGCAAGCACAGTTGACATTGTTACAAGCTCAAAGCCAAATGATAGCTTCACGTTATACTTGTAAATAGTCGAGACCGAAGCAATTGCAATCAGGAATATAATAAAAAATATCGAGCTTGCTGCCGAAGTTGCATTCACATAGAATAGGAAAACTAAAATTCCAATCAATACTTTCCATTTATGCTTTATCAGGAATTGGATAAAATTAACAGAGGCAATTCTAAGCCTTGAATTTGGTCCATCCGTCATTTAGGACAAACAATTTAACAAGTTTATAAAGATGTTGTAAAAGGGTGATGTCTAATTTG
>Ga0209542_10020994_pt1 | contig 10274 bp, 10 predicted proteins | sample RifCSPhighO2_01_FD_184028 | JGI IMG/M metagenome (GOLD analysis project Ga0209542, IMG submission 184028) | Soil microbial communities from Rifle, Colorado - Rifle CSP2_plank highO2_0.1 (SPAdes) (version 2) | ecosystem: Environmental > Terrestrial > Deep subsurface > Rock core/Sediment ...
ACATCATTTCGAGCTTGGTCGAAGAAATCCGTTCCCGTTCCTAGAGCGTTCAAAATGCGAACGTACTTAACTCGGCCGACCGTCCTATTTAAGTACGCGTCCAAACCGTTCAGAGAACTCTTGTTTTAGTCTGCCATCGTACTCGAGGGCATCAACAACCATGTACAACATCGCCCGACCTACTTTGAAATCGGCCTTGAGAAGTGTAATTAGGTCTTCGCAATCAAACGGATACACCCACACACTATCCTGAAGGCGGATAAATCCGATGCTCCCCAGGACGTCGCGGATCTCCCCTCGCAGGCGGCGTTGCCGTTCGGGAATGTCGAAGATGAGCACGCGCCACTTGCCGTCCCACCGGCGCGGACGCGGGACATCATAGAGCTTCAATCGCAGTCGTCGCAACGCAGCCTCTCCTTTCTGCGTAACCCGGAGCCTGCTCCCCTCCCATCTCAACAGCCCCGACTTGACCATTCGATCGCACGACCGCCGAACCACGTCTCTCTGACGAACGGAAGGCAACATGCCGAGCTTGGCCATAGCACCGACAACGTTGGGAGCAAGAATCGCGATGCCGATCACTCCGGCAACTTTCACGCCTTCTAGTATCATTGTCCGCAATTCGTTCCGGCGTGTCCTTTGCCTGGAAGATTCCTCAAGTTTACCCATGTACCTATTATGGACGGTCGGCAATAATAAGTACAGGGAACGTGTTAGGCGATGCGACATGCGGATAAGAAAAAATAAAGACTCCCCCGAACGGGGAGTCTTTATTCTTTGGAGCGGGCGGCGGACTTTATCGTCTAGCGAGCCGAGAGAAATGAAGATTTACTTTCATTTCCGAGCGAGCGCGGACGAGATGAGGTATTCCGATTAACTGCGGGTTACAACAATACGGGGGATGCCGCCGTTCGCCCCATGCGCGAAGCTCATGGAATCTTTTGGTAGAGAACCGGTGTTGAGCGAAGGAAGTCGTTCGATGACTGTTTCACTTTCAATTAGTTTTTGCATCGCGCGAGGAGCGGACGCGTTGCTCGTGAACATTGCCGGTGAAGCGAATGCGGTAGACGCGATGACTGCTTTCGCCGGAAAGAGACCGCCGAGCACGCTACCTGCGCCACCCTTAAAGTAGAGCACGAGATACGCAGCCGAGGCTGCGAAGGCCAAGAGGCCGCCGAAGTAGAGAGCGTTTTCAAGAGGTCCACCGCCAAAGCCTGTGTACGGGATCTGTGAGAGCGAGACGGACGGAACAACATTTGCGACGGTCACGTACGTGGTGCACGTCTGTGTGCCACCCATGCCCGAAATTGTCAGCGAGTACGAGCGAGACGAGATCGGATTCACGATGCGAGAACCGTTCACGTTGACCGTGCCCATGTTGTCAGAGAGCCATGCGCTTGTCGCGCCAAACGAGCTCCAGCTAAGTGTCGTCGTCTGGCCGCTCTGCACGGAGTTCGGCGTAGCGACGATGACACACGAGAGGTTTTGCTGCGGGAAGACGTACTGTATAGGGCGCTGCGGCGTCGCTTGCGTAAGCGTCGTCACATTGAAGCTACCGTTGACGCTGTTGTCGTTGAAGCTGCCGTTGATCGAGTTGTTGATGTTCGTGTTGCAGCTGTTCCCGACACACGTGTTGGTCGTAACATTCGAGACCGGCGTCGAAACGATCGGCTGCGGCCGCGGAGCAGGAGTCGGCGCAAACACAGGGTTCGAGCGGACAGACTGCGGAGCACTTACTGGCGCCGAGACGCGGACCGGAGAAGAAGCGAACACCGGGTTCGAGAAGCTCGAATGGGTCGGGTACGAGGAGTACGTGTCATCCACGTCATACACATCGTATGGGTCATAGACATCGTATGCATCGTAGCCGCCACCGCCGAGATCGAGAGGATCGAGATAGCCTCCACCGCCTAGGTCGAGAGGATCGTTCCATCCACCACCACCGAGGTCGATCGAGTCTCCCCAACCACCTCCGCCAAGGTCTATAGAATCACCCCAGCCACCTCCACCGAGATCTACGGAGTCGGACCAGCCGCCTCCGCCTAAATCTATCGAATCACTCCAACCACCACCGCCAAGATCAAATTCTTGGGCGTGCGCATAGTTCGCTCCAATAAACATTGAGCCCACGATAAGTGAGATACCTGCCACCGATGCGAACTTTTGACTAATTGTCATAAACGTAATTGGACTAATCCGATAAATTAATAATGAGTGCATTATATCAGTAACTTCTTGATTGTCAATAGTATGGAAAATGGACGCGGGCTTCAAGCTTCTTAGCAAGAAGCCCGCGTCATAAGGTGGTTATAGCGATTTGTTGGCGTCAGCGTGCCGCTTGCGTCTGCTTGCGCAATACGACGACGTGACGGGTACCATTGGTCCTCGTGGCCCACGTACCGACGTAGCGGACGTTGTTGAACTGGGTCACGACGCGGACATTTCCGACGACATTCGCGGGGAGCAGGATGCTCGCTGCGAAGTACTGGCGCTTCGTGCCGCCGACACCGAGTTCGATGATATCGGCGCCGACACGGTACTCGGTCGTGAAGACGCCCGGACGATAGCTGCACCGGAACACGCCCTGCACGCGATTGAGTCCGTCGCGTCTTGCATCGTCGGGGTTCATGCCGACCTCGAAGCGGTAGAAGCCGCTCGTGTGGCCTTGCATGTTGATCCCTTCGATGTCGAGCAGCACGTCGACGACGACGTACCCTGCCGGCGCTGATTCCACCCGGATCTCGGTGCAGCTTCCCGGTGTACCGGAACCGCTCGGCCGATAAGGACGATCCAACGGATCGGTTGCCTGTGCGGCGAAGGGGAAAGCAACGAGCATGGCGAGCGCAACGGAAGCTAAAAGCATCTTCTTCATGGGAGTCTCCAGGTTTTCGTAACTAGGGATTCCCTCTCGCGAGAGGGTTCTGCGCACCGGCTTGATGCACATAACTCCGCTCGCGAGTAATCGCTATACCAAACAGTGAAAGAACATGGGCTTACGAGCCCGGCGCTGCAGCTTGTCGAAGAAGCTACAACGCCAGACCTATAATGCCTAAAAACGGGAGGAAAACTATCGGCGATAACTATAGCATCTTAATCGTTTCTGTCAAGTATCAAAACACCCCCTAAACAGAGCCAAAAAAGAAGCGGGCGGGGAAGATGTCTCCCCGCCCAGTCGAATCGAATCAAGGTTCAGTTTTTTCTTCTGCGGACGACCTAGGTGAGCGTCACACCGATGGTGCGCGTCACTGGCGTGCCCGGTACGCTCCCAGGACCACGAACGATGAGCGTGAAGGTCACGACATCACCCGCAACACCCGCTGGTGTGAACGACATCGGTCCGTTCGTCGGCACGACGCCGCCGTTGATCTCGGCGTCAGTTGCGTGAGTCAACGCCCAGTTCAGAACTACGCTGCTACCCGCAGGGATCGTAGCGGCCGAAGTCGTGAAGCTGTTGATCACGGGAGCAGGCATGCGAGGCGTTGCCGTAACGGGCGCCATCATGTCCTGCGTACGGTCCGCGATCGACGTAGCGAAGATCTGGATGGCGACAAGCGCAGTCACGATTATCGCGATGTCGAGCTTGATACCCGTCAGCACGATCGTTGCGTGGTTCCACGAGAGCACGTTCCAGCCGATCAGACCAATCACGAGCGCAAGCGCGAGCACGACGGTGTAGAACCCATCGTTGAGCCACCACTTGCCCGTACCAGGGCCCGTTGGCCGAGCCACTGAACCCAAGACTGCAACCGCCGCCGCGAACATCGCGGCAAGAGCCGAGAGCAGAATGGGCGATGACCGCTCGTTCCCGCGGATCCATCCCAACTCGGGGACTTGGATGAAGTCCCAAATAACCAGGAGGAATATGACAGCGGTGACTACTTTCGCAATTTGTGAGAGAACGTAGGTGGATGCGCCGAAGCCGGTGAAGTACGTGGGCATGAGCTTGCTCCAGTTCCAAGATGCTCCACTGCGTGGAGCGGGGTTTAGTTTGAGTGGACGTTCGCAGCCCGAAGTCAGCTTCGGACGCTAGGCGAGACGGTACATCATAAATGCCTGTTTGTCAACATCAAAATTATCCTTATTTAAAGGCCTCGTATCCTGTTCGCAACGTTGTTGACTTCCGATGCCCCATAGGCGGTCCCAAAAAGTGTCGTGATCAAACCCATGAGTATTCGTGTCCACATTCCTCCGACCTGCCCTACATTCGTCGTCGCATTCATGTTGTCCCGATATCCTTGATCAAGCCAATCGCGAGCCATCGATCTGGAAGCTATCTGACCTCGTACAGGATCATTCCTGAGTGCCCAGCGCGGATCCGTAGAAAATCGGGATTGCAGCGACTGACCAAAAGCGGCGGGGTTGTTCATCATGGTATTCATCTGCAATCGCGCTGTTTGCAGCGCGTCATACGCTTGTCTCGACTCGGGAGGAGCGTCCGGCTGCAACGCCTCTTGCGTCAAGACCCTCCCTGCGACACCTTCTTCAAGAAAGACCTTCTTCAGAGCTGCGCCGATCTCAGTCGTAAATCGAGTCCTCTCGGGAGCACGAGCACGATACAGCTCGATAACGTCGTGCATATTCGTGAAATCGGCCGACGCGCGCCATGCCCGCCATCGATCTTTTATAGCAGGGCTCGTGCCCTGCATTCTTGCATCAATCAGACCGGTCAGTTGGTTCCTCCAGTCGGGCAAATCGAGCATCCCCATCGCCGTGCCTCGGTCGATGCCAAACTGTTCCATGCGCGCAAACACGGGCGATAAAACCTTCCAGTCGTCTTTCACAAAATTTCGCGCCGTGGAAAGATTGTTTATGATCGACATGTATTCTACGGGTTTTTTGAAGGCGTACAGTTTAAGCGCCCGCGATACACGATCTTGCGCCTTCGAGTCATCGAGAGCAAGAATGCCCGCTATTTCGGATTGTGCCGGATGCAAAGCCATAACGCGTACTACGGTCTCGAGATCCGCATTGGGCATAAATCCTTCACCCGCTTTTACCGCATCAGAGCCCTGTTTATACTTTCCCATAAGAGGAATGAGTTCTTTTTGCTCGCCCAAAGCCAGATTGATTGGCGAGGCATTCCTTCCTTCAGGACGATTTGCGACCTCATTTAGTTTTAGAACAAGCGACTCAAGGTTTGCCAATTCCGGCGGATTAGTCCCAGTAGCCGTTAGGTCGTTTATTCGTTGCTCCGCAAGAACGGCGAAATTGAGAGCGCTTTCTCGTGAATTGAGGAGTTCCTCTGGACTCGACGTCTTTGACGCACCTTCACGGACAGCTGTTCCGATTTTGTCCATTCGCATGTGCCATTATCATAGCAACGCTGCCAACACCCGCAATCATTGCGAGTTGGCATCTTTGCTGTCCATCATTTCTTGCGCGGATTGAACGGATCGTCCAACGTGCTCCAGACATCGACCTCTTTTGCCAATGCCTCGGCTTCAACCGGAGAATTAAGTTTTGATATGCGTTCAGGAAGTCCAGCGGTAGTCATACCAATAACATCAAGTTTTTTAAGACTTTCCGTTAGATCAGTTTGAGCTTTTGTCTTGTCAGCTTCACTTGCAAATGGTGGGGGCGGAGGTTCTTTTGGTTTTTCAGGTACTTTACTGCCCTCGGGCGCCTTCGCGCTTTGAGGCGGACGCTCTCCTGCTCCCAAAGTGAATGTGCGGGCGGCAGGAGCCGCTGGTTGTGCGGGTTGCTCCACAGCGGGTGCTACGGGCTCTGCATTTTCCGGCGTCGCTGGTGGTGGCTGCTCCTGGAGAGGATCAGTTGCTGGGAGCGATTCCTGATTCACAACATCTATTGATGATGGCGCGGCGACCACGTAGTCGCGGAAATAATATCTGCGATTCGCCGGATTATCGGGTACCGTTGCTATCGCGTTGTCGTCGGCATCATATAGCTTGATCACTATATCGTTAGCGTCGTCGACATCTTCTATTGCGCGCGCAATTTTTGCCTCGATCTCCGGGGCAATTTGATCGTGCTCGGGCGTTTTTTCATTCCCCGTAATTCCCTCAGCCATATCAAATAGTCTAACACCAAAAAAAGAACCCCGGAGCAAACTCGCTCCGGGGCCATAGTCGTTGAGGCAGTCTGTACATTTTCAACCGACCGCTTCAGCAGTCTCCTCAGCAGCCGCGATCGTTTCCGGCGAGGCTACTTCCTCCACTGGCGGGGGCGCAGCTTTCTGGTCTTCGATGATCTGCGGGCCTGCAACCTTGCGTTTCTGACGCTCCGCCAGGATGCGCTCTACGCGAGCGAGCTTATCCTGCTCACGCAGCTCGCGCTCTCGCTTGTCGAAGAGAGGGCGGAGTTTTTCGGCATCGATGGCGTCTCCAGGAACTCCTTCGCCGTCGCGATTTTCGAACAGCCACATTTCGCCGTTCTTCTTCTGACCCAACACGCGTCCCTTATCGGGAACGCGGAAGAGTCCGAAGAAGAGAATGCGGCCACCTCCGCCGAGCAGTTCGGTGTCGCGCTTTGAGATGCCGACCTGCTCGCCAGTCTCACTCTCATCAACGGCATCGGAGGTTCTGAGCGCCGCTACAGTTCCGCCGAGCTGGAACGCCCACGGAACGCCCATCCGGCGCCGATGTTTCATGTCGTTGACGATCATCGGCTTATATTTGCCGAAGTTTTTGTTGTAGTGACCGCTCTTGAAGTAAGCGAGGCTCGACGGCTTCCAACCCTCGCGAACGAGGAGATGAACGTCCTTCGAGATGTCGCCTTCTTCGCGGCTGTGGAGGACCCACTGATCCTCGCCCTCGACATTGACGTACGTGAACGTACCGTTATAGGCACGGTCCGCATCTGTCGACATCCTAGGCGCGTCGTTACCGCCGGCGCACGCGATGTAGGAAATTGGCGTAATGAACTTCTTCCGCCAATCACCCGTCTCGACGCCTTTGATCTGCTCCTTGTAGTAGAGGACGTCTGACATCATCATCACGATGATGTCATCTTTCTTCCGCCACACGCCATTCTCGCGCACGCCCCGCTCGTGAAAACGGATCGGGACGTACGACTTGAGGACTCCATTGGAAATGGAGTAGAGGTCGTTGCGATGATATGCCATTAGCTTCTCCTGCCCATTCAAGGGGTTTCAAGGACCGTTTCGAGCACTATGCTCGGCGAAAAGAGTAGCACGATTGACAGGGGTTGTCAATTTTGGCTTAGGATATGGATAAAAAAATGGCCCGGGGGTTGAGTCCCGGGCGGTGATTGGTGTCGGCGGTTGGCCGAAGGAACTAGGGGCGGAGGCAGCGGAGCTTGGTCGCTTCTCGCGTGGTGTGCACGACGACGGTTTCTTTTTCCATCAACTCGTTTTTCTCCCACGCATGCTGTCTGCCAGGCAAACGCGTAATCCAACGCGCGCACTTGAGCCACGGGAACGTGCGTTCGTCCCAAAGACTCGAGTCGCGCTTTTCGTACCGGTCGACGATGGCTTCCGCCGCAATGAGGTTTTGATGTGCCGTCCAATACAGAACGGAATACCAGAATCCGACATTGCGTGGCGAACGCGCATCCGAAAGAGGCTGCGAGGGCGCCATCGTTACGCGGAAGCTCTGCCACGTTGGACAGAACTTGGCCGGACCAACCAACTGGTCGGCTGCGTTCTTGTAGACGCGCGCGACGAAGACTTGCGCGTCCACATCGTCGCCCGCGTCGTCGGCGACGGCGAGCGCGAAGCACTTGCGCTCCGCCGCGCTGAGGGCCTCCTGCGGGGCCAATGTCGGACCCGTCACACGTTCGACGAGACGGTTGCTCAAATGCGGGATGAGGAACCACAGACCGGCAATGATGGTCGCGCCAAGGACGATCGGAAACACGATGTGTCTGCCGAACCACGCCATGGTGTGGCCGAATCCCCTCGCAGAAAGCCGGCCCGCGTGGCCGGCACCTTTACGAATGATCTCGCCAGCCTTCTGACCTGCTTTCTTGAGCATTTCGCTCCTCCGTTGTTTCAAGGATCGGACAGAGACTATGCCACGTGAGCTTTGACGTGTCCAGGTATGAAAAAAGACGCCGCGTTTGCCGTGGCGACTTTACGACTATTTTCTTAGTAGCCTATTTCGGAGGCGTAGCCGATATCTGTGACGTAGCCGATCGTGATGGGAACGCCAATGTACGAAGAGTAGCCGAGAGAGATGGGTACGCCGATGTAGCTGGAATAGCCTAGGCTCGTGGCATAGCCCAGAGATGTTGCGTAACCGATGGGGCTTGCGTAGCCGATGCGCGACGGGTACCCGAGGTTGATGGGGTACCCAATAGACGAAGGGTATCCGATGGAAGACGCGCGCCCAATGTTCGATGGGTATCCAATGCCCGAGGGATAGCTACCGTATGCGCCGTAACTTGAGGACGAAGGGTGGGCGTAATAAGAGCCATAGCCTATAGACATGGGCTCGGAGACGTACGACGGATATGCGACATAGTTCGTCTCGTAGGAGTAATCGTCCCACGCGAAAATGTGGGTCGGCACTGAAAGCGCGGCTGCAGCGAAAGCGCTGATGAGTGTGATTTTTTTCATATATTTTCTTAAAATGCGCCCACAAAATCAGCTTCGAGGATGAAGCGCGCGCTTTTGCCGGTGAGCGTGTCGCACGTGACGAGCGTGAGGCGCTTCCCTTCCGAGGACGCGAGACTGATGGACGCTTCGTCTACCGTCACTGCCTGAAGCGAGGTGACGGTGTACACGTAGGAGCGGCCGCCACCCATGAGCGTGATGGTGTCACCCGCTTTCAGCTCGGGGATCCTATTGAAGGCGCGGTACATCTGGTTGTGTACGATGGGGAGATGCGATGTATGCGCGAAGATGAGCACGTTGCCGTCTGCGCCGAGACGTGCCGAATCCACATAACGCACGGGTCCATCTTTCAAAAGCTCGTCGAGACGTGCGATGTTGCGCGTCGAAGGATTTTGTACGGGAAGATCGAGACTGATGGATGGAATCACGATCCTTTCAGGAAGTGACGTCGCAAGCTCTGCACTATTTTCTATTTTCTGTTCACTAACCACTCCCTCCGGTCCGAGTTCGGGAAGCTCTGAAAGGGCGACAAAACCGCTCCGACATTCCGTCCCATCGACATAGCACGGGACGAAACCGACGGAGTCGGCTGCAGAAAGCGAAAGGAAAAATATGACGACCGTCGTCGCGAGGAACACCGCTTTTGGCGGCTTTGTTCGGCCAGTTTGGGGGCTTTGGGGTGTCATGAACCGTGCATAGTACATCACGAACGGGCGTCTGTCAACCCCATCGAGCCCTTCTCCCCTAGGTCCGTACGCCCAATCGCCTGTCGATACCGAGAGCCCACGAGCGGATAGTTCTTCGGACGCCGCGCGTCATCGACGGACTTCCGTAGAGGACGAGGTAAGCGCCCGAGCCGGCAAACATAACGAGGGCGACCCAGTACATCGCGTTGCCCCATGGCCCAAGATCGAAGCCGGTGTAGGGGATCTGCGAAAGCGAGATGTGCGGCTGCGGTGGGTAGATGACGGGGAATTGCGGCGTGACCGGCAAGAGGACGTTGACGTTCGCGTGGCACGTCGCGCTCCTACCGTAGTGATCGTAGACGGTCAACACGAAGGAACGATTGTTGTGCACCGGCACCGTGAGGAATCCGCTCGGCGCGACGTTGCCGACGTCGGAGAGCACGGCGCGCACGGCGCCATAGCTTGTCCACGAGAGCGATACGTGCGTGCCGACCGGCACCAAACCCGTCGGGTACGCGTTCAGTGTGCAGTAAAAGTTGTGTGGCGGAGGCGGAGGGGGCACGCAGTTGTAACAAGGAGGCGGTGGTGGGGGCGGAGGGGGCGGAACGACCTGCCGGTTCTTGAAGATAACAGTAGCGCACAAACCGGTCGGCACATTTACTTGACCGTCACTTGGGGTCACGGTAAGAAGCGTCCAGCCCGAAGGAACAGTTTCCGTAACGCGATGCGTACCTGGAAGGACGTCAGAGAAGCGCGCCCGACCGCTCGAATCGTTGGTGGTGGTGCGTCCGTCGTCCAATCGGAACGTGAATTGTGCGGTCGGATTGATGGGGTTGCCGTTCACGTCAAACGTTTCTTTGTAGACGTCGACGCACGAACCCGGTGGCGGAGGTGGTGGGGGCGGAGGAGGAGGTGGTGGCGGAGGTGGGGGTGGAGGCGTTATCGTTTGGCGGTCCTTGAATATAACGACCGCGCAATTCGGGCCGGCAAATACACTGACCATGCCGTTTGCGGGTGTTATCGAGAGCAACTGCCAGCCAACGGGGACGACCTCC
>Ga0209542_10020995_pt1 | contig 10273 bp, 11 predicted proteins | sample RifCSPhighO2_01_FD_184028 | JGI IMG/M metagenome (GOLD analysis project Ga0209542, IMG submission 184028) | Soil microbial communities from Rifle, Colorado - Rifle CSP2_plank highO2_0.1 (SPAdes) (version 2) | ecosystem: Environmental > Terrestrial > Deep subsurface > Rock core/Sediment ...
GTTTACCTATCAGACTTTTGGAAGAAAGTGAATGTGAATACGGCAATGCAGAAATAAATCAATTTGAGTACAAACACTTGCCCCGCAACAGAGCCGGTGAGATAGATTACCACCGGCCATATATAGATGCGATTAAATTGAAATGCGAATGTGGGGGAGAGATGAACAGGATACCGGAAGTAGTGGATTGCTGGGTGGAATCTGGGTGCATGCCTTTCGCCGAATACCATTATCCATTTGAGAATGAGGAGGAATTTGAGAAAAGATTCCCTGGCGACTTTATTGCTGAATACATCGCCCAGACGCGCACCTGGTTCTATTACATGCTTGCTATTTCTACCGCTCTCTTTGATGATCGTTCTTTCAAAAATGTTGTTACAACTGGCAATATCTTGGCCGCAGACGGTTCGAAAATGAGTAAGTCGAAGAAAAATTACACCGATCCGCTTATCATTATGGATCAATACGGGGCTGATGCTTTGCGCTACAGTCTCATGACCTCTGTTGTTATGCAGGCTGAGGATGTCAATTTTCGTGATGAAGATGTGAAAGAAGTCTATCAGCGTTTGGTGAATATACTCTGGAATGTTGTCCAGTTCTATCAAACTTACGCAGACCCAGAGGTCCGACCTCGAGGGAGCCCGGAGGTCGGACCTCTGAAGTCAGAAAATGTTTTGGATAAGTGGATTCTGGCGAGGTTGTCAGAGCTGCATAAAGAGGTGACTGAAAATCTCGATAAGTTCGACACTATCCGTAGTTCCCGACCGATCCGCGATTTCGTGACTGATCTGTCCACCTGGTACATCCGCCGCAGTCGCGACAGGTTTAAGAGTGAAGAAAAAGAAGAAAGGGAAGCCGCAATCTCAACGACTAAGTTTGTACTGCTTGAGCTCTCCAAACTCCTAGCCCCCTGCATGCCATTTCTCGCCGAGCAAGTTTACAAGGCGATAGGCGGGCCTCTCGAATCCGTTCACCTGGAAGATTGGAGCGCAATAAAAATAGAAAAAGAACATTCCAACGTTCTAGCGAACATGCGCATGTGTCGCGAAATCGTGTCGCTTGCGCTCGAAGCCCGCCAGAAAGCGAATATCAAAGTACGACAACCCATCGCTACGCTCAAAATCTCAAGTGCCAAATTCCAAAGTCCAAACAATGATCAGATGAGCGAATATCTAAATTTAATTAAAGAAGAGATAAATGTAAAACAAATTGAGTTTGATGGATCGCTCGAAGGTGACGTGTGGCTTGATACTACAATCACCCCCGAACTAGAGCTTGAAGGCCGTATGCGCGATTTGGTGCGTGTTATACAAGAGAAGCGCAAAGAATTGGGCCTCCAACCGGGCGATAAAATCAAACTAATTCTCCCAAAATCACTTAGCGGCCTTGCCACCAAGTACGAGAGCGAGATAAAAAAATCCGTGCATGCTGAAGAAATAGATATAGTCGAAGTAGAAGAAATAAAAATCGAAAAAACATGAAGCGGGTGATAATAGTGCATTGTTGGGAGGGGAGACCGGATTTCTGCTGGTATCAACCCGACGGAGAAGGGGACGCGGTGATTGTAAAAGAACTACCAGATGTGATCGAGGCAATTAAAAAAATGGCCAGTGGGAGATAGATTCTATACAACCGAGGCGCTGGTCCTGGCTGAAAGAGAGAGCGGAGAAAGAGCCAAGATACTGACGCTTTTTAGTCGGGAGTTGGGCTTGGTTTATGTTCACGGGGCGGGGCTACGGAGGATGGAATCTAAATTGCGCTATAATCTTGAGCTCTATAGTCTCTGCCTCGTGTCACTTGTGCCCGGTAAAGAAAACTGGAAACTGGTGGGCGCTGAAAACTCACGCAAACTGCCTGTTGATTTGTCATGCGCGGCAGCGATATCACAATTAATGCTGCGATTAATGGGTACTCATGTGCTACATCCGGAACTCTTTGATGAGATAATGCAAGGTGGGGAGGAGGCCAGGCTTAAGGTTTGCGTTTTAGATCACCTTGGTTACGTTGGCAAAAGGGCCGAGAATCAAGTAGAGGCGCAGGGCTTAATAGACAGAGCGCTCTACGCAAGTCAGCTTTAGGGGCGTATAATAGAGGACTATGGCTGATCGTGATAAAAGTTTAGTGGAGATTTTGAAACAGCGCTTGTACAAGCGCGGCACTTTCAAGGCCGATATCAGCCGTTCGCCGTTTTCTCCTGGTCGGGAAAATGCTCAAACAGATTGGCAAGGGAAGTTGAACCAGTCGACAGATAAGGGCATCCTTAATCCGTCAGTCTTAAAGAAGATTTTTCTGATAGCTCTCTTCTTCTTCGGTCTGGCTGTGCTCGCTTCCGGATACATAATCTGGAGCGGGTCGAATGTAGTTTCCGCTGACAACGTTGGTATCACGATCAAGGGCCCGAGTGCCATTAAGGGTGGCAACGAACTAAGCCTAAATCTTATCATTGATAATAATAATTCCACTGCCCTCGAATCCGTTGACCTTATTGTGACCTTTCCGGCGGGCACTCGCGAGGCCGAACATCTGGACAAAGAGCTATCGAGGTATCGCAAGGATTTGGGCACAATAGCTAAAGGAGAATCAATTAACGAGACAGTCAAGGCAGTTTTGTTTGGTGAGACAGGCAAGGAGCAAGAAATTGCAGTGATTCTCGAATATCGCACGCCCGGCTCAAATGCTATTTTTGAGAAACGTAAAGTTTACAATGTTTTAATTTCAGCTGCGCCACTTGATGTTAGATTGGTAATTCCTGAAGAAGTTAGTGCGGGTGACGAAATTGAACTGGGTATTGATATTAGTGCTGATAATGTTACTCCACTTGAGAATGTATTAGTTGAAATGCAATACCCTATTGGGCTTCAATTCAAGAGTGCCGTCCCAACACCCTTATTCGGCAATAACATTTGGAAATTAGGCACTCTTTCCGGAAACGCCACTCGTCATATAAAGGTTGTCGGAGTTCTCTCTGGAGAGGATAATGAAAAGAAACTTTTCCGCGTTACTGCCGGTACGGCCAGTTCCAAAAAAGAAAGTCAAATTGCCGTGCCATACGGTTCAACTTTTGTTACGGTAGCCATGAGACGTTCTTTCATTGACATGACAGTTACATTAAATGGTGAGGCAACCGGGGTTATCGTGGCAGATCCGGGAGAGACTATTCGATCGGACATATCTTGGACAAACAATTTGCCTGATAAAATTTTGAATGCCCAGGTTCTGGTTCATTTCACCGGCAACGCTCTTAATCAGGCTAACATCTTGCCTATCAAGGGTGCCTATCGATCAACTGATGACACAATTGTCTGGAAAGAGCAGCATGAACCACGACTTGCCGTTATCGAACCGGGTGAGACTTTCCATGTCAATTTCGATTTCTCGGTTTTATCTACCAGCGTTCTTGGCGTGAGTCTCATAAAGAATCCCAATATAGATCTGGAGGTAACAATAGAGGGCACACGTGTAGTTGAGGGTAGCCCGGGCGAGACTGTCCGTACTGCTCTTGGTCGGAGTGTTAAGATTAATTCTGATTTGCAACTAGTTTCGAGGGCTATCTATTCGACAGGACCTTTCGTCAACAGTGGCCCACTGCCACCGCGAGCAAATGTCAGTACAACTTACACTGTGCTCTGGTCGCTTGTTAACACTACTAATGACCTTGAAAATGTAAGTGTCAAATCAATTTTGCCTTCCCACGATACCTTCCTTAACATTATCTCACCACCTGGTGCAAATCTGCGATATGATGCTACACGTGGTGAAGTGGTCTGGACAATCGGCCGCCTACCAGCCGCACCCACAGGTGCGCCGGTAGCGGAGGTGGCATTCCAGGTAAACGTAACTCCATCGGTGGCACAAGTTGGTCAGACGATACCGATCTTAAGCGAGATTTTAGTCTCCGGCAGAGATCTGTTTACAGGCGAGACGCTCTCGGATAGGCTGCCACTTATTGATACTCGTATATCAACCGATCCCAATTTCCAAGAAAGCTGGTCAAAGGTTAGTCTATGATCAAAGAAGAAAACAAATTAGAAAAAATAGTAGCTCTCTGCAAACGCCGCGGTTTTGTCTTCCAAGGCTCCGAGATTTACGGAGGCCTCTCCGGCACATGGACGTACGGTCATTATGGCGCCGAGCTACTTCATAATATTAAAGAGCTTTGGTGGCGAAGATTTGTTTCTTCACGCGACGACATGTTCCACATTGCCGATTCAGCCATTATGCCTGAGGTAGTCTGGGCGGCTTCTGGACATTTGGACAATTTCACAGATCCGCTTGATGGTGGCAAATTTAATACTATGGTTAAGACTAAACTTGGGGCCAAGAAGGATGAAACAATTGACGCTTACTTCCGACCAGAACTTGCCCAGGGTATGTTCACTAATTTCAAAAATATCGTTGATTCTATGCATCCGACATTACCTTTTGGCATTGCCCAAATTGGCAGGGCGTACCGCAATGAGATCGCTCCCAGAGACTTTCTGTTTCGTGTACGCGAGTTTGATCTGATGGAATTCGAGTACTTCATACGCGAGAGCGATTGGGAGAAAGTGTTCGAAATGTGGCGCAAGGAAATGTGGACTTGGATTGAGGAAGTGGGGATTGATAGGAACAAAGTGCGTGAGCTCGAGGTTCCAGCCGAAGATCGGGCGCATTATTCCAAACGAACTATTGATTTAGAGTACGATTTTCCATTTGGTCGCAAAGAGTTGTATGGCCTAGCCTACCGCACAGATTTTGATCTCAAGAATCACATGGAAAAATCAGGCGTAGATCAGAACTATCTTGATTCAGAAACAAACGAGAGGTTCATTCCCCATGTGATCGAGCCGACTTTCGGGGCTGGCCGTACCTTGTTGGCAGTTCTCGATAGTGCTTACAGTGAAGATGACATGGGTGGTGAACCCCGGGTTTATCTTAAGTTCCCAGCTAGGATCGCTCCCATCAAAGTGGCAGTTTTCCCGCTCTTGAAAAATAAACCCGAACTTGTAGCTAAAGCTCGCGAAGTGTATCAATCTCTCAAAAAAACATTTGCCATTGAACATTTGCCATTTAACATTGCCTTTGATGACAACGGCAACATAGGTAAGCGTTATCGCCGCCAGGATGAGATTGGAACGCCCTTCTGTGTGACTGTAGACTTCCAAACTCTCGAGGGTAATACGATAACGGTTCGTCATCGCGACAGTGGTATTCAAGATCGCCTGCCCATCTCCGATCTAGCCACTTTCCTAAAAGAAAAAATAAATTCATGATGAAAAAGAAAAAAGTTGTTTTTATCGCACATCCGGTTGGCGGAGATATAGAAAGAAATGTGAAAAAAGTCCACGCGATCTGTGAACTCGTCCACAAAAGTGATGTGATTCCCGTGGCCCCCATACCTTGGTTCTCTGCAATATTTAGACGATACGATTGTTGAGGATAGACAACTGGGTATTGAAGCTAATTTCGAATGCTTCCATCGACACTATATTGATGAGCTGTGGCTCTGGGGTGATAGGATCTCGGCAGGAATGAAAGAAGAAGTAATGCTTGCGAAAGAATTAAACATTCCCATTGTCCCCAAAACTCCCGAAACTGAAAGAGATCTAGAAGCATTGGCACTTGGAGGTGAAACCTCCAAGTGCTGGCTCGAACCCAGTAAGATATTTAATCGTGGAATAATCTTTTGAGTTCTTTAGCGTCAGACTTTGTGGAGATCATATTTTGTAAGGAAGCTAGAGCAAACTTCGCATAATCTTTCGGATTATCAAATTGTTCCAATATCAGTTTCTTGTTGCAGATACCATCTGTCCGCGCATTGTCCATGTACTCATCCCAACTTGATCTCACCAACTTGGAGGTGAAACCTCCAAGTTGGTGAACTCGATTGTTTAGGTTCACATAGCCGCTAACATGTAGCAAGTATTCGTTAGAATCAATATGCGAGGACTTAAATACTCCCTGAAACAAACTACCACTTCTCTTATGCTTGTTATTGAAATAATATGTATAACCGCAGCCTAATCTCCGCATAAACTCACTTACACCTCTATTGACCTTCTGTTTTAAGATCATGTGAAAGTGGTTAGGATTTAGGCAAAAGCAAACTATATCAACCAAGGGCTTTCCACTTCGCTTTGCGTAGTCTTCAAAGGATTGCTCATAAATACTCCCCGAAGGTTCCACGTCATTAAAAATTTCCAGACTTTGAAAGAATCTGTTGCTGTCGTGCTGATCCATGGTTATAGCTCTCTTATCTACCCCTCTATTATAAACATGATAGAGCTCGCCGGTTGCTATCGGTGGTCGTGTCATACTTTAGTATTATTTCACTTGGAGGTGAAACCTCCAAGTGGCGGGGTGGGGATAATTTTGATATTGTTAGATATGAAAGAGCCGGAAAATTGGTGGGGAGCATTTGAAGGAAAGGACTTGAGGTGATCTTTACCTTCTGGTCCGTTAGGTCTATAAGTACAGATGAGGCGAGGGCAGATAGAAAGATCCATAAAAAGTGCTATAATAGCTATATGCAGACTATAAGCAGTGGATTGGTTATCAAGATACTTGCCATACTCGCCTGCGCGGTGGCCCTCTTTCTTGTGCGAGATGTGATTATGATTCTGATGACAGCCCTCGTGATCGCTTCGGCCATTGAGCCACTGGTGCGGCGGATTAATAAGATCGGCATACCCCGGATCGTTTCGGTTCTGCTTATATACTTACTTGCCATAGGCTGCTTCTTGGTTATTACTATTATCTTTATCCCACCCATGCTCTCCGAAGTCTCCAAACTCTCGGATGTGTTGCCCGGCTACATAGAGAGCTTTAAATTTTCGGACTTTTTGCCGAGCATATTCCCGGCTCAGGGTGATCTAGTCGGTGGTGAATTTGTTAATACGTTTTCGATAAAAGAAGGGATTGTGCAGTTACGTAACGCTCTTGCCGGTCTTTCGCACGGTTTCTTCCAGACCATATCGATCGTTTTCGGCGGGGCACTCTCTGCCGTACTTATACTCGTCATATCTTTTTATCTAGCGGTAGAGGAGAGTGGTATTGAAAACTTTCTGCGGGTGATTATCCCAAGCGACAAAGAGCGCTATGTGATCTCGCTCTGGAAGCGTACCCAGTCGAAGATTGGCCTGTGGCTTCAAGGACAGCTCTTGCTTGCTGTTGTGGTGGGCGTACTTGTGTACCTTGGCCTCTCTATCTTGCGTATACCATACGCCACCACGCTTGCTGCCGTCGCGGCTATTCTTGAGGTGATACCTGTTTTCGGACCGATTGTGGCAGCCATCCCGGCCGCTATCGTTGGCTTCACCGTAAGCCCATCGCTCGGCCTCATGGTTATCGGACTCTACGTCATTATCCAACAGTTTGAGAACCATCTTATTGTGCCGCTCGTGATCACCAAGATCGTGGGCATTCCGCCCATCATTGTGATCGTGGCCTTACTTGTGGGGGCCAAACTGGGCGGCTTCCTGGGTCTTATCCTGGCCGTACCCCTTACTACCGTTCTTGTGGAGCTTTTCAATGATCTCGAAAAAAAGAAACTGGCTCAGTCCGCTACACCCTAATGCCTGGTAAGTTTTATATTACAACAACTACCCCCTATGTTAACGGTGAACCGCACATAGGTTTTGCCAAAGAGATTATTTTTGCGGACGTTATTGCTCGCTGGCGCACACTCATGGGCGATGAAGTGCGCTTCAATACGGGTACTGATGAACACGGCCAAAAAATTTATGAGAAAGCATGTGAGCTTGGCAAAGAACCTCAAGATTATGCAGACGAACTAGCCCCTCGATTCGAAGCACTCAAAGAACCACTGAATTTATCTTTCACTGATTTTTCGCGTACTTCGAGTGAGCAGCACAAAAAGGCTGCCCAGGAGATGTGGAATAGGTGCAATGACAACGGATATATATACAAGGCCAAGCACAAAATCAAATATTGCGTCGGATGCGAGTTGGAGAAGACGGATTCAGAACTGGACAAAGAAGGCAAGTGTCCTATTCATCCCAATCGCGAACTCGAAGTCAGAGAAGAAGATAATTATTTTTTCAGATTTTCGGCATTGCAAGATAAGTTACTCGGGTATTACGAAAGTAATCTCAATTTCGTTATACCCGATTTCAGATTCAATGAGATTAAAACTTTTGTTAAATCTGGTCTGCATGATTTCAGTATCTCGCGACTGAAGAACAAAATGCCTTGGGGAGTACTTGTGCCGAAAGATCCGGACCATGTCATGTATGTCTGGTTCGACGCGCTTGTGATATACATTTCGCCCCTGGGTTGGCCGGAGAGGGCAGATTTCGATGGTTGGTGGCCGGGTGTGCAGGTTTGTGGCAAAGACAATCTGCGCCAACAAACTGCTATCTGGCAGGCCATGCTCATGGCCGCCGGTTTGCCTAATTCAAAACAAGTCACAGTGCTCGGTTTTATCACCAGTGGCGGCCAGAAGATGAGCAAGTCACTGGGCAATGTCGTTAATCCTCTCGACATTGTAAATGAATACGGCACTGATGCATTGCGTTATTTCTTAATGAGAGAGATTACCAGTTTCGAAGATGGAGATTTTACGCTTGCGCGCTTCAAAGAAGCCTACAATGCGAACCTTGCTAATGGTTTGGGTAATCTTGCAAGTCGCATTATGAAGATGGCCCAGGATAATCTTGACGGTCCAGTAAGCATTCCAGAAAAAACTATCCCGCAGGGGTTCATTGATTCTATGAACAAATACGAGATACAAAAAGCCACAGATTTCATTTGGACAGAAATTAGCCGTCTGGACGGACTTATACAATCGAGTCAGCCTTTCAAGTTAGTCAAAAGTGAACCAAAAAAGGGTAGGGAACTTATCGCTGAACTTGTGATCGATCTCTACACTTTAGCCAGAATGCTAAACCCCTTCCTTCCCGCCACATCGGAGGCCATCAAAAGTGCAGTGAGGGCCAACAAATCTTTTTCTTCTCCACTATTCCCCCGCAAAAATTAAAAAAGATTGAATATGATCATTGATGCGCACTCGCATTTGTTCGATAAACTTTTTGATTCTGACAGAGAGAAAGTGATTACTCGCATGAAGGCGGCTGGGGTGAGTACGATTACTGTAGGGACTGATTATGCAGAGAGCGTAAGAGCAATTGAGATTGCTGAGGAATATAGTGATGAGAAATATGATATGTGGGCCACGGTCGGTCTGCATCCGTCAGATAATCCAGAAGAACATTTCGATATTTCGACATTTAGAAATTTAGCGTTGAATCCTAAAGTAGTTGGGATAGGAGAGACGGGACTAGATTATTATTGGGGTAAAACAGAGGAAGATCGCGTTCGTCAGAAGAAACTTTTCGAGCAACATATCGAACTTGCTCGTGAAGTGAGTAAGCCACTCATGATACATTGTCGTGAGGCATATGAAGATCTATTGCCAATGATTCCGGATGATGTGAAAGCTCACTTCCATTTCTTTTCCAGCGATTGGAGTATCGCGCAAAAGTGTCTAGATAGGGGATTCACCCTCTCTTTCCCTGGTACCATCACATTTACCCACCAATATGATGAAGTGGTGAAAAATGTGCCGAGTGACTGCTTCACCGTCGAGACTGACGCGCCATACGTGGCCCCAGCGCCTTATAGGGGTAGACGAAATGAGCCGATTTATGTGTTGGAAACGATCAAAAGAGTGGCCGAAATAAGGGGTATTACTCCAGAAAGAGTAGCAGAATTGACAACCGCCACATCAAAGAGGGTATTTGCTATCCCTTAGCCATTCTGTTATCATATCTGCCACATGGAAACAGAAGAAAAAGAGCAAAATATGTACGAACTCTCCTTCATTATCGACCCGGCTATACCCGAAGAAGCTCTGTCTGAAGAAGTTGCTAAGCTTACGTCTATTATAACGAGTCACGGTGGGAGCGTGATTATCGCCGATAATCCCCGGTTGCGTAATCTTGCTTACACCATTGAAATAGCCCGGGGGGGTAAACGTCGAAAGTATACACAAGGTCATTTTGGGTGGATAAAGTTTAATTCAGGAGCCGACAAAGTCGAGCAGATTGGCGTGGAAGTGGACAAAGACTCAGCTGTTATCCGTAAACTTTTAATACATGGTAGCATCGCGCCATTGCCATCCCCGAGACGATCAATTTCACGAACTACTACAGAGCCGGAAGCTAAAATAAGCGAAGCGGAGATAGATAAAGAAGTAGAAAAATTAATAGCCGAGACTACACCTGCCTAATAGTTAATTTTTAAATAATGTATCTGAACAAAGTAATTTTGATAG
>Ga0209542_10020996_pt1 | contig 10273 bp, 9 predicted proteins | sample RifCSPhighO2_01_FD_184028 | JGI IMG/M metagenome (GOLD analysis project Ga0209542, IMG submission 184028) | Soil microbial communities from Rifle, Colorado - Rifle CSP2_plank highO2_0.1 (SPAdes) (version 2) | ecosystem: Environmental > Terrestrial > Deep subsurface > Rock core/Sediment ...
GGAGCCTTTATGACAGAAATAAACGACTCTTTTCCTAGAGAAACATTTGTAAAACCTGAACCTACTCCTACAGACTTGAAACCGACCTTGAGAGGTATATGGAAAGGAGGAGTGTCATACAGGAAAGACACTATATCTGGAAAAGTGGCCACAGAGTTCACTCCTGGAGAATCGCAAGAGGAAGTAGTATTCCCTAGCGTTCACAATATACTTCATTGGGTGAACAAAGACGATCCTCGAGGTCCGGCGCCTAGCGACCCTAGTAGCGACTCACAATATGAAAATTGGGAATATGGGGTAAGGTTATGGTTTGAAAATTGGAAAAAGACCAATCCAGACTTCATAGAAACCAATAACTTTACCATTCCAACAGAACAAGATGATGTTCATACTAGTAGTAGCGCGCCCACGGTAACCCTTACCCTGCCCCAGAAAAGCGTTTTTGAAAACAACGAAAGAATCAATATTTCTATATCAATTTCTGGAAAATATCCTATAAAAAAGAGCGAGCTTTATATAAATGGCAAATTCATCATCTCAAACGAGAGAGATCCCAAGAATCTAAGCTTCATTCCACAAGACATAGAGGGAATGGAAAGAAAAAATATAATAAAAGTGGTGGTTTATGACACAGTGTACAACAGAAGCGAGGCTATGGCAGACATAGAGATAAACAGGTAATTATTTTATATCTATGACATTTAGATCTTTAGGTATGATATCTAGAATGGCTTTCTTTTTTATAAATATCTCGCTTTTTAGAGCTTGATCGCCATTTATGACGGCTATGTGATTTTTTATGCTTATACTTACCTTTTGTCCTATGATTTTATAAACTGCTTCAGAAACAGCTTCTCTTTTTGCCATATCCCTAAGCGCCAGACTTTTGAACTTTTCAAAAAATGAGCCTATACCCTTCATAATTATCTATTCATAGGCATCACTAGATAACGAAAAGTGGTATCGGAGACTGGAAAAATAATCATAGGCTTGTTGAGTCCGGCGAACGAAAGCGTGAGACTGTCAGAATCGACCGACTGAAGACAATCTACAATATATTTATAATTAAAATTTATATCTATACCCTCCCCTGTGATAGCGGCGTCTAGAACAGATACATTTTCTCCAACATCATTATTTTTAGTCCTTACCTCGCACTTTTTCTGATTTTGATTGACTTTTATGTTGATTTGATTGAATTTGTCAGAAAAAATATTTGATATTTTCAAAGCGTTTGCGAAGTCTTGCTTCAAAAGCACAACTTCGGTGGTACTGCTTTTCGGTATAATCTGTTTATAGTCCGGAAATACCCCATCTATCACTCTGGAAACTAGATACACACCCTTGTGATCAAAAGAGATTTGATTTTTATCCAAAGTCACCGAAACCTCATCATTTAGAGATTCCAACACTCTCATAATATCTGGAATATTCTTGTATGGTATCAATATTTGCCCAAAATCTTTATTTTTCTTTAGCTTCACCCTCTTTTCCGCCAGACGAAAAGAGTCTGTGGCCGCAAAAACCACAAACTCTCCATCACAATACACATAAACGCTGGATAATTCCGGTTTTATGCTGGAAACTGATGAGCTATACCAAACCGACTTTAAACCTTTTACAAAATCCATGGCATTCAACAAGAAAGCATTGCCGCCAGAAACTCTAGGTATGCTAGGAAAATCATCATAGGTCTGGGTTTTTATAATTGCAGAATTATGAACCGTCTTTACTTGAAGATTGCCGTCTGCAAGTTTTAGAGAAACTGTTTCTCCTAGAGCGTTTACCAGAAAAGAATTGAGTATATGACTAGGAACGGCCACAATTCCTGTCTCTAGAGTTTTTACTGGTATGGATATTTCTATACCCAGATCGAGATTGGTGGCTTTTATAGTAAGAGAGTTCTTTACACTAGCGTCCAGAAGTACACATGACAACACTGGCAAGGTTATATGCTTGTTGGCTATATGATCTACGTAACTTATTGCTTCCTTTAGTTTTTCTTGTGAACATTCTATATTCATATATTTATATTAAATACTTATTATTACTATTAGTCCTGTGGATATGGTGATAACTGCATTTTATCTTTTATTTTAGCCATATTTTTTCTTGGTATGCTGTGGATAAACCTTCTGTTAATTCACTGTTTGTTTCTTCTAAATAATTTCTCATTATTTATCCACAATCATCCACAGCGTTATTCACAGCTTATCTACATCATTGCCCTTATCTGACTTATCTCCTCCATAAGAACGGTGTTTGTTTTCAAATCCTCTTTTACTTTGTCGCAGGAATGTATAACTGTGGTATGATCCCTGCCCCCCATCTTATCACCTATGGATGGAAATGAAATATTGAGATCTTCCCGCAATACATACATGATCACCTGCCGAGGCTTCACCACCTCTTTTTTTCTTGTTTTATCATATATGCTTTCTTCATTTACATTGTAAAAGTCGGCAACGAGCTTTATAACATCCTTTACGGATATATTTTTCTTTGGCTTGGTATTGTTTTTTATTAAGTTTTTTATTTCTATGAGAGAAAGTGGGCGATTTTTCAGTTGGGTTTGGCAAACTATGGCGTTTACTACCCCCTCCAATTCTCTTATATTACTCTCCACACTATCAGCCAGGAAGTCTAGTATGTCCGGTTTGAGTTCAACATTGCTCATAAGGCTCTTTGCCTTGATTATGGCTGTTCTGGACTCATGGTCTGGAGTCGGTATATCTATTATCATTCCTTGATTGAAACGAGACTTGAGCCTGTCTTCTAGGCCGGGTATGAAGTTCGGATGCTTGTCTGATGAAAAGACTAGTTGGCGATTTGTTTGGTAGAAGGTTTCGAAGAGGTGGAAAAGCTCTTCTTGGAACTTTTCTTTGTTGGCGAAGAACTGTATATCGTCCATGATGATCACATCATATTTTCTGTATTTATCTTTGAACTTTTGCGCGGTGTGGTTTTGTAAAGAGGAGAAATATTCGGAGCCGAATCTCTCCGAGGTGAGGTAAAAGACCTTTTTCTCAACAAAATCTCTTTTTATGTGATTACCTACGGCTTGTATAAGGTGTGTTTTGCCATGCCCGGTGTCTCCATAGACGAAAAGAGGGTTGTATATGCCTCCAGGGTTTTTTATAACCGATCTGGAAGCGGCATGGGCAAGCTCATTGAATGGCCCCACTATAAATGTCTCAAAGACATATCTAGGATTGAGATTATCCTCTTTGTTTATATAGAAGTCATGCAGGGGCATGGAGATTGTTGGGCTGGCTTCAGCTTTCTTTTTCTCTTCAGCTTTCTTTTTCTCTGCATCTTTTACGATAATGTACTCCAATCCTCTCACTTGCGCGCTCAACTGTCTCAATGTCTTTAATATGACATTGTGAAATTTTTTATATAGCCACTCTTTTATAAATGGATTGGGCACTCCGAGATGTATTACTCCCTCATCATTCTTTACTATGTATGTTCCATTGAACCAAGTGGAAAAATTTGCTTTGGACACAGCCGATTCTATATCAACAAGAGCTTTTTCCCATAATTCAATGTGATCCTTCATGGCTATAAGTATATACTTGTTTAGAAAATAGCAAACTTGTGAAAAGTTTATAAACATGTTGATAAGTTGTGGATTATGCTATATACTGCTTTTACTATGTCATTTACATACAAACCAAAGAAAAGAAAAAGAGCAAAGACCCATGGTTTCCTAGTTCGCTCAAAAACTTCATCCGGACGAAGGGTTTTGAAACGCAGACGAGTGAAGGGGCGCAAGAAAATATCAGTTTAATATGCTTCCAAGCGCAAAAAGGCTATCTACTCTGGAATTCAAGGTAGTAATAGAAAAAGGAGCCTTTTTTCATAGTGATTTTATACTTTTACGGGCCATAAAAACTAAAGAAAAAAGCCGATTTGCCGTATCTGTGCCGAAAAAGGTGGCAAAAACCGCTGTTTTGAGGAATAAAATAAGAAGAAGGGTCTACTCTGCTATAGGAGCTATGGGTCCTATGATAAACCTTGGTTTTAATGCCATACTCATAATGAAATCAGGTGTAGAGAGGGCGAGCTTCGAGGAATTGGCATCGGATATACGAAAGATCTTTGTTAAATCAGGCATTATAAAGTAGAATAGTCATTATGTTTTCATATTTGTATCATCTCCTAGTCTTTGATCCGCTTTATAACGGTCTCATATTTCTTTTTGATGTTTTACCATGGGTTGATGCTGGAGTGGCGGTTATTATATTTACAGTTATTGTACGACTTATACTCTTTCCTTTATCCAAGAAAGCCATAGTAACCCAAGTCAGAATGAAAGAAATAGAGCCAGAATTGAGTGAATTAAAGAAGACAGTTACAGATAAGCAGCAACAAGCCATAAAAGTAATGGAATTATATAAAAAAAGAGGCGTCAATCCCTTTTCTAGTTTTTTCCTACTTTTTTTACAGCTCCCCATCATTTACGCTCTGTACTCTATTTTCATAAAGTCTGGTCTCCCTCTTGTAAATAAAGATATTTTATATGTTTTCGTTATAGAGCCGACCATAAACATGAACTTTCTCGGTTTAGTAAATGTGGCCGAGAAAAGCGTGCTTTTTGCCCTTCTGGCCGCCGTTGCGCAGTATTTACAACTCCATTTTTCTCTAGCTGGAAGAGCGCCTATTGCCAAGTCCGACAATCCCTCCATGGATATGGCCCAAAACATGACAAAAAATATGAAATATGTCTTTCCCGTTATCGTTTTTCTGATCGCCTACAAGATTTCAGCCGTTGTGGCTATATATTGGACAGTAAGCAGTCTATTTACCCTAGGACAAGAGCTGGTAGTACGAAGGCATTTGAAACGCCATGAACCTATTGTGTAAGGTCTAGCGACCAGAGAGTCAAATCTCTCTTATTTATGAAGTAAAGGAAATCTTCTTTGGGATCCAAAGTAAGATTTGTAGCGTCTATGAGAGCGCCGGAAAGATTTAGAAGATTTGCCAGAAGATGCACTTCCCCCGTAGAAGTATCTATATGCCATATTTTGTCCACAAAGAAGACTTTACCCTTGTACCAGTCATCAGGATAGACAAAGTCTCTGGATATTTCTGTAGGCACAGCGCAATACAGCTCATTTTTTCGCAGGTTGCTCCATACGCACTTGTCGGCTAATGTTCTGAATACTATTTCTTCGCTGGAGTTATTTTTTGTATTTAATAGATATGTTATTAAATTACTAGATGAATAAATAACCCTTGATAAATCTTTACTCATTTTGGCCGACAACCCTCTTATGCCGCCCAGTACCGCTTTCATCACTCCTGTTTTTGTATTGACGCTATACATATAGCCCATAGAGCTTGCGGAGGCTTTTGTGGCAACTGTTGCTGTATTTATCTCCGGCCAGTCTATAGTCACTTGGGTAAGCGGACTATCAACTATTTTTATCTTACTTTTTTCATCGAACGATGATATATATCCTATTCCCCTATCACTCTCTATATTCCATGTAAATACTTTGTCTTTCGTTGGCGATACTGCTATTTCTCTTATTGTTGATGATAAGTAGGATCCTTTTGTTTCTGTTGTGCTGGCGTTCGAGCGAATTTCTGCGTAGAAGTTTGTAATAGTGTCGGTTTCGTCTTTGATAAACCGTAATACAAAGGCGTTTAGATTTTTATTCCAGTAGCTTTCGTATATTCTAGGTAAGGTCGTATTTGAGATTTTCTTTATTTCATCCGTTATACTGCTAGCCTCGTAAACATGTCCTGTTCCTCGGTCTATGAATCTCACTACGCTTGAGCTGGCTGTGGAGCTTGCGGACATGCCAGATATAGGAGTCGCGCTCAATTGGCGCAGTTTGGGTAACTCTAGAGGCTTGTTCTCTACTATTGGCTCCGGTTCTTCTATTGTCGTGGTCGCAGTTATTTCTGGAGTTGGTTCTGGCTTTCTCTGGAATGGCGAAAAGCCTCTAGGGGTGCTGGTGCTTGTTGTTGTGGTATCTATTTGCGGGGTTTGATTATAGAAAAACCAATAATAAATACCTCCGATTATTGTTAGTACTAATATGATTATGAGGGTTCTTTTGAGCATATTATTTTTTTTCTAGAGTTTTATTTATTGTATCAATTCTTGTTTGCATTATTTTGTTATACACCTCTGGCTGTATTCCGTATTGCCTAGGTTTATCAGGATCACCGATATTAGATTGATACTTTTTTAATTCAGTATTCAAATAATCTTTATCCAACACTACATATCTTACACCACTATCATCATAGCGAGTCATATTTTCAATTTTTTGCGTTAAGGAATATTCTTCTTTTACTTGCGCGATATAGAAATCTCTCTGGTATTCCAGTTTCTGCGCGCCTTCCTGATCAGTTTGACGGATTTGGTTTATTTTTAGATTGTATTGATTTTGTATTATGTTCGGAGAGTTTGTTGGCAACTTGCCGTCAGTCAAAAAATTTGTGACTGGTTCTGCCAGGTAAGCATCGAGGTCCTTATTGTCTGCTCCTGAAGCTTTGAAATTATGAATGGTTTCATATGCCCTATTAAAACTTGCTATACCATTATCCTCTGCTATCAATTTTGTCTTTGTGTTTCCTAATCCCGCTATATCTTGTTCTATCGCCAAAAAGGTTGCGTCATACTCTTCTTGACTTATCTCTCCTCTCTCATATCTAGCATCCAGATCTTTTCTTTCTGCTTCAAGTTTTGTTTTGTTACTTTCTATCTCCTTAAACTTCAACTGGTTTTCTGCGCTTAGAGTTTTCAAATCCTCATTTAACGATTGTTGAAAACTCTTAACAGCATTAAGGTCTTCCTGTCTTATCTCTATCGGCTCAATCTTCGTATTTATCTCCACCAACCTCGGATCTATGGTAGCCAGTATGAGATATGATGCCAGAACCATAAGTAGGCCAGTGATAGCATTCCAGATTTTTTGTTTGCCATTTGATTTTATAAATGGCACCTCGCTTCCCATATATTCTACCCCTCCCCAGATTATCATTATTATAGCCAGAAATGCTGCCAAGGCTATGGAAAACTTGAATACATAACCTATATAGGTATCTAGATTTATTTTTTTTATAACTTCTCCACTTTTGCAATTATTTCCCGTTCCTTCTATACATGGCAAAGGTTCAAGCAGTTTATATTCCTGCGCTATAGAAAAAGCTGGTATCAGAGAAAACAGCATTAAAATAATAAATATTATCTTTTTCATTCAGCTTTTTTATTAAAGAAAACGCTAAACTCATCTCTCGCTCCCTGCAATATACTGCTTTGATTTCTTATATCCAGCTCAATATCGGAACTACCCTCTGTATCCTCTTTTGCGCGTATAGTGATGCTTCTGTTTCTTATGAGATCAGGTTGTTCAATGCTGTTTATAGACCATGCATATGTATTATTATTTATATTAAATCCATAAGGCACGGCCAGAATCTTCATTTCACTATTTTTCAAAGATACTCTGCCAGTGAGCGCTTTATTCCAGAGTATGCCGTACAGCGCGTCTTCTTCATAAAATGAAAGTGATGGCTCGGTAGGCTCCAGAGTAATAGCGCCTTCCGTTTTTTCTGTTTGTTCTCTGTTATAGACTTCTACTGTTATCTCTAGAGGTTTAGGTATGTCTTCGGCCGGTATTTCTACACTTTGTTTGCCATATCCTTGGCCATTTTCTATATATTTGCCACCCTTTTTCCATGAATAAACCAAAGTTTTCGGATCAAGCTCGCTTACACCATCTCTGGAAAGATGAGGCATAGCTATGAGTCTAATGCTGTTTTGATACATATAAGGCAATTTCCCTCTGAAAAAAGGAGGACTATAGCCGTGAGCTTCCCAGATAATATCTACTGAACCGGTTTTTATAGTTATCGTTTTTCTTATTTCACCTGCTCCAGACGGTTTTATGACAGCAGTTATGGTAAGTCCCGGGCCAGACTTGGGAGCCACTACATTTATACTTTTCAAACCTATTCCCTGTTCTTGCGTCTTTCCCGCTACAAGCCAGACTACAGACGCGCTATTTAGGTCAATACTGAAACTTTCCAAAGAGACTTCTATACTTTGTCCTGGTCTAGGATTGCTTACACTTGTATCTATAGTTACACCGTCTATGGATGTGGGGATTTGGGCGTGAGTAATAACTGCAAAAGTAAAGAAAAGTAGAGGAAATATTCCTAACTTAAATATCAAGTTCATTGGACATATTTTAACACACTTCAGTTATTTCTAGGCAATCTAACACCATCGACATTTGCAGGTCGTCTTTGGTTTCTGGGTGGAGTAACGCCAGGTTTTTTACTTAAAGGATTTAATGAAATTCCAGTTTTGTCTTCTATTCTAGTCATGATAATAATGGCCACTATTCCCGCTAAAATCATAGGAAGCTCCTGTACTGCAGGTATCAGTTCAGCTATAAGAGAAATCGCCGCAGTAGCCAGCCTCTTGCCATTTACTAACCCAAGTCCAGCTTTCCAAAAATAAATACTTGCGATGATCCAAAATATAGGTCCTACAATATCTCCTACAAATGGAATTAAACTCAATAAGTCAAAAATCCCAGCGAGAGCTACTAGTAGCACTATCGCTAGTGCGCCTATCCTATAATTTACCTTTTTATTTTGTTCCTCCTGCATTTTGTTGCGCTATCTCTAGATCCGCCTTGGCCTGCTTTATAGCTATAACTTGCGCGGGGTTGGTGGTGATGATCTGATCCTCTGTGTACGATGCTACGACTTTTATGGCCACATGCTTGAGTCCTACGAAGAATATACCCTCCCCCACATCTGATTCTAGAAGCAAATATTTTTCCTCATCTGTTAGGTTAAATGTTCTTTGAATATTATCTATGGACGACGGAGACTGCTTGAGCAAGATCTGTATAGAAGAGTTGGTAATAATAGGCAGACCATAAGGAGATTTGAGAAAATCATCCACATCTTGGGTAATAGTAGCTAGACCTAGATAATATTTTCTACCGCGCTTTGCCAAACCAAGTAGAAATGAAGCCGTATCCTCCGATTTCATCATCCACCAAGCCTCGTCTATAACCAGAAGGCGCTTTTTGAGCTGTTTCCTTATAGCATTCCATATATAGTGTGTGACTATATACATAGCCACAGGCTTGAGCTCGTCCTCCATATCGCGCAGAGAAAACACCACAAACTTTTTATTTATATCCACATTTGAAGGACGATTTATAAATCCTGACCAAGTGCCTTTTGTATATTTTGTAAGTCTCTCTACCAGTGACTCGGCCCCCTCCATGCCAGCTAGAACAAGTTCAAAGTCGGATAAAAGAGGAGGTTCGACATTTCTAAAGTCTGATTCTGGAGAAATATCCTTGAGAGCATAAGTTTCACTTATTGCCCTATCTATGATAGCGTCTTCCTCTTGGGAAAGCCCACCGAGCATAATGCGGAAAAGTCCTACGAGGTTTATAATATTGGATCGTAAAACATCAGCCGCGGACTCGTCTTCACGGGGCACTGGAAGATCAAAGGGATTTATATGATGTTCGGAGTTTAATGAAATATTGAAATATTTTCCTCCAGTAGCTTCGGCCATATACTCATATTCTTTTTCTGGATCTATAACTATCACTTCGGTGTCAAACATGAGTGTTCGCAATATTTCCAGTTTTGTGCAATAGGATTTTCCAGCGCCAGCCTTTGCAAATGTCACAGAGTTATAATTTTCCAGTAGGAATCTGTCAAAGAGTACAAGCGAAGAGTTGTGGCGATTTATGCCAAATAGTATTCCTTTATCAGATGTAAGGTCAAATGAAACAAATGGGAAAAGGCTGGAAAGTGGCGAGGAATTGAGCTTGCTATGCACGGCCAGCTTGTCATCTCCTATCGGCAAGACACTTTTATATCCATCTTCCTGTTGGAAAAGAGCAGGCTTCAGATATACTAGCTTGGACTCCAGAATAGACTTTACCTCGGATTCTATCTTATCCAGCTCGGCGCTATTGTCTCCGAAAATAGTTATATATACTCCTACATCAAATATTTTCTCCTGCGCCTGCATCAGATTATCACGCAGAGCCTCCAGGTCTTGATAGGCTGTGTCTAACATAGGGTCTCTTACAAGCCCCTTGTCTTCTCTAGTGGAGATCTGGCTCTGCACTTCGGCTACTTTTTTCTGAAAATGACGCAAAATCTTGGCTGTATCCACAGGATGTATGAAAATAGAAATATTGAATATTTTATCCAGATTTATAATAGGCGCGAACCAGCTTTCAGAAAGAAAACGAGGGTAAGAGAT
>Ga0209542_10020997_pt1 | contig 10273 bp, 13 predicted proteins | sample RifCSPhighO2_01_FD_184028 | JGI IMG/M metagenome (GOLD analysis project Ga0209542, IMG submission 184028) | Soil microbial communities from Rifle, Colorado - Rifle CSP2_plank highO2_0.1 (SPAdes) (version 2) | ecosystem: Environmental > Terrestrial > Deep subsurface > Rock core/Sediment ...
TATTTTAGTTGCTTTAAATTTTATGGAACCGGCAGTATTAATTGAACCTCCGATGACCTCGTCCCCCACTTTTTTAGCTGTGGGGATAGACTCTCCGGTAACCAACGATTCATCAATGGCCGTTTCTCCTTCAATAATTTGGCCATCAACTGCCACTTTGTCTCCGGGTTTTAAAATTACAATGTCTCCCACTTTTATTTCTGAAGTAGAAACCAGCATTTCCTTGCCATCTTTAAAAATTCTAGCTTGAGGCGGAACTAAATTGAATAAAGCCTGCAAGGCATCGGTAGTTCCCCGGCGAGATTTCATTTCCATCCAATGGCCGAATAATACAAAGGTAATAAGCATAGCGGCAGCCTCATAATACGAATCTTTACTGCCAATTAAGGTAAGTAAAACGCTAAAACCATAAGCCGCCGTAATTCCCACCGCAATCAGCACGGCCATATTGAGCATCTTGTTTTTCAGGGTAAAATAGGTTGAGTATAAAAAAATCCAACCGGAATAAAAGAATACCGGGGTAGTTAAAATAAACAGCAACCATGGGAGTGGTAGTGGCGACCAGAGGTTAACTTTAAGAAATTCTGTGCCAAGCGGTGAGTATAAAATAATTGGGACTGTGAGAATAAGGGCAAAGAAGAATTTGTTTTTAATATCAATTTCCATGAGCCGTGCCATTTCACGTCCGGCGAGACCCGTATGATCCATTCCCATGGTCATAGACATACTCATTTTAAACCTCTGCCAGAAAGTCATTTTAGATGGATCACCCATTACATGCCCAGCATGAGAACTATGATCAGTTTTTGGTTCTGATTTTTTGATAAGCACCATCCCGCACTTGGGACATAAACCCGGCATATCTTTTTGCACATTAGGATGCATAGGACAAATATACATTGTCTTCGTGCCGTCTTGGTTTTGTGAATTATGATTATTGTGGTTCATACTATTTTTTCTTTTAACTTTTCCATCCATTCGTCTTTGTATTTTCTGTAAGAGCCGTAATCATCTGGATACTTTCCAAATAAATCAAGCTTAAGTTGACTGTACTTTTTTGCTACCTCTGGGTGGATGAGAATATAATTCTTAAGATCTAACATTTCTTTCACCTTCGGGTCATCTTCCTGGAAAATATGAACATTTACGAGGCGGGTATTATCTTCTTCTCTGATAAATAATACTACGCCCTTGGTAACATATTCTCCCAGATATTTATAGCCAGCTTCTTCCATTTTCTGATTCAAGACACTGGCGATTGAAACATCGTCAACAAGTATCAAAATATCTATTGTTGGCTTACCTGCCAATTCTGGTATTGCGGTGCTACCGACATGCTCAATCGAAAGTGCTTTTTTGCCGAAAATAGACTTCAATGTTCCTGCTTCTTTTATAAAATCATCCCTCCATTTTGGGTCGTAAGGCACTACAGTATATTTTCTATTTTTATAATTTACGTTCATAACTTTTTAATCTAAACATTGGCTGATATATTTTGTAGCAGCCTCCTTATCTAAGAATCTTCCAACTTTCACTATTTTACCAATTTTGTGTTCAAAAACATGAAGCACAAATTCTGTTAGTTTTTCTATAATATTTTGGTCTATTGATTTTTCCTCTCCATTGAGTCTTGCTAAAATATTGTGGTCTTCTTTTTCGTCTTCGTCTTCAAACTGTTCCATTATTCCGATTGGCTCACAGTCAACAGTTTGACCCGTTTTTAACTCTTTATTAGTGATTATAAAACAATCTAAATTGTCCCCATCTCCGCTTGTAGTATCTAAAATAAAACCGTATGGAAAAGGATATTTTCTTGAAACGGTATAAGTTTTTTTATAATCCAACGTTTTTTCGTCGTAGATATTTTTCTGGTCAGAACCAGCTTCGTTTTCTATAAATACTTTCATTAATTTTTAAAGTAGAATTTACTTTGATAATTTATTCTTCATAAAATCTACTAAATTTATACCAATTCTATCGGTATCTTTAATAATCCTGCTCCTTGAAATAGGCGGAGCCCAGTCTGGTGCAAAATACCTTTTGAAATAGTTTTTATGGACTACCGTAACATCCAAGTCATATCCTTTCCAAGGTTTTTTAATCCTATCTTTCTTCTTTTCTGTGATAACTAAAATATCCCAATCGCTGTCTGACCTTGGTTTGCCATATACCCTTGAACCAGTCATAAGAATTGAAAGTGGTTTATATCTTTTCGTTAGGTAGTCAACTATTTCTTTTAGTCCCTTATTATTTCTTTTCATTATTAACTTTTTGGTTGATTATGCTCTTGGTGATCTCGACTATTACCACTATTGTGGTTGCCATGGCCACCATGGCTACCGTGCATAAATAGGTGCATGACAAGGCATCCGAGCAAGAATGCGAACGGCAGGAATGGAACCAGGTGTTGGCCATGATCGACAACAAGCCAGATCCCGGCAATGGCCAGAAGGCCGATCAGAACCCATCGGATGCTAAAATACGATGAATTTTGAACATGATTTTCCATATTTTTTATTTGATTAATAATTATACCACCTAAATAAATTCTCCGGTTTTTTCAAGCATCATGTGGTGAATAGTTGCAATTTGCGCCCAGATAGCAATGAGAATCAGAATTCCGGAACAAAGAAGTGTATCAACTTTGGTAATCCCGAAGATAGCTTCAGATCCGCCAAAAACGGCAATTACAAACACAACAACTCCTGCAAAACCTGTGATAACGCTAGCGATATGCATTAATTTTGATAGTTTCATAGTTTTAAATTATTATTAATTATTTTTTTATGTATTTCCAAAGTGCAACAATAGCTAGGACTAACAAGATCAGGACAAGAATAGACGTAATCCAGCCGAAAAACATCATGGAGCCCCCATATCCCCCGCCCATCATATTATAGTAATAGTTCATCATGTTGTTGTTTTAGCTAATAATATTTACCTGGCTTCTTTTTCTAACTGGCGGCGATAGATGGCACAAATACCCGCTGAAACTGAAATAAGGGTAAGAACGATAGCATCGTAATAACAGTGCATTTGGGAAAATCCCCAAATAGTTCCGCTTTCTCCTGCAAGCCAAGCGCCAATAAGCGCTAAAGCTCCCCAAATTCCCGCTACAATTGAAACCACATGAATTGCTTTTGAATAAGTCATCATAATACTATTTATTTGATAAATTATATATTTGCATTAATTCTTTGATAGCTTTTGCTTCTTGTCCTTTGTGTTGCATCTGATGTTTTACGTGGGTCTGAAGATGGTTTTGAAGCATGAATGAATCAAGGCTTGTAAGCGACCTTTGTATGGAGCGTGATTGTTCCAGCAGTCCCGGACAATACACCTCTTTCTCAATGGCCTTAATAAGACCATCTAACTGACCGCGGATAATTTTAGCCCGGTGAATAGTTCTTTGTTTAAGTTTTTTATCTAACATAGATTTTTATTTTTTAATCTCTATTTTTAGGATATACCCCCTCCCCCTATCGTGTCAATAGCATGGCAGTGGACAACTAATATAAACAAAAAAAGCATTTGAAATGCTAAAAAAATATGCCCCGGACAAGATTTCTCTTGCCGGGGCATTTGAAGTTTACTACAAGACGACTTCCACTAGATCGTCGAGCTGGTCTTTGATTAGCTTTTCAGCTAACACAACGTCCCAGCCGTCGGGGTTGAAAATGACATGTTGAGCCACTCCTTCCCGAACCAGCTTTTCGGCCTGGTCACGCCAGAAACAATCCTGCTTCGGACGATGACCCGACTTGAACCTGATCCCCCAGTCGTAGTGCCGGTGGCGACACTCCTCCAAGTGAAACAGGGCCAGTGCTGGAAGTCCATTGACCTCCAGCAACCGGTTCAGTCTTCCCCACTGATGAACGCTGGATTGCTGCCTTCGGATCACACGAGTCAGTTTGTACATGACCCGGCTTTCCTTTTCAGCAATACGAAGTTCTTCGGTGAGTAGTTTCTGAGCGGCTCGGGAGCTTTCGTATTCTCCCTGAGCTTCGAGCTTGTTCCAAGAAGACGGGACATCGATCTCCTTGGCGACGGCTATGGGATCGAACGTGTACTCACGGGTGCAGCCCAGGAAGAACAACTCCCCTCGAATCTGGGACGGCGTAATACGGCCCCCTTCCAATCCATTGACCATTCGGCTAAAGGACAGGAACAGACGGCGTTTTTGGGTGCTCATGAATAACTCCTTGAAAGTATGCGGGATGAACCGCAACCTTCAAGAAACTATCTTGAAACACAAGCTACGGTTCGTTCAGTGTTCAGAAAAAAGATTACAGGACATTCAAGGAACACCTCCTTCGTTAGAGTGATAGGCGAATTGTCAAGGTTCACTTCTTAATGCTGTATTTTTCCCGCATTTTGCGGGACCCCGCCAACGGCGGTGGCAGAACTAAGAAGTGAACCCCAGCAATCCTTTACTGGGGTTTTTGTTTGCTAGCTGGCCTTATCCAGCAGCGTAACGTAGTAGCTGCCGCCATAGATAGCTGCCATCCAGCCGGTCGAGGTTTTCCGCTTTGCGCAGCGGTACACCAATCTCTGGTCTCCATAGACCACAAAGAAGTGACCGCTCAGAAAGGCGTAGAAGCCCTTCTCTTTGACCGTCTTGTCGCGGCCCAGCCGCTCGATCATGGCAGGTTGCATCGTCGCAAAGCCATCCCCGATGAATTCCAACTCGTCTTGCGACAAGTAGTCATGCCGCCTTTTCAGCTCAGCTAGCGCCTCCTCTCGGCAGCTAGCGATGGCACCGGCAGTGTGACACACCGCTCCACGGTGTTTGACCAGGAATGCGTACGCGTTCAGTTCACAAACCACCTCCACTGGGTTCTGCGCGGTCATGACTGACTCCTAACTCGTTCTTTCGAACAAGTTAAGGTTAGTCACAAACCACTTGTGAAAGATGTTTCCTTAAACTTGTTGAGAGAAACTTACTAATATGATAATTCATTTGACTCAATTTGTCAATATGCACGCAAAAAGAGGCCTTCGCCTCTTTTTGATTATTCCCTTCTATGCCTTTTTATTTTCTTTATGTGACGTGTCTTTCCAGGAGGCAGTAGACCTATAGTCCCCTCTCATTGGATGAAACTATATATCTCTGGTAAGTCGTTCTTTTACTTTTTCCACAATATCTTCAATTTTCCAGCCGGACTTGAGTATATAATCAAAAGAGCCTTGTTTTATGGCTTTTGAAATATTTTCCGCATCGCCTAAATTTGTAAGCATCATAACTTTTACATTCTTTCCCCACTCATCTTCACGGAGCTTTTTTAACACAGTCAGTCCATCCATCTTTGGCAAAAGAATATCAAGCAATATTAAATCTGGTTTTTCTTCTAAAGACATAAATAGACCCTCTTCACCATCTTTTGCCCGAACAGTGCTAAATCCGGCCTGGGCAAGGTTGTCAATTATGACCCCAGATAAAACATCATCGTCCTCGACAATTAAAATTTTTTGTTTAGACATATAATTTTAGTTATAATTTTTTGATTTTCTCAAGACCTTTTTTAAGATACGTTTCCATCTTTTGAATATTTTCTTGTAACCTCTTTAGTCCATACTCATCCTCACTGGTGGTGGGAGTTTTGATTGCTTTAGACAACCGTTCTGCATCCTCCCTTATGAGTTGAAAAATCTTAGTAACCTCAGATTCGGCAAAGGAAACGCGCATTGTTAAGCGTCCCTGTCTCTTTTTATAAAACCATACCCCGCCCAAAAACCCGAAAATCAATACCAAAAACAAAAATATAGTCGCTCCACCTTTACCCAATTGAAATACTCCAATTTGAATAATTGGCTTGCTTTTTACTTTTATAAGCTGTGACTCCACAATCAAACTCAAGGCGCCCCTTGCGTCTTGACTCTGGGCGGTTACTTGATAGTTTCCATTCTTGAATGCTTGGTCAAAAGTAAATTCAAAATTACCTTTTTCATCAGTAGCCGCTACACCATTTGAGATGAGGGCTTCCTTTCGATACACTCGCAGTAATACGTTAATATTGGGTAAAGCAACTCCCTTTACCGTTAATCCTTTTTCCTCATCGGAAAATAACTCTTTGGTAATAAAAGTGATGACTGGAGATGTAATGGGGATCGTCTCAAGGATTATACTATTTTCAATTCCATTATCAGCCTCGTCAATTGCTTTTATGGTAATCTGCCGTTTACCCGGTGATTGTAATGGCAACGTATATGTTCCACTAAAATCAGCTGCTGGAATTCTTATCAAATCTCCGTCCCCAATTCTTATATGATATTCTTTAAGGCCGGAGAGAGCATCATTAGTTTTAAATTGAAAAGTAGGCATTGGGTTATCGGTCGCTTCTCCTTCAACGACAACAATCTCAAATCCAATGGGAGGCGTAGTATCAACAGCTAAACGATAATGCTCCGTCGGTCCCCAGCCAAGATTATTTCTGAAACGGACATGGAGATACCACACTCCATCAGAAATCGCAGAGAATGTTTTATTGTTAAAAAGGCCTTCTGATTTTGTGGGAATAAAATTAGGTTCTTTATTAAACGCAGTACTTACGCCCGTGATATCAAGTGGTAAATCCCAACTGACATTAAATTGACTAATGAGGTTAGACCATTTAGTACTATCGGGATAAAGAGGAATCTTCAGCACAGGCTTTATGGGCAATTTTCCAGTGGGTACTGCTTCTCTAACTATTTGTTGTGACTCTGGAACTTTTGGAGTAACCCTTTCTAAAACAACGGTAAAAACCGCATCATTTGTTTTTGATAAGATGTTAGTTCCACTTCCATCGGCAGCGCTAACTGCCGCTTCACTAAGCATGAGAGCGCCACTACCGCTGCCTTTGGAGCGAAATTCTATTTTTAAAATAGGCACTGCATTTCCTGCAACTCCGTACGGAGTGCCTCCTATAAGTGAAATAAATCCTTCTGTATTAGAAAAATTAGGTTCCTCAAGCCAAAAACTAAATGAAGAACCTGTTTTATCTAGGGCGACCACTTCAAGCGTATCTTTGGGAAAACGAATTACTGCTTGCGCAGCATTAAAACTCACTCCCTCGCTATCAACCCTAAGTTCTACAGTAAACTTTTCTTTAACACCGATTTCGGAACTGGTAGGCGTTAAAAAAAGCGTGGCCGCGTTAGTTGAAGAAAAAATACCTAAAGCAAAAATACTAGATGCGAATGCTATTGATACAATTGTTTTAAGTTGATGTTTCATTTTTTAATAGTGCGAATAAAAATACTAAAATCACTAATATCAACCTTCCCATCATCGTTAAAATCAATTATTTTTTTCTTTTCCATGTCTTTTGAAGACCATTGCGACAAAAACATACTCCAATCCTTAATATCAATTCTTCCATCTCCACTCAAATCGACCTTGGGCAGTGTAAGTTTTGAAACGGTTAAAACTTGGGTCGGTGAAAAATCACTTTCTCGTTTTTGTATAAGATCAATTTGCTTCGCTCTTATATGATGAGAAGAAAATTCAAGCGGCCCTGTTTCTACTCCTACTTTATAAACCCCATCCTTATCTGCCTTCACCTCTTTCTTCATTATATCATCTATTTCAACGACAACATTACTGTTGGGCGAAGCGTAGCCGGTTACGGTAGCATTGTGGCCTCTCGTTACTAATCTTTCAAGAATACCAACCGTAGGCGGAACAAATATATCCTTTACCGCAAAATCAGGAAACTCATGCATATCGAAAAACTTTGTTTGGGCGGCTCGGCCTTCCTTATCTTTAATAACTAACCCAAAACTATGTCTGTCCTGCCAAATTCCTCTAAAACTAATACGAAAGGTTCCATCCTCGGCAGTAATTATATCTTGACTTAAAATGGTTTCGGAGTGAAGATCCTTACCTATAATAAATATCCTTGAGTCGGGAAATGCTTTTCCTGAAAAAGTTGCTGAGATAGGAATCGCTCCGCCTGATGGTGACGACTCCGGTGGTGGAGGTTCTGATGGTGGCGGTTCCGGCAGAGATTGAGTAGTCAGACTCGGACATTGGTCGTAAGAATTCAACGCAGTTCCATTATTGGTAATCCTAAAAGAATGAGTTGTGCCAAGTGAAATATTATCAGCTGATTTAAGCGACCATTCATATTCTGTGGACTGATTTTTGAGCATATTTAAGGAAACTGCCGGGTTGGTGGACTCAAGAATTTGACCGGCAATGAAATTGGGACCACCAACAAGCTGTTGCGTAGTTGAATCACCATCAATAAAATTCTGCGACGATTGGAGATTAAAGACAGAACTGGCTGGAGTAATAACCGTCCAACTTCCCGTAGTGCAGTCAGTGCCCTCTTTAAATTCTAATCGCGGGACAATACTTCCGTCCGTCTCAGTGAGTTTAATAGTAAAGCGTAATCTGAAACTTATTCCCGGCGCAACATTTGAAATACTCGCATTCTGATTTGCATTGTCGGCTCCATATCCGCTCGCAGTAACCTCATCCCCATCATCGTCCCGAAACCAAAGTTTTTGTTGATTTAATACAGCGCCTCCTGTCTCAGAAAAAATTACATCTTGGGTAGAACTTACATCAAGCCCAGTTGATTGGGTGTCGGAAAGAGAAAGAATAACAGTTTCTTCTGTCAAATCGTTGATTTGAATGGTACCAACCCCGTTTATAATATCTACTAAACCACCGCCCGTAGCAGAACCGCTCGTAACCAGCGCTACATCATTCTGATAGTTTGTGTCTATATTATTTCCACGCCGCGCTTCAATGGTTACAGTAACCGGTGTACCTACTATGCTATCATCGGGGTTTACGATAAAAAATCGGTTTGCCTCGGTAGGCGGTGCCGCTAACGAAAGCAGTGGAAACAAAAACAAAATAAAGATTTGTAGAAAAATCAAGCGCTTCATAGTTTATAAGACCTAACGGGAAGCCTTTACTATTCTTTTGCCCTCAAGATATTCCTTTACCTTCTCAATCACTTCTTCTATTGGATGTTGGGATTTGACAAAGTAATCATCTGCTCCCATCTCAAGGGCTTTCTTAATTTCGGCGTCGCCACCGAGATTTGAAAGGACAATTATTGGAATTAATTTCCATTCGGAATTTTTCTTCACTTCATCTAAAACATAAAAGCCATCTTTCTTTGGCATTAAAAGGTCAAGAAGAATAAGATTGGGACGACTTTTCTTTACGCGTTCCATGGCTTCGTCACCATTCATTGCCGTATCAACAGTACAGCCTTCAGACTCGAGGTTATCTTTTAACGCCCGCACTAAAAATTCTTCATCTTCAACGATTAGTATACGATTCATAATTTTAAGATGTTGTTATTTACACTTTTTTATCGACCATTATTTTAGGGAGGCGCAAGTAAAAAGTAGACCCCTTTCCTTCTTTTGAATCAAATATAATTTTGGCCCCTATTTTTTCTGCAAGCATTGAAGCAATATAAAGACCAAGTCCCGTACCGTCAGGTTTAAACTTCTTTGCGTTTGAAGCCCGATAAAATCTTTCCAATATGTGCTCTTGCTCTTCTTTTGGAATACCAATACCCTTATCTTTGACTATAAATACAAAAGCAGTAGTCTCTTCTTTGCAGTCTATTACAACCTCCTGACCCGATGGGGAATAATTAATGGCGTTAGATAAAAAGCATTCAAGGATACTTTGCAGTATTTGGACATCCATTTCAACCGTGATCTCCTTATGGTCTTTCAGGATATTTTTCAGTATGACACCCTTACTCTTAGCTGCTGATTCCATCATAAGGGTAAGCTCATTGTGTAGTTTTAATACAGAAATCTTTTCTTTTTGGAAGGAACCGCCGCCGCCCTCAAGTCGAAGTGCATTTAACATATCAAACACAAGTTTTATCATCCGTTCATTTATTTGATAGATTTGATCAAGGTATTCTTTTTGCTTTTGATTTACAGAACCGAGTATTCCTCGATTCAATGTCTCAATGAGCCATTTGATGCCCGAAAGAGGCGTACGCAGTTGATGGGAGGCAAGAGAGAGGAAATCTGTTCGCAATTTTTCCACTTCTTTTTCTTTTGAAATATCCCTAAATACCGCAATGACACCCATGGGTTTACCTTTAACAGAAATTTTTGAGGCGGTAATAGATACTGGAAAAACAAAGCCATCCTTTTTAGTATAAAAATAGTTGTCAGTAGTAGTAGTAGTAGTATTTAAAACTTTCTGTACAAAAGATTTGTCCAGTGGAACTTTTTGACCACGATTATCTTTTAATGCCACAACATCAAACCAGTCCCTGCCTAAAACCTCTCCCGCTTTCCA
>Ga0209542_10021000_pt1 | contig 10272 bp, 7 predicted proteins | sample RifCSPhighO2_01_FD_184028 | JGI IMG/M metagenome (GOLD analysis project Ga0209542, IMG submission 184028) | Soil microbial communities from Rifle, Colorado - Rifle CSP2_plank highO2_0.1 (SPAdes) (version 2) | ecosystem: Environmental > Terrestrial > Deep subsurface > Rock core/Sediment ...
ATTCCGGGGGCATTAAGTTTGGGGACTCTGGCCGGAGTCTTTGTTTTTTCATGGCTCAAGCCTTCTTGGGTGGCCATTTTCATGATTTGCTTTTGTTTTTACTATCTGTTCCGGATTTTTTATTTTTCCCTGCACCAAATCATCGGATACCACCGGGTAAAAAAACACTTACAAGAAGATTGGCTCAAAAAGTTAAAGCAGCTGCAAGGTAAAAATTGGAAAAATATTTACCACCTTGTCATTTTACCAACGTACAAAGAAGGCGAAGCGGTTATCCGTGACAGTTTGCAGTCGCTTATGGCCGCCGATTACCCAAAAGAAAAATTAATCGTGGTGCTGGCCATGGAAGAGCGGGCGGGCAAGCAGTACGGGCAGCTTGCCCAAAAATTGGCCAAAGAGTACTCTGGCGCTTTCCATACTTTTTTGACCACGTTGCACCCTTCAGGCATTGCCGGTGAAATCGCCGGCAAAGGGTCAAATGTTGCCTGGGCCGGCAAGGAAACAAAGGAATTGGTGGATAGGTTGGGTATCTTGCGCGAAAATATCCTGGTATCTTCGTTTGATATTGATACCAAGGTCTATCCGCACTATTTTTCTTGCCTGACGTGGTATTTTTTGACCCAAGAAAATCCGCAGCGCGCCAGCTACCAGCCTGTTCCGGTGTATAATAACAATGTTTGGAAGGCTTCGTTTTTTGCCAGGATAGTTTCCACCTCAAATACGTTTTGGCAGATGATCCAGCAGGAGCGCTCTGAAAAACTGACCACCTATTCAAGCCATGCCATTCCGGCCAAAGTATTTTTTGAAGTGGGCTATCCGGCCAATGTGGTTTGTGATGACTCGCGTATTTTCTGGCGCGCCTATTTATATTATGACGGCGATTATCGAGTGGTGCCCATCTATTATCTGGTTTCCATGGACGTGGTTGACTCAACGAATGTATTCAAAACCATTTTAAACCAATACCGCCAGCAAAAGCGTTGGGCATGGGGATGCGCTGAAATCCCCTATGTCATGTTCGGGTTTTTACATAATAAAAACATCGGTTTCTGGCCTAAAGTGTCGCATTTATATACCATTATTGATGGCTATTGGTCATGGGCGACGGCCGCCTTGCTCTTGTTCATGCTTGGCTGGCTGCCGATTTTCCTGGGAGGCGACAAATTCAACTTTTCTATTTTATCATTCAACCTGCCTATTTTAACCGGCCGCATCATGACCATTTCCCTGGCCGGCATGTTTGTTTCGGCGGTGTTGAGTACCATGCTGCTGCCGCCAATGCCAAAAGGCATGGGAATTTTCAAGCGGATCATCTTGTTTTCGCAGTGGGTTTTCCTGCCTGCTATTTTGATTATTTTCGGCTCATTCCCCGCCCTAGATGCCCAAATCCGGCTGATGTTGGGAAGGTATATGGGCTTTTGGGTTACCGAGAAACTACGAAAGTAATTCTGTCCAAATTTATCCGATCGTACAAATTTGGACAAAATTTATTCAAAGTGTACTCTGGTTTTGAGCCTGCTTACCCGTTCTTTTAAGAGCGGGTATTCTTTTAGCGACAAATCTTTTTCTAATATTTCTTTGGCGGCGGCGCGAGTTTTTTCAACTAAAAAAATGTTGCTCAAACCTTCCATGGCCATGTCGGGCAAGCCCCACTGGTCGGTGCCATACAGCTGCCCCGGCCCGCGGATTTCCAAATCTTTTTGGGCCAGCTCAAAGCCATTACTTGATTCAACCAACGCCTTCAGGCGTTTTCTATTTAATTGGTCAGGCGACGTGGTGAACAAAAAACAGTACGATTGCATGTTGCTGCGCCCCACCCGGCCGCGGAATTGGTGCAGCTGCGCCAGGCCGAAGCGTTCCGCCCCCTCTATCATCATTACCGTTGCCCGCGGCACGTCCACGCCCACTTCAACCACCGAGGTGGAAATTAAAATATCAATTTCCCCGTTTTTAAAATCCACCATGATCTTTTCTTTTTCAGCCGTTTTCATACGCCCGTGCATCATGGTAACGTTAAAATCCGGGAAAACATCTTTTGACAGTTTTTCGTATTCTTCGGTTACCGATTTTATTTCATTAAAAGCAAATGGCATATAATTTTGTATTCCAACCAGATTGTCCATTTTAAATTTTGGACTGTCATTTTGCATTTTGAGATTTGCATTTTCAATTTTTGGACATACGACAAATACCCCCTTCCCTTCTTTCACCTCTTTCTTGATAAAATCATAGGCCACTTGGCGGTCGTTTGGTTCCACAATAATGGTTTTAATGGGCTTTCGGTCTTTGGGCATTTCTTTTATCAGTGACAAATCCAAGTCGCCGTAAATGGTTAATGCCAGTGTGCGCGGAATGGGCGTGGCCGTCATACTCAAAAGATGGGGAACAGTTTTTTTATCTTGCACCAACGCCATGCGTTGGTTGACTCCGAAGCGATGCTGTTCATCCAGCACCACCAGCGCCAAGTTGTTAAACTCAATCCCTTTACTGATAATGGCGTGCGTGCCAATTACCAAATCAATGTTGCCTTCTTTTAATTGGGTGATAAACTCTTTTTTGGTAACTTCTTTTCCCTGTAAAAATCGCTCTTTTGATGTCAAAAGGCCAATTCTTACGTTAAACTTCTCTAATAACTTTTGCAGGCTTTTAACATGCTGTTTGGCCAATATTTCGGTTGGCGCCATGAAGGCAGTTTGATAGCCATTCTTTACCGCTGAAAGTGCCGCCATGGCTGCCACTACCGTTTTGCCGCTGCCCACATCACCCTCCAGTAGCCGGCTCATGGGTGCGGTTTTTTCCATGTCTTTTAAAATTTGGAACGCCGAAGCGCGCTGTGAATCGGTCAACGTAAAAGGCAGGCTGGCCACAAAGTCCTGCATCAATTTTTCATCCAGTTTGCAGGGGGGCGCCTGGCGCTGCAATAATTTTGCCCGTTCTTTTAATACCGAAAGCTGGATAATTAACAATTCTTCAAAACTAAACCTTGCTTTAGCCGCATCGGCAGATTCAAACGAATCAGGGAAATGCGCTTGCCAAAGCGCTTCGTTAGTAGGCAAAAATTTATGCTTTTCCAAAATTTCTTGCGGCAAACTTTCCGGCATCACTTCATGGAACTGGATAAGCAGGGGTTTTATGACGTAACGCAGCCAGCGGCTGGTAAGCCCTTTGGTTTCCGCGTACACCGGCACAATGCGGCCGGTGTGCACCAAATCTTCATTTTCCGCAAATTCACCAAGGCGTTCGTGTGCCGGACTGTTTAAAAATAGGCCGTCTTGATTTAAACCTACTTTTCCGGCCAAGCACACCATGTCATCTTCTTTCAGTGACTGCACCAAATAAGGCTGGTTAAACCACGTTGCGTTGATAGTGCCGGTTTCGTCTTCAATGGTAATGGAAATAATATCCATCCATTTTCGGAAGCTTTTTGAGGCCTCAACCGCCACAATGCGCCCTTGCACGCAAACCACCTGCCCCTGTTTTGCCGCGGAGATGGGAACAATATTTGAAAAATCATCATAGCGCTGGGGAAAATAAAGCAGCAGGTCCTGGACCGTTTTAATCTTTAACTTCTTCAATTTCTTTTGATAAGCCGCGCCAATTTTCGGCACGTCTTCTATTGGTGTTTCTAATGTAAGCATATATGAATGTTAGTGCATTTTTACGCACAAAAAAAGCCCTGGCAGGTGTGTGCCGGGCTTTGGGACTACTTTTGGGAAGCAATGCGCCTGGCAATGGCGCTGACAAGGTCGCACACTTCCTCAAGCTGGTCGGAAACCGCCACTTTCCAGCCTGTGCGGATCACCAGGTCGTCCTCATTGGCTGCCGGGAATTCGTCCCTGATGATTGCGACAAAGAGCGCGGTTGCCAAGTCGCAGTGGTTATGCAAGTACCGGTGCTTGGCGTTGAGCTCGTCCAGCCGGTCGTCGGAGATATCCCGGACCGTTTTGCCGCCGCATTCGCCCACAATGCCTTTGGCGGCTTCGTGGAACTCCCCGAGCGAAACGGCATACGCCTGCATGACACAAAAAAGCTGCTGGCCTTCTTTGGACAGAGTGCCCAGCACTTTGTCGCTCCGTTTTACCGAAGCAAAGCGGTTTTTAATGCCATTGGGTTCGATTTCCCTTGCTTCTGCCAGAAGGCGGTTCAGTGTCTTCATCGGTTCTCCTTTGGCGGTTTGAAAAAAAGATGCTGGTTTAAATACTACACGGATTATTATGTACTGTCAATATATTTATTTTGCAATACAAAGCACCTTTCGATTAAGATTGGTGCCTGCGTGATGATTTGTTGTGGTAGGCGAAGGTGTGCTTGGTAGTTGAATTGTGGAAGGGCGAAGTGATTGGATGAAAGTCCCCAGTTGATCAAAGCGATCTATGGGTTCCTTCACCTTCAATATACTCCCGCCCAAAAACCGTGTCAAGCTCCCACCTGTGGATAAGTCCGGAGGCTAAGCGGCTGGCTCTGTTTTTTTTGTATGCCCGGAATCCACCTCATACTTGGTATTTTGCTGTTCAAAAAAGTTTACCAGTTCCAAAACATCCGTGGCCGTGCTCATCCATTTGGCCGGATTGGTCACGTTGTACTGCTTTGGCAGCCCAAGCTCGGTCAGCCTTCTGTCGGCAACGTATTGCACGTACTGGTTTACGTAGTCGGCATTCAGCCCCAAAATGCCGTTGGGGAATAAATCTTTGTTATACGCCGTTTCAATGGTTACGCCTTCAATAATTAAGCTGCGGATTTCGTTGGCAAAATACTCTGTTAGTAATTCCGGGTTTTCCTCCAGCGCGGTTTGGATCAAGTTAATGCCAAACTTCAAATGCAAGCTTTCATCGCGCAGCACCCAGTCAACCATGCTGCCGAAGTTTCGCAGTTGGTTGCGCTGGCGGAAAGAAAGCGCCACCATAAAGCCGCTGTAAAACCACACTCCTTCCATAACAATATTAGTTGCCACCAGGTTGCGGATAAAATCTTTCTTGCCTTCGGGGGTTTCAATGTCCAAATGCTCTTCCGTCATGCGCTTCATGTATTTCATCACAAACTTTTCCTTTTCCTGCATGCTGGGGGTTTCCAAATGCACGTTGTAAATTTTGTCGCGGTCAAAAGGGAAGGTTTCCAAAACGTATTCAAATGCCACGCAGTGGTTTGCCTCTTCCCACATCTGTTTGGCCAGGTACAAATGCGCTTCCGGGCTTTTTACGTAGGGGTACACGCCAAGGGCAATGCTGCGGTTTACAATCAGTTCAGCCGGGTTAAAAAAAGCCATGGTAAACTTTACCGCGTGGCGTTCATCTTCCGTCATTTTTGCCCAGTCTTCCAAATCTTCTTTGAGGGCGATTTCATGCGGAAACCAGGTATTGCGCACGGCCTGGTTATACAGCTCATACGCCCACGGGTAACGCATAGGGTGCAAATTTACATCTTCCGGAGAAGCTTTTCCAAGTATTGGCATGGTTTTTTATTTAATTCTTTAACAGGTCAATAAAATCGTCAACGGATAGCCAGGCGTCTCGTAATAGTTTCCGCAACAATCCCTTCCCCAATACTTTGTGGTTTGGAACAGTCAATGGCTTTCTTTCGGCGTGTAGTAACCTGATATGGCTTCCTTTTTGCCTTGCAATAGTATAGCCAATTTTTACCAAAGCTTTTACTGCTGCTTTTCCCGAAATGGATGGTACTTTTGTCACAAAGGTGAGTACTGGTTCTAAAGGCTAATATTATGCAAGCTTAATTCTTGGGGGTTATATTCTTTTAGTGTATTTTGGTTTTCTTTTTCTTCCAAACAAATTTCAATTACCTCCCGGATATTTACCAAGGCCTCATCAATAGTTTTGCCCTGCGTAAAACAACCGCTGAAAACAGGGCATTCTACCACATAAAAACCATCCTCATCTTTTTCAATAATGATAGGAAGTTTTTTGTTTTTAATTTTAGCAGTCAATGTTTTTTCCATGTTTTTGATCTATATGTTATGCGACGCAACTTGCGCCGGATTATTGCATAGTTATTCTAGCAAATAGGGGGATTGGCGCAACTATTGACAAATATACTTGGTGGGTGTATAGTTAAATTATAGTGGAAAACATTAATTTATCGCCCTTTCCAGGAGAAGTGCCGTGGGTATCCTGTTCGCCGCGGGGCTAGGGTTCATGATTGGTAACTTGTTCGCCCGTTGGCGCCGCGCGCCGGAGGAAGAAGTAATTATGAAGGGATACGATGTCGCCATGATGAGCATCGGGCTCATTATGATGGTAGTCGGCCATTATGGCCAATAAACAAAATCGTTACACATGGGCGGCTCTCCGGAGCCGCCCTTTTTCTTGTAAAAATTCTATTTTCTATTTTTCTACTTTCTATTTTCTAATCATTGGCAACCATCGCAAGTGAAATTCTCTGCCGGGTCGGAGGGCAGGTGCACCTTGTACACTTTGCCATCAATCACTTTGGTGTGGAAGTGCTGTTGCTGGACGACAGGAGTTGGAAGTTGGGAGCTAGGAGCTGGAATGGCTGCTGAAACCTCCGTTTTTAATGGCATGGTTGTTTGCACATTACTGAAAATGGCCTTTGAGGTGATTTGCTCAACCATTATTTTTTTATCAACAATTTCTACTTGTTCAACTGGTTTTTCAACCACAGCTTCCATTGGAACGTTTTCGCTTCCGCGCGGTTCCATGTTATTCTGCGCAGCTTTAAAAGCTGATGCAAATCCCGTCTTCCCTAATTTTGCCGATTTATTCACCGCCACGGTACTTTGTTCTGCCCCGTGCCGCGGCTTCATGTGCAAATAATACGTGCTTTTTACGCCTTTGCGCCAGGCGGTAGTGTAAATGTCCATCGTTTTTTCAATGTCCCGGTCTTCCAGGTACATGTTGCGGCTTAGTGCCTGGTCAACCCATTTTTGGGCGCGGGCGGCCACTTCAATGAACGCGTACGGGCTGACAGAAAAGCTGGTTTTGTAAATGTCCCTGATGTGCGGCGGAATCTGTTCAATGCTGGAAATGTCGCCCTGCAGTTCAACAATTTTATCTTTCACCACGTCCCATAAATTCAGGTTTTTCAATTCGGTTACCAGGTTGTGGTTCATGTCCAAATATTTTCCGGAAATTTTATTGCGGCTGAATACCTGGGCAAACCTTGGGTCAATACCCGGAGTGGTTCCGGCTACCAAACCAATGTTGGCGTTTGGCGCCACGGCCATCAGGGTGGCATTGCGCATGCCGTTTTTCACCTTGCCACGCAGGGTGTCCCAATCAAGCCAGTTTTGCTTGCTTTTTTTATCAACATCAAGCTGCATGCCGCGCTCTTCTTCCAGCTTGGCAATGGTGTCCACCGGCACCTTTCCTTTTGACCATTCACTGCCGGCGAAATTTTTATAACTGCCGCGCTCGGCTGCCAAATTGGCACTTTCATCAATGGCCATGTAGCTGATGAACTCAAAAATTTTGTCGGTAAAATCATAGGCATGCGGGCTGTCATAGGGCATTCCCAGCTGCTCAATGGCATCGGAAAAGCCCATGACCCCCAAACCAATGGCGCGGTTTTCTTTGTCAGATTTTTCCGCTTCCGGCACGGGCAGCACGTTAATGTCAATCAAATTATCCAATTGCCGCACGGCCAGGCGCACCGATTCTTCCAGCTTCTGCCAGTCAACCTGCTTTTTCTTCAAGTGTGCCGCCAAATTCAGCGAAGCCAGGTTGCACACGGCAATGTTGTCTTTATCCTGGGGCAAGCAAATTTCGGTGCACAGGTTTGACATATGGATGGTGCCCGTATTGTTGTTTAAGGCACGAAGGTTGATGGAATCTTTCCACACCAGCCATGGGTGGCTGGTGGTTTGCAATGCCACCAACATGGCGCGGTACTGTTCGGTGGCTGGCACTTTTTTCCACATTCTTAATTTACCCTCTTCGGCCATTTTGACGTATTCGTTGTAGCGGGCGGAAAAGGCTTTGCCGTACAGTTCGTTTAAATCGGCCGTTTCTTTCGGGTCAAACATGTACCACTCTTGCTTGGCTTCCACGCGGCGCATGAATTCGTCAGAAAGATAGGCGGCGGTGTCGGCCGTACGCATTCTTAAATAATCATCGCCGGCGCCTTGTTTCCATTCAATAAAATCCGGGAAATCCAAATGCCAGTTTTCCATGTAAAAACACAGCGCCCCTTTCTTTTTGCCCCCGCGTTGGATGGCGCGGATAGACGTGTCAATGATTTTAGCAAACGGCGTTGGGCCGGAAGACGTGGTGTTGTTGCTGGAAAGCGGCGAACCCGTTGCCCGCAATTTGGTCAGCGAAGCACCCAATCCCCCAGATGCTTTGGAAAGCATCATGATGTCAGAGACAGACTTGGCAATGTGGCCCATGTCATCATGGATTTCCAGCAAAAAACAGTTGGACAGCGCCGGGTTTGGCACGCCGGCGTTAATATTGCTAGAGCCCCCGGCAATATATTCGTGCCGGGACATTTTTTCGTAAAACTTGATGGCGTAATCAGTAGCATCTTTTTCGTTGTAGGACATTCCCATGGCCACCCGCATGAACAAATACTGGGGCGTTTCAAACGCTTTTTGCTGGCGGTCTTTGATGGAATACCGGCCCAACAAACTGGAAAGCCCGGCGTAAATGAACAACTCATCGCGGTCTATTGCCAAGGCTCCGGCCAACCGCTGCAAATCAAAGTTTTTTTCCATGCGTTCGTCTAAAATCTTTTCAGCCACTCCCCTTTTTACATACTCGGCAAAATGCTGTTGGTGGATGGCGGCCAATTCCTGTGCGCTGCTGTAATCCCCCAGCACGTTTTTATATACCGTTTTAAGCAGCAATCGGGTGGCAATCCTATCATAATCCGGGTTTTCTTTGATGTTTTGTACCGCCGCGTTAATGGTGGCCAAGTCCAGCTCTTCTTCCGTAATCCCGTCATACAACGTAACCTGCGTATCCGTGGCAACTTGGGTAACTTTGGCAATGGGGTCTATCAACCCGAATGCCGCCCGCTCAATGGAACGGTTGATCCGGTTGGCGTTGAATAATTCGCGCGATCCATCGCGCTTGGTTACGTTTAATTCCATTTTTTATGCGGATTAAATTTGTATTGGTGTTTACTATTTTACTCTTTTAATTTTGACCGTGCAAATCGGGTTTTTACGCAGGGAAACCGCCCATATTCGGATAACCTGTGGATAAGTCAGCGTACTAAAAACATGCAACTTTTATCCGAAAATGCCGTTGATGTACCTGCCTGCCATGGATTCTTCGGATTTTTCAAAGAGTTCTTTTGTCGGGCCAAAATCCATCAATTCCCCGGCATTGAAAAATCCCACGTATTCTGAAATGCGCCTTGCCTGCTGCAGGTTATGGGTGACAATAATGATGTTAATTTCTTTTTTCAATTTTTGCAGCAGTTCTTCAATTTTTGCGGTTGCCAGCGGATCAAGCGAAGAACAAGGTTCGTCCAGAAGCAGGGCATCGGGGTATATCGCCAGCGCCCTGGCAATGCAAAGCCTTTGCTGCTGCCCGCCGGAAAGGCCAAGCGCCGATTTTTTCAGCCGGTCTTTCACTTCATCCCATAAAAATGCCCTCTTTAAACTTTCTTCCACCCTTTCGCTAATCAAGGTTTTATCTTTGATGTTCTGGATTTTCAGCCCATATGCGACATTGTCAAAAATGGAAAAGGGGAACGGGTTTGGTTTTTGGAAAACCATGCCAACCCTCCTCCTCAAACTTACTTCGCTTACCAAAGGATCATGGATATTAACGCCGTGGAACAATATTTGCCCGGTTGTTTTTGAGGCGGGAATAAAATCATTCATCCGGTTCATTGACCGCAAAAAAGAAGATTTGCCGCATCCCGAAGCGCCAATGATGGCGGTGATGGCATTGCCCGGTATGGCAACGGAAACATTCTTCACCGCGTGGAAATCATGGTAATAAATATTGAGGTTGCTTATTTCAAAAATATGTTTTTCCATAATAATGCCTAGGTATTATTTTTTTGGTTGAAGTAATCCCGTAACAACACCGCCACGATGCTTAAAAAAAATGTGATAGAAATAAGCACCATGATTGCGGCGGCGGCGTTTCGGTGGAACAAAACTTGCGGGCGGGAAATCCAGTTGAAAATTTGGATGGGCAGCGTGGTAAACGGGGATAATATGCCTTCGGGCAAAAAGGCAATGTAGGTAAGGGCGCCAATGGCAATCAGGGGGGCGGTTTCCCCGATGGCGCGCGCAAGGGCAAGGATGACTCCGGTCAGGATTCCCGGAAACGACAGGGGCATGAT
>Ga0209542_10021001_pt1 | contig 10272 bp, 13 predicted proteins | sample RifCSPhighO2_01_FD_184028 | JGI IMG/M metagenome (GOLD analysis project Ga0209542, IMG submission 184028) | Soil microbial communities from Rifle, Colorado - Rifle CSP2_plank highO2_0.1 (SPAdes) (version 2) | ecosystem: Environmental > Terrestrial > Deep subsurface > Rock core/Sediment ...
TCCTCCGCTGCTACTGCTCGATCCTGTTTTTCCACCTTGGGTGAGTTTGCGTGCTTCTATTTCTGTTTCTCTGAGCATGAGCGTGTCTTTTTCTCTGACAGGTCCTTTGACGTTTCTTCTGATGACTTTTCCTTTGTCAGGTCCGTCGAGTATTTTGCAGCGTACTTGGATGATGCCTCCGCGTGTTCCTGTTCTTCCGACGATTTCTTCAACAGTTGCAGGGAATGCGGTGGTAAATTTGATAGTTTGTGTTCCTCTTTCTTCTGTTGCGGGCTTTCCAGCAACTGCAGGTGGTTTTCCTGCGGGTTTTTTCTGGGGTAATTCTTTGGTGGGTTCCATGTTATGCTTTTATTTTTTTTGTGAGTTCATCAAGAAGTGCTTTTGCATCTCCTTCTTTGGTGATGGCTACTGCTGCTGTTGCGACGGTTAGTCCTGCTGCTGCTCCTAATTCTTCTTTGCTGGGTACGGCAATGCAGGGAATATTTTTTTCTTTGCAGAGTAAGGGCAGGTGCATGATGACTTCTTTAGGATTGACGTCTTCTGCATACAGGACGAGTTTTGCTGTTCCTCGTTCAGCAACTTTGGTAACTTCGTTGCTTCCTTTCTTAATTTTTCCAGATTTCTTTGCTATTTCTATTGCCTCGTAGGCCTTATCGATGAGTTCTTTAGATTGTGCCATTGTATTTCCCTCCACAGGTCATAGGTTTACTTATTTTCTTTTGAAGATGCTTTAAAAAGGTATCGGTGGTTTTTAGGTAGTTGCATGGCTGGTTTGGTAGTAGTTGGCTATATGTTCTATGCCTCGTATTAGACAGTTTTTCCGTGGTGGTAGGTTATCGGCTGTACTGACAAGGAATCCTAGTGTAAAACTTGCAGCGGATAATATTGCATGATCTCCTCGTAATGTACTCCAAGTATCCTGAGGTAATGCTGGCTGTGTGTGGATTACTATTTGTGCTAAAGCTCCTGGTATTCCTAAAGTATAGGCAAGCATTTTGTTCCTTCTTTTAATTATTTCTGCTTTCAGGTTCAGTGTGTTTTCCTTTCTTCTTTCTTCAAGTTGGTGGAGTAGATGGTTTCCTTTGCAAAATACACCAGCAGAAAATAAAGGAATTAGCGCCAGTAGGGTTCCTCCTAAATCTGGCTTAAAGTCTGGTCCAAGTGTCATCATATATGCTCCTTCTATTCCATAAGTTAGAAAACAAAGGTCTGCTAGTTCTGTTTTTGTTCTTCCTGTTGTCCAGTTCCAGTATTGGTTGATAGTGTTGACGCTTTGCATGATATAGTCGTCAATGGTAAAGAAAGGGTTTTTCATAGATTTTTGGTGTTTTCCAGTTTTATTTAAGGGTTGTGAACTTGTTTTTTTATGCTGCAGGTTTGTAATGTTCTAGTTCTTGAATGCTTATGCCTTGTTGTGGTATGCCAAGTGTTTGTAGGTAATGGTTGATAGCATATATTTCTTTGCCAAATCCTCGTCGTAGTGCTTCTCGGTCGATACGTCGTTCGTAGCGTTTTGTGTAGGCTAGATCATGGTCATATCGTTGTAGGAATAGCTGTTCGCTGCTGGGTCTTTTTTTTCGTCGTCGCGTGTCTCTTACGATGTGGCTCATTTCGTGTGCTAGTCCTCCGTGGAGAACTGTTGGTGGTGCTTGTTTGAATAGTCTTCTGAAGGTTATGAGGTAGTCTCCGTCTTCGTAGGCTTCTACTTGTATGGATCCGTCGTCATCGTCTTTGAGGTCTAGGTAGATGGTTGTTGTTGTGAGTTCTGGGAATCCTTGGGTGATGACTTCGTCGCAGAGGGTGACGAGTTCTTCCAGGAATGCTTCGTCTGTTTTATCGGTGGAGGTACCAGAGGGTGACATGGTCTTTTTCTTTTTTGTCTATGCTGCAGAAGTATTTTCTTTCGAATTGTATAATATCTCCTTCTTCTTGTTGCATGATTCCAGGTTCGGTGAATCCGTGCCTGATGCTGCCGTCGTCCATGACGATGGTTACTTTGATGAGGTGTTCTTCTACAGGTAGCCAGTGTATCATGGTTGCTTTGAGTTGTTGGTCGACGTCAGTGCTGATATAATTACTGTCTTTGAAGTTGAATCCGTGCATGAGTCGGTAAGTTTTTCCTGGTTGGATGTCATCGTCAACGTAGTATTCTTTTCCTAGGTTGAGTGTTCTTGTTCCTCGTTGTTTGTCTTCGGGGTGGAGTGGTGCGTGTGTTTGCTTTCCAGGTACACTATTGATTATTACTTTTTTCATGGTTTCTACAAGGAAGTATCTGTTGGCTTCGTTATTGATGGCTTTTCTGTTTTCGCTGTAGAGTGCATCTATAGGTACTGTTATTTCTGTTTGGTTCATGCCGAAGTTGAGGATGAATGTTCTTATGCTTGCGGGTTTGAATCCTCGTCGTTGGAGGCTTTGGAGGCTCCAGGTTCGTGGGTCGTCCCATCCTGTGTATGTTCCGCTTTTGACTTCTTGTTTGCTTTTGCTTTTGCTGAGTTTTACTCCTTCGAATTGTAGTAGCCCTGCGTGGAGGAGTTCTGGTCCTTGCCATCCGTAGATGTTCCAGATAAATCGTTCCATGTCGCTTTCTATCATGAGTTCTTTTCCTCTGATGACATGGGTGATGCCGAGGAGGTAGTCGTCAATTGCCCAGCTGAATTCTAGCATGGGCCATACGCGGTATTTTTTCCCTACTTTGGGGTGTTCTCGTTCGCAGATGCGGAAGAGTACTCTATCTCTGAATGCGGGGTTGGGGTGTTGTATGTCTGTTTTTATGCGTAGTGCTGCTGTTCCTTCGGGTTGGGTGAACATGGCTTGCCATGCTTTTTTGGTGATGTCTAGAGTTTGGCTTCTACAGCCGCAGGCTATTCCTGCTGCTCGTTTTTCTCGTAGTTGTTCTGATGGGCAAGTGCATACATAGGCTGCTCCTTTGTCGATGAGTTGTTCTGCGTATTGGTAGTAAATGTCGAGTCTGTCTGATTTGTAGATTATGTTGTTGTCGTAGTTGACGCCTAGCCATTGTAGTCCTTCGGGTATGAGGTTGTAGGCGTCGGGTTCGATGTTTTTCTCTTCGCTGCCGATGGTGTCGTCAATAACTAAAAGTAATTTTCCTTTGTGTTTTTTTACGTATTCGTCGTTGAGTAATGCTGGTCGTGCGTTGCCGATGTGGAGTGGTCCTGATGGGTAGGGTGCGAATCTCATGACAACATTTTTTTTAACGTTGGGAAGTGCAGGGAGTACGCGTTCTTCTTCAATATGTTCTTTTTTTTCGAAGAGTTCTGGGAATTCTTTTTGTGCTAACTTTATTTGTTCCGCGAGTGTTTTGCTGTTGATGTCGTTGATGATAGTTTGTACGTTTTTGATGAGTTGTTGTTTATTTTCTTTAGGGTATTCTGCAATAATTTTTCCTATGACTGATCCCCGGTTTGCTTTTCCTTCGTATTTTATGGCGTTGTCTAGGGTGTGTTTTCTTATGGCTGTTTCTAGCTTGGTCATTTTGTAGGGGTAGTGCTTTTCTTCTTTTAAATGCGTCGGTAGATTGTTCGTAGTTACCAATAGGTAGTACTATGACAGAAAACTTTATTAAGCAGTTTGTCTATAGTAAGGGTATGTCTCGAAGAGTAGCACTTATAGGTACGGAGCAGGATATACTTCCTTTAGTAAGGGCTCGTTTAGAAGAAGCAGGACATCAGGTAGTTTATGGTCTTGAACGCCCAGGCAGAATCGTAAGACCTGATGGGTCGTATACGAAGCGTGCTTTTGAGGTTGGTCCTGAAGTAAATGATATGTTGGTTGGTCTAGTCTTAGGTGCACAACCAGATGTTACTGTGCTTTGTAACGGTCAGGGTTTTCTTGGTTTTTGTGCTGCGTATGAGCGCCGTGGGCAAGTTCCTCCTTTAGTTGCAATGACGGGTGGTGGCCAAGATATGGTTGATGCTTTGCTGCGATTTACTCCGCAGGTGTTGCGCATCCCTCAACAATTAGGTTGTTTATCTAGTACGGTTGAGCGTGTAGTTATGAATGCTGCTTATAGAACTGCTGCTTCTAGTGCTGCGTAGTTATTGTCCGAATCTTCGTTGTCGTTGGCTGTAGTCTTCTAGGCATTGTACGAAGTGTTGTTTGTCGAATTCTGGCCACATGACGTCTAAGAATATGAGTTCGCTGTAACTATTTTGCCAGAGGAGGAAGTTGCTTAATCGTTTTTCTCCACCTGTTCTGATGATAAGGTCTGGTTCGTCTTGCATGTAGAGGTGGTTAGTGATGCTTTGTTCGTTGATTTCCTCGGGTTGTACTTTTCCTGTTTGTACTTCTTTTGCTAGTTTTTGTACGGCGTCGACGACTTCTGCTCGTCCTCCGTAGGCGATGGCGAAGTTGATGATGTAGTGGGTGTGATTTTTTGTGCGTGCCGTTATCTTTTTCATTTGTTCTTGGAGGTCTTCTGGCAGGAGGTTTGTTCTTCCTATGAATCGGAGTTTGATGTCGTGTTCTTCTATGCGTGTGTCTGTTTCTAATTTTTTGAATGTTTTTCTGAAGACGTCCATCAAGTAGTCAAATTCTTTTTTTGGTCGGTTGAAGTTTTCTAGTGATAGGACGTAGAGGGTGAGTTCTGGGATGTGGTATTCTCTGCACCATTCGAGGACATGTTCTATTTTGTCTGCTCCCCATTCGTGTCCTTTCCATGGTTTTGCCATGAGTTTCTTTGCGAAGCGGCGGTTGCCGTCGAGAATAATGCCGATGTGTTTTGGGACGTTACTAATGGTTGGTTCCATGTTCTGTTTTTTTCCGAGATAGGTTCTTTTTGTGCTTTTCTGGACCTTTTTAAGTGTTATGGATGTGGTGGTAATCTTTATATGTTCTTGCCTGTTCCTGGGTGTATGCATTTTTTGAGTCGTCGTGATGCGCGGAAATGGTTGGATGATGAGGGTATAGTGATAGACCTGGATAAATTTTCTTTGGTTGAGGATCGTAATAAGATGTTTGTGGTCTGTTCTGATTTGCGTAAGGTTGATTTCTTTGATGAGTTGCGTGTTGTTCGTGTGGGTTACAAGTTGTGTTAGTGGTAACGTTCGGTAGTGGCTGCTGCTTCAAGGATTTCTAAGTCTTGTACGATATTGTCTGTGTCTATGGTGAATCGTATTTTGTCGCCAGTTGCTAGTTTTTCTCGGGTGAATATGCGTAGGTCTTTGTTGTAGGTTGTTCGTACGCGGTAGCTTGATTCTCCGGTTGCTTTTCCTAGGACGGTTGCTTCATAGGTATACAATGTTGCTTCGGGTACTTCTTCTGTGGGTACTTCTTCTAGGGCTGTTTCTGGTTGTGGTTCTTCGAGAACGGGTGGTATTGGTGGTAATGGTTGTTCTATAGGTTGCTCTTCTTGTGATGCTATAATGGGGTCAATGGTAATGACTTCTGCGTTGTAGGCGCAGCTTGCTAAGAAAAGTAAGAGTATTAACCAAAGGAGTGGTTTCATGATTTTAGAGTAGTGATTACTATTTATTAAGGTTTGTTTTTATCAAGAAAGTTCCATAAATCTAAAGTCTAAGGTGGGGATGTTTGTACCTTTAGGCATTTCGTAGACATCAAAATGGTGAATGGGGTCGCCGTCGATTATGGGTTCTATTCTTCCTAAACGTTTTCCTGTATGAAGTGCGTGTGTTTCATGTAATATTATGGCTAACGTTTTTTCTTCGAGGCGTGGGTGCATGCTTACTGCTTCATAAATTATAGTTCCTACACGGTAAACTCCTTGGACGACATAAACTCCTGACCCTGTGCCTCGGTCTTTTTCTTTGAGGAGTTCCTTTCCATCATGCTCTCCAAGATTGAGTACTTCATTAACAAGAGAAGCAACACGATCTCTCAATGCGTGACGCATAGCCTGCGCAAGCTTAAAATTAGGTTCTTCGAATGTTCTTGAAGTCAAGTTTAGTGTTGCGACAAATTGGAAAGGTGTTATGACTTGTCCTTTTGCTTTGAAGTCAGTTAAGGGAATTGTTGTAGTATCTTTTTTATAAGAAGGAACTTCTTGGATATTACCATAGTGTACCACTGTAAGTGTAGGGTTTTCTCCTGTAGTTATTCCTGAAACAATGCCTATAGAGTTACCACGATTTTTGTCTAAGCGTACATATGTCCCTTCAGTGAGTGTTCCAATGTCCATATTCCTTAAGTAGATAGTGGTCTTTTTAAATCTTTTTATTGCAACTACTAAAGAATAGTTATCTGGAAGTTGCAAAGGTATTTATAATCCTTTTAAATGATGATGGTTGAAGAGGTGTTATGGCAAAGAAGTTTATTGTTGAGGGTTTTAAAGTAAAAGCTGATGCTGCTACGTTAGACTTAAAAGAGCTGTATAAACGTATGTGGCGTTGGTTTGAGGCTATGGGCTACTCGGCGAAAGAGACAGAGTATCGCGAGATGTCTGATGCTTCTGGTTCGCAGTCGTTGGAGATTCGTTGGGAATGTTCACGTGATGAGGATTCGTATGCGAAGCATGTTATCCAAATTGATTTTTTCTTGTTGGGTATAAAGGAAGTTGAAGTGGAGAAGAATGGTGTGCAGACCAAGTTGATGAAGGGTACGTTTGAGATTCAGATTTTTGCATTTATGGATCGTGCAAGAGGGTATGATAGTTCTTTTTTGGGGTATGTTAAGAAGTGGTTTGAGGATTATCTTTTGAAGGATCGTTTGGATCGTCAGGAGAAGAATTTTCGTGGTGAGGTTGAGGCCTTAGTTGCGGAGATTAAGGTGTTTTTTGGGTTGTATGGTGCGTTGGTATAATTCTTTTCCCAGGCTGTAGAGTAATAATATGCCGCCGATGGTTGTTGCAGTGTCTGCGATGTTGAAATAGGGGAAGGTAATGTAGGGTAGTTTGATAAAATCTATGACATGGCCATAAAGTATTCTGTCGGTTAAGTTGCCAAGTAGTCCTCCCATAATGAACGGGTAGGCGAAGTGGGGTTCTTGTTCTTGGTAGTAAATAAGTGCAAGCATGATAATAATGGCAAGTATGCTAAGCAAGGTGTTGTTGCCGTACAATATGCCGAAGCTTGCTCCGGTGTTGGTTACATAGGCTAGAGTGTTTTGTGCGATGTATTTAGTAATCTGATCAATGAAGAGTATAATAATACTGATAATCCAGAATTTGTTTACCATTGTTTTCGTTGTTGGTCGTAGGTAGTTTTTTCTAGGCTTGCTAGTCGTTGGTGTAAATTTTCTAGTCGTGCGTTGATCAGGTCGAGTTTGGTATTAAGGAGGCTGAATTCTTTTGCTAAGTCTAGGATGGGTGGTGTCAGTAAAGGGTGGAGTTGTTGCTCGGGTGTTTTCAGTTCTGGTACTAATCGTTCCTCTTTTTTCTTGCCGAATATGCCCATGCAAAGGCTTATAACTGGGTTTTACTATTTAAATCTTGTCTATGAAGAGGTGCTCGGACAGATGAGTTTTTTGCAAAAGTTGTTTCCTGTTGAAGAGAAGAAGGATGAGAAGCCTGTTGTTAAGCCTGATGTTCCAGGTAAACCTGCGGGTGATACGTTTCGTTTGATGATTGATGCTCCCACATCGGGTGTTGAGCGTTATTATTTTTGGATGATTCGTTTGTTGGAGAAGTCTGGTCCGTATGGTATGAATTTTTATCCGCCGTTGGGTGAGATTATTAAGGTTCGTGATGTGTATTCTTCTGCAGAGACATCTTCGTATTGGGGTAATGTTGAGCAGAAGAAGGCTGCGCAGCAGGATCGTGTTTCCACGTACATGGCAAATATTGGTAAGTTCATTAAGGATTTATTTCAGATTGTTCGTGAGTTGCGTATTTTGGATGAGCGCTTGGGGTATTATGATGGTATCCTTAAGGATGATAAGAATGCGAAGGGTGCTGATGTTGCGTTGAAGGGTATCTGGGTCGATTTGGTTGAGGGTGGTGGTAAGAATCCTGGTTCGGTTTATGGTTTGGCTTCTCAGGTGGGTTTTGTTACGCTTCCTGATTTGTTTTTTGATACGTTTGTTCGTAAGCGTGAGGATATGGCTGCTGCTGTTGCGGGGTATGAAGGCATGGGTATTAATCGTAAGGTTCGTGAGGTGTTGATGCGTAAGTTGGAGCAGTATTTGTTGTGGCGTGATGCTACGGATAAGGAGCTTCGTCAGCGTCGTCGTTTCGTCTTGTCGTATTTGGCGCAAGAATTTAATGTTATTAAGATGTATGCTGCTTGGTTGAAGCCGTATTTGCAGAATGTTCGTAAGTTGCAGCAGTCTGCTGATTTGAATAAGTATGATATTGTTACTGCTTTTGATACGTCCAAGATCGAGTTGGAATTGTTGGCGGTTCGTAAGAAGGATCAAAAGTTGGAGAAGGATTTTGTTGAGAATATTCCTGTGTTGCGTGTTCGTTTGTCGCATGTTGCTATTCCGCAGATGGCGTTTCAGCAGGAGTTTCAGCGTGGTGCTATTCATACGGGTCATACGAAGATTATTATTGATGCTTTTGTTGCTTCTAAGGATTCCTTAAAAAAATATCAGCAGGTTCAGGATGGTGATGTTTTTGATGTGTTGACAGCTATTGATGAGACAGTGGGTGCGTTGAAGGATGATTTGGAGAAGTATTTGACGGAGGCTGCTACGTTGTATAATTTGAAGGAGTTGAAGACGTTGTTTCCGGAGAAGCCGAAGGAGGCTAAGAAGCGTGGTGAGTCTGTTTTTGATCCGTTTAAGGCTATTTTTTCTGGTTTTGCTGAGATTGGTAAGGCTCCTTTTTCTTGGTCGTCTGATGATAGGAAGGAAGAGAAGGAGAAGCCAAAGTTAACGAATGTGCAGGAGCTGGAAGAGGCTGCTTTGGCGAAGGATGCTGCTAAGACTGATGCTAAGGTGTTGTATACGGTGTTTAAGAAGGCGCATCGGATGATGACGCCATGAGGGTGATGTATGGCTGGTTTTGAGTCTGATTATGTTAATGCGAATGATCGTGGTATTTTTGATGAGTCTACGAAGGATGGTTTGCGCCGTTTGGGTGTTTCTCATGGTGTTGGTGATGTTTCTGAGGGTTTGAAGGCGAACATTTTTGCTGGTGCTTCGTTGGTGGAGTTGGGTTTTACAGGTACAGGTAAGTCTCAAGGTAAACAAGCCCCTTCTCCAGAAACGTTTGGTCGTGATGAGCGTGAGGAGATGCGTTTGCTTGCGAAAATTAATGAGGTAGAAATTTCTGTGCATGCTGCTCCTAACATTGGTCCGTTGTCAGGTTTTGATGGTCGTGGTCGTTTTGATCCTGCGTTGGCGCAGTCGCGCGTGAATGAGGTCAAGAAGGCTATTGATTTTGCTGCTGATGTTGCTAGTGGTGGTGCTGTTGTTGTCCATACGGATGAGTTTCCTCGTCCCGTGTTTGATGTTGATCGTCCTGGCGAGTATAAGCATATTGAGGCTGAGGCTGATGGTAAGAAGAATAAGTTTCAGCAGTTTGCGGAAGAGGGTGATAAGTCGGTTATTTATTTGGTTGATGAGAGGTCTGGCCAGATTATTGATCAGGTGAAGCGTGATGAGAAAATTTTTACTCCTGAGTATGATCGTTATGTAGAGATGAAAGATAATAAGGGTAAAGTGTTAATGAATGATTTGACGGGTGAGAAGCGTTATCTTCCTTTGTATAAGGTTGATGAGCGTGGTGAGATTCAGTTTAAGACGCAGACGTTTGCTGGTTATTTAGAGAGTGAACAAGAGAAGGCTAGGGCTGAAGGTAGAGAACTTTCTGAAGAAAGTGTTGCTAAACAGTTTTTCCGTGAGCAGAAGGCTAAGGAATTGGAGCGTGCTCGTGGTCAGGCTGATGAGTATGAAATCCAGTTTCAGCAGGCTAAGGAAGTTCGTGAGAAGATTGAGAAGTCTTTGGGTTTTTATCAGAAGTTAAAGGCGGAGACGTACAAGAATTTTGATAAGGTTACTGCTGATGAGAAGTGGGAGGAGATGAAGCGTGAGGTTAAGACGGGTAATTTTATTCCTCCTGATACGGTTGATCCTATTGATTTTTTGGAGAAGGAGAAGAATCGTGTTGAGAAGCAGATGTCGTATGGTGCTGAGGTTGCTAATGCTGCTCGTCAGCAGTTGAAGGAGGCTGAGGATTTGATTAAGAATCGTGTTGTTTCTTTGGGTGAGTTTGGTGTGAAGCAGGCTGCGAAGTCGTATGCTGATGCTGCGTTGTATGCGTATCAGGTTGAGCAGAAGCGTAAAGATGAGGGTCGTCCTTTGGATCGTAATTTGTTTGTTGCTCCTGAGGGTTGGCAGACAGAGTCGTATGGTTCT
>Ga0209542_10021002_pt1 | contig 10271 bp, 6 predicted proteins | sample RifCSPhighO2_01_FD_184028 | JGI IMG/M metagenome (GOLD analysis project Ga0209542, IMG submission 184028) | Soil microbial communities from Rifle, Colorado - Rifle CSP2_plank highO2_0.1 (SPAdes) (version 2) | ecosystem: Environmental > Terrestrial > Deep subsurface > Rock core/Sediment ...
GGAATCTTCCGATTGCTCGGGTTCAAGTCCCGGTCTCGCGGTCCCGACTTCCTCCTCCCCGACGCAAGACAAATTATTGTCTTGCTTGCCACTGCTCATTCACTATGTTCATTCGCACCGCCACGGGGAATCGGACCCCGCTTCCATGCTTGAGAAGCATGTGTCCTAACCGATAGACGATGGCGGCTCTACTACGCTCTGATTTATATCAGAGCTTCGAAGAGCAAGCATAAATGTGGATTAAATAAGCTTGTCCTTCGAAGCTCAAATCCTATATGAGCGAAGGGAGGAGACGATGGCGGCATGTCCTTACTATTTTAACATACTTTTCGAAATAAAAAAGTGTCTTTTAAGGGACACTGTTTGTTATCTCATGCTTCGATCTTGTAAATCTTAGTTGTGAGGGAGCAAGCTCGGTTTCAATTACTAAGTCATTTACACCGGAACCATGCTTTGCATGATAGATAAAACTGCATGTGGGACATTTCGAATCTCGAATACCTCTGTAATCGGGATGCTTCTTGCAGTATATGATTAATCTGTAGCTCGATGCAGCAACTCCCATTGTTTGAACCTCGCGTAGGAATGTAAAAATTCTGCTGGTATAGTATAATAATTAGGTATAAATGCAAATAATTGAATCCATTTGAAACATTTGATCTATGGAAGGTTTCGATGTCATTTAACTCAAAAGAGTAATTTATAAATATTGATGTTCAACAACAAAACCCCGATTGACCACATTAGGGAGAATCATCATAGATTTCATTTCTTTTTAGTTTTGATTATCGCAACCGCGATAAGTTATGGTTTTTTGCGTATTTCGCACACGTCGGTCATAACGTTAGCCCAGACACCCGGCTACTATTTTGATACTGCTTCAGATGAATTTGTCCTGACAGATAAGACAGCCATGGATGCATCTGCCGGAAAGGGATTATGGCTTGGTAATAAGAAACTTAAGGTTTACAGAAATGTCCATGGTTCGGATTGGATACCGGCTGATTATGGTTTCGAGGGCAAGTATAGCGGTTTTACTCTCAACCCTGCCAAGCCGATCATGCCCAACTTTACGGGTGGAGGCATAGTATATATTAATGATGGTACAACTCATTGGTCTAATAATCCTTATCAGGTACCGGTTGCTGAAAATAATTTTGAATTCAGAGCCGGCCTTGGCTATGTTAAAAATAATTTTCTTTACCGGAATATTGATCTTAACGTCACATATTTTGTGCCCAGCTATGATATTAACGATCCCGTTGCTATTCAGCTTGTTTCGGTAAAAAATACTTCTTCTCAGCAGAAGAATATAAAGCTCTTTACTTATTATGATGTGCTGCAGGACGGAAATGTAACATTCGGGCTTGACGGGAAATCAGTTTTCTTAAGTGGAGGGGGAGGTTATCCGGGTTTATTTATGACCGGTACGGATCTAATGGCAGGTTTTGATACGAATAAGAACTCATTTTTCGGAGGCGGAACAGAACCTAACCCTGCGGGTGTCGTTGCAGGTGGTCTTTTTGATTCGAATACGGGGAGCGATGATATCTTGGCTTTGCAGGCTGATATTTCCTTAAGTCCGGGAGGGGAAAAAGTGTTTGCCTTTGTGTTTGGTACTTATGACAGTATTGCAGAAAGGGATCGTCTTGCTAGCAAGTATTCTGATATTGCTTCCGTCAATTCTGCCTTAAATTCAACAAAGAATTTTTATAAATTAAAGACAGATAATATTCCCGGCCTTGCCCAAAGAACACCTCAGCTCAGGACCCAATTAAGATTGCTAGGTTTTTCAGCCCTCTCCTCTTCTCTATGGTGGGATAATTTTATAAATAAATTTGCACTTAACCAGATGTCTCAGTATCAGGCTGATGTTAATGCCAGGGATGCAGCCCAGATAGCACTCGGATTAATGTATATGGATCCGGCACTATCCAGAGACGGTCTTGAAAGCTACATGCATAGCCAACAGCAGTTTTCCGGTTATATACCCTACGGATATAATTCCTATATAAGCAGGGCAGGTGGCTGGACTAATCCGGCAAACGCCTGGGGTTCGGATAATATAGCGTGGATAGCATACTCATCGTGTGAATATGTGAAACAAACAGATGATACTGCTTGGCTGACAAAGTTAGTTCCATATTATGATTCAAACATAAGTGAAGGTATTTTAACCCATTTAATTAAGGGTTTAAATTATGAATATTTTTCTCAGATTGACATTCGTGGATTACTGTTGAACAGGAACGGCGATTGGCTTGACCATGCGGCCGGATCAAGACTGGCTACAGGAAGTTCTCTGTATTCATCAGCTCTTTTGCTTGCCGCTACAAAAAGTTGCTTGCCTTATATGGGTTCTTCCGATCAATCTTTATATGCAGAAAGGGCGGTAAATTTAAAAAATTCGATAGAAAATAGTGGTTTTGATGCCACTTCCGGAAGATATGCCAGATGGATAACAACCGATGGTTTTAAGATTGGAAGTTCGCAGGATAATAGGGTGTTTTCTGATTTAGCGGTGACTGCATTTACGGGCGATCTCAATGCTTTAAGGGTTAGAAATACTGTTTTAGCAGCATATAATACAAATCAGATTTCTGGTAATAAGGGCAATCTTGTTTACACACCAAGCTATCCGGCTGCAGATTTGGGCGGACTCGGGGGATATACAATTCCAAATATGTGGTATGACAATAAGATTTGGGGTAGGGTTTGTTCCGTAGTAACGGCGGGACTTAAGAGGATCGGTCTGAATTTAGAGGCGGAAAATAATTTTATTTCTTGTCTTCCGAGTAGCTGGGGAGGGGGATATAGCTCGCCATTTAATTATATAGAATATCTGGATCCGAGAGGTAATGTAAAAATGTGCGATAACAATGCTGTGCCTTGCGGTTCAGCAAAGAATGTAAGCCGCGAGTCATTCCCTAACGCTGTTGATGATTCAATGGCAATATGGGCTCAGGCACAATTAACTTTGTTGGGCATCCCTCCTCCTAACCTCATTCCAATCAACCCAAATATTTCATGCGCCAGCGGACCATACACCGTAAGTATGAGCTGGACCGGTCAGCCCAGTTCCGATCCTGCATATGATTTCTTTATCGACCTCGATAATGACAGTGACTGGAACAATGGTTTCTGGAATAAAGCTGAAAGCAATAATTCCACATCCGCGCCCTCAGGCTTTACCCCCTACCTCGGAGCATTGGGAGCATTACGATTAAATCCCGGCACGACCTACCGCGTCAGGGTATTTAATGGAGCTACAGATTTATCCGGCAACCAGCTCCATAGCAATACAGTTACTTTCAGCGTACCGGCATGTGGCGCACTTCCGGTCATTAATTCTTTCACCGCATCGCCTTCAACCATCACTGTCGGAAATACAGTTATCTTATCCTGGAATGTAACCAGTGCAACAACAATCTCAATCTCTGGAATAGGGGTTGTTACCGGCACATCAACAACAGTTTCACCGACCACAACTACTACCTACACCCTGACTGCTACAAACTCAGCAGGATCGGTAACAAGGCAGGTGCCTGTGACTGTGAATCCGCCGTCTCAAACTCTTCAGCCTCCCTCTCTTAATCTCGTTAATCCCGGCATCTCCTGCGCTAGCGGACCATATACGGTCACCCTTAGCTGGTCAGGCAGTCCGTATCCTGGCCCTGAATTCGACTTCTTTGTTGATATTGATAATGACAACAACTGGGGCAACGGTTTCTGGAATAAGATGGAAAGCGCTAACTCAACATCTATTCCATCCGGTTTCGGACCCTATAACGGAGCAATCGGAAATCTTACTTTAAATCCCAATACAACTTATTATGTCCGAGTATTCAACGGAGCAACTGATTTCGCAGGCAACCAGCTCCATAGCAATACAGTTACTTTCAGCGTACCGGCATGTGGCGCACTTCCGGTCATTAATTCTTTCACCGCATCTTCACTAATCATTACAGCCGGCCAATCTTCAACTCTGTCCTGGAATGTTACTGGAGCTACGACAATATCTATTTCTGGCATCGGTAATGTTACCGGAAATTCAAGAACCATTTCTCCGTCATCAACTACTGCTTACACCTTAACCGCTACGAACTCAGCTGGTTCAGTAACAAGTGAGATAGTAGTGACGGTGAATCAGGTACCACCGCCACCAACACCCGATACCACATCTCCAATTATCATCTCTTGGGACATACAGCCAAGGATAATAACGACAGGAAGCAATGTAACTATTTCGTGGAATGCGACTGATTCAGGGGGTTCATTTCTGAACAGAGCCGAATTTTTTATAACATCCTACGATGTATTAAATTGTAATGCATTCGATAAATCTGGCTGTTTCTGGTCTCCAATTAAAACAGTCTATTCTCCGAGTGTTAACAATTGGTCATCAACCACAACCTTCCTTACTTCTATAGGTCATTATTATTTTGGCATGCATATAGTCGATGGAGCTGGAAATTGGGATGTAGAGCCTACTCCAATAGAAGTTATAGTTAATTCAGTACCACCAACACCTACTCCGATCCCTGTCTCGACACCGATTTCTACCCCAACTCCCACATCAACCCCAACATCAACCCCAACTCCTACACCTACACCGACACCTATAATCTCGATATCTCCACCACCTACACCTCCTCCAACATTTTCACCCGTACCTCAAAGCTTGAATCCCCTCGAAACATTCGATTTATGGATGGTGCCGAAGATGTTATCGGGATTTTCGTGTTATGCGATTAGATTTGCACTTATTATATTTGCTATTATGATTGTTGGGACAGGTATTATGTTTCTGTTATCACGAGGCAATGCACAGAGATTAGCCGGTTCTAAAAAAGCTTTTGCGTATGCGCTTGTCGGTGGTCTGTTGTCTTACGGAGTTTATACTATTATATACAGTATTCTCGCTTTTCTGGGTTATGCCGAATTTTCATGGATTCCAGTCTGTTCCTAGGTATAGGATTGACTCAGTAACCGCTTTTTGATAGAATCTACCTTGCTATTATGACTCAATTCGCTGTTATAAAAACCCTTCGACTATACTCAGGGCGAGCATAGGTTATCGAAGTTTTTCCTAATAAATCAATTTAAATTATCATGTCAATCTTTGCTGTAATAAAAACTGGGGGGAAACAATATAAAGTTGCCGAGGGCGATGTTTTAGAGGTTGAAAAACTGCATACGGATAGCGCGCCTTCAGCTGGAGACTCAGGCAATGCGAATGCGCCCATGCGAATGGGCGATAGTGTGACTTTTAACGAAGTGCTATTAGTCGGTGACGGCTCTGATGCTAAGGTCGGAAAACCATTGGTATCAGGGGTTAAAGTTGAGGCCAAAGTTATTGAGGACGGCAAGGCAAAAAAGAAGATAGTCTTTAGGTATAAGGCTAAAACCCGTTATCGAAAAAAGAAAGGCCACAGACAACCATATACGAAGATTCAGATAACAAAAATTGCGGGTTAACCCGCAATTTTTGTTATCTGAATCAATCTCTAAATCTTAATTTCTAATTTCTAAAAATATTAAGAAATATTTTCTTACCTGCGCTGTTCTAGCGCATGCTTGAGAGTGATTTCATCGGCATATTCCAAATTAGAACCGGAGGCGAGACCGCGACCGAGGCGGGTGAGGGTGATGCCAGGTTTATCCTTAAGAGTATCTCTAATGTAGAGGGCAGTTGTCTCGCCAGTTGTTGTCGGGTTTGTAGCAATTATAAGTTCAATATTGTTATGCTCTTGGCATATGCTAGTAAGCCTTCTTTCTAATTCTTTAAATCTTAATGTCTCCGGCACAGCACCGTTGAGGGGATTGATAGCTCCTCCGAGTACATGATATGTGCCTTTATATATTCCTAATTTTTCCATTGAATCAAGGTCGGTAACTTTTTCTAAGACCATTAATTTTGTCCTATCTCTTCTTGGATCAGAGCAAATATAGCAAAGGCCGTTTATCTGCCGGTCGGGCAGGTTTTCGGACAAATTAAAGCATTCTTTACATAATTTTATGTTCTTTTTTAAATTTATTATTGCATTACCCAGCTCGGTAAGTTCAACTTCATCTCTTTCCATTAAAGCCAAGATAAAACGAGCCGCCTGTCTTGGGCCGACTCCCGGAAGCTTCCTAAATAACTGAACCACCTCTTTGAACTTTTGATTCAAGAATTTTCAATTTTTAATTTTCAATTTTCATTGAATTTTCAATGAGACAATGTTCGAATGTTTGAGAATTTTAACATTTGAATATTGATTGCAAATTGTAAATTTTAAATTGCAGATTACATTTTAATTAAGAATTAAAATGTCAGTACTTCTTCCTGTCTCGATTTATCTACCTCCAGAAATCTTAAACTTTCAGGGTTAACCCTGAAATCAACTTCGCCAGTCGGACCATTTCTGTGCTTTGCTACTACAAGCTGGGCATAGTTAAGTTTATTTTGCTCTTTAGCTTTTTCAAAATTAATTTTATCTTCACGATGAATAAACATAACAACATCCGCATCTTGCTCAATGCTATTATGAACAATAATATCGTTAGCAATAAAGTTATGCGTTCCCGCAACGGTTGCATCGTAGACCTCTTCTGTATCTAATGATTTGATTGAGCCTATCTCATCCCAGTATATATCAGATTGGGCTAAGTCATTCAGTAATTTACTTTCAAGTAAATTTGCCAGATTCATTAATCTTTCTCTACCAATTCCAGTACTTAATAATGCATTTCCGTTATATTTCACATTCAAACCAGATGACATCGCCCTCCAACTCATCTGAGCTTCTTTTCTCGCTTGGGCAATCATTAATCGCCAAGCTTCCTTTGGGACGGTATCTAGATTAATATTAGGTTTTATTTTCTCTAACGCCCTAACTAAATCTGGAATAATTTTACCCCTATCGCCATAGCATCCGATTTGTTTAAGGAATTTAAGCTGGTTTTCAGAACCCTGAATGTGTACTTGATAATTAAGTCTGTACGAACCTTTTCGGATGATCCTAATGGTTGATTGGATGCCGAATCTTAAAAATAAATGCTGCAGTTGTTCTATCATAATTCTGCTTGTCGAAGAATAATATATTGCCGCTGATGGTAGTCTGCCTTTTAATTTTTTCCAAGAAATATTTCCATCAGTTGACCAGAGATGCTTGATAAAAAGAGCTATTTTATCATTAGTTTGAGTAAATATTTTATTCGGTAATATTTTTTCGTATGAGCGTACTAGGCCTATTCCCAATTCAGTAAACCAGTTTGTTATTGAATGTTTCCGATTGTGAGTTAGGTGATACGGGCTTGGCAGATAAACATGCCACCAATTTTTCTGTTTGATGATTCTAGGTTTTATTCCGAATAAACGATTAGCTATTTCTTCGACGATGTTGATATTATTGCCATCTGCGCTTGTGTAATGAAATGGCTGTCTAGGAAGGATGCAGCCATCTCCCAAAAGATGGGCAAGAAGAATTAGCTCATCATCAATGAGACCGTTTATCGGCTTAATCGGGTGAAAGCTTCTGGGTATAGCAATCCTATCTTGAGGCTTAAGCTGATCTAAGCTGTACCAACCGTCTAATTTATAAAAAGGATGGTTTGCGGAGGCTTTAATGACCCGCCCGCTCCTTAGGGTCAATTCAAATATTTTCTTTTTCCCGCTCGAAAAGGCTTTAGTTAAAGGTTGAATAGATAGCTTCAAATCTTTATCCAGGCTAAAAACTGGAACTGGAATCTGTTGTTTTCTTTCAACTAAGCTTTTGATTGTTACAAGTTCTCCGGTGTCAGCCCTCATTATTAACGAATCCCCAGTCAAACATCCTGAATCCCTTAAGTCAGATAGACGGGGTTTATGGCCATCTCTTTGCTCAACTGCACGGGATAGCTGGGACAGGGCGACTACGGGGATATTCAGTTCTTTGGCCAGTCCCTTGAGTCCTCTGGATATCTCAGTAACTTGTTGAACCGGACTATCATAACTTCTTTTTGACGACATCAACTGAAGATAATCGACAATCAGTAAACCGAGTCCCTGATTAGCTTGTAGTCTTCTAGCCATGGCTCTTATCTGGAGAATATTCGGAGAGGAGCTATCGTCAACATATATGGGCATGGCTTTTAGCTCATCGCATGCAGTAGTTATTCTTAAAAAGTCATCTTCATCGTGAGAAAGCTTACCCGTTCTCAGTTTCCAGAGACTTACTCCGGCCTTTGAAGCAATAAAGCGGTCAACAACCTGATCAACAGACATTTCTAAACTGAATATTCCTACCGGTATCCCTTGCTCCGCAACTTTTCCGGCAAGATCAATCGCAAAAGCCGTTTTACCCACCGATGGTCTTGCGGCTAGAATTATAAGATCCGATTTCTGTAATCCACCGAGTAAATTATCAAGATATTTATGCTTAGTCGGATAACCTCTAAGAACTCCCATATCTTGATTTGTAATTCTTTCGACGGCTTCATTTAAACCGGTACCGAGATGGGTGAACGCCTGTGTTAGTGAACGCTGAGCAACAGAAAAAATTCTCTGCTCGGCCTCGTCCATCAGATGTTCTACGTCTTCTTCTTCGTTATGGCCCAATTCTGAAATATGATGGGCGGCGGATATTAAGTCGCGGAGCATTTTCTTTCTCTGGACTATCTTTCCATAAGTGCTTATGTGGCTTGAAGTAGGTACGGAATTAGTGAGTGACGTCAGATAGGTAATTCCGCCTATCTCGTCTAAGCGTCCCATCTCTCCAAGGCGGTTAGAAAGACTCAATAAGTCAATTGGATCCCGTTTTTCGAATAAATTAATAGCGGTTGCGTAAATAATCTGGTGAGAGGGATGATAAAAGTCTTCAGGCGCCAAAAAATCCACGACTTTATTTATTGAATCCTTATCAATAATAATTGAACCTAGCACCGATTTCTCGGCATCTATGTTTTGGGGCGGTAACTGCTCTGAAGATATCTTAAGCATGACTCTATTATTTCTGATTACCGGATTTAATCAAGTTGATAAAGGTTGATTAACTGTGCAGAAGCTATTTACAGTCATCATTCCTCGGTAAGCTCTTTTGCTTACAGTATCTTTTATTGTGCTATATCGATAACTGTATCTATGAAGGGTGTACCCTAATTGTTCTGGACAATTTAAATGCGACTTGTTATGTTCTTTGGATGACGAAACCACTCTTATATAAATGTGTTATTTTAGCTGTGCTTGGCATTTTGAGTTTGTGGTCATTTGTTTCGTTGCCTTCAGGTGAGAAATCAATAAAAACAATAGCGGGGGATATCGATAGTTCTTTAACCGCAAATCAGGGCGAAGCAGTTATCTCTGAAGAATCTCCGGTGTCTTCAAGTAATCACGAAGCAACTTTGTATTTGGTAACAAAAGTTATTGACGGCGATACTATTGAGATTGAAGGCGGAAAACAGGTTAGGTATATCGGAATAGATACCCCGGAAGCCAAGTCAAAAGATTGCCTTAGCTTGGAAGCAACTGAGAAAAATAAACAATTTGTATTAGGCAAAAAGATCCGTCTGGAAAAGGATATCAGTGAGGCAGATTCCTTCGGAAGGTTATTGAGGTATGCTTATGTTGGAAATAATTTTGTGAATTTGGAATTGGTGAATGGGGGATTTGCCCGTTCTTATAGATACCCGCCGGACATTAAATATCAAGCTGATTTTGATAATGCTCAGAAGTCTGCTAAAAATAAAGAACTTGGAATGTGGGGAAGCGTGTGCAATAAAATAGTATCGTCTTCAGCGATGCCAACCGTTTCGGTCACGCCTTCTCCGGTAATTTCGAATACTCCGGTACCCATTATTTCAACAACGGTAGCCCCAACGGCTATTCCGACATTAGCTCCTACCCATACTCCTGTACCGACAGTATCTCAAGCAACTCCTACGCCGATACCTACCATTGAAGCATCACCCTTGCCAATTACAGGACATATTTATTATCTAAGCACTTACCACACCTCGAAATACTATTATTGCGATACCGATAATGGTTGGAAAATTCTCTCCAAAAAATATCTAAAATCATATAACTCCGAAGACCAATTACTAGCAGATTACCCGACAAGAACCCTTCATACACCTTGTAAATAGTGGTTGTTTGCTTCGAGAAGAATATATCCGAATCCCAAGTATCAGCTCACAATTCTGAGTGATTCTCATGCCTTTCTTTAACCCGCTTCTCTAGTAGTGGCAGCATGATTTCAAAGAAGTTCTTATCTGGGTTTTGTTTCCGCATCGTCTCAATAACTGAAGTA
>Ga0209542_10021003_pt1 | contig 10271 bp, 12 predicted proteins | sample RifCSPhighO2_01_FD_184028 | JGI IMG/M metagenome (GOLD analysis project Ga0209542, IMG submission 184028) | Soil microbial communities from Rifle, Colorado - Rifle CSP2_plank highO2_0.1 (SPAdes) (version 2) | ecosystem: Environmental > Terrestrial > Deep subsurface > Rock core/Sediment ...
GAGGGCCACCACTAGGCCGAGTGTAATGATAATGGAAACCGTTTTATTCATAATTGTTTTATATTATATATTAAATATCGGATTAATGATTCCCAATCCGGCCAAACCGGCGAGTAGGGCGAAAATACCCAGGCCCACCACGACCACTCCGGCGGATTTGAAGAAAAAGGGCGCGTGTTTGGAGTGAGCGAAGGAGGCCGAACCGAACGACAAAAGCGCCAGCATCGGCAGTGTGCCGAGAGCAAACGCGGACATAATCAGAAACCCGGACATCGGAGACCCGCTTCCGAGAGCCGCCACCTGCATTGACTGGGTAAATCCGCAGGGCAGGAAAAATGTGCCGAAGCCAACCAAGAGGGGCGTGAAGGTTTTGTGCTCTATTTTCCGGAAAAAATTAAAAATTCCGGCAGGCAAGGCCACTCTGTTTTTCGCAAATATCCCGAGCAGATTAAGCCCGAGCAGGAGCATTACCACGGACGCGATTATCCCTAAAATTGCCGAAAAGGTAAAATTGATGCCGATGGCATTGCCAACCGCTCCGAGAACTCCGCCCAGAAGGGCGAAACTGGCCAATCTCCCGAAATGAAAAAGCATAAATGTCTTCGTATCGCTCACATTATCTTCCGAAATTTTTGCCGAAAGCGAAAGGACCAGTCCCCCGACTACTGCCAGACAACTTGAAACCGAGGCAATCAGCCCGATAATAAAACCGGTTGTCGGCGTTATTGCCCCACCAATACCGAAATTGAGAATTCCCGATTTTTGCAGGATAAAAAAAATTATGAGAAAACCTAGTCCGATAGGAACAGCTTTCCAGATGGTATCGTCGGATTTATTTTCCTCCATTATTTTCTGAACTGAAAGAACGTAACCGTTTGGCTTGATTTTATCCGTAAGGGTCCGCGCCAACTCCGAAATATCCCTCCCGCTTTCGGTTTCAATTGAGACGGTTTCTTTTTTCAAGTCAACTTCCGCGCTTTTTATGAAGTCCTGCTCTTTCAAAATATCTTCTATCAGGATTTTACATGATGCGCAATGCGTACCGGTGACATGAAATGTGTATTTTTTAAGCATTGAGCAGACATTTTATCATGGAGAATTACACTCCGCAACCGGTTTCTACTTTGGGAAACCAAAGAGTATTTACCTCCCCCGACATTTTGTACATTTCCGGTTCAGACGCCCCTTGGGAAGCCATAATTTCCATTAACCCGAGCATTGCCATCCCGTGATTGCAGTCGGGAAAATAGGTGGAGTTTTTACAGCATGGACGATAAATGTTTTTTGCAACTTTTTCAACCAGATCTTGCTGTTCCCTGGTTAATGTTACAAATTGATGCATGCTGTAATGATCCATGGCATTTCCCTTGCCAAGCGTCCAGCCGCCGGTGGAAGCGAAGTTTCCCGCCTTCGCCAAGGCTTCGGCGGGCAAGCCCGCACCGCTATATGTCATCATTGGGCCGTTTTCAAGAATAGGATTTTTATTTCCCAGGCCGAGAGCCCAAAGCATATTGAGCATCATGCCGGAATTTTCAGAAGTTATTACGAGATTTCCGTTATCGCTGTCCGTGAGTAATTCCCTGTCCGCTTCGCTTAATCCGCCTCTTTGTTGGTAAAGATTTTCAAATCTTTCCATATCTATCACTCCGGCCTCCACCATTCTGGCTCCCAGATTTTCCCAATAGAGAGAGAATGTTTTTGGCGCATTGGGCGCCAGGCCCAAAAGAGCAATTATAACGGCGCCAGCGAAGAAGATAATGATATTTTTTATTTTATTTTTCATTTTTTTGATATTCTATTATTTTATTATTTAAGCCAGCTGCTTATCATTTGCGCAAACTGGTTGAGATAGATGTTAATTTTTGTTTGGAATTCACCTCCTCCCATCGCCAACTGATTGGTTTGTGCCAGATACAAGATGAAGATACCCATCAGAAGAAAGGTCGCGCCGGATATCAAATCAGCGATGGAAATATAAATCTTCTTTCCGCCAATTGAATAGGATAGGCCTTTGTTTGACTCCATAAGTTTTTGGGCAAAGTCATTTCGATCCAGAAGATATGCGATCAGGAAAAGCGGGGCAACCATCCCGAGAACATACGCCAAGGAATAAAGCCCTCCCCAGAAAATAGAGTTCGGCAATACCGACAAGGCGATAACCCCGGCCAGAACCGGAGCGCAACACATAGTCGCAAATCCGGAAAAAATGCCCAGCACAAAAACAGAACCGGCGCTTACAATTTTAAATTTTGGATGGACCGAAAACGGCATCGAAAAATGCCGTCCCAGCAAGATGGATGCGCCGAGAAGTGTAAGCAGTATTCCACCCCCGATGAATATCGGGTCGTGATATTGGCTCAGGAATTTCCCAAGTCCGGCCGCTCCGAGTCCCAAGGGTAGGAACACCGTCAAGATGCCCAGAAAAAACACAAAGGTCATCAGGAGAATCTTTCGTTTTTCCTTGAAAATTGACCCGAGATAGGATGGCAGGAGCACAGTAATGCAACATGGCGCGAATAATGCGGCCATTCCAGCGATAAAGGCTGTAATAAGAGAAGCGATAATTAATGTTTCCATATTACTTCAGTTCTTTTGCCTGCTTAATTAATTTGTCATTGGCTAGGGCCATATTCGGGTCATCCATTGTGAATCTTATCGTCCCCTCCTTGTCAATGATAAAATAAGTGTGGCCGGGCAAAGAACCGGGGTGCATGGATGAATTGAGATAGAGCACATCATATGCTTTGGATACTGAACGTGATGTGTCAAAAAGTATTTTTGACTTTCCAAGATTGGCTGATTTTGACACGATATCCAGCCATTGGCTCCGAGGATCTGTCACAATTGAGAAGGCAACTATGTTTTCGGTTTCAAACCTGCTGTCGTTGCCGAGTTCCGCCATCTGGCTCCAGCAGGCCGGATAGCACATTGACCCTTCGTTGAAGAAAAGAACAACATTTTTACCCAGATAATCGCTCAATTTAATCGTTTTCCCGTCAATGCTTTCAAGTTCAAAGTCGGGAGCTTTTTTACCGATTGCCTGCTTAAAAGAGATTCTTTCTTTTGCTTCCGGATTAACCGTACTTTCTACTCCGGATGATGCGCTTAATTCTCTGTCGTCCGATGATTTGCTCCACCACACCAAACCCGCAATGCCGATAATGACCACCAAGAATGAGATAATTGTTTTTTTGTTCATAAGTTTAGTTGATTAGAATAATAAAAAATCCCTTTGCGAGGATTTAAAAGGCATATCTAAAAATTTATGACAAATAGTTAGCTATGCCTTGCGCGGGCAAAAGACGGGCTATTTTCAAATAGTGACAGCCACTCAATGATTGTCTCCCTTGGGGTATATGGTTTTTTATTATTAAAATAATGTTTCCACCTTAAAAAATCCGAGTTAAAAAGGAAAATGCTTCGCCCAATGATAAAATATAAAAGTGTGCCGGAAACTAAAAGCAAAAAAGCAAATAGAGAAGGTATTATTGTGTTGGAGAATTGCCGCCAATTATTAATATGATTGAGCGTATTTTGGCATATTGAATAGCCGCTCCCGGTATAAGGGCAATTGGCCATCGGCGCTTCCGCTGAGTGATCAGCATGATTAAACTGCAGCAAGCCGAAGACCCCTATGCCGACAAAAGCAAAGAGTACGAAAAAGCCCAAGAATAATTTAGCAGCAGACAAGTTCATGCTTGTTATTTATTAATTTGTTTGTACAGCCAGATGCCGAGCAAAATCAGGTCAATTATCACTATGATAGCGACAACCACACCAAACCCTCCGCCCATCATTCCGCTATACCCATATCCATATCCCATCATATAATTATTATATCACATTTATAATAATTTCGACCTTTATTTTATTTTGCGTTATTAATAATGTTTTGAATAATTTGGTCAATTTCTTCGGGCCTCCCGCCCAAATCTGTCTCTGGAAAAAATTGAGGCAGAATAATCGGACGCATGCCGGAAATGAAAGTTTGCTTGCCCGCCGAAGCCAGGGCGGAGGCAGGTCCGTCTTTTACATACACATTTATCTTACAGGGCAGACAAAGTCCGAGTTTAATGTCTTTGTTCAGAAACTCATTGGCAAACTTGGCGTTGCAAAATTCAATAATTTTAAACGGTTCTCTTTCAAGTCCTTTCTCGCCCAAAGTTTTCTGCACATCATGGACATATAGAACCCGCATGCCGGCTTTGGCGATTTCTTCTTGCACGCTTTGAACAGCTTTGTCAAATGATTTTGCTGTAATTGTAGTGTAATCAAATTCCATATCTTTTTGAATTGTTTACTTAATTATTTTAATAATTTATGACTACGCTTTTAATCGCAATGAATTCAGAACGACGCTGATACTGCTAAAGGCCATCGCGATAGCGGCAAAAATCGGATTCAGTAAAATTCCAAAGAACGGGAAAAGAACTCCGGCGGCAACGGGAATAAAGGCAATGTTGTAGAAGAAAGCCCAGAAAAGGTTCTGCTTGATTATCCTCATGGTGCGTTTTGAAATTTTTATTACCTCGGAAATAAGCATCAAGTCCCCTCTCATCAGAGTAATGTTGGCCGATTCCATGGCGATGTCCGTGCCTTCTCCCATGGCTATGCCGATATTGGCCTGGGTAAGCGCCGGAGCGTCATTTATTCCGTCACCGATCATTGCCACAATTTTCCCCTGTTCTTGAAGTTCGCGCACTTTCTCCGACTTCTTGTCGGGCAATACCTCACTCATCACATTGTCTATACCCGCCAAAGAGGCAATGGCCTTGGCGGTACGATTGTTGTCTCCGGTCAACATCCAGACCTCTATGTTGTTTTTTTTAAGGGCCTCCACCGCTTCTACTGATTCTTTTTTCAGAACATCCGCAACCGCCAGCGCGCCTTTTACTTTTCCGCCAACTGCGAGAATCATGACCGTTTTCCCTTCATTTTCAAGCCTGCTGATATCGGTTTCATATGGGGAAATATCAAGACCGATCTCTGTCACGAGAGTTCGGTTACCCAAGTATGCTTCAATTTTTTCGGACTGAACTTGCAAATACCCCTTTAACCCTTTTCCGGAAATCGCTTTAAAATCTTCCAGTTTATATAACGCGATTTTTTCTCTCGCCGCCTCGTCTAAAATAGTTCGGTCAAGCGGATGAGATGATTTTTGGTCTAAGCTCGCGGCATATTGCAATATCGCCTGGGCCAGAGGATGTTCGGACCGCTGTTCCAATGAAGCGGCCAAATTAAGAATTTCCACCTTGTGCTCACTACCAAAAGCAAGAATATCGGTTAATTGAGGTTTCCCTTCCGTCAAAGTGCCGGTTTTATCCAAAATAACCGCGTTGATCTTGTTGGCGATTTCCAGAGAAGCCGCGTCCTTGATCAAAATCCCCCTGGAAGCGGCGCTGCCGGACGAAACCATGATAGCCATCGGAGTCGCCAGCCCAAGCGCGCAGGGACAAGCAATTATCAGAACCGCCACGAAGTTGACCAGAGCAAAAGTAAAGGCGGGAGCGGGTCCTGCGAAAAACCAGACAACAAAAGTCAGAACGGCTACAACAAACACGGCCGGAACAAAATAAGAAGAGACCAGGTCGGCCAGACGCTGTATCGGCGCCTTGGAGCCCTGCGCTTCTTCCACCATTTTGATAATTTGCGAAAGCATCGTATCTTTTCCAATTTTGGTGGCTTGAAAAGTAAAAGCTCCGAATTTATTTATCGTGCTGCCGATGACGGGACTTCCGACTTTTTTATGAACCGGCATTGACTCCCCGGTAATCATTGATTCGTCAATTTCCGAATCGCCTTCGGTTATTTTCCCGTCAACCGGAATCCTCTCTCCCGGCCGGACGACTATTAAATCTCCCACCACAACTTCGGAAATCGGTATCTCGATTTCTTTTCCACCTCGTAGAATTTTCGCGGTCTTGGGCTGGAGCCCTATAAGCTTTTTGATGGCCTCCGAAGCCCTGCCTTTCATTAAAACTTCAAAATATTTTCCCAAAAGAATTAAGACGATAATTATTGCCGACGTGTCAAAGTAAATTGCCGGCATTATTCCGCCTTTGGCGAAAAAAGCGGGGAAAAAGGTCACGGCTACGCTGTAAAAATAGGCCGCCAAGGTGCCGATGGCAATCAAGGTATTCATGTCGGCAGTGCGGTATTTCACAACAAGCTTAAGTCCGCTATAGAATTGCCAGCCAACCCAAAATTGCACCGGGGTTGTCAGCAAAAGAAGCACCCAGTTGTTGTTCATAATCTTGGGGACAAAAGAAAACCACTCCGGGAAACTCCCCAGGAATATAAAGAACGAGAGAATCCCGCCGATAATCAATTTGCGCCTTAGTATTTTTATCTGTTTTTCTCTTTCAACTTTTTCTTTATCTAAAATTTCTTCCGCTTCGCCTTCTTCTCTAATCGGCTTATAACCCGCGTCAGAAATAACTTGAAAAATTTTATTGACATTCACAAGAGACGGGTCAAAAACCACCTTCGCCCGCAAATTTGAAAAATCAACATCCGTGTTTTTAACGCCCGGCAATTTTTTAAGCGCACCGTCAACAACCATGGCGCAATGGGGAGAATCCATGCCCAGCACCTTTATTGAAATCGTTTCAGTATTTTTGTCGTCGGCTATTTTTCCCTTTTTTGTCGGAGCAATATCGGTGTTTTTAGAAATGAGCTGATACCCCGCTCCATCCACCGCCTTTACGAGACCTGATTCGGAAATAACATTTTCATCAAATTCAATCAAAGCCGATTCGGAAGCAAAATTAGCCGAAGCCGAACGCACTCCGGCTGTCTTTGAAAGCACGCGTTCAATCGTCGCCACACAACTGGCGCAATGCATGCCTTGAATTTTATATGTTTCTTTTTTCATTTTTATAGCAAGTTCAGCAAGGACTTCCCTTGCTGGAATTATTTTCTTTTAAGCTTATAAACTTTTAATATTTCTTTGGTGGCTTCTCCGGTTTGGCCTTTCTTGATTTGATTTACCAGGCAGGTATTCAAATGGCTTTCCATTAAGGAATCCTCCATATTAGAGAGTCCCTGCTTCACGGCCGATGTTTGGGTAATAATATCAATGCAATACACTCCTTCATTAATCATTTTTTGCAGTCCGCGGACCTGGCCCTCAATAATCTTAAGCCGGCGGACCAGTTTTGATTTATTATCATGCATAAACAGAGCATATACCCCCAGGGGGTATATGTCAAGTGTGTATAATTCATAAAAATAAAAAACAAGGTTTTTAAGGGGTTTTGAGCGCGACGGCGCGAGAATTTCAGGATTTTTTAAACTTCAAAAAATCCGTACCGGCAAAAATCTTGTTTTTTATTTTTATTGGATTACCCCCATTTCCTTTCCTACCTCGGAGAGTATTTGAAGCGCATGGTCAATTTGTTCTTTTGTATGCGCGGCGGAAATCTGAAAGCGGAGGCGCGCGGTGCCTTCGGGCACCACCGGAAACCAGAGCCCCACCACGAAAAGCCCTTTCTCCAAAAGTTTCTTGCTCATTTCCTGCGTTTTAGCGGCGTCGCCCAGCATCACCGGTACAATCGGGTGGATACCGTCCAATACCTCAAAACCCAATTTTTTCGCGCCGTCCCTGAAATACTTCGCGTTCTCTGAAACATTTTTCAAAAGTTCCGGCTTCTCTTTCAGCAGGTCCAGCGCCCGGATGGAGGCAATAACTACCGACGGGGGCACGGAATTGGAGAAAAGATAGGTGCGGGATTTCTGGCGCAGTAATTCTATGATTTCTTTTTTGCCTGAAATATATCCGCCGACCGCTCCGCCCAATGCCTTGCCGAAAGTGCCGGAAAGAACGTCTATTTTCCCCCGCAGGCCGAAGTGTTCCGGCGTGCCGGCCCCGGTTTTCCCCAATACTCCGATGGCATGCGCGTCATCCACGAATAAAAGCGCTTCGTATTTTTCCGCCAGTTCCTTCAGCTTCGGCAGTTCCGCCAAGTATCCTTCCATGGAAAACACCCCGTCGCTGACGATTATTTTAAAACGATACCCCTTGCCCCGGTCTTCTTCCAGCATTTTTTCCAAAGCGGCCAGGTCTCCGTGCGGGTAAATTCTTTTGGCCACGCTTTCCTTTTTGCACAGCTTGAAAGCGTCAATGATGCTGGCGTGGTTTAGCTCGTCGCTGTAAATTGCGTCAATGTGTTCCGCGCTGCCTAACGCCTCGTTGGTAATAGTGGCAAAAAAACCGAGGTTAGCCATGAAATTGGTGGAATATAAAATGGAATCCTCGGTTCCCAGGAATTCCGACAATTTTTTCTCCAAAACCTTGTGTATGCCTTCCGTGCCGGAAATAAAACGCACCGAGGAAAGGCCGAAGCCGTATTTGTCTATGGCATCCTTGGCGGTTCGGTTGATTTCCGGGTGGTTGGCCAGACCCAAATAATTATTGGCGGCGAACATTAGGACTTTCCTGCCGGTAATTTCCACTTCCGCCCCCTGCGCCCCATCGAGCTCCCTTTCCACCTTAAATTTCCCGGCGTTTTTGAGCATCTCCAGTTCTTTTTCTATATCGTCCGTAAGTTTTTTGGAATACATGGATTAATTATATCATTTTCCTGAAGAAAATGCGCTAAATGCTAAAACTTTCACTAAAATGTTACACTCTCTGCGATAGCAGAGTTTATAACAATGTGGTATATTTTATATATGAGTATTATATACGATATTTTAAAAGAGCTTAGCAATGTATCACTCAATTACAAAGGAAGCCGTGTAAACCTTTTGGGTTTGCCAAAATTTAACAAATATTCACCAAGTTCTCTGCGTGGCACCATGTCTCGTCTCAAAAAGGAAGGCTTTATAGAAGACTGTGACGGATTATTCATTACTCTAAAGGGTAGAAATTACATCAGAAGAAAAATTGATTCACTGAAGCAGTTTAACTTTAAGTTCAGCAAGGATGAACCAAAAAATCTCTTGGTGATGTTTGATGTGCCTGAGACCAAAAAAGCCGAAAGGGAGTGGCTCCGTTGGCATCTCAAAAAGTTTAATTATATTATGATGCAAAAAAGCGTCTGGGTCGGGCCATCTCCCCTACCAAAAGCATTCCTGGACTATGTAAAGAGTATCGGACTAAAAAATGATGTCAAAACCTTTAAGTTGGCAAAAGGATATGACCCAACGAAGAAAATACTCTAACGAGCCATTTGTTACATTTTCTGCGATAGCAAAGTTTATAACAATTTCGGTTTGATAATAATGTACAGCGATACTATTGTTTTAATTTCTTTTTTAAATTTTCTAGCATCACATCCGTCATCTTTTCCAAATCGTACTCGTGCTTCCAACCCCACTCTGCCCGGGCAACGCTGTCGTCAATTGACTTCGGCCAACTATCGGCAATCGGCTGATGAAAATCTGGCTTGTAACTTATTTGAAAACTCGGAATATGCTTTTTTATCGCCTCCGCGATCTCTTTCGGGGAAAAGCTGATTGCCGACAGATTATAGGACATGCCGGATTTTATTTTCTCTATTGGAGTTTCCATTAATTGCATAGTCGCGCGGATAGCGTCGTCCATATACATCATCGGAAGAAAGGTATTCTTGGAAAGGAAACTTGTGTATTTCCCCTCCCGAATCGCGCCATAAAAAATTTCCACCGCATAGTCCGTTGTCCCTCCGCCCGGCTCGGATTTCCAGCTGATTAAGCCCGGATAGCGCACGCTGCGCACATCCAAACTAAACTTATTCTTGTAATACTGGCACAAAAGTTCGCCGGCGTATTTAGTAATTCCATACATAGTGGTCGGCTCCATAATTGTTCTCTGTGGAGTATTTTCTCTCGGAGTCGTCGGGCCGAAAGCCGCGATGGAAGAAGGCCAAAAAATTTTAAGTTTCTCCTCCACCCCCAAATCCAATACCTGCCGCAAACTCCCTATATTCAAATTCCAGCAAAGTTTTGGGTCCTTTTCGCCAGTGGCCGAAAGCAGCGCCGCCAAGAGATATATCGTTGTTATTTTCTCTTTCCTGACCAAGGCCCGAGTGGCTTCCGCATCCATAACATCCAGTATGGCAAAGGGTCCGGTGCCGGCAAGCAGTGGGTTCTCCTCCCTGATGTCCGCGGCAAAAACATTTTCATTGCCATATTTTGCCCGGAGTGCCAAGGTAAGCTCCACTCCTATTTGTCCGCACGCCCCAATGATTAGTATTCTCTCCATAAAATTATTATACTACGATTTTGATTTTATCTTACCATGACCACTTTAAAGTCGTCCGACGCTTCCTCCAGAACTTCAAAATCAA
>Ga0209542_10021004_pt1 | contig 10271 bp, 10 predicted proteins | sample RifCSPhighO2_01_FD_184028 | JGI IMG/M metagenome (GOLD analysis project Ga0209542, IMG submission 184028) | Soil microbial communities from Rifle, Colorado - Rifle CSP2_plank highO2_0.1 (SPAdes) (version 2) | ecosystem: Environmental > Terrestrial > Deep subsurface > Rock core/Sediment ...
AGTTTATAGCATCGAATCCTTGGATCGTTAAATTTTTGCCTAATATAGAAGATGAAATTAAGAAAAGAAAAATAGAAAACCACAGTAACAATTTATTTGAAAAAATACTTTCAGTATTCCTGAAAGCCCCGTTTATTGAGTTTTTGGCAAGAAAATTCCAGCTTTATTTAATAAACAAAAATACAACCTCCGAGACTATAAGCGATAATCTTCTTGCATTTCACCCACGAGATTATAAATCGGAAATTCTTTCAGAATATAATAAACGCCTTTTGGGATATGGAATCTCCTAAAAAATTTAAAACCGCAGTCTTGGGCGGAACATTTGCCCATCTTCATAAAGGACACAAAGAGTTTCTTCAGCGCGGTTTATCTATTTCGGAAAGATTAGTGATTGGAGTGACCTCTGACAAGTTCGCTAAAAAAATCAAAAATCAAAAATCAACCCTTCGGCTTCGCTCAGGGCGAGAATTCAAAGCTAGAATTCAAAATTCAGAATTGTTCGAAAGTTTTATAATCAGGAAAAAGAATGTCGAGGATTATCTAAATCAAAACGCAAAAGATAGATATGAGATTGTAAAAATTGACGATATGTTTGGGACTACCCTTGATGAAAATTTTAGAGCGGATGCTATTGTTGTCTCAGGAGAAACTTTAAATGGAGCTAAAATTATCAATATTAAGCGTAAAGAAAAGAGACTACCTCCTTTTGAAATTATTGTTCAGACTCCAGTTTTTGCAGAAGATAGGAAACTAATCTCATCATTTAGAATACGAAAAGGAGAAATAGATAGGGGGGGGAGACTTTTTATAAAACCACCATGGTATAAAGACACACTTTTTATTACAGAAGAACTTAGGCAGAAGCTGAAAAAGCCGCAAGGAGAATTGTTAAAGAGAATTAAAGTAGGAGATTTACAAAAAATGGTTGTTGCAGTAGGAGATGAAACTGTAAAATTTTTTAATAGCTTGGGATTTACTTCAGATATTTCTGTAGTAGATTTTAAAGTTGCACGAAAAAATGTTTATACCAGCTTTCGGGAATTAGGATTTTCAAAGACGCCAGAGTTTTTTAAAGTTCAAAACCCGCCGGGAACCTTGACTCCTGAATTATTCAGTATCTTTAAAAATTCGTTTAACAATAACACAAAACCAAGACTAATTTTTATAGAGGGAGAGGAAGATCTTTCGGTATTGCCAGCAGTTCTTGCAGCTCCCTTAGGATGGACAATTTATTACGGACAGCCCGGAACAGGCATTGTAAAAATACTAGTTGATGAGAAAAATAAGGCTAAAATCCATGAAATTGTAGCAAGTTTTAATACTAGAGGTTATTGACAAAGCAAGAATTTTCATATAATATTTCACCGTTGATATTTATATATCCCTCAGATTGACAAACCAACCCGAGGGATTTTATTTTAAGAAAATATGGACGATAAAAAAATATATCTAACCCGCGAGGGGCTTGAGGATCTTAAAAAAGAATACCAAGAGCTCGCGAAGATTAAAAGGCCCGATGTATTAACCAGAGTTTCCCAGGCAAGAGATTTAGGCGATCTTTCCGAAAATGCTGAGTATGTTGCAGCGCGGGAGGAACTTTCTTTTATAGATGGAAGGTTGGATGAACTTGAAGAACTTCTAAAACAAGCTATTGTTATAAATGGCGGAGGAAGACCTGGAAATACTGTAAAACTGGGATCAACCGTAACCCTTAACATAAAAAGGAAAAAAGAAATCTTTACAGTAGTAGGAGAATGGGAAGCAGATCCTAAAGAGCGGAAAATTTCCCATGAGTCTCCTTTGGGAAAAGCACTTATCGGTAAAAAAGTGGGAGATAAAGTCGAAATAGAAGCCCCGGCAGGAAAAGTTATCTACTCCATCGTCTCAGTTCACTAATAACTTTTTTATTTTGCATGGAAACTTTAGATCCGAACAATAATATGGTAGTTGAATCCGCTTTGAATATTTCCCCTGCAAATAAAGATGATTTTTTAGATCAAGTAATGGAGGTTGAAAGAAGTGCCTGGCCACCTGAACTTCAGGCATCGAAACCAAAATTTGAATCAAGATTCAATATTTTTCCGGAAGGGTTCTTTGTTGTAAGACTTGAGGGGAAAATAAAAGGAGTAACAACTTCTCAGATAACAGCTTATGATCGATTCTCGAATCGCACTTGGGACGAGACAACCGATAATGGAATGATCGAAAAAACCCATAACCCCCATGGAAATGCATTATATGTTGTTTCGGTGGGCGTGGATATTAATTCTCAAGGGATGGGTGTTGGGAGTAAGCTAGTTCAGTCACAAATAGAACTGGCAAAAGCGTGGGGATTAAAATATCTTTTTTTGGGAGCGCGAATTCCAGATTATGATGTGTATTGTAAACAAAATGGAGATGTCTCAGTCGAGGATTATTTAAAAATCAAAAACGAAAAAGGAGATACTCTAGATCCTGAAATAAGATTTTATCAAAGGCAAGGCCTAAGTCCTGCAAAAATTATTCCGAATTTTGAGCCAGATCCGCAGAGCCGAGACTTCGGAGTAGTAATGCTTTGGGAAAACCCGCAAAAATGACTTCTATAGTTTCATTTTTCCTCTTTGCTGTATAATAAATTTATGTTTTGGGCGGATATCAAAAGTTCTGAGTTGACAATTTATGTATGGATAAGATACAATAATTGTTGATATGAGCACAATCAACATTTCTTTACCAAATTCATTGTATAAAGATGCAAAGAATACCGTAAGCAAAATGCATTATGCATCTATGAGTGAGCTTATTAGAGATGCATTACGTAGGATTATTTATTCCGAAACCGCTTCGGAAGAATATTTTTCAAAGGATTTTGAAGATAAAGTTTTAAGAAGGGCGAAAGAACCCTATGATAGCGATATTGTTTTTGAAACAGAGGAAGATTTAAGAAATTATTTCTTAAATCTTAAATTACCCGCTAAAAGAAATAAAGCTTGATGATAAAGATACGAACCTCCGGAGATTTCGATAAAGAGAAAAACTACAGTTCGCTTCCTGACTATTGGCAGACATGATAAGGTTTACAAAAAAGGATAGTGCTATAATTTCTATATGTTTTGGGCAGATGTTGTTGCAAAAGAATTAAAAAAAAGAAAACTTTCTCTTGAATGGGTTGATGATATGAAAACTCCATCCGGAAGAGTCCATGTTGGTGCTCTTCGAGGAGTAGTTATTCATGATTTGGTTTTTAAAGCACTAAAAGATGCAGGAGTTAAAACAAAATACACTTATATTTTTGACAATCACGATCCAATGGATTCCCTGCCTGTTTATTTACCAAAGGAAAAATTTGAGAAGTATTTAGGCATGCCTCTTTATAAAATTCCATCTCCCGAGCTTGGTTTTGATAATTACGCGCAGTTTTACGCAGAGGAATTTATGAGCGTTTTCAATGCCATAGGCTGCCATCCGGAAATAATATGGGCAACAGATCTTTACTTAAGTAGAAAGATGAATTCCTTGATTAAAGTTTGTCTTGATAAGACAGATATAATAAGAAAAATTTATGAAGAAGTTTATAAAAAGAAAATCTCAAGTGATTGGTACCCCTTTCAAGCTTATTGTCCAAATTGCGGAAAAGTATCCACTACAAAAGTATATAAATGGGACGGAGAATTTGTTTACTTCAAATGCACAGTAAACGGATTGGGCTGGACAAAAGGCTGCGGATATGATGGAAAAGTAAGTCCTTTAAGTAATAAAAAAGGAATAAATGGAAAACTTCCGTGGAAAGTAGAATGGGCATGTAAATGGAAGGCAGTTGGGGTTACGGTTGAGGGAGCTGGGAAAGATCATATGAGCCGAGGGGGATCACACGATATAGCATCTCTTATTTGCAAAAGAGTTATAAACTATGAAGTGCCGTATCCTCTGCCCTATGAGTTTTTCTTAATCGAAGGAAAGAAAATGTCCTCCTCAAAAGGCTTAGGGTCATCGGCAAAAGAAATGCTTAAGATTTTACCCTCCGAGATTTTAAGATTTCTTATGGTTAAAACAAGGATTAATCAGGCAATAAATTTTGATCCAGCGGGAGATACAATTCCAAAACTATTCGATGATTATCAGCTTGCAGGACAAGAGTACTTTAAAAAAGGACAAAGAGATAAAGATTTGGCAAGAATATTTGAACTTTCACAAGTGGATAAAATAGAATCTTTGCCAAAGATTCGCTTTATGACTTTAGCTCAATGGGTACAAATGCCAAATCTTCAAAATAAAATAAGAGAAGAAGGACTTGAGGAATGGGCAAAATATGCCAGAATTTGGCTTGATAGATATGCCAGCGAATCGGTAAAATTCGAAATTCAGAAAAAGATTCCAAAAGAAGTCAAAATACTCAACAAAAAACAAAAAGCGTTTCTTAAAAAAGTAGCAGAAGAGTTAACTAAAGATTGGAACGCGGAAGAATTTCAGAAAAAACTTTATGACTGGGCAAAAGAATTAGATCTTTCTTCAGAGAAAGCATTCCAGGCTTTATATATACCGCTTATTGGAAAAGATCACGGTCCCAAAGCCGGCTGGCTGATTTTGGAATATAAAGAATTTGTCCAGAAAAGATTTCAGGATGTATCTTTCGTGCAGTCTTAAATGAAAAAGCTTCTTGTTGCCACAAAAAATCAAGGAAAGCTTAAGGAAATTTCTTATTTTCTCTCTGATTTGCCGGTTAAGATACTTTCATTATCGGATATAGGAATTGATTATGAGTTTGAAGAAAAAGGGAAAACGTACAAAGAAAATTCACAAAGCAAGGCAATCTTTTATGCAAAAAAATCCGGAATTGCGGCAATTGCGGATGACGGAGGGATAGAAATTACTGCGCTGCGAGGAGCGCCGGGAATAAAAAGCAGGCGCTGGGTGGGTGAGGATTCTACCGATGAAAAGATCTTAGATCATATGAGAAAAATTGCCGTGAAGCTCCCCGTAAATAAGAGAAAAGCATTTTTTAGAACTGTAATCTCATTTGCTCTGCCAACTGGTAAAGCTTGGAGTTCCTTAGGAGAAGTGGAGGGAATTATTGCCAGAAAACCTCATTACAAATTGCTCAAAGGCTATCCTTACCGTAGTTTTTTTTATCTACCGAAAATTAAAAAATATTATCATGAAAGCGATCTAACAGAAGGAGAACAAAAGTTGTATAATCATAGGTACAAAGCTATACAAAAACTCATTCCAATCATTAAACGAGAAATGAAAATTGAGAATTGAAAATTGAAAATTAATATGTTAGACATTAAATTCATTCGGGAAAATCCAAAAGAAGTTCAAGAAGGAGCGGAGGACAAAGGGATTAAGATTGATATAAATCAAATTCTAGATAGCGATAAAAAGTATCGAAAGCTTTCCGAACTCATACAGAAACTAAGAGAAGAAAGAAATAAAACAGCTGAGAAAAAAGATATAGAAAAAGGAAAGGAAATAAAAGAAAAACTCGATAAACAAAAACAGGAGTTAAGATTAGCAAAAGAAGCATTAGATGATCTTCTTCTTAAAATTCCAAATCTTCCCCTAAAAGATGTTCCGGTTGGGAACGAATCAAAAAATAAGATAATAAAAAAAGTAGGTACTCCAAAAAAATTTGATTTTAAACCCTGCGATCATTTAGAAATTGGAGAAACTTTAGATATTATAGATGTTAAAAGAGCAGTGAAAGTTTCGGGAACCCGTTTTGGTTTTCTTAAGAATGAGGCAGTACTTTTAGAATTTGCACTTGTTCAGTTTGTCTTAGAAAAACTTCTTAAGGAAAATTTTATTCCGGTTATTCCTCCGGTTCTTATCAAAAATGAAATAACCAAAGCTCTTGGATACTGGCAGGCAGGAGGAAACGAAAATTATTATTTTCTTAGAGATTATGAGTTAGAAGAGGATGGAAAAGCAAAATCCTTAAATCTTTATCTTGCAGGAACAGGTGAGCATGTGGCGGTTCCGATGCATAAGGATGAAGTTTTTAAAAGCAACGAACTACCTAAGAGATATATTGTTTTTTCATCTTGCTTTAGGAGAGAAGCGGGGAGTTATGGAAAAGACACAAGGGGAATATTTAGGGTTCACGAGTTTGATAAACTTGAGATGATATCTTTTGTTACGCCAGAGGATGATGAAAAAGAAAGAAAAAAACTTCTGCAATTTGCAGAAGAGCTGGTAAATCAACTTGGGTTATCCTACCAACTGGTAAGATTGGCAACTCGGGATATGTCTTTTCCAGCTGCAGAGACAATCGATATAGAAATTTGGGTTCCTTCCCAAAATAAATACAGAGAAACACACTCTATATCAACCACAACGGATTTTCAGGCGAGGCGTTTAAACATCAGATACCTGCCTGCCGGCAAGGCAGGTCAAGAGGGTAATGAAAAAAATTACGTCCATATACTAAATGGTACTGCTTTGGCAATTGGCAGAACAATTATTGCAATTTTGGAAAACTATCAACAAAAAGATGGTAGTGTAGAAATTCCAAAAGTATTGCAAAAATACCTGCCTGCCGGCAGGCAGGTCATCGAAAAAACCTCAATAAAACCCAAAAAATAGCATCGTGATTTTTGCTTTATTTGCAATCTAAATTTCCACTTTTGAAGCAAAGTAAATTTCTTGACAAATTAAAAAATATTATTCAACATTAAAATAATATTATATAAAACCCTACTTTACTAAAGTTTTGGAGGGCGAAGGGAGGTGACTCTGTAAATGGCAAAGAAAAGAAAGAAGAGAAAGTAAATTGGTAAGCAATTTGGAGCATTACCAATTGATCAGTTGGTAATCCCTCACCACTCGTGGTGAGGGATTTTTTTTGAAGCTGATTTATGATAAGATTAACTGTATGTTAAACCCCTTTGGTAAATTTTTCGATTCTAATGAGAAAGAGATAGAAAAACTTAAGCCAATTGTTTCGGAAATAAATTCCCTCGAGGAAAAAACTAAAAAGCTTAAAGACGAAACTTTCTCTAAAAAGACTTTAGAACTTAAAGAAAGAGTCTCAGGCGGCGAGCCTCTAGAGCTTATTCTTCCTGAGGCTTTTGCATTGGTTAGGGAAGCTGCAAGAAGAACAATAGGACAAAGACCTTTCGATGTTCAGCTAATGGCCGGAATAACACTTGCAGGTGGAAAAATCGCCGAGCAAAAAACAGGAGAAGGAAAAACCTTATCCGCTGTCCCTGCGCTTTATCTAAATAATTTAACCGGGAAAAATGTTCACCTGGTCACGGTTAATGACTATCTTGCAAGAAGAGACGCAGGGTGGATGGGTCCAATCTTTAAGCTCTTAGGACTATCTGTTTCATCAATAATCAATGAAGAGTCTTTTATTTACGACCCAGATTTTTCTCAAGGTAAGACTTGGGACTATAGACTTTCCCATTTAAGACCAATAGCCAGAAGGCAGGCGTATGAAGCAGATATTATTTATGGAATAAATTCAGAATTCGGCTTTGATTATTTAAGAGACAATATGGCCCAGGATTTACAAGAAGTTGTTCAAAAAGGGCATTTTTATGCAATTGTAGATGAGGTTGATTCCGTTCTTATTGATGAGGCAAGAACTCCTCATATTATTTCTGCGCCCGATGAGGCACCTGCTCAAAAATATTATGAGTATGCAAGAATTGTAGATAAATTAACCTCAGATCTTGATTACAAAATTGATGAAAAATTAAGAACAGCACATTTAACAGATCATGGAATAAGTAAAATAGAAAAACTTTATGGGATATCAAATATATATGAAAAAGACTTTGATACTGTCTATCATTTAGAGGCGGCACTTAAGGCAAGGACTTTATTCCAAAAAGAAAAAGACTACATCGTAAAAGAAAACCAGGTAATTTTGGTAGATGAGTTTACAGGAAGACTTATGATCGGAAGAAGGCTTTCCGAAGGACTTCATCAGGCACTAGAGGCAAAAGAGGGTGTTGCTGTCCAAAAAGAATCAAAAATTCTGGCAACTGTTTCTCTTCAAAACTACTTTAGAATGTATGAAAAACTCGCGGGGATGACAGGAACTGCAGTTACAGAGGCTGAGGAATTTCACAAGATTTATAAGCTTGATGTTGTAGTTATTCCTACAAATGAACCAATGATAAGAGAAAATCTTGCCGATTCTGTTTATAAAACAGGAAGGGCAAAAATAACCGCGGTTGCCAATGAAATAGAAGAAGCTTATAAGAAGGGACAGCCTGTTTTGGTTGGAACAACATCAATTGAGAAAAACGAAATAATCTCCCAACTTTTAAGAAGGCACGGAATAAAGCATGAGGTATTAAATGCAAAAAATCACGAAAGAGAGGCAGAGATTATTGCAAAAGCCGGAGTAAAGACAGCGGTAACTGTTGCAACAAACGTTGCGGGACGAGGAGTCGATATCATTCTAGGAGGGGATACTCCAAAGGGAGAAGATGGTAGAGAACTTCGTGATACAACTGAATGGAAAAAATGGGAAGAAAGACATAACGAAATAGTAAAACTTGGCGGACTTTACGTTATTGGAACAGAAAGACACGAATCGCGAAGAATTGATAATCAGCTTCGGGGAAGATCAGGTAGACAGGGAGATCCGGGAAAATCGCTTTTCTTTGTGGGTTTGGATGATGAAATAATGCGGCTTTTTGGAGGGGACACTATTGCGGGAATAATGACCCGATTTAATATGCCCGAAGACGTTCCGCTTCAACACGGGATTGTTTCAAAAGCAATAGAGCAGGCGCAGTCAAAAGTTGAACGGTTTAACTTTGATATTCGAAAGCATTTAGTTGAATATGATGATGTTTTAAATAAACAAAGAGAAATTATTTATAGTAGAAGAAAAAAAATCTTAGAGGCATCTTCTGACTCAAAAGAGACTTTCTTAAAAGACGAAATAATGGAAAAGATAGAAAATGCAATCTCTATGGCGGTAAATGTTAATGCTCAAGAATTTTTAGAAAATGTCCGCCTGCCGGCAGGGCAGGAAGAAAGCCCGCAAGAGCGAATAATTGAAGATTTTTCTACAATTATTCCTTTTGATGATACTTCAAGAAAACAGCTTGCAAATCAGCTAATGCAACTTAAGGAAGTTGAGGAGAAAACTGAATTTTTAGCAAATCTCGCAAAAGATGTTTATAAAAGTCGGCAGGAACAAATGGGTGAAGAGCTTACAAGACAGATTGAAAGATTTGTAATGCTTTCGGTAATAGACAATCTTTGGATAGATCACTTGGACGCTGTGGAAAATTTAAGACAGGGAATAGGGCTTAGAGGTTATGGTCAAAGAGATCCTTTGGTTGAATATAAAAATGAAGCATTTAAAATGTTTGAAAAGCTCATCGGTGCAATAGATGATGAGGTAGTTCACAGAATTTACAAGATACAAGTTCAGCATCCTTCGGCAAGCTCAGGACGAGGGCTCCTTTCTGTTCGCCAGCGTCAGCATGTTGTAACCCAAGCTGCAGGAGATACTTCTGTTTCGGAAGAACTAAGGACTCGCGAAACGAGTCAACGATCAACAGTTAACAATCAACAATCAACAGCGAATAACCAATCACAAATAACTGATAACAAGAAAAAGCTTGGTCGCAACGACCCTTGTCCTTGTGGTTCTGGTAAAAAATGGAAAAAATGCCACTGGCCCAATTAAATATTAATCTTTTTAGATCTTAATTCTTTTGCGATCAATTTTTCTTTTCCGCTTATATTCCTTCGCCATCCAGCAAAAGCCATTGCTCTTTTAAGTTTATGACTTATCGATTTGCTTCTTATTGTTCTCATATAGTTAATTATATAAAAATAATAAAGCTCTTATCAGTAAATTTCAAAATCGCGCTTGTTTTTGGTCATCAATTGTACTAAAATAAATATATATGCAGCAAAAGATCGCCAACTATACTGTTATTATCGAAAGACAAAAACGTCTTGGGACAGACAAGATATGCTATATGGCATACGTGCCAATACTGGGCATTGCTACTGATGCAGATACGATAGAAGAGGCCGAAAAAGAAATTAAATCACTCATAGAGTTTCATCTAGATTCTTTAGTTGGGGAGAAAGAAGATATTCCTCTTGAAACTGAAGAAGCATTTGTTACGAAATCCCAAGTAAACCTCCCAAAAGGAGCATCATTTGCGCAGTAGATGAGTAAATTGCCTCAAATTACTCCGAAAAAATTGCTAAAGGTTTTCATAAAACAAGGTTTTGTGATCAAAAGACAGACAGGAAGTCACGTAAGGCTTATACATTCAGATGGGCGGAAAATTACTATAGCA
>Ga0209542_10021005_pt1 | contig 10271 bp, 13 predicted proteins | sample RifCSPhighO2_01_FD_184028 | JGI IMG/M metagenome (GOLD analysis project Ga0209542, IMG submission 184028) | Soil microbial communities from Rifle, Colorado - Rifle CSP2_plank highO2_0.1 (SPAdes) (version 2) | ecosystem: Environmental > Terrestrial > Deep subsurface > Rock core/Sediment ...
GGATAAAGAATTTGTTGAATCGTTTCATCTCATCGAATCGTCACTCTTTGAATCGTCAGAAGAACGACGTTTAGCTCTTCTAGACAAATCCCTTGATGTTATTCTTACTGGAACCTATGAAACCATGTTGCATTATGCTCACTCCTTAAAGTCTCCAATTACGATGTTACATATGTTGGGAATCATTCTTCCTATTTTGGGATTAGTTATCCTTCCGCTGGTAGTCAGCTTCATGGGCGGTGACGGTTCCGACCCTTTTGTCTCGGCCATTTACATTTCTGTCCTTTATAATATTAGTTTACCCATCGGTGTTTTTTATTTAGGAAAAGTAATTTTATCTAAACGGCCAGCAGGTTATGGTGCAGTAGATATCGGAGAAAAACCGGGCTTTCAGAAATATAAGAACGTCGCTCTTCAAGTAAGTAAAAATTTCACTCTTTGGGTCAATCCTATTTATTTTTGTATTTTAGTCTTTGCTCTGGGTATGCTTATCGGTTTTAGTCCTTTACTGATGCATTCTCTGGGTGTAGCAGATTTTTCCTTTGATCAGAACGGTAACTTACGCATGCTTGATTATGTTTGTCCCCCCGAGATAGCCCCAAATTGCACTGACGCAGAAAAGATAGGCCCCTATGGGGTAGGTTCTTCCATCCTATCGTTAGTAGTTGTTCTCGGCCTGGGTGTTTCTGCCGGATTATATTTTGCCCTCCGCTCAAAAAATGTGATAAAAATTCGAGAAAAAACTCGTGAATTAGAGGACGAGTTTTCTTCAGCTTTATTTCAATTAGGAAACCGTTTAGGGGATGGAATTCCTGCTGAGATTGCCTTCGCTCGAGTTGCTGCTACTATGCAAGGCACTGTTTCTGGAGATTTTTTCAATCTAACTGAAAAAAATATTACCAAGCTAGGCATGGGATTAGAACAAGCCCTCTTTGATCCGAAAGTAGGAGCTATTGTCAGATTTCCTTCTCCAGTCATTGAATCATCGATGAAAGTTTTAATTGAAAGCATCAAAAAAGGGCCGCGCATCGCTGCTCAAGCGCTACTTTCGATGTCTCGTTATATCAAAGAGATTCATCGGGTCGAAGAACGCCTGCAAGATTTAATGGCCGATATTATTTCTTCCATGAAAGCACAAACTAGATTTCTCACTCCTGCTATCGCCGGTATTGTCATCGGGATAACCTCCATGATCTCAACAATATTGACAAAATTAAGCGCGCAATTGGGTGAATTTAGTAGCGCTCAGCAAGCCGGCGGTGCTGCTGGTTTTGGCAATTTGCTGACTATTTTCGGGATAGGGATTCCAACTTTCCACTTCCAGATCATTGTCGGAATTTATGTTGTTCAGATAGGATACATTCTTACTGTCTTGAGTAATGGGATTGAAAATGGCGCAGACAAATTAGGGGAACGATATGCTTTGGGAAAGAATTTGATTAATAGCACGGTCTTGTACTGCGCCATTGCTGGTATAGTGATGCTGCTGTTCAACTTCTTTGCTGGAACAGTTCTGCAGAGGACCTTTACGTGAGTAGGAAGAAGTACGGTTATGTTTTTGTTTAAATAAATTTGTAGTCATTATTTAGTCAGGATTAAAGATTTACAAACTAAATAGTTACCAAAAACATTATAAATGCGCCTTAAATTAGGCTTTTTATGGGAGCGTAGCTTAACCTGGGAAAGCACTAGGCTGAAGTGTTTGCGCAGCAACTTCCAATAAGCTGTGCTTACTGTGAAACCTAGGCATCGTGGGAGATTCATAAAACAATTTTATGGATCCACGAATTCAAATCCCACCGCTCCCACTTTTTCTTCAATCTTCTGAAAGTTAAATTTATATACTTATACTTTCTTACTAGTATTGGATGTCGCGTAAAAACAGAGGAAAGAAGCAGTTTTCACAACCCAATATTTGGGTAGCCTTAAGCGTATTTCTTCTTATTTTCGTATTAACCACAATTAAGATTCTTGGACCATCTTCAGTTACGGGGAATACTATTCAACCAATAGGCTCCATGTATAAAGGAGAGCCGTTACATCTTGCAGTAAAAGATGTTCCAGGTTTAGAGCTTGTATTTACCAATGCTGCAGAACCAATCAAGAATGGCCAAATAGTAGTGGAAGTTGACGATTCTATTCCTTTTGATCGTCCCTATTTTACTAAATTCAGTGTCTCTTCAGAGCAAAAATTTGGTCCTCTCCGTTTCACCTTTAAAGTAAAAGAACAAGATTTGTACGCGAAAGGAATTGGCTTATACGACTTACGAGTATACGATTATAGCGATAAGGAATATCCCACTCAACTCTTAAAACAAAATTATGGTTACGTCTATTACATTGCCAATGTTCCTGATCTGGGTCGGTTTGTGTTTGGTAAAGTTGCGCCGGCAGAGAAAGTTGAGGAAGCAGCCCCTGAACCAACCACAGCAGAATCAGCTCCCGAGCCTGAAGCACAGCCAGAAGAAACAGTTGAAGCACCAGCTGAACCTTTAGTCGGCAAAGCAGCAGAAGTTCCTGCGCCAGAAAAGCCTAGCTTATGGTCAAGAATCGCTCAATTCTTTAGAAATTTATTTTCGTAGTTATTTTTAGGTTTTAAGAAAAATCTTTACATGTGCTCTACTTGTAACTGAGGTTGATATCGTTGACATTCTTCAGCTAACAGCCTTCTATGACATTGCGCAGCATCTTCTTCAATACATAATAAAGTAATATCTTGTGCCAAAGCATCCCTTGCTAAATCTCTCACTTTTGTGGAAATCTCTGCTTGTTGTAGAAATAATCTGTATCTCATCTCAAACTCTACCCAAGGTAAACCGCGCTTATAATAATCACCAACTAATCTTAATGGAGGAGCTATTTCTGGCAACCATAGATCGTAAGAATCAACAGAGATTCTCGGATCAGGAGTCATTCCATCATTCAAGGTATGCCTCGACATTACTGAGATTCTAAACCCCTCTGTCGAAGTTTTTGGTTTAATTATTGATTTAGTGTATAGCATGAATAATTTTGCTTCCCTTGAGATTATAAATCTTTACATTAAATAGGCAGAAAGCCCCGTCTTTTAAGACGAGGATGAATGCTTTCTAGCCTATTTATGTCACAAAGTGCGGGGATAAGAAAGCGTCTCTTTTCAAGCCTCGCTTTGAAGAGCGAGGTGAGACACTTTCCGCACTTTCATGACAAAAAAGAAATAAAAAAAGAAGAGAAATTAATATCCACGGCAACCGGCACAATAATATCGATTGGCGTTTTCCACGACAATTCTATCGCCGCAACCCTTGCAGCACCGCTGGATTTTAAACTTTTTAACCTCTTGAAAAATATGTTGCTTCAGTCTAATCACCTTCTTTTTTTTAGAAGGCACAGAATTTGATTCCACACCTTCTGGTACTAGAAAACATCTATTCAGAACGGAAATTAAATGAAATATATAAATGTTTGTTTTTGTATAGACGATAAAAAGTAAATTTATTTAAAATTCTTAAAATACAAACAAGAACAACGCCCCAAATGCTAGCATTGCTCCCCATACGATTTTATTCCAATGAAAGACTTTTTTTCCGTCTAATGGGCCGAAAGGAATCAGATTAAACAATCCCAGCCAAATGTTGATGCTGAAGCCAGTTGCAAATACATTTGCCCATTGTGGCAGTAAATACAATAACCCAAAAAAGATCATAGCTAACACATAATTTGTAGCCGGACCAGCAGCGCTAATTATTCCATTCTCTTTTCTAGTAATCATTCCAGAAATCATCACCGCTCCCGGAGCAGCAAAGATAAATCCTACAAATACTGCCAAACCCACTGCCAAATACAACAATTGATCCCAGGCTCTGAACTCTGCTGCACAGCCGTAATGTTGGGCAACAAACTTATGCGCCAGTTCATGCAGGAGAAAGCCGAAACCTGCCGTAAATAAGGAGATTATAAAAAAAATCAGAAAATTTAGTGAGAAAATTCTGTTGATTTCGCCGTTTAATACGCTTGCACCGGTGTAAATGAAGGTAAAAGCTAAGGACAAGGCCAGCCAGGCTTTCAGAATGTCTACTATTTCTGTCCTGGAAGTCTTGATTTTCCCGATAGTAATGGCCTTATGCATCATCTTCTAAGTCTTTTTCCGTAGAAGGCTCTGCCTTCGAGGCACCAGAAGCGTTGCTTCTTTGTGCTTTCTGTTCAACAAATGTTTTTAGCCGCTGCGCTTCCTCTTCAACCTTGACCAATAAAGAAAGATCAGCAAAGTTTTCCTGCGCGCATTCCTGGCAGTAATAATCTGAAGTATCTTTGATCTTATAAGTAGCTTCTGCATCACAAACGATACACTTTTTCCCCATATTAGCTTAAATGAGTACTGCTTTAAAAAGGTTTTTCTAAAGTCGATAAAATTTAAATAGAATTCTCATCTTGGAGATAAAATGCTCCCGACAGAATACTTCGTTTATATCGCTGGAAATTTTGAAAAGATGAACTTAAAAGATTTGCTTAGATCCAGCAAAAGCCAACCTCCGCAGCAAGTATGGTCAGCACGGTTATCTACTGGAGTTTTTGGTTTACCTGGTTGTAAAGCGGGAAATAGGGGTCCAAAAGAAACTTACGAAATAATTTTATCTTTAGGCGAAGAGGGGATAAACAAGTTTGTAGAATTAGGATTTCTTTCATGTTCAGTATGCCATCCTGAAGAAACTCCGAACTTCTGGGAGACAATTAAAGACGGGGTTAGTCAAAAATATAACCTTTCATCACTTGAAAGCTATGTTGATAAGAAAATGTTACCCTTTGACGCTCGAAGGCTTAGTTGGGAAGAAATATTGCCAGTCACTGGAAAAGTGCCAGGCCGCATTTATCTTCCAAGAGATTTATCTGAGCAAGATTTATTACCATTTCAAGAAAGATTTTCTAAAATCGGTCTTAAAATCCCAACAATAGGATATTATAACCCTGATGTTCCTGGAAGGTTTACAGAATATCAAATAATATAATTGGCTACTTCCTCAACAGAAAATCTTTGATCTCTTCCACTTCATGCTCCGTGACCGCCGCACCGTTATATTTTGCATTCCATAAGGCTGCTTCCACCAGTATTTCCCGGCCGTTTTTCTGCGCAGGAATGTACGAATCAAGAAGACCCATTTTATATGCAACTCCTACTAATTCAACGGAGCGGATAATCTGTATATTCCCCAATTCCTTGCTGAATTGTTTCATCTTTTCTGCATCGAAAGAAACTGGTTTATTGAAACGTCTTTCCAGCAATGCTTTCATTTCTTTGTTATTTTCAATGAATAGCCGTAAGGTACGCTCGTCCATGATAATTGCTTCTGCTCCTGCCTTTAACGCGCAGACTACTGATTCAATCTCTCCAGATTGCACTACCTCCATATTTTGGTTTCCAATTTTGAATGAACTGTTAGCAATAGCATGCAATCTGCTTACTTCTTTTTCAGGAACATCTTCATAAACTTCTAATACGCCTTCTTTAATAAGTTTCAAAGCCTGTAATGCTTCAAATTGAAAACGCTTGATGTCCATCGGCCTGGTAATAAGTTCTCTTTTTACCGACGGGGTGATGTAAAACTTTCCCCCATATTTTTTCTTCAGCTCAGGAAGGATCCATATCAACCTGGACATGACTAAAGTAATGATGGGTCCAGTATCGAAGAAAAGAATCTTGGTCATCTTAGGAAACTCCAAATATTTTTAATGCAGTAGAAACCCTCTTCTGCGCAGAAACTTTTTCCTCGTGCAAATCCATGGAAGTAGTCTTACCGGCATAAGCCTGCAGATCCCAGTTTGACAACCCCATCAATCCGGCAGCTTGCCCGATAGAAAGACCTTTCTCAAACAAGGCTGCGCTTTTTTTGATCTTGGCTGCTTCCATCACATCCTGAAGATGTACTTTTACTTTGGCATTGCATTTTCTTACTAGCTGAAATAGATTCTTGATGCTGCTATTGTACCTTCCCAGCTGTTTTTTTTCTAAACTGTTTTTGGCATTTTGCAATTCCTTGATGATGCTTTGGTAATCCTTCTCTGGAATGGAAGTGATAATCTTGTACAAAGAATAAATCAATACTGTAACTGAAATCAAGTCAAGATTCTTATGTACTGCCACATCCTCGATGCCGTGGTCGCTTAAGGCTCGTAGTTCTTCGACATCTTTATTTTCCCTCTGCTGAAGAATGGTAATAGCTTGCCCTAAATCATAGAGAATCTCCTTCTTGATCGCCTCTTCCATGAGTAAGAGGAAAGATTTTGGTTTTATTAATGTTTTGGGTAATAAGAAAGAATTAATCTGACTTTTTCTTGTAATCGTGTAATTCTTTGCATACTTTCGGAATTTTGACAGTCATATCAAATAGCTGCTTGCAGGCTTCAAATTTCTCCGCTGCGCTTGCTGGTATCTCTGGCAGGTCAGGAGACCAAATCTTGCCGGAAGGATTCCTAAATACAGCAGAATAAGCTGGAACGCCAAAAAAACTTGAAGTATAATTTATTTGCATCTCTCCTTTATTAGGTCCGGAGAATTCGCGATAACATTCAATATTTCCAGGCTCTGGTTGGCAATGTGCCAGGTATTCAACGAAACGACTCCCGCTAGATAATATTTTGTAACAAACAGGATCACTGCTTTCTGGATTGGCTACTGTTTCAAAACCAGCCTTTTCTTCAAGGTTTACGGTAGAACAATCCGGTGTTTCCGGAGTATTTGGAGAAGTACACGAAAGCGCAGTTAATGCTCCGGCAACTAAAGCATATTTCAGATTATTTTTAGCCATAGTATTCTTGTGTGAGGGGGAGTATAAAAGAATTATTGTTCTCCAGAAAATTAATTTGGTTAACTTTTTAAAAGAAACCCCACTTTTATTCTTTCAAGGGCCTGTAGCGTAATCCGGTACTTCGCAAGAAGCGGAAAAGCGCATACCCATGGCATGGGTGGAGTCCGGGTTCAAATGCCTGCTACACTAGGCGAACGTCGTCATGAGATATTTACGAAATCCCACGAGCGGAGCTTGATGGTGTTGCAGTTTGAAAGTCCCGGCAGGTCCATTTCAAATGTCACGCCATTTGCGAGGCGGAGGGATTTCGCTCTGCTCAATCCCGCAATAGTGACTATGCTGGCTGAAAGGCCAGCATCTATTTTTCCTCTTTTATTTTTCCTGCTTTTAGAAATCTTTATATCTCAAGAAAAATTGCTTCTTCCATGGCTCTGGCAGTAACCCACATCATTCTCACCATCGCCTTCTTAGATATTTTCCGCCATTATGTCTTTGGCTTGAAAAAATTTCCAAGATATCTCTTAGTAATCGGCGGTATTGCTGGGTTAGCGCCGGATTTAGATATTCCGCTGGGCTGGATCCTCACTATATTGACCGGAAATTCTGTAAACGTCCACGGTCTTTTTACGCACAGCATCTTCTTTGCCTTGTTATTTGCTCTTATTGGAGCAATTTTGCATTATCAAAAGAATCTGAAATGGGCAAAAATATTTTATGTCATTGCAATCGGCTGGACGCTTCATATTCTGCTTGACTGCTTCTACGGCATGGATTCATCAAAATTATTCCTCTGGCCATACTCAATCCTGCCTTCATTTTGCCCAAGTTGGGACCTTTACCAGTATGCTCACAGTACTGATGCCATTATCTTAGTTCTCTGGCTGCTTCATGAGGAAATCAGCAACAAAATAAAGTGTTATTTTTAATTTAAATTGCAGAATGATTTTGCTCGTGAGGTTGTAGTTTAAGACGAAAACCTCACTTGACAGAATTTGATTAACCTTTAGCGTTGCCTAAAGGTTAGAATATATACTATAACACATATATGGCAAAGAATAATATAACTTCTTTCTACCTATCAGCAACAGAGGTGTCCATATGAAACGTACTTTAGAAGCTTTAGTTGCTAGTCTGACCTTATTTAGTACTGCTTGTGTGACTAATTCTTCCAGTCTTACTGCCTATGCTCCCGCGGGAACAACCACTCAGACCCCGGATGGGAAATATGATTCTGTCGATGATTTAGTCAATCCCGAAGAGACTCAGAAGCTTCCCGACTTCAGCTACATGGTCATCAGCGAATCGAAATACAAGAATCCAAAAGGAGAGATCGAGACTTTTCACAGTTTAGGGACAGCAAACATTACTAAAGACATTGGAAATAGAACTTATCTTGATACTGCCAATCACGTAGTGCAGAATGAAAAAGTGATGTATGACTGGTTTGGAAGAAAATATGAATTGCTTTCAGAAAAATTTTATCTCTTAGAAGATGATCAAGTTGATAGGTTGCATAACCTATTAAGAAAATTATCTGTAAATAGCGTGGAAGGCAAATTTTATGTCGATCAAATGGAAGACCAATCAGGAAATAGAAGGGAGACCTTAAATTATATTATCAGGACTTCTGCTGAGATGGGAGCGAGTCTTAAGATTATCAAGCCCAAGAAAATTAAAACTGTAGCTCAAAATGGGGATAAAGATTTAGCGATAATTAGCGTACCTAAATTAGAACATCCTCCGCTAAATTATTCTATCGGGAACGCAGAAGAATTACAACGGCAAAATATTGTATACGTTGTAGGCTGGCCACTGGGATTAGTAGAAAATCTAACTCAAGGCCATATCACCTCTGTAAATGATGCTAGATTAGTCAGAGAAGACGTTGAAACCGCATTTCTTTTCGATGCTCAAATCAGCCCCGGGAATTCTGGCGGCAGTATATATGCTGTCCGCGATGGAAAATTAGAGCGAGTCGGGATCACTTCTGCTATGTATGTTGGTGGAAATTCTATGTTTATTGGGGTTAAGATCAACGGCATTTCTGACGTGTTCAAAGGAGATACTATTCGCTGCGATAAAGGATGGAAATGTAATCTTTCCTCTCCGCATGAGTTGAAGTTGTAAGAAAAACTTATAAACCTTTTTTTCTTTCCTTTATTCGATGTTTGGTTTTACAGAAAAAGAGGTAAAAGTATTCAAGCAACTGAATACTCCTAAAAAAATTCAAGACTTTCTCAATAAAATACCGACTAATTTTGAGCCGGATGGTGATACCGTTTTGTCTCCGAGAAGAGTCCTAAGAGAAAATCGCGCTCACTGTATGGAAGGAGCGATGTTCGCTGCCGCGGCATTACGATTTCACGGATACAAGCCTTTAGTATTGGATTTGACTTCCGTAAAAGATGACGACGACCACGTCATTACCGTCTTCAAACATAAAGGTTTTTGGGGTGCGATTTCCAAAACCAACCATGCCGTGCTACGATATCGCGAACCGATTTATAAAAATATCCGAGAGCTAGTGCTGTCTTATTTTCACGAATATTTTACTAATCATGATGGAAAGAAAACTCTTCGATCATATTCTATGCCAGTTGATTTATCCCGCTTTGACAAACAAGGCTGGATGACTTCCGAAGAAGACGTCTGGTATGTTCCTGAATACTTGTTTGAAGTCCCTCACAAGCCGATCCTTTCCCGTTCTCAGATTGCTTTCCTGCGTAAGGCTGATCAGATCGAGATTGAAGCAGGAAGTATAACAGAGTGGAAGAAAAAAGATCTTTGCAAGTGAAAATTAAGGTTCCCATACCTCTCCGTTAAAGAGATGTTCCACTTCTCCGATCTCGCCTTCATACATCGAGCATTCTACACCACATCTTTCAAGTAAAGAAAGAGCATAATTGATACTCTCCTGCCATCGCTCTGGCGTTTTCATAATCAATTCTTTATGACCAACAAGTTTCTTTATTCCAGCATCAACAATTGCTGTTGCGCAAGGCGTACATGACATCCAAGGCATGTACATTATTGCTCCTTCTGTAGCTGAACCTCTTCTTGCAGCATTAAAGATGGCTGCAGTTTCGGCATGAATAATATGTTTGTATTTCCACTCTCTATCTGCTACTTGTTCTGATGTTGGACTAAGTCCTTTAGGGAAGTGATTTGCCCCATAGCTTACAATGTGGGCTAAATCCTGTTCTACGATAACTACTCCCGTCTTTGTTACAGTATCCTCGCTACAAGCTTGTGCAAAAGAATATGCTTCCCGTAAAAAGAATTGATGTTCTTCTCCTGAAACTAATTTGATGTTTGGGTTCCAAGTCATGCTATCACCAAATGGAACGCTATGGTTTATGTTTATATTGTTTGTTGTTCTAGAGAAATAGAATAAATGGGGCCGCGAAGATTTGAATTCCAGGATTGTTTTCCAATTCTCCGGTCGCACCCATATTGGCTCTGAAAGCCCCCAAGGGTGAATCCTCTCTT
>Ga0209542_10021008_pt1 | contig 10270 bp, 12 predicted proteins | sample RifCSPhighO2_01_FD_184028 | JGI IMG/M metagenome (GOLD analysis project Ga0209542, IMG submission 184028) | Soil microbial communities from Rifle, Colorado - Rifle CSP2_plank highO2_0.1 (SPAdes) (version 2) | ecosystem: Environmental > Terrestrial > Deep subsurface > Rock core/Sediment ...
AAAGCGCAACGTTCTTTATCCGCTCGCGGAATTTTTCCGGTATCAGGAGGAACCCCTCCTGTACCAGCTTCTTAAATGCTTCGCGGGTCATATGGATAATACGGTGCCTCACTCCAGAACAAGTTTCTTCACATAGTGCTGCACCTTCACTACGACTGCTTCGGAAACATCCCCAATCTTCTCTGCATTTCGCTGTGACCAATCTACCCCACGAATCTGATCGGCCAGTATGACTCCCTGCACTGCTTTTATCTTGAATCCGACCTCGAACGGATACCCTTTCACTTGAGACGTGATGGGACACACCAGTGCCAGCCCAGATTTCGCGTTATATTTTCCCGAAGAGAGAACGAGTGCTGGACGCCGCCCCCGCTGTTCGTGTCCGCGGACCGGATTGAAGTCGAGCCACGTGATGTCGCCCCGATCGGGAATATATCTCTGCTTCGCTACCATACTTCCTTCCCTTGTGCGGCACCCCAATCGGCAGCGCCGTGCTGATTCTTCTTGGTGATGCGGGCAATCATTTCGGAAAGAGGCGCCTGACGGCTCCGCACGGGAACAATAGAGAGTGCCCGTCCTTCACCTGCCTCGCGGATCTCAACCGTATGGCCTGCCTGCAGATTGAGCTTGCGGATAGCCGCTTTCGGCAGACGCACCGCAAAGCTGTTTCCCCATTTTTGGATTGTGGTAGTCATAGTGGAAGTATATACAGTGTATATACACCGTCAAGAGCGTTTATATGATTAAGGCATAACAACTGTGTTGCCGGGGCTGCACGGTACCCACTACCGCAAGCAATCCAAAGGTTCTTCCACGCTCACTCTCACTACGTCGTGAGCAAGGACTACCCTTGCTCACGATAAACATTGGTATACAGAACGGGGCGGATACGGTACTGTTTCGGTCGGAAAGGGGGTGAGAACATGCCCATCAGAATCTGTGGTACGTGTACCGAATGCTGTAAAACGCATCCGGTCCACGAGCTCAAGAAACGAGCTGGCAAATGGTGTCAGTTCCGCGTAAAGGAGCAGGGATGTCGCGTATATGACAAACGCCCGAAAGGATGTGTCGAGTTTGAGTGCCAGTGGCGGAAGGGCCATGGCGAAGAACTTGATCGCCCCGACCGGACAGGAATCGTAATGGATTTCCTTGTTCTTGAATTGATCGGCAAGACCATGGTGTTGTGGGAAGCGGTGCATGGCGCATTTGACGGTGATTACGGGAAGGCGCTTGCCGCGCACTACGTCAGTCTCGGTTTTGTCGTGCTACAGAGGAGTCTTTCGGGCAAGGAGGTGCTTCTCATTCCGCATGCGCTGAAGATCCTGCCTGACAAGCTTCAAGTACTTGCTCACAAAAAGAGACGAGTTCTTATTGTGGAGGCCCGATGAAAGTCCGTAACTGGGTATCAGCGACGGACTTTCTTTTTAATTTTCAAATGTCTGTAAATCGGAGTTTCGGCCACTTTTTAAACCATTGTTTCTTTTGTGCCCTTTCTTTAACCTTTTCCATTCCTTCCCGAAAGGTCGGGCTCGGCCGCACGATAAGGTTAACAAGATCATCAATGCCGTGTGGCGCGAGGAGTTTCAATTTACCATCCTCAATTCGGACTCCAATACCAGTCGCTGTCTCCGGCCATTCTGCAATAGCATTTTCGACTGAACCGTAGGGGGCAAGATCATTCCATGTGTGTGCGTAAAATTGATTGACGATTTCCCAAGCAATACTTGTTTTCTCCTTCATCTGACGGGACAGTTCTTCGTCGGCCTTTTCGTCATTCCCTTTTGGATCGTAATAGACCAGATCGATATCAGCAGTATCGACTCCAGTGTGTGAATAGCCATGCAGGTGGTCCCAGACCTTATTTCTCACGAACCCGGCACCGATAATCCAGTTCGGCAAATTAAGATCCGCCGCAATACGAATGATCTTCATCATCCACGGGTCGTTTTCTATGAGACTGAGAATATCTTGTTCGGTCATTTCATTAGCTCAATCCAGCCCAGTTTTAGCCATAGAACTATTTCGTCATTTTGAGCTAAACCGAATCCTAACTCGGCAAATGTCTCGGTGCCGATATAGCCGTCAATCCCCTTCTTTCTGCCATTCGCGATAAAAAGCACATCCGCTTCGGTTATGTGCTTGAAGAAATCAGTATGTATCTCAGGATATGACTTTTCGAAATCGTCGTATGTGATAGTCATAGATTCTCGTTAAGAAATTCTTTTAGCGCTACTAGATCCTTTTTCTCTGCGTCATAGTGATGAGAAACAATCCCGATCGACTCGGCACTTTTGACTGCTTCTGGATTGTGCTCGAAATAGACGACATCGTCAGGATTCAGAGCGTAATGCGCGAGCATAGTTTTGAAATAGGCAGGATCCAGCTTATCGGGATTATGCTTCAGAGTGAAAACTTCGTACGGCATCTCGGTTAAACCGAACTTAATCATCTCCTCGTCGTTGGCGTTCGTGAGAATGATTTTTTGATTCGGGTATGTTTCAAGCAGATCCCGCAGCGGCTTGTATATACCCTCGCCCCCAAGGACAAAAGTACCTATAGCGTCGACAAGAATAGTCTTCATGTGGCAAGTATAGCTCTCTTCCAGAAACGCGAAAGACGCGAAAATCGCGGCTTTTGCGTGCTTGTTGCCCGAGGCGATACTGTACTGACTCTCTCGCGCAGAGTTGCGGCAAAAAGAAAAGCCTCAATGAGGCCCTTCACCCACGAGGGGTAATAATTCACACAGAGAAGAAACGTAGCGATCAAAGAGTCCTGTGTCGAAGATGCACATGTCAAGATCGAAAATGACGGCCTTAATCATGCTGTGTCTCCTCCTCGTCTCTAACGGGCCGTATAAGCGGCATGCGCAGACGAAGCATGCTCTCTGCCCGACTGCCAAACTGCGTCCGAAAACCACAGACGCCGTCGCCGAACTGCTTCGCATACACGCTCATTGCATTGAAGTTGAACGTGTACCCCCAGACAGTGAATGTAACGTGGCTCTCGATGCGATCATTCTTCTGCTGCATCCAGTCGACCAGTTCGCGCATGCATTCGCGCATGAGGTGCGGAGCTAATGTATGCCCTTGGTACCTCTTGTCGATGCCTACTTGGTCGAGCTCTATGACCGGCTCGGCTCTGTGGAAACCACCGTGCACTTGCCATCCGGCGTAGCCTGCAAATTCGCCGTCTATCTCGATGACGAAGTACTGATAGAGCGGGAATGCCTTGAACCAGCACCGCGCCCACTCAATGGCGCCGTCTAAACGATCACGATCTCCAAGAAATACAGCTGTGTTGATAGAAGCGATCTTCTGTAGATCCGCTTCTGTCGCGCGGCGTACTCTCTGCTCAGCCATTTGTTATCTGCCTTTCTTCAATAGAACAAAAGTGTCCGCTAGTTTTAACTCGGGCATTGCGAAATAAGTTCCACCTGCTCCTCGCCACCGCAAGCAATCCGAAGGTTCCTTTGCACCTATTCTTCCCTCTTTAGCGACAGGGGCCGGTATAGGCCGGTTTTGAGATGCTTAAAGGATTTTTAGCGAGTTTTGAAGGGTGAATGGGCGGTGCGGTACTGTACTGACTAAATCTGGTATCATTCCCTTATGACTAGCGAATCGGGACCATCGTCGTCAAAACAAGAAGCCATGCCTACCGCGCTCGAACTGAAGCAGAGGCTCCTCAGCGGCACACTTGAGGCTGGGAAATTTATAGATGGAATTATGCAACTCGATCAGTCGACCCCGAGTCGAGAACACTCTCTGGAAAATATTCAAATCCTGACAAGTCCTGAAGTTGCCAGCATCTTCGAGAATGATGCACGGTATAAATTTCCCTATCTCAACCTACTTTCTCTCTTACTTCCATCGTGGGCAGATAGAAGTCGCTGAACGCAAAGATTATGCGGTAGCGCTTGATAGTTTCAAACACGCACTCGATGCAGCTGTGTCAAATGAAGAAGACTCCCAGTCCTAGAGAGACTACGTGGCCGGAACAGTTGCCTATCTTGAAAGAGACGATGCGACTTTGAAACGTATTTGTGAGACGACAGAGGAGGGCAGAAATCGTGACATACTTGTAAACTTTCTTGCTCAGTTGGAAAGTGGGAATGAGATAAATTACGAAGCCGCGTACGCAAAAAGATAAACTGAAACGCAAAAGCCGCTCTCATCGAACTGGACTTTCTACGGCCTAGGTGCTCAAACTTTCGGTTCGATTCCTTTACCCGTCGAAATCAGCTCGTTGCTAAAGAAATCTCCCGCACCCCAATATTTCGTCTGCGGTAGAAAAGCTTGCGGATTTCCTCTACCCAAATGATGGACGTCGCTACCATTATAATCATCAGCCATTCCGAAAGACTAAGCGGTACTGTGTGCAGAAAACGCTGAAAGAACGGAGTATATACCGCCACCATCTGGAGAGATACGACTATCGTGGTTGCGGCGAGCAAATACTTGTTTGAGAAGAAATTCATTTGGAAGAATGATTTGCTCTCGGAACGACAGTTCCATGCATTGAACCACTGGAAGACGGCGAGTACCGTGAGCGAAATCGTCCACGCTTTCCCGATATCAGTTTCAAAATATTTCTGAAACAAGAAGAGCGCTCCGAACATCATAGGAAGCGCCATAAGAATCATGCGCCGCGCCATTAAACCATCAACGAGATACTTCTTCGAGCGTTCGAAGGTGCCAGAGAGCAGGCCGCTCTCTTTTGGCTCCATCGCGAGCGCCACATCAAGGAATCCGTCGGTGACGAAGTTGAGCCAGATGATCTGCGCAGCAAGAAGCGGGAGCGGATAGCCAAGCACAAGCGCTCCCGTAATCGTGAGCACCTCGCCGAGGCTAGTCGAGAAAAGATACAGAATGACCTTCTTGATGGTCTTGTAGATGCTCCTGCCTTCCTCAACAGCAGAAACGATGCTACCGAAGTTGTCATCCAACAACACAATATCCGCCGCTTCTTTCGCAACCTCGGTACCGATCTTGCCCATTGCGACACCAAGATCGGCGGCAACCAGAGAGGGAGCATCATTGACGCCGTCGCCGGTCATCGCAATAATTTCGCCACGCTTCTTATAAGCATTAATAATCCTTAGCTTGTGCTCCGGCGTAACGCGTGCGAAGACGGAAACATTTACAACTCGCACCTTGAGCTCACCATCCGACATTTCGTCTATCATCGCGCCGGTCAAGAGTTCAGCTCCCTCGCGCCAGATACCCGCCTCTTTAGCGATGGAGCGGGCGGTGAGCATATAGTCGCCGGTAATCATTACCACCTTAATCCCAGCCGCAGTTGCCCGTTCCATCGCCTGGGCGACTTCCGGACGAAGAATATCTTGCATGCCGAAGAAACCGACGAAAGTGAGGTCTTGGACCGTTTCGGACGAAAGGAGTTTTGAAAATTCTTCTCGCATGGCTATTGCTACCACGCGCAGTCCGCGATTGGACATTTCTGCGAACACCTTTCTGATCCCTTCACGATTATCGTGCCCGAGCGGATGGTTTTTGCCGTCGTGTCGCAGATGCGTACTAAGAGCAAGCACTGCCTCAGGCGCACCGCTCACAACCAGCAAGTTATCCCTCTCTGTCGTACCGAAAATAGCGGCATGATACTTGAGCCGATAATCGAAAGGGATTTCAGAAACAAGAGGCGCTTCCCGCAATGAATCATCCTTTTTAAAACCGACCTTCTCCCCGAACACGCGTATCGCCGCTTCGGTCGGATCGCCCGTCACGCGCCAACGCTTCTCGGCTTCGGAGAAAAAGACTCGGGCACCGGCACTGAGCGCAGCCATTTTCCCCATAAGAAGCATTTCAGGATGATTGGCAGCGTCCACGACCGACCCGTCGAGCGTTACGCTACCTTCTGGCTCGTAGCCGATACCGCCCATCGTAAACGTCTTCCCGTCCGTCCACACTTCGCGGATGACGAGTTCGTTTTTCGTAATGGTACCGGTCTTGTCGACCGCGATAATCCGCGCCTGCCCGAGCGCCTCAACCGCCTGCAACTTCTTCACCAGCGCGTTGCGCTTGCTCATGCGCCACACGCCGGTGGCGAGTACGAGCGTAATGACGATGGGCAACCCTTCAGGGATGACCGATACGGCAAGCGAAACAACCGTTGCAAAGATAGTGATTATTTCTTCTCCCTTGATGAGCCCGAGTGCGAAAAGCGCGACGCTAATCACTCCGACTACTGCGATAATAACTCGGGAAAGGGAGCGGATGTTCGCCTTGAGCGGTATCTCCGTATCGATAGTGGAGATTTCTTTGGCAATCGCGCCGATGACGGTATGCATCCCCGTCGACACCACCACCGCTTGACCGTTACCGATAAGGACGTTCGTTCCTTTAAACACCATATTTCTCTGTTCTGCGACGGGTAGGTCTTTCTGGTGTATGACATCGGCGGTCTTATTGACCGGCTCCGATTCTCCGGTGAGCGAGGCCTCATCGAGCTTTAAGTTGTTCGCGACAATAATGCGCGCATCAGAGGGAACCTTCTCACCTTCTCGCAGCACGAGAATATCCCCCCTCACTACTTCTCGATCGGGTATGACCACTTCTTGCCCGTCACGAACTACGGTTGCGGAGGTCTCCACATACCGTTTGAGCGCACGAAGCGTATTCTGCGCCCTGCCTTCTTGGATAGTGCCGACTATCGCATTAAACAAAAGGACCGCAAGAATAATCGACCCGTCGGCAACTTCTCCCAATAGAAACACTGCCACGCTCGCGGCAAACAGGATGTAAATGAGCGGACTTTTGAACTGTCGCAGGAAAACGATCGGGAAGCCATCGGGCTTCGTCTCCGGCAAAGTGTTGGAGCCGTCTTCTTTCAATCGCCGCGCGGCTTCCTCAGCGCGTAGACCATCTTCATTCGTTTGAAGTTCTTTATAAACAGCTGACAGGTCATTTGCGTACCAAGAAAGCGCCATTGTCCTTACAGGATACCATTTCTCATGTCGTGATATCATTTCTACTACGTGGCACAAAAAGAAAAGAAATACGGACTTGAAGCGCGCGCATATCTCGCTACCCGGTCGGCGTTGAGGTTGTTCCGCTCGGAGCCAGTCAAGCGGGTATCCAAGAAATCCGTTCCGAAGAGAATACGGGTTGCTTTTATCCATAATGAAAAGAAGGTTCACATCGGCGTGCATACCGGAGCCGCGCAAATCAACCGGCTTATGGCCACCGCTCTCGCGGAGCGCGGCATAGAGGTCCGAAACTTCTATCCCCGGACACAACTCACCGATGCTCCTGTGCATTTGAAAGGTCTCGCTAATATCCTGTTCTTCTATTCTCTGCTTGAGCATAAAGAGGCCATACTCAAATACGACATCATTCAAAGAACAACATACACACCACTCCCATTTCTCGCATTCAATGTTCCGGTTGTCTGTCATTTCGGATCGACTGCGCGAGGGTATCTCGAGTCCACCCCGCGTACCTCGGATTTGTCCGATGAGGAGCGCGGGGTCTACAAAGAACTGCTGCGACTCGACATCATACCGGAATTCGACCTTAAGACTCTGCGTCCAATCGAGGATATTACCGACATTGAAACCATCGCGGCGACCCGAGCGATCGCCTGCGTCGCCACATCACGGAAAGTGTACGAGGAGCTCATCCGCATGGGAGTATCCGCCGATCGTATTCACGTCATCCATAACGCTATCGAGGACTACTGGTTTGACCCTTCTCGCGATGCCACGCGGCAGTCCCCACATCTAGTATTCCTCGGCCGGCTTGGCAATGATGTATTCACGTTGAAGCTGAAAGGGTTGTCTCGGCTCGTGCAACTGTATCGAGCGTTCCCCGATGTACCCAAGACGACTGTCTGTATGACCACGAATCGCAAGCTAAAAGAGTGGTTACGAGTTTCTTTTCCGAAGCACTATATGTACGTCAATCTTCGCAAAGATCTCATTTCGGGAGCGCTTGCGCCACTGTACGGTAGTATCCTCTTCCTCCCTTCCCGCTATGAAGGATTCTCGCTCAGTCTTGTCGAGGGGATGTCGCAGGGACTTGTGCCGATTACGTTTCATGTGGGAGTTGCGCCCGATATTATACGCCACGGAGAGAACGGTTTTTTGGTATCGACTGTGGGTGAAGCGATTTCCTACGCCCAGGAACTGCTTAGTAACGAGGAGAGGCGTCTTGCTATGGCGAACGCGGCGAAACAAACGGCTGATCAATTCAGAAGTGCCCGCATTGCCGATGATCTTCAGGCACTCTATCGAAAAATCAAGGAAAATCGTCGTGAAAATGGACATAACGGCGCAGATTCGACAACCTTTAGTTCGATTCCCACCCCCATGCACCTGGGCGAGAAGTAGGAACTGATGCAGATGCTAAGCGTTAGTTCGATTCCGGCGCCCGTCAAAATATAATGCATCAAACGCGAAACCCGGCTTTCGCCGGGCTTTGCTTTGATTGTTGCCCGTGTCGGTACTGTACCCGTCACTGCAAGCAATCCAAAGATTTTCCATTAGCTCTCTCTTTGTTGATGGGGGTCGGTATGGGTCGGTTTTGAGACGTTTGAGAGGTTTTCGATCATCTTTAACGACCGAACAGAGGCGGTGATACTGTACAGCTATTTCAATTTCTTGGCGAGCAACCAATCTGGCTGGGCAATAAACGTTATTGATTTCCAGCCGTCTATCTCTTCTTCGGTAAAATCGTAATGCATCTGGTAAATGGTTTCTACGCTTCCGTGCATTGCATTGTTCCAATCGAATCTTAGATCGCTGGCGACATTTTTCACAAGTTTCTCAGTAGGACCTTCAAGCTCAACGAATGTCGGGACCCACGGCCATGTATCGATAGTTACTTCAACTCCCTTATAATTCCACTTTTCTCGTTTGGTTTCTTGATACGCTTTTGCTACCATGCCGATGGCTTCCAAAAATTGGCAAGTCTTATCAAAATCATCCACTGCAACATTAACTTCTTTTGTGCCATGCAATGTCCGGTCATTCAATTGTTTATAGCTAAGTGTGACCTTATTACCTTCATCCCGAACGCGAATCCAACCACCAATTTTCTCTAGGCGTCGATCAGGATAATCGTAGTTTCTGCGACGCATCAACACTTCTGGATGTTCTAGAATCGCATCTTTCTTTTTCAGAACCAAACGCAACGCATTCGCGTCTACATCTGGAAACTTTGCCTCAATTTCCGTTTCCATTTCAAGAGTATACATCAACGCAAAGAGCGCCTAAGGGCGCTCTTTGCGTGCTTGTTGCCCGAGGCGGTACTGTACTGATTTAGCTTAAGTAACGATCCTTATTGTTTTAAGATGCATAAGCATCGAGAATAGCAATTTTGTTTGTAATCTTCAATTTTTCCGCGAGTCTAGGAAACAGGTTTTTATTTTGTAGGCCAATAAAGAGTTCATCTAATTCCGTAAGTCCGGGATAAGGAATGAGTGTATAGAGGGTGCTGTTCAACTGCACACCATTTATAAAGAGCGGTATCTCGTTGAGTACGTAACCACACAATTCGTCGAGTTCCTGTTCTGTTAGTTGATCTATCCGCTCAGTACGATCTTGCCGTCCGTTTCTTACGATATGACGAATATGCTCTCTAAACTCTCTATCGAGAACATATTCGTTCTTAATAGTCTCTAAATTGTGTTGGTACTGCTCGGTGTTTGTAATATCTCCCCATCGAACGACGTATATCTTATTTTGTGCTTCTGGTGACAGCTCCGAAATAACTTCCGCTACCTCAGAATATTTTGCGTCTCCCATATTTCTCGCTTTTCGCAACGCGCTAATAGAACTCTTTTTGTCCAGAATCTGCAAGTTTATGGCGTGCAGAACATCCGAAATCACCACAAGCACGTTTGTTTTTGTATATTCAAGAGCCCATTGTATGTACGTTCTTATATGTTTCTTTGTGAAATATTTGTTCCCCAAACTTATTCCTATCCATATATTGAAACTCTTATCCTCAACTTCCTGTCTGGTTGTATTTAAGTAATTCTCTATCCGTATCATTATTGGCGATTATAACGCAAAAGCCGTCTTTCGGCGGCTTTTACGTACGTGATGCCGATCGGTACTGTACTGACACTGATGGAGCTAGGCCAAGAAATGCGCCAATTGCTTCTTGAGGAAGCGGCGACCGGAGCCGCTCTTGAGAAATCGCTCGCGACCTTTGGCATCACGTTTGTCTAGATATGCCTCGTAATAAATAAGCTTCCAGTCTTTCTTGCGTGAGGTAGTGCGAGCGCCATCGCCTTTGTTGTGCCGCTCAATTCG
>Ga0209542_10021009_pt1 | contig 10270 bp, 8 predicted proteins | sample RifCSPhighO2_01_FD_184028 | JGI IMG/M metagenome (GOLD analysis project Ga0209542, IMG submission 184028) | Soil microbial communities from Rifle, Colorado - Rifle CSP2_plank highO2_0.1 (SPAdes) (version 2) | ecosystem: Environmental > Terrestrial > Deep subsurface > Rock core/Sediment ...
CGTCGCGTCACTGACGGCAACCTTCTCTGCCGGTTTCTCGTCGGCGAAGCGACGCTTGATGAGGTTCGCGCCGCCGCCGATGATCTGGTCGCCGAGGAAAGCGCCCGGGCGCGACTCATGGAGCTGGAAAAACAGGTTGAGGCCTGGGAAAAGGTCTACGAGTTAGACAATGCGAGGATCCTCCAACTCCAAAATCAGGTTGAAGCCGGTAAGCAGAAGCTGGCGGAGACCCAGAGAGAAGCGACCAACTGGGTTGTCGCAACACGAACTGCTGAGAGTCAAGTAGACGCCCTGAATGGCAAGATGAACGCATGGGTTGACGTCGCGACTTACTTCGCCTCTTTCGCGACAACACTGCCGAGGTGGATGCGCACCAAGGCCATGCAAAAACGCATCGACTCTTATAATCGTCTGAAGGAGGAAAACAACTGACACAAGGAGCGCCGTCTGTGGATTCGACCTTTTCGGGTCTGTCCACAGACGGCTGCTTTTTTTATTTTATTTCTATCGTAATCCTTTTACTATACTGCGGCGCGGACTTTGCCCAAAAAGGGAGGAGTTTTACCTCGAGATCGGCTACCTCGGGACGGGAAAGCAGGAGTTCGCGAATCTCATCAACACTCTTTCCTTTCACACGGCTGACCAAGAGTCCCTCATCCACACGGTAGACAATCTCGCCTTCGTAGTGGCAGGAAAGCATGCCCATGCCCGCCGCAAGGTCAGCTGATCGCCACTGGCATTCGAGACGGTCGCCTTGCTCATCCTTCAAAACCTTGCTTTCAGCCAAAAGCCGTTTAACCCTGCTCAAAATAACCTGACGGACATCTCCTTCGGCGAAAACTAACGCACGGACCTTCAACTTTTGAGTTACTTCAAATTCGGCCAGTTCATGGCCCGTGGTCGCCGAAGACGCCTGTCCGGATACTTCGGTCGTAAAAGCCCCGTCAAGAAGCTTCACGTCACTTTGCTTTTCGGCGAGCCGCGCGCGGGCCGTTTCCAAAAGTTCCGCGGAAAGAGCTTTTTGTCCCGCAACGATATCCGCGTCGGTGACAACCTTGACCGACTTGGTTGTCCCGCCCGTCACGCCGTCATCGGCGACAAGCGCGTAAAGCGTCTTCGGGTTGCTACCAAAGGCCTCGTTGCGGATCTCCAGGCGGGTACCTTTGGCAAGATTGTACTCCTCACCTGGACCCGTCGCGATCACCGGCACCGGAGCGATCAAACTGGTTTCGTCGATTTCCTGATCGGCGAGGCCGATCACCGCTGTCGGCCGAATACCGGAAACGTCCTGGGCCAAAACATACGCGCGCCCATTGCCTGCGGTCAGAGTCGTTGTCTGGCTCCTCAAAATCAGGGTATTTTTTGAAAAATTATAAATCTTCACAAATCCCGACGCTTTGGCGCCGATGTTTTTGCTTCCCGTGGCGCTGACCTTTTTACTGCCGGATGCCTCGTCCTCGATAACCCGTCCGGGAACGGCGAGCGCCGCCGCGTCAACCGCGCTCTGACTGGCTGCGACTTGCACTTCAAGATCCCGTGTCACGGGTTCAGTCCTCGCAGTAACAGACAATTGTGCTTCGGGTAAAATCAAAAAACCGAAAATCCCGATGCCAAACCCGGCCAACAAAACCAAGACCAGCAGAATTTTCGGCCAGGAGCGGCGCTGTCTTGGCGGCGCCTCTAATTTTATGGGCTGCGCTGGGCGCGGATTTTGACGCGGGCGGATATCAAATGACCGCATTTTTTTTTCTTTAGTTTTGCGGAACAAAAAGCTTTTCCGGGATCAAATCGTCGGTATACTTCTCCGGGTTAACCAAAAAATCCAAAGTTGACAAATCCCTGGTGGCAGTAAAATACATGGGCAAAGCGCTACGAAGTTCGTACTGCGGCAGGTCCCTCGCCCGAACGTGCCGCAGCGGCGGCACTTGCTGGTAATTCATATTAGCAGCAAAATCAAAATCTGGCGTGGTCTTGCCGGTCTTCTGGAGACGCTTTGATGCGGTGATGTAATAGGCCGCCCCGTTTCTGGCCTCGTACGGCTCGTAGAGTCCTTTGTTGCCGAGCGGCTGCCAGTTAGACATGACCAGAACGTCGTCGCCCGGATTCACGCTCACGTGACCGAAACCTGGCGGCACCAAAACCTTGTCCCCTCGCTCGGCCGCGACCACATAAACGTCGATAAGCCGCTCGAGATCCTCTGACGCGCTCTGCAGTAAAAAAAACACTTTCCCGTAAATCACTTCATATACCTCTGGATAACGAATCGTAGTGCCTGGTTTATAAGGATGGTAGTGCCCGATAGTTTTGACATATTCGTCCCCGATGAGGCCCGGCGGGATTATCGTGATATCGTATTCCAAGCCCGCGGCATGGATCGCTTCGACGTGCTCGCTTTTGGCCAAATCACGATACATATAGTACACCTCGCGCCGGGCAAACTGGCTTCCGGGGTCTTTGAGAAAATTTTTCATGGCGGAAAACTCCCGAACCGCGGGCTTGACCTGCGGCAAACCGCCGCTAAAAACCAGGGAATAGTCATCCCGCATCTCGATCGGGAGTCCGCTGCCTTTCTCTAAACTCATCATGCCCAGTATATCAACTTTCAGAGTTCTCCGACCAAAAGTCGGAGAACCAAGATTGTCTTGTAAAATAAAGATTATTCTTTGGCCAAACAGAAGTTGTTGCGGGTATCATATCGTTCTTATAAAAACTGAAAGTTGTATTACTGGGCATGCCTCGATTTTAGCAACTAACTCGCGCGTCGTCCAGCCGCGTTCATGCTTGACTCGCCCGACAATTCCTGGTTAACTTCACTTGTTCAACCAAGGAGGAATGGGTATGGAACTCACGTGGAAATTTTTCGCAGTGGTTATCGTAATATCGCTTCTTGTGGCCGCAATCGGGGGATGGATCGGACTGAACTGGGTAGTTCAGGTACTGATCGTGCTCCTCGCGTCCGGAATTCTCCTCGCCCAGAGCATTGGACGCGAATTTCTTTCCAAAGGGATCTTTTGAAGGAGGGGGACGTGTTTTCACAGAAAGTTCGACAACTGACATTTATCGCCAAGGAGTCTGTCGTCATAACAGTCGGAGTTATCCTGTTTTTGGCGGCTTGCTTTTTGGAACAAGACAAGGACTGACGAACTCGCAAACCCGGCGCAGCTTTTTTGGCAACACCAATAAAGCCGTGCCGGTTTTTTTATTCTGAAACTACCGCCTTGATCCGACGAATGCCCGCGGCCACAGCTTCTTCTTTTTGGATTTTGAAATTACCGATCACGCCGGTATGCTCGACATGGGGTCCGCCACAAAATTCTCGGCTGACTATTTCACCGGTTTTGGAATCGATTACCGTATAGATGGAAACTTGCTCTCCGTACTTCTCGCCGAACAACCCGATCGCACCTAGCTTTCTCGCTTCCTCGAGCGCCAAAATCTCTTTCTTCACGGTCAGATCGCGCGCAACCCAGCCGTTGACCAGGTCCTCGACCTGTTTTTTTTGTTCGTCGGTCATCTTGGCGCCGTGCGTAAAATCGAACCGCGTCCGCTCGCGAGTGATATTGCTCCCCTTCTGGAAAACGTGGTCGCCGAGGACCTTCCGAAGCGCCGCTTGCATGAGGTGCGTCGCCGTGTGAAGACGCACTACCTCATCGGTGTGGTCCGCGAGGCCTCCTTTGAAAACCCCAGCGGAAGCGGTACGCGAGAGTTCTTGATGCTTTTTGAATTCCGCTTCAAATTGCGCCTTGTTTATCTGTTGACCTTTCTTCAGCGCTTCCTCGATCGATAACTCTAGCGGAAAACCGTATGTCTGAAAAAAATCAAACGCTATTTTTCCGTCAAATTGATTCACTTTCTCGGACTCACGCAGTCCTTTCGACAACGTCTTTCTAAACTTATCATCTTCTTTTGCAAGTTCGTCAATGATTTTTTCCTGATGCCGAGAAAGTTCTGGATAAACCTCGGAAAATTGATGAATAAGAACTGAACCAACCTCAGTACAAAACTCCGTCTCAATACCAATGCCATGAGCAAAACGAACAGCGCGCCTTATTAGTCTTCTCAATACGTAACCGCGGTCTTTGTTAGACGGTGTCACTCCGTCGGCAATCATGAAAGTAGCGGCTTTGATATGATCGGCGATAATTCGATAACTGCCGACAAAAACTCTATCAGCTTCGTGAGCCGGATTACCGGCCAACTCGCGAATCTTCTCTATCATCGGCAAAAATAAATCTGTCTCAAAAACATTGTCCTTGCCTTGCAATACGGCGGCCGTACGCTCGAGCCCCATGCCTGTGTCCACGTTCTTCTGTTTGAGCGGCTCAAATTTTCCGTCAATGGTTTTATTGTACTGCATGAACACGTCATTCCATATCTCGACCCATTTCGGATCCTGACCATCAAACTTTTTCGGCGGCTCTTCTTGTCCGGTCCAATAAAACATTTCTGTATCCGGACCGCACGGTCCAGTCATACCTGCCGGGCCCCACCAGTTGTTTTCTTTTGGCAGGTAAGCAATCCGTTCTTCCGGTATGCCAAGCTCTTTCCAGATCTCGACGCTCTCGTCGTCACGCGGCGCGTCGGCGTTTCCAGCAAAAACCGATACTGCCAGCATTTTCGGATCAATTCCAAGCCACTTCTCGCTCGTCAAAAACTCATGCGACCAAGTGATAGCCTCGGTTTTCCAATAATCACCGAGAGACCAGTTGCCGAGCATCTCAAAAAACGTGAGGTGGGTCGCGTCTCCGACCTCGTCGATATCGCCGGTACGAATGCATTTCTGCACGCTCGCGAGACGATTACCGCCAGGGTGCGCTTCGCCTAGCAAATAAGGTACCAGCGGGTGCATACCAGCGGTCGTGAACAAAACAGTGGGATCATTCTGGGGCACCAAAGGCGCGGATGGAATTATCGAGTGCCCTTTGGCGCGAAAAAACTCCAGATATTTTTGTCGCAATTCATGTGCGGTCATCCCAGTATATCAACTTTCAGAGTTCGTCCGCAGAAAGCGGACGAACCAGTAATTATTTTAAAATATATGCTCATAAATAACATAAAAAACGGATATTTCATACTATCAACATTGTGCCGTTCCTGAAAGTTGTATTACTGGGTCATGAGCTAATTTAACCAAATTTTGAGGTTTTTTGCAATAAAAAATGCCTTGCAGGTCCGCTCGATCTGCAAGGCGCAGCATGTCATTGCGAGGCCCGTTACTGCGGGCCGTGGCAATCTCAATCACGCGGCTTCCACGCTCCACTCAATCTGCCTGCCAGCCATGAACGGAACAATCCCATTCGCAGTGGCGGGAACGACCTGACGCCTACGAACCAAGGTGATAGTTCCTTCATTCAGTGGAAGCCCGTAAAACTCGGCGCCGAAACGGGAGGTAAAGTTATCGAGCCGTTCGAGCAGGGACCGCTTGTCGAAGACGTCCGCGAGAAGCGGCAAAGCAACCGGCGCCGTGTAGACCCCGGCGCAGCCGTGCGCGCACTCTTTGTCTGAAACCGGATGCGGGGCGCTATCTGTGCCGAGAAAAAACTTCGGGTCTCCAGACATCGCGGCGGCGATCAGTGCCTCGCGGTCTTCGGGGCGCTTGGCGACCGGCTTGCAGAAATTGTGGGTCTGGAGTTTTCCACCGATCACGTCATCGAGCGTGAGAATGAGGTGATGAACCGTGATGGTAGCGGCAACATTTGCGGGCATCTCCATAATCCAGTTTACCGCTTTCCTCGTGGTGATGTGCTCGAGAACAATCTTCAATCTAGGGAAATTCTTCACGATCATGTTGAGGGTCCCGAGAAACGCTGACTCCCGATCCAGGCAAAATACCCCGCCCTGCGGCGTCTCCCCGTGGAAACAGGCCACCATTCCGCATTCCTGCATCGCCGCAAGAGCTGGAAAAATCTTGTGGTAGTCGAGGACTCCGTTTTCCGAGTTGGTGGTCATACCTCGCGGGTAAATCTTGCCCGCGATCGCGCGTCCATGCCGAAAGGCGCTCTGAACAGTTTCGTACTGCGTACTTTCGGTAATCTGCAGGGAAAAGAACGGCTCAAAGGAAAACCTGCCTCGGCTGATAGCATTTTGGACCAGAGTGCGGTAATTGAAAATATCACCCCAGCCCAAAAGCGGCGGCACAGTGTTGGGCATCAAAAGCGCTCGGGCAAACACAGCGGCCGTTGGCCCCAAAACCTGTTCCAGGAGAGTGCCTTGCCGCAAATGAACGTGAAAATCGTCCGGCCTGCGAATGGTAATCCTGTCGGGTTGCGTCATCATATTGGTTCCTCCTTGTTTTTCGCACTTCAAATCAATCTATCATCAGTACCGAAAAAAAACAACCCCGGCAAAAACGCCGGAGCTACTACGTAAGTTTCTGTGTCATTTTTCCGCAATTGCGGAATTTTGAGACAAAAAATAATACGAATTGAAATATATATTTCAATACGTAACGTAACGACGTACGATAATCTACGGCGCCAGGACCTCGAGCGCCTTTTCCATTTGCGGGTCGCGGTCCGCCTGAAAATCCTCGTCAGTCAACTCGACTTTGAATTCCGGCTCGAGGCCATCTTTGTTGAGATCGTGCCCGTTGGGAGTTAGCCACTTTGCAATCGTAAGCTTCAATTCGGCGCCCTTGCCAAGCTCCATGAGTTCCTGCACCGAACCTTTGCCGAAGCTTTTCTCGCCAACCAGCTTCGCGATCCCATAATCTTGGAGGGCACCGGCCAAAATTTCCGAAGCCGAAGCGCTGCCGCCATTTATGAGAACCACTATGGGGATACCGGAAAGACGGGGCTGGCCTTCGGCTTTGTACTCCTCTGTCCTGCCGTCGCCGAATTTTTGGATGACAACGGGCTTGCCTGCCGGAACCCAGTTCGCTGCAATCTGCACAGCCGCCTCAAGATAGCCGCCAGGGTTACTGCGAAGATCCAAAACCACGCCACTCACATCCCGAAGGAGTATCTCCGAGACCGCCTCGCTCACCAGCCCCGAGGTATCCTCACCGAACCGGCGCAATTTTAGGACCGCGACTTTTTTACCGCTTTTTTCCTGAAAGGCAAGCTCCACGCTCTTCACTTCGATCTGCGACCTCGTGATAGTGATGTCACGCGGGGCGTCCTCGCCCTTACGGTAGATCGTGAGCGTGACTGTGGTCCCGGATTTGCCCCGAATTCGGGAAACGGCCTCCTCCAAACTAAAACCCTTACTTTCCTCGCCGCTAATTTTGAGGATCAAATCCCCTGCCCGGATTCCGGCTTTTTGGGCCGGCGAGCCGTCGAGCGGCGCCACAATGGTAAGTTGCTGATTCTTTATGGCGATTTCTGCGCCGATTCCCTCAAAGCTGCCCTTGAGCTCGTCCTGGAACTCCGCGGCTTCTTGGGGGGGCAAAAATACGCTATATGGATCTCCCAAGGCGGCAACCGCCCCCCCGACTGCCCCATACAATACTTTCATCATGTCCGCTGGCCGGTCCACGTATTTTTCGTTGATCTTGCTGAGTGTATCCCACAAGAGGTTCCAATCAGCGGTTTCGGGCGCGCGGTCTCGTCCCAGATCCAAAAAAGTAAACTTCAGCGGCCCGTCCTGACTTGGCGACTGACCAAAAGCGTAACCGACGAAAAAGACGATAATCAGAAGCAGTACGAAGTAAAAACGCCGAAAGCGTCTTGGCTTGGTTTCTATTGATTTAATTTCGGAAGTTTGAATTTCCACCAGTTTATTTACTTACGTATTTTTCGCGCCGCAACATGTTACCTAGAGATTTTAGCAAATATCTCCCCCATATGCCAAATTTGACGAAAAAATTCATAAAAAAACCGTAATGAGCCCGATAATGTTTGTCGTAAAAAATCGCCATCGCGCGATGAAACTCCAAAAGAGCCAGTCGCGGAACCTTGCGCGAAGCTGAACCCTTATGATGAATAACGCGCGTGATTGGCGCGTACACGACTCGCCAACCCGACGCTTTAACGCGGAAACACCAATCCAGGTCCTCACCGTACATAAAATAGTCCTCATCCAGAAATCCGACCTGATCCATGGCTTCGCGGCGGATGAGTAGAAACGCCCCCATGACGCTGTCCACTTCGGATATTTCGTCTTCTGGCAAATAGGTAAGATTGTAGGAGGCCATCCTGGATTTCGGAAAAAGCAAGGACAACCCGGTCAGCCGCAAAAAGGCCGTGGTCGGGTCCGGGAAACCTCGCCGGCAGGCCAGGTCGAGCGAACCGTCTGGCTTTTCGACACGACAGCCGGCTACGCCAACGCGGGGGTTCTGATCCATGAACTGTAGCATCTTTTGGAAAGTGTCTGGCATGATTTCGACATCGGGATTCAAAAGTAGCAAATAACGCCCCGACGCCTGCCGTAAAGCAACGTTGTTCGCCCTCGAGAATCCCAAATTCTCCCCATTCACGATGACTTCTGCCTTTGGAAATTCTGCCCGAGCCATCGCGACCGAGCCGTCGGAGCTCGCGTTGTCCACCACAAAAACCTCGAACTGTATTCCAGGCGAAGAAGCGAAAACAGTAGTCAGGCACATACGTAGTTTTTCCCGAGTATTGAAATTTACAATGACGATTGACAAATCTTTCATGGTGATGTCAATGAAACAAAGCCAGAAGCCCGCTTGCAGGGACCTTGCGTTTTGCCATAACGAGCGCTCGCTTCCGCCAGGCCGAGGGTAACTGACGGAAAAAATCGCGAAGGGCAAAAAACTGAAACTGTTCAAAAAGCACGGTGTACGAAAGCAACAGAAACTCCCGTATAAAAATATACAAGATGTGGCGCCAAAACAGCGAAGGCAATTCATTTTTTATCATCATGAGGTAGTGGTTTTTGAAAGAAAGCTTCCTGACATCCCGCGACTGGCGCCGCCGGTTCAAAATAAATCGGATAAATTCCGTTGGCCATGAGCGACCTACCATTCGGCCGTGATACATCACCGCGCTGGGCACGTAACGGCAACGGTAACCGGCCAACTGCAGCCGCCACGAGAGATCCACGTCCTCCTTGTAGGCCGTGAAGTCCTCGTCAAAATATTCAAAACCGTGTTCGGCTTTGGGCAGTTTGGTTACCTCAAGCGCGGACTTGCGATAAAGCGCTCCGGCTCCGGAAGCGCCAAATACGTAAAGCTCGTCGTCATATTGGCGCGAGTCGATTTCCCACTGGCCGCGGTCAATCACCCGTCGCGTCCGAAACATCTCGATTCCAGTGCTGTCCAAAATAGTCGTTTTAGAATCAATGTCAAATTTATAATGATACATTTTGCCGGTCGCCGACCCGAGCGTCGGGTCCTCCTGCATCACCGCAACCATCTCCGACAAAAAATCCGGCTCCAAAATCGTATCCTGGTTGAGCGCCAAAATATATTCGCCGGCACTCTGTTCGATGGCAAAATTGTTTCCCCGGCTATACCATAAATTTTTCCCTGGCGTAAGGATTTTCACGCGCTTCTCGCGACCATACCGGCTCTGGACCAGCTCCGCGGACCCGTCTACCGAGCCGTTCATGACCACAAATACCTCAAAGTTGAGGTATGTTTGACGTAAAACCGAATCCAGACACTTCTCAATATAGCGTCGGCTATTATAGGAAAGGATGATGATGCTAACTAGCGGCCTCATAAATAGTTCAAAATGCAAAAATCAAAATGAAAAATTACATTTCAAAATCCACAATTTTAAAACTGGCGTACGATAATATTAGAAACCCAATGCCAAGGGGATGGTTGAGATAGGGTGTGGTTACATTCAAAACGACAAGTCCCACAAATGCTCCTAAAATACCTAAATTTTGAACTTTGCCTGCCCGTTCCGCAGGCGGGAATTTTGAACTTTGAACTTGCATGGCATCCCAGCCCAAACGAAAAATATGCGCAATAAATAATAAATAGACAACTAGCCCTAATAACCCGATTTTCAGCCATGTATCAAGGTACCCCCACTCAAACGCATAAGAGGTGATCGACCCGTCCGGATTATCCGCGGTGACTCTGTCCGGCAGATAGCTTTTATAGGTGACGGTCTTGCCAAAACCCGCCCCAAAAACTACAGACGGCCGGATGCTCGACAAAAGTTCCGGGAGCAGAAGCAAGCGCGCGCCGCCAGCCGCGTCCTGCGCTGGGTTGCCGACGCGGCTCCTGACCGACTCGGTAAGGCCTCCTTGGGGACTCATCCGGGTCACGAGCAACAAACCGCCAGCTTCCAAACACAAAATCAATAAAATAATCACGCCGAGTCGAACTACTTTCAAAAATCGCTCACGAAAA
>Ga0209542_10021011_pt1 | contig 10269 bp, 14 predicted proteins | sample RifCSPhighO2_01_FD_184028 | JGI IMG/M metagenome (GOLD analysis project Ga0209542, IMG submission 184028) | Soil microbial communities from Rifle, Colorado - Rifle CSP2_plank highO2_0.1 (SPAdes) (version 2) | ecosystem: Environmental > Terrestrial > Deep subsurface > Rock core/Sediment ...
ACAAGCTACGGCTTGCAAGTCTCGCTTAATAAAGAATTTTTGCCTGAAATTGAAGCTTATATTATGAAAGTGCTGAATTTTCGTTTTTAATTTTTGGAGTAAGAAGTTATAGCAAAGGACGCTGAAATCTCTTGAGTTGCGCCTTTGCTATCAGTGAAAGACAGACTGCTTCGAAAGATTATATCAGTCTTTCACTATATCTTTATAACCTATTCTAACAACAAATAGCTATGTTCGAATCACTCAAAAAAAAGCTCAAAAGCTGGCTTGGCACAGATACAAAAGAAGTCAAAAAAAAGGTATCTAAAGCTAAAAAAGCAGCCAAAGAAAAAAAGCCCAAGAAAGCAAAAGAAAAGTTCTCCAAAAAAGAACAAATCGCCCATATTGCAAAGCCTAAAAAATCAACAATTCCCGAATCCCAAAAAACCCCTCAAAAAACAGTCATCGAAACTAGAGAAGACATTGTAGAAGAAATAGAGCAGAAGGAAGAGAAAACAAATGTAGGTTTCTTCGCACGGCTAAAAAGCAAGTTCGTCTCGAAAAAGATAACAGAACAGGACTTCGAAGAGATATTCTACGAATTAGAGCTCGCGTTATTGGAAAGCAATGTTGCCCTTGAGGTTGTAGACGTTCTAAAAGAAAACCTGAAAAAAGAGCTTGTTGGCGAAGAAATAAAAAAACAAGAGGTAACTGAAAAAATAACAAAGGCCCTCAAGTCGTCTATTGAAAGCATTCTAATAGAGCCCCCTAATCTCCTAGAGCTAATAAAAAACAAATCTGGCGTGTTTACAATTCTATTCTTCGGAATAAATGGCTCTGGAAAAACCACAAGCGTGGCCAAGCTCGCACACTACCTAAAATCAAACAAGATTTCATGTGTTCTCGCAGCCGCAGACACATTTCGCGCAGCTTCAATCGAGCAATTAGAAACACACGCCTCAAGAATAAACGTACCAATAGTAAAATCCAGCTACGGCTCAGATCCCGCTTCGGTAGCTTTTGAAGCAAGAAAATACGCTGAAAATCATCATATCAAAGTCGTCCTAATAGACACAGCCGGAAGAATGTACACCAAGGAAAACTTAATGAGAGAAATGGAGAAAATAGTCCGTGTCTCCCAGCCAGACCTCAAACTCTTCGTAGGCGAAAGTATTAGCGGAAATGACATTATTTCTCAATGCAAAACTTTCAATGATACCGTAGGGGTAGATGGAGTCATATTGACTAAAAGTGACGTTGACGTAAAGGGTGGAGCAATATTATCAGTCAGCTATTCAATTAAAAAACCAATATATTATTTAGGGGTTGGGCAAAACTATGAAGATTTAATAGAATTTAAGAAAAAAGAAGTGATAGAAAAATTAGGACTTGAGTAAGCAATTATTCAAAGTCTCTTTGCCAAATAATTACCGCCAGCAAAGAGAGTATTCCATGCCAATTCTACAGCGCTGTAAAAAGGACGTAAAAACTTCTTAGTATTTGGCTGACTGAATTTCTTGATAGCTACATAATCTGCAGCTAAATAGGGTATTGTCGCTATTCCAAGAGTAATTGCACCGCTTATGTTGTCTTCCAAAGTTATTTGGGCTTCATTTTTAAGAGTTAGGTAATTCCAATAAACCATATTCACGGGAAAATACATGGCAGTAAGCAATAAAGTATTGAATAAAGTATGAGATGCTGCATTATTCTTTAAACGCCTCCATGACTCGCCTATTTTATTAGTAAATTTCGTGGACCACTCAATCATTTTGGGAGCTAAATAACTATAAACTATTGCAGCAGAAGCTGTAAAAGCAATATCCCTTAAAGTTAGAGGGTCTTCTGTAAATTGTTTAGCTATAGCATCCCCGCCTACGGTACCAACTGCAGAAGAAAAGTAATTTGTAATTAAAGGATATCGACAATGTAATCTCTCGTAACCATATCTGGCCGTGTCCAAGCCAAGCTTAGCAGCCCCACAAGCTCCGCTAACCAATTCCCCTACCTTGTTTTCAAGATCGTGTTTTGTCATAGATAAAGATACAATATAACAAAGATAAACATTATCATCAATATTTTTAATAAAATAACAATATTTATAAATATAAGATTATTAAGTTAAATAATGAAACTTGATGCGTTGGACACCAAGATTTTATCTGTTCTGGATAAAGATGCGAGGCTCACAGATTCAGAAATAGGCAAAAAAACTAGAGCAAGTAAGCAAGTTATTAGATATAGGCTAAAGAAACTTCAAGAAGATAAAATAATTGAGAATTACTACACTATGGTTGACGTTGGACAACTAGGTTTTGATTCTTATTATTTATTCGTCCAATTAACCGGTCTTAATTCTAAACAAGAAAACGAATTATATCAAAAAATATTGCAGAAGCCGTATATTTCATGGTTAATTACGGGGGTGGGAAGGTGGGACGCAGTTATTTTATTTTGTGCTAAGAGTATTGCCCAATTTAATAATCAATTAATAGAATTAAAGATATTGTTGGGAAAGAACTTGCACGAACACACGTACGTAACGCTTATTCAAGCAGAACATATAGGATATAAATTTGTTAACCCCGATAAGCACTTATCTCTAAAAACAACCCCAAAAGACCAAATTTTCTCTCTAAACAATATCGATAAGAAAATGTTAAAGACAATCAATCAGGATGCTAGAATGCAAGTAACTGAAATAGCGGAGAATATTTCAGAGCCCATCCACGTAGTTCATTACCATCTGAAAAAGCTGAAAAAAGAAGGATTGATTAAGGGGTTTAAACCAAAAATAAATATTCAAAAACTAGGTTTACAATGGCATCTTTTATTAATAAAATTCAATTCAGTTTCTTATGATAAAATAAAAGATTTCCTTGAATATTGCAATAATCAAAAAGCAGTTTATTATGCTACAAATACTGTTGGAAATTACGACGTTATGTTAGACTTGCATGTGAAAGATACTGAAGAGTTTAGAGAGTTTCTGTTTAATATAAAAAATCGATTTCAAGAAGTCATATTGCTATACGAATCTATCTTTGTATTCGAAGAATTACTGATAACCTACATTCCAGAGGTAGTTTTAGACCAAAACAATAACCTTATTAATATATCGAGAATAAAGAAATAATGAAGCAAGTAAAAATAATCGTATTCGTTCCTCTAACCCACGCAAATGTCGTTCGAGAGGCAATAGGAAAAGCGGGCGGAGGAACAATAGGAAATTACACGCATTGCAGTTTCTCAACTAGAGGCATAGGAAGATTCAAGCCAAACTCTAATGCCAATCCTCATTTAGGAAAGACGAATATACTTGAAGAGGTAAAAGAAGAAAAAATAGAATTTGTTTGTCCAAAAGACAAAGCAAAACAAATAATGGAAAAAATTAAAGAAGTCCATCCTTATGAGGAAGTTGCTCTAGATGTCTATCCTCTGTTAGATGAAAAAGATATCTAACCACAACTTTATTAATTTACTAAACTTAAACTAATAATGAGAAGAATTACAATAGCAGATATATTGTTCTGGCTGGCGATGATAATACTTTTAGGATATATTGTAGGCAAACTAACAGGCCTGATTAATACGCCCGAATGGGTTGATTTGATACCAATAATTACAATAACTTTTATGATTGGTGCATTTTATCAGAAGGTTATGGGTTTCATGGAAATAATGTACAAACGAACAGATTACTTGAAAAATAATCTTGATGAAATTAAAAGCAGGTTATCTAAAAACCTCAAATCATAACCCAAAACCTTTAATACCAACTATAGACTTATTTTTCTATGTTAGAAAAGCTCTCAAGCATACTGAAAAAAACAACAGATAAGATAGCCAATGCTATATTATTGGACAAAACCCTTGTAGATGGAATAATCAAAGACCTCCAAAGAGCGCTAATAGAAGCAGACGTAAATGTAAAATTGGTTCTTGAACTCTCAAATAAACTCAAAAAAATAGCTTATGACGAAAGAATAAAAGGAGTAGAAAAAAAAGAGCACCTCGTTAAAGCACTGCACGACGAACTAAAGGCCCTATTAGGCACAGAACGTGAACTAGTCTTAGGAAAAAAGAACATCTGGATGCTCCTAGGCCTTTACGGAGCAGGAAAAACAACAACAATATCAAAAATAGCGCATTACTATGCAAAGCGCGGCTCAAAGGTATGTGCAATAGGCTTAGACGTTCACAGACCAGCAGCCCCCGAGCAATTAAAACAAGCCTGCGCCAAAATCAACATTCCCACATTTATAGACTCTGAAGAAAAAAACCCTTCAAAGATATGGAAAAAATACGAACCGGAATTAAAGAAATACGACCTTGTTCTTGTAGATACGGCAGGCCGCGATGCCTTAGACCTCGCGTTGATTAAAGAAATCAAATCAATCTCAAATCTAGTAAAACCAACCGAAACACTTTTAGTAATGCCTGCAGATTTAGGGCAAACAGCAAAAACCCAAGCTCAAACCTTCAAAGAAGCAGTCAATATCACTGGCGTAATTATCACAAGAATGGACTCAACCGCAAAAGCGGGCGGCGCTCTAACCGCCTGTGCAGAAGTCAAAGCCCCAATTGTATTCATTGGAACAGGTGAAAAACCCCACGACCTAGAGCATTTCGACCCTGAATCATTCCTCTCCCGTCTTTTAGGCATGGGGGACCTAAAAGGACTATTGGAAAAAGTTCAATCAATAACAGACAAAAAGACAATAGAAAAAACACAAAAAAATTTAGAAGAAGGCAAATTCACTCTCCGAGATCTGCAAGCTCAATTAGACACTCTCGGGCAAGTAGGTTCATTCGATAAAATGATTTCTATGATTCCAGGTCTGGGAAAAGCAAAAATTCCAAAAGAAGCCCTTGAAAAACAACAAGCCCAATCGCAAAAATGGAAGCATGCAATTAACTCGATGACTCCCGATGAAATAGAAAATCCAGAACTCTTGGAAAAACAAACCTCTCGCATGCAACGCATAGCTCACGGCTCAGGAACAACAGTCTCAGATATCCGCGCATTAATCAAGCAATATAAAATGTTAAAAGAGCTCATCAGCTCAGGCAAGTCAATGAATCTCGAGTCCGGCACGTTAGACCAAAAAACAATGCTCAAGTTTGCAAAAAAATTCGGCAAAAAGATGAGGATGTAAAATGGAAGAACAATGGATGCATGAAGCAATTAAGGAAGCAAAAAAAGCAGATTTCCCATACGGTGCAGTAATAGTAAAAGATAATAAAATTATTGCAAGAGCAGGCACTGCAAACAGAGAAAATCTAGACCCAACTGCTCATGCAGAGATAACCGCAATAAGAAATGCATGTAAAAAATTAAAGACCTCGAATTTAACAGGTACAACTTTGTACACGACGTGCGAACCATGTCCGATGTGTTTTACAGCAGCATGGTGGTCAAAAATTAGCAAAATAGTATTTGGCATGACCCTAGAAGATTCTACAAGATTAATGGGTCAAGAGCTTGAAGTAAGAAGTGAATATCTTAACAAAGCAGGAGGAGATCAGATAAAAATTATAGGTGGTATCTTGCGAGAGGATATTATTAAATTATTCAAAGACATAAAATGACAAAACCAATCATAGTATTTACGAGTGGATTTTTTGATCCAGTTCACGCGGGCCATATCGAACTATTCGAATTAGCAAAGAAATTAGGAGACAAACTAATCGTCGCAGTAAACAACGATTCACAAACTATGCAGAAAAAAGGCTTTGTCTTCATGCCTGCAGAAGAAAAAGCAAAGATAATAGCCGCAATAAAATGGGTCGACGAAGTTATGATTAGCATAGACAAAGATCAGACACAATGTGAAACCCTTCGTTTAGTCAAACCAGACATTTTCGCCAAAGGCGGAGACAGATACGCTTACGAGATTCCAGAAGCTCCTGTATGCAAAGAACTAGGAATAAAAATAGTTGATGGCCTCGGAGCTAAAATCCAGTCTTCTTCAGACCTTGTAGCCAAAGCCAAGCAAGTTCAAGAGCAAAAAAAAGCATGAAGCTATAAATACGCCTTTCTATTGCAAAGTGTGAAGAGGAAAATTAAATGGAAGTGTGTGCCCTAGCATCAGGTTCATCGGGAAACTGCTTCTATGTTTGTAATGAAAACGCAGCAATCCTAGTAGATGTGGGAATATCCGCAAAACAAATCCTAGAAAGACTAAAAGCAATAAATCAAAACCCTCTAAAAATAAAAGCAATATTCATCACCCATGAACACTCAGACCACATCAAAGGTTCAGACGTTCTCGCCCGCAAGTTCAACATCCCAATATTCGCAACCAAGGCCACAACACAAAAAGGATTCCTATGCTCAAATGCAGATTTAATTAACTGCATAAATAAAGACAGCACAATAAAAATAGAAAAACTAAAAATAGAAGCTTTCTCCAAGACACATAGTGCCGCAGACCCCGTATCCTACAATATTTACGAAAATAAAAAAGTCTCAATTATCACAGACGCAGGCCACGCATGTAAAAACATACAAAAAAATATTTCGAATTGCGACTTTCTTTGTATTGAAGCAAATCACGACGAACTCATGCTGCAGGAAGGCCCATATCCTTACTTTCTAAAAAAATGGATTTCAAGCGACGAAGGGCACTTGTCCAACAAACAAGCCGCTCTTTCAGTCCTAGAGCACGCCTCAAGCAAATTAAAAAACATCGTTTTGTCCCACCTAAGCCAGGCAAACAACACTCCAGAACTAGCCCTAAAAACATTCACAGAAATAATAAAAGAAAGGCAAAGCTTTAATCCCCAAGTCAGCGTATCATTAAGGGAAATGCCCACCAAATTATTTGTAATCTAAAGATTTATTATATCAAAAATGATGAAAAAGCAATGATAATAACGATAATAGGGAGCATGAATTTCTATCCACAGTTTATAGAATTAAAAAGGGAGCTTGAGAATTTGGGCCATAAAATAACAATTCCACTCCCGAACGAACATTATCCTAAAAGAACAAAGCTTAATGCAATGCACGATTTTAATAAAAATCTCGAAAAGTCAGAGGCAATATTAGTTGCCAATTATGAGAAACAAAATAAATCTAATTATATTGGAATAAACACTATTATGGAAATAGGCATGGCATTCAACAAAGGCAAGAAAATATTTATTCTGTTTAGTGTCCCAGAAAACATGAAAGATGAACTTGAAGCAATAAAGGTGCTTGAATTAAATAGAGATTTAAAGAAAATAAAATGAAAATCCTCGCTCGCGGCGCTGAAGCCATAATTTACAAAGAAAAAAACAATCTAATAAAACACCGTATAGTAAAGGGCTATCGCTATCCAGAGTTGGATGAAAAACTCCGAAAGCTTCGCACAAGACAAGAAGCCAAAATCTTAGAAAAACTACACAACTCAAAGATAGCCAATGTTCCAAAAGTAATCCTAGTCGATGAAATAAACAAAGCCCTAGAATTAGAAAACATAAAGGGCAGAAAGCTCGCAGAGTATCTAGAAAAACTCAATCTAAGTAGTATTTGCAAACAACTAGGCAATAGTATAGCTCGAGTTCACAACGCAGGCATTATTCATGGCGACCTAACCACGAGTAACATGATTCTTTCAAGCAAGAATAATAAAGTCTATCTGATAGACTTCGGCCTCGGTTTCCACTCATCGCGTGTAGAAGACAAAGCCGTCGACCTCCATGTCCTAAAAGAAGCCCTTCAAGCCCGCCATCCAGGCATATACGAAAAAGCCTTCAATCTAATAATTCAGGCCTACAAAAAACACTCATCACAAGCCCCTCAAACACTCAAGCAATTAGCTCGTGTTGAAAAACGCGGCAGATATAAGGCACAATATTAATATTTTAACTACCTAAAATCATAAACAGATCTAAGGGCGTGAGCAAGAACTGCTTCTGGAACAATCACGCCAGTAGCCCTCATCAAGGGCGCGACATGCTCTGATAAATCTTGATGGCCTATTACCCCTAAACGCTTGTGTCTCTCGGACCATAAAGGCATAGAACCGAGGCCTTCAATCCCAAAATCAGCGTAGGGATGACAAACGCGCAAAAGACTAGGCTCAGTATCTCCAAAACGACTCACCAATGACAGACAACCATCTTCATATAGGGGGTAGTCTACTCTCGGACATTCGCCATTCATTAGCCATATTCCAATGTGCTTAGAAGAAGCAGGTTTCAATCGAGCGTCTGCTGTAATAGCGCTATGGAAAGCCTCAAGTTGTCCGAGAACGCGACCAAGATCAAAGTCGCCGCCCATCTTCCAGAAGACAGAAGCGAATCCTCCTTCAGGACCACCGTTATACTTATCGGCTGAAAAAACAGCGCGCCCATCAACACTAAAAGTAAACTCCTCGCTATTGAATTCAGTATTGTCTCTCGTAACAAGTGTCCTTTCCATATTTTACTGGTACAAATAGGGTTTTTAATTATTATGGTGAAGAATAATATTAGTAGAACATAACAATACTTTTAAAGCATAAAGATATCTTCATCTATGAGTCGGCAGCGTATTAAAAAACCTACAAAAAGAGATTTTCTTGCAAGACCTATTGAACAAATTAATGTAACTTCTTTTGATGCACGCCCAATCACGGACTTATACAAAGGAATGCGTGGTTCAGCAGGGGATTTGGCTGACGCAATAGAAATCTATAACAATATGCTTCGTGACCCAAACTGCACTATTTTCCTTACACTTGCGGGCAGCGCTAGTGCGCAAGGCCTTATGAATGTCTGGCCGACACTAGTAGAAAACAAGATGGTTGATGCGGTAGTAGCAACAGGCGCAAGCGTCGTGGACATGGATATATTCGAAGCACTCGGTTTCAGGCATTATCATGGGAACCCAAATGTCAACAATGAAAAGCTAGGCAATCTCGGCATAGATAGGATTTTCGACACCTATATAGATGAAAGTCAACTGCAAAAAATAGATGCTTTCTGTGAAGAAGTGGTTGCAGGATTAGATCCTCGCCCTTATGCGCCATGGGAAGTAACGAGAGAAATGGGACGAATCCTTGCTAGCGGTAGAGCAAAAAAAACCAATACATTGGTTCAAAAATGTTTTGAGAACAACGTTCCGCTTTTCTCTCTCGGTTTGACCGATTCTGCTTTTGGCATGGGTTCTACATATAATAATATGGTGAGCGCAATAAAAAATAGGGGAAAAATGACTCTCGACACCACACGAGAATATGCAGACATGGCTAAGATAAAACTCGTAGCGCCGACAACGGGCCTTGTCATGATTGGTGGTGGAATTCCCAAGAATCATGTCCAGGACACAGTCATTGTAGCGCAAGGTGTGCTGGCAACCCTACGGCGCCAGAAACAGTACGACTTATTAAGACAAATAGGATATGAAAAGAAAAAACAAAAAGACGAGGTGCCATTACATGCGTATGCTGTGCAAATAACCGTTGCCGACCCTAGAGATGGAGCTTGCTCAAGTTCAACATTGCAAGAAGCACGAACTTGGGGTAAAGTTGATCTCTCTCAAGAAAGAATGGTGTTTTCAGAAGCCACTATGTCTGTTCCTTTGCTCGCATCGGCAGCATATCATGAAAGAGTGTGGAATGGTCGACCCAAAAGAAATTACGCGTCAAGACTTGCAGCTCTCAAAGGCGATAACGACTTTCTGACAAGTGTAGCGTAACCTTTTTAACGCCTCTAAAACTCTTCCCGTAATAGCCCCGTAGTATAGCGGTCCAGTATGATGGCCTTTGGCGCCGTAGACCCAGGTTCGAATCCTGGCGGGGCTATTAATGGTCAGGATTCGTTCGAATCACTTCATACTCGCAAGAGTTGAAGTTCCCGCAGACATCAGTCTGCGAGGACTGGCGGGGCTATTCCCTTTAGTATAATAAAACATTTAAACACTGAAAACAACAAAACTCATGGAAGACGTTATCTCCATAGTTAAAATACGCGATCCGGGAAAATTAAATGATTACTTTTGGGCATATAGCGCAAAAACAGACGACATATACCCTTACGTTATTCCGAAAGGTAATCGCAAATTAGTCCTAGAAATATGCAGACGCCTGGGTGAAGAAATAAATATAAGATACGAAAATTTATCTAGAGAAATAGTTGAAATCATAGAACAAAACAAACCTGTTCAAGAAAGAAGAGGGGCCAGAAGACTACAAGAAATAGCTGTGGGCTAGAGCAAAACCGCAACCTTCTTAAACCCACCACAACAAACCTATTCCATGAGTGAAACTAAAGCTAGCTGGGTAACAACGAAGCCGGAAGATGTAAAAGCAAAGATTA
>Ga0209542_10021012_pt1 | contig 10269 bp, 16 predicted proteins | sample RifCSPhighO2_01_FD_184028 | JGI IMG/M metagenome (GOLD analysis project Ga0209542, IMG submission 184028) | Soil microbial communities from Rifle, Colorado - Rifle CSP2_plank highO2_0.1 (SPAdes) (version 2) | ecosystem: Environmental > Terrestrial > Deep subsurface > Rock core/Sediment ...
AGTCGAACGGCCATTGCTCCGCTTTCATTTTTGCGAGCCCCAGCTCTTTTGCTTCATAGGTCGGCAAGCCCTTAGAGGTGATGAAGACGCGAGTGTGCGGACCGTGATACACGGTTGCCCCTTCGCTTTCTACGAAGATATCAGGGTGCGCGCGAACTATCTCTAATCCTTGTGGCGCAGCTTCGCTCTCAAAGAAGTAATGGTCGAACTTGGTGCCTAAGATTTTGTAAATCGCCTCGAAATGTTCTAGTGAGGCCTTCCGCCCTGCATCGTAGAGCTTGTTTACCTCCGCGTCCGAGCGGTCATAGACCTCAGCATTGATGGCATCGATCTCGGCACGAATTTCTCCACTTTCTTCATACGCCGAAGTGCCTGCAACATATGCACTTCCGAGCGCGGATGCGTCAGAGGGGTCTGTGCCGAGTTTTTTCAAGCCCCAGATGGCCTTAGCGACATGCGGCCCTATATCTCCCTGATAGTTCGCACGTTTCACTTCGGCGCCGGTAAATTCAATGAGCCGTGCGACGCTCTCGCCAATCGCGTTGCTCATCAAGTGCCCGATATGAAATTCCTTAAACGGATTCGGGTCGGTGTATTCGACCATGATGGTCTTTCCTTTGTTGAAAGCGCCGGAACCCCATTTCTCTTTCGTACGCGCGGCCTCAAGTGCAGTGGCAAGCGCTGATGGCGCGAGATAAAAATTTATGAACCCAGCGCCTGCAACCTCAATCCTCTGGATTGAGGTTGGTCCGAGCGAAGTCGAGGACCTTAGCTTTTTAGCTATCTCCTCCGCCAATTCCCGCGGCTTCTTGCCAGCTTGTTTGGAAAGTTGAAGCGCAATGCCAGTCGCATAATCCCCATTCTTCAATTCCGCCGGATGTTCCAGCGAGACTCTCTCTTGCGGAACATCCGCAGCTTCTGCGATTCGATTTTTTAGTTCGTTGACGATGCTCATGAGACTCTATTATGCCGTAGAGGCCGGCGGTAAGCGATCCCACAGTTCTTGCCACACAATTTTGAGCGTGCGAGCAAGTGGCGCATCTTCAATGAGTACGCCGAACGGGAAATCTTTGCGCAAACTGAAAAGTGCCACTTTGTTGCCGAATATCTCGATATCCGTGCCAAACTCATCGGAAGAGACGAAGCGAGATTCGCGCATGTACTTCTCGTTGTTAGCCGCTGTCCATTCGCGTGAGAATTTCGAATCGCGATTGATGGCGCGTACCGGGATTTTCTTCGCTGTGCGCTCTATTGGATAGTTCGTGGTAAATCCTTTTGGCATTACCGAGAACATACGGTCCAGATCTTCCCATACGTAGATAACGTGCTTGTCGTGGAGCATCTGATTGTATATTTCTTGCATGCCTTCGATGCCTTCGTGGTACGTAACCTTTGGTTTATTACCTCCGCTGTTGTTGATGGCAAGAAGTGAGGGAATCAGCTGTTCGAGCGACGAGAGTCGCGACTTCTCTAATTGAAGGAGGCTTGCCGGATTAGCCGCGGAGTAGAGGCGTCGCTTCCCCTTTTTGATCTCTGAGAGAAACTGCCGCTCTTTGAGACTGTCAATAAAGTTGTAAATGCTTGTCCGCTTTACCCCCGACTTGCGTGATATTTCCTGTACGTTTGCCTGACCAAGCTCAAGCGTTGCAAGGTAGACAGCTATCTCCGCCTCGGACAACCCGAGGCTTTTGATGAGTTCCGCCTGTTTTTCGTCCAAAAGTGACTTGAATTTAGACATATTTATCTATCCTAAATATATCGCGAATTATAGACATATTTAGCATATATCGTCAAGCTACCGTCAGAGAATTGACTCAATTTCTAAACATTTTATCCACTTTTTGACAATATACACGCAGTCAACCAGGGGAGGTGCCAATGGCACAAAACCGGACTGCCCCGGCAAGGGTCGATGACCGCGACCCTCCTTGCCGGGAGGAGCTCGGCCGCGCTTTTTTGCGGCCCGAGTACGTCTCACGGTTCGTCGTTGCCTCGCCGGGAGACATCTCGGTGAGGTGCGACCTCGCCGGTCAGCAGCCGCCTCAGCGGAAGGCTGCCTGATCCACACAACTGGCAGGAACGATCGGTTGTCGTTCCCGCCCTTGATTGAGTCCACGAGCATGACGCTCGTGCGGCTCTGAGAGTAAACTGCTCATTCACATAACCGCGCTTCGGCGCATTGCCTAAGGAGACTCACATGATCGATGTTATTCTCGTCATCGAAGATAAAAAAGAGGAGCGGGATGCTGCGATGCAGGCAATAAAAAAGTTGAATCCACATGTAACGGAGCTCGCAGAAGCTGAATTCATGGGACTTGTCGCCCTCAAGTCCAGCAACGCAGAAGGTGGGCTGATGGTATGGCTTACACCTGATCTTGAGTGGGCGAAACATCGGCTTGAGCTTCTGCAAAAAATAACAAAGGTCCTTGGTGACAAGGGACGTGTCGGTGTAATAACCGACCTCATGCTCCCTGCTCGCAAGGATATGAAGGACGAGCCGAATGGCCTCATTGTCATTTCAAAATGTATTGAAGCCGGTTTGCCAGTGGTGGTATGCAGCGATACTGATCACCACGACGTTGCCTGGCTGCGCCCCGTGTTTCCGATTCTTGGCAAAGCGCATCCAGTGGGCAATATCCCCGTCATTCTCGACAAGAAAGATTGGGAAAAAGCTCTGAACCTCCTTGCTGAAATCTGGCAAATACCGACTAATTCCCATCATGGAGAATGATGATGAAAACGGCGCGACCCCATGGGGTCGCGCCGCAATTCTTTTCCAATATTTTGGATTACAAATCCGAGTCGATGCCATCGGGCGAGATCTTCAAGAGTAGAGTTCCGAGTGAGTCCCGATGTTTACAAACACGACGCGGCCGCCGTCCTCCTTGAATATCCCGCGGTAGTCGCCGGTCACGTTGATACTTCGGCAGCCGGGAAATCGCTTCTCGACCGAATGATTGTTGAGCAGCGGGTGAAATGGTTCAGTCTCGAAGAGCCGCAGGCGCTCATCGCACTGCGCGCGGATGCGGATTTGTAGGCGACCGTAATTCTTGCGAAACTTCTTCGCGAAGAAGATTTTCATGGGTTATTTCTTGTGCAGCCAACGGATCGCGTCATTCATGTTCGTGAACGCCGGAGAAAGATCCTTCCCCTTTTCGATATCTTTGAGCGCCGAACGAAGCTCCCGTGCCGTCTTCGCGTTGAATTTCTCTTCCTTCACAAGCTTTACGCTATACTCCCCTTCCGCAAATGCTTCGGTCATCATTTTTAATACCGAAGCGAACGGTACACCATCGTGCTTGGCGCGGCGCATAGCTTTCGCCTTGATCTTCGGATCAACCTTGAACACGACTTGGGTGGTCATGCGTATAGCTTATACATAGCTAAGAGCTATGTCAAGCACAATCCTCCCTTCGCCTTACAAATCTGAGTCGATGCCCATACTTCGGGCAGTGCCCGCGATTATCTTTTTGGCCTGCGTGGTGTCAGGAGTAGAGCTCGGAGTGGGTGCCGATGGTCATAAAAACAACCTCGCCTTCTCGCTCTTCGTACAGCGCCCTGTAGTCGCCCGTGACATTTATGCTACGCCAACCTGGAAATACCTCGTCGACGGAATGATTGTTGAGCAACGGATGAAACGGCTGACTGATGAATAAGTTTCGGCGCTTCTTGAATTGATCCTGTATCTTTGTCGGAAGTCTTGCATATCTCTTATCGAAATTCCGATGCGTGCGGGTAATCATTTATCGAGTTTATCAAGATAACGATCCATTTCCGCTGCCGTTGAGAAAGCCGGGGAAAGGTTCCTGCCACGCACGATATCGCGGTGAATGGATTGCAATTCCTTCAACGTCTTCGCGTTAAGCCGCTCCGCCGACTGGATATCAACGGAAAACCTCTCCTCTGCGTACGCTTTCGCCGCCATCTTAAGGACGGAGGCGAACGGCACACCCTCGCGCTTCGCGCGCTTCATGGCCTTTGCCTTTATCTTCGGATCAATGTTGAACACGACTTGAGTAGTCATGCATATAGCTTATACATAGCTGAAAGCTATGTCAAGCAAAATCCTCCGCTCGCCTTACAAATCCGCGTCTATACCCATTGAACGAGCAGTGCCGGCGATTATCTTCTTTGCTTGTTCGATGTCAGGAGCATTCAAATCTTCCATCTTCTCCTGCGCGATCTCAGTCAGCTGCTGCTTGGTGAGCTTGCCCACCTTGTTCTGCGGCTTCGTGGAGCCCTTCTCCATCCCGAGCTTTTTCAAAATGAGGCGCGAGGCCGGCGGCTTTTTGACGATGAATGTGAACGAGCGATCTTTGTAGACCGTCATGAGGACAGGCGCCACATTTCCCACCATCGCTTTAGTCTGCTCATTGAATTGTTTGACGAACTCGCCGATATTGACGCCCGCAGGCCCGAGTGCGGTACCCACCGGCGGCGCAGGTGTTGCCGCGCCTGCGGGAATCTGCAATTTGATCATTTTTGTAATTTCTTTTGCCATGTTAGAGATTCTTAACGAATGAAATGAGTTTAGAAGCTCTTACACCCGCCTAAATTTTGAACGAAAGCGCTCCAATGTTTCAGGGATCGTTCGTTCAAGATACTTCCTTCCCCACCCTGTCTTTAAGTACATCTCGCGCTGCATGGCGTCTTTGCGACTCGCATGCAACTCGCAGTACAGAAGTTCGAGGGGTCTTCGGAGCTTCGTGGCCGAAACATGTCCCTTGACGTGTTCTGCGAGTCGCGCCTTTATATCATGGGACGAACCGACATACAAATTGCCATCTTTCAAACTCCCGAGTACGTAGACGCCATGCATCGTTCAAAATTTTGAGCGGGTTAAGAAAAATATAGTCGCAAGCTCCTTATTTTTCTAAACTCTCTGCACCTGATCGGCCTCGAGCTCGACCGGCGTTTCGCGGCCGAACATCGGAACCAATACCTTAACCTTTCCACGTTCCTCGTCAATCTCGCCGACCTTGCCATCGAGATCCTTGAAGGGGCCGTCGATGATGACAACAGCATCACCCTCCGCAAGATCGATGGCATGGCGGACAATGTCGCCGGAAGCGCGCTTGAGAATTTTCTCGACCTCCTCGGGCGCAAGCGGCACCGCTTGGTTTGCCGTGCCCACGAACCCCGTAACCTGCGGGGTGTTGCGCACCACGCTCCATGCGTCGTCGCTTGCAATCATGTCCACCAAAACATAGCCGGGAAACACCTTTTCTTTCATCTCCGTCTTGCGACCGCCCTTTATCTTTATTTTCTTTTCCGTCGGCACGATGACGTTGAATATCTTGTCTTTCATGCCGAAGGATTCGATGCGCTGCTTCAAATTGCGCGCGACGGCGTCCTCGTAGCCCGAGTACGTGTGCACCGCATACCACTGCCTCTCCGTTCCGTAAGTCTGTCTTGCCATGTGTTATGGGGTCGCCTGTGGTGAGCTCGTCGAGCTCGTCCCAATGAGTATTTCGTTGGTCGAGGTCGAGATCTGCTGATATGTACTCTGCGAATTCTGCGGGAGGAACTGGAGTACCCGACCGAGTCCGGTCGTGAAGATGTAGTCGAAGAAGCCGAGATACAGAGCAACGAAGATAGAGAGCGCGATCACAATCACCGTGTAGATGATCGTCTGCATCCGCGTCGGCCATGCGACGTGCCGCAACTCTCCGCGGGTGTCTTTCAAGTACTGAAGGAAGGACATAGGTGGTTCGTAGTTAGTAGAACGTAGTACGTAGTCAAACACAAGTCAATCGTGCCAATCTAAAAACCCCTCGCGGGGCTTATTTGCATAGTACTCCGATGCGAATCGAAGTCAAGCTAGCCACCGATCTCATAAGCGACCGATGGCTCACTGAAAGCTGATCGCTGAAACCAGAAAGCTGGCTATCGAATCTCGTACGTCACGCTCACGTTGGAAACGATTTTGTTCTCGCCGACGGGAATCTCGGGAGACGGCGGTACTGCGCCTCCGCCTCTGCCGTCCGCAGCCATCGACATTTCGGCTTTCGCATAGTAAATCGGATAATTGCCATTCTCGCTGAAGCCAACGATGCGCACGAGCGAAACATTTAATTGCTTTGCGAGTGATTCGGCTTTCGTGCGAGCGTTCTCGATCGCCTTGCCGCGCGCTTCCGCCTGCAGAGCGTCTTCGTCGTCGATGGTGAACGAAAGGCCGCTCACGCTCGAGGCGCCGAGCGAGCCAACGCCCGAGAGAAGATCACCGGCTTTCTCCGTTTCGCGCACCTTCACCAAAAGCGTCTGCGAAACCTGAAAGCCCCTCAAGACCTGACGACCCGGCGGGCAATACCCCTCGCGGCACGCATCACTCTCTACGTAGTCGTATTGCGGATAGATGCTGTAGTCGGCAGTCTTGATGTCTTTTTCCTCGACTCCCTCACCTTTGAGATATTCGTAAATGGCGTTCGACTTCTTGGTAGCTTCTTCCTGCGCCGGCTTCACTTCTTTTGCTTCTTCCTGAATCGTTACTGAAAACGTCGCGGTGTCCGGCACCGCGAATACTTCGCCTTCGCCAGAAACCGTTATCGTGTTCGTTGCGGTGACGCCGCTTCCGATGAAGCGGAACTCTTTCAGAGCCGATACCGTGAGAATCAAAAGAAAAAGCGCCAAAAATCCGAGGGCGGTTGCGGCCATCGCGCGCGGCCAGTGCGTCGCGTTGATAAACTTATCTGCCGTCTGTTCATCCATACGTATGAATAGCTTCTAGCTTCGAGCTACTAGCTTATAGGTGAATAATGATACCACGCTTCCGGAAATAATGACGTCTGAATGAAGCGTCTATTACAGATCGCCAAGGCCGCTGTACATCGAAAGGAACGAGGGGATGGCGAAAAGGAGCCCGAAGAGCGGAAGCACGAACGCGACAACAGAGACAACGACGACGATGAGTATGTACTTTCGAACCTTTTCGGCGGATTCGTACACCGCATCCACCTTCTTATCGAGCGCGTCGAGACGTTTCGAGAGCTCTCCCTCTTCCATAGAACAAGTATACTATACGAACATGGATCCGACCTTTCTCGCCAAACTCATCTCTGAATACACGTACATCATCATGGCTCCCGCTATCTTTGTTTTGGGGCCTATCGTGAGTCTTGCCGCGGGCGTTCTTTTACGACTCGATGTGATTTCGCTCATACCAACGTGTCTCGCGCTTGCCGCCGGGGAGCTCGCAAGCGATGTTTTGTGGTATTGGTTGGGGCACCGATACGGCGATACATTTGTCGACCGATATGGTCGCTATTTTGGCATTACAAAAAAATCCATCGGCTATGCGAAAGAGCTTTTCGGGCAGCACCACGACATCATCATCTTCAGCTCCAAGCTGACCTCGGGGTTCGGCTTCGGCGCTGCCATCATGTTCACTGCCGGGCTTTCCGCCGTTCCCTTCCGCCGATACATGATGCTCAACATAGCCGGACAATTCCTCTGGACGGCCGGAATGCTTTCGATAGGATATTTTCTTGGGCATATTTACCTCAAAGTTGGCAACGTGTTCGAAAAGATGGCACTCTTCGGCCTCGTTATCATCTTACTCATCTCTCTTTTTGGCCTCGCCCGTTACCTGGGAAAGCCCCTCACGAAGAACCTCGTACAATAACGCATGACTCCGGTAAGAAAGGCGACGTTCGCTTGTCTCTCGTTCGCAGGAATCGGCCTGTTCGGATGGTTCACTACCGGTGTCGAGAATGTTGCATCAGTCCCCCTCCTCGTATACTACGCCGTATTGCTCATCAATACATTCTTCTCAATACGAATCTTTTCGGCCATCACCCCGAAAAGCTTTGTCCAGACACTCTTCGACAGGGTGGCCGCGGTCTTCTACCTTGCGCTTGCGTTCTCTTTCGGCTCAGTGCCGACCTTCGCTGCGGTATCCGCGGGACTTTTTTTACTCGCCGTCGCAAAGTACGTTCATCTTAAAGGTCTCGTGCCTTCATCGGCACTCTTGCCCCGCAAGATCGTGCTCAACACGCTTGCAGCCCTGCTCTCTCTTTTTGCTTTGGCTTTGACGCTTCTCGGCTTCTCAGAGGCCGCAGCATGGGTTCTCTGCATCATCTTTGCGCTTGCAAATATCTACCTTCTCATTTTCAACCCGATGTACCGGATCGAGCGCTCGCGGTAAGTTCGAGAAATCGCTCCGCCGAGGCCTTCCACGTGTACGCCTGTACCGATTCGCGGCAGGCGGCGCGCGAGAGCGAGAGGCACCGCTTCGCGGCACGCGCAAGATCGTCGTCGAGATATCCGTTAACACCTTCTTTAATGAATTCGCGCGGACCAGCAACATTGTACGCCGCGACAGGCACTCCAGCCGCCAAGCTCTCGACAACAACGAGGGGGAAGACCTCTGTTTTTGAAGGCATGACGAAAGCGTCGGCGCATGCGAGCCAGGAGACGAGCGCTTCGCCAGTTTGAGAACCGACGAAACGTGCCGATGGATACTTAGCCTCAAGATCTTTTCGGTCGGGTCCATCGCCTATTACGAGCTTGGTGCCGGGAAGTCCCAGCCGCAGAAATTCCTCAATGCTTTTTTCGGAAGAGACCCTGCCGAAATACATGAAGACCGGCTTCTCTAGCGTAGTCGGACACGTCCCCTGCGTCTGGAACAGGGGATCAACGCCAAGCGGCCAAAGAGCGGTGCGAGCTATGCCGATAGAGTGCGCGAACTCCTGCAGATCATTCGTCAGCACAAGCGTGAGCATAGCGGCGCCGTGAAAACGCGTAAAAAGCGACCGAACGAGATCGCCCATCCGTTTACCGAGCCACATCGTTGCGTACAAGTCCGTCCTGCCATGCATTGCGGTCGTGAATGGAATGCCATGCTTTTTGCACACACTACGCGCGAACCAACCGAGCAGTCCCTCGGTAACAAGGTGGATGTCGTCATGTGCGCGACCGAGGATAACGCGACGGACGCCGAAAAAAGCAAAAAGTGGCAAGCGAGCCTCTGGGTAGAGTGGAAATGGAATCGAAAAAAACTGCCCCGGCTCGAGAAGTTCGACGCTGTGTCCGTGTGACTCTAACTCTCGCATGAGGTTTTGAATCACCCTCGCAGGACCATTGGGATGCGTCTGCCAGAGATCGGATACTAGGAGAACGCGCCTCTTCGCTTGCGACGCCATAGCAGAACACTCATGCTACCATAGCAACATGACAGACGTGCCTTTCACACTGATCGGTACCTCAAGAAACTTCTCAAGACAGCGCGGAAGATGACAATGAAAATATCGATTGTCATACCTACTTTTAAAGAAGAGCACGCGATAGGGGCGAGGCTTAAACACCTGAAAGACTCGCTTACGATGCAGAACGAAATAATTGTCTCCGACGGACGCAGTCCGGATCGGACCGCTGAAATTGCGGGACAATATGCAGATCAGGTTGTTATTTTTGCAGGAGAAAAACACACACCAGCCCGAGGACGCAACGACGGCGCAAAAAGAGCAACGGGTAAATATCTCCTATTCTTAGACGCAGACAGTTACCTCCCAAGTCCAGATTCGGTGCTGCGGCAATGCGTCGAGCGTTTCGAGAAAGATCCAACGCTCCTCGGCATTACGCTCCCGCAGCGCGCACTTCCCGAGGTGGAGACGTGGGCAGACCGCATCTCCTTCGGCATTGTGAACATGATAGGACGATGTATGAATAATCTGCTTCACATAGGTGAGGGTGCAGGAAAATTCATGATGGTGCGCAAAAGTGCGTACGACCGGGTGGGCGGTTTCCGCGAAGATCTCGCAACACGGGAGGACGGCGACTTTTTCTATCGTCTCTCACGCATTGGCAGAACTATCTCTGATCCCACGTTCTTTGTGTATCACGGTGCGCGACGTGCACATCAGCTCGGGTGGGCGCGGCTCTGGTGGATTTGGACGATCAATACCCTGTCATTTTTCTTCTTCAACCACGCATTCTCCAAAGAATGGACGCCGATGCGGTAGGATTGAGGTACGTTATGCGCGAGAGATTTTCACCTGAAGATAGAGAAAAGAAACTTCCACGGCTAGAGACAGCTGATACGTCGCCCTCCCAACAGGAGAAAATTACGTCGCCGTACACGGAAGGCCTCGTTGCAACATTCAACCGGCAATTCGGCCCTGAAGCAACCGAGTCGCGGCAAGCGATGGTGCGAGAGATCGCGGACACGTTTTTCAAAGAGACGCTGCAAAATATTGATCTGCGTGGATCCGAAAAACACGGCGTCAAATACCCGTGGGGCATGATTGATACTGGGACCCTCACCAAGAAGAT
>Ga0209542_10021013_pt1 | contig 10267 bp, 9 predicted proteins | sample RifCSPhighO2_01_FD_184028 | JGI IMG/M metagenome (GOLD analysis project Ga0209542, IMG submission 184028) | Soil microbial communities from Rifle, Colorado - Rifle CSP2_plank highO2_0.1 (SPAdes) (version 2) | ecosystem: Environmental > Terrestrial > Deep subsurface > Rock core/Sediment ...
AGAGCAGTACAGTCGCGACACAATGGCAAATTTTTGTGTAACCCACCCGAACCAACGCCGATTGCTTGTACACCCGGATTTGCTACTGGAGTAGCATCTTCGGCACAAGGAACCCTAAATACGGGAGGAGCGATTGTTGATCCCAACCGTACTGATCCGACTAGGGCCCTTGGAGCTCCACAGAGTGCCGGTTTGGACGATGACGCACCAGTTGTGCTTCCTTCGTTTTTCAGTCTGGGATTTGGAGCTGGGAATGTTGGGGGAGGAAATATCGTTCTGACCTTTGCTAATCCGATTGTCGACTTAGCCGGATTTGATTTTAGGGTGTTTGAAACTACCGGTGGAGTATACCCGGACGAAAAAGTCAAAGTTGAGGCAAGTCAGGACGGGATTAACTTTTTCCTAGTTACCGTAAGCGCATCACGAGATGAATTTTTGAATTTGGGTGCATCAGGGCTTGCCTGGGCATCACATCTTAGGTTAACAGATGTAAGCGATAAGAGCTTGTTTGTTGGACCATTCTCTCCTGCTGACGCATATGATTTAGACGGTGTTCAGACATTTTGCGGAAACCAAATACCAAATTAGTAAGCTGTTTTCCAGTGAAGTGCCTGGAAAGCAGTCCGCTGCTACTTACTTACTTAATAAATTAAGCGGTAGTGGACTGGAATGAAGCTAGCCCGTTCCCGGAACGGGAAATAGTGGATAAGCACACTCTGGGGGTAGTCTAGGTTCGCACATCAGGTAATTTAGCAACTTTAGATGTTAAAATAGGCATTATGAAATGAAAAGGTACCAGGGGGAACATTATCCGCCTCCGGAGGAAATAGAAGCGGAGACAACGCTTGATATACCGGAAAAAAGTGAGGAGTTGGCTGGAAGTACATTGCTGGACGATGTCAATAAGGGACTAGCATTAGCACTTTTGAGAAATTCTGAAGACGACTTATTTCCCTTTATAACATTGTACTCGGACGGAACGATGACGATATCTATAGAACGAAAAAATATTGGTGAACCACCATGACAGAATACGACCATTATCAAAATTATTTCGAAAGCTCACCCGGAGATATTGAAATTGATAACGAAACATTAATGGAAATAGCGGCAGAATTTGGAGACTTAATGTATCAGTCATTAAAACTCAGATTGTTGCTAGCAACCGAAATTGCCATGGGAAGAACAGCTGGCGAAGACGAAGACGGTAAATTGATTGTTTATTCGGGTGACGACTTTCGGCACGACGAGACTTTTTATGCCGAAAAAGGGTAAATTATGAAGCTAGCCCGTTCCCGGAACGGGAAATATAAATTATGGATAAAGAAATAAGAAAACATTTAATTTCTCCTGAAGAGTATGAGGGAGAACACGATGGTGACTGCGGCGACGGATTGGGGCAATATTTACTTGATAGGGGTGTTAATTATTATACTGCTGCACTTGCTAATGCTTTGACTCAACCAACTGAAGAACATATCGTTTTTGAAGTTTCGATATTTGGAGATAAAACAAATATACGATCATTGAATTTGGATAAATACGCTCGACACATTCCCGAAGATGTACTTTAAGTATGAAAAGAAAACTTTTAGCGGTCCTCCTTGCCCTGACGGGAAGCGTTTTGATCATATTTAGTATTTATTCATTAATCGATCAAAACAGGCAAAAATTAACTGAGCTTTCAAAATCAATTACCGGTTTTCCACACGCTTACATCGTTCAGTCCGGCTCGATGGAGCCTGCTATTAAAACAGGAAGTATAGTTATCGTACTCCCCTTTTCAACTTATAAAAACGGCGACATTATTACATTCGGTAAGGAAGGAAAAAACAGTAACCTTATAACCCACAGGGTAATGACCAAATATTATCCTGATGGTATAGAAAAAAGTCCTGCTTATTTTACCAGCGGTGACGCTAACGAAGACTTCGACAATGGAAGCATCGCCCACGAAGAAATCGTCGGCAAAGCAATTGTCGCTATCCCCTACTTAGGTTACGTTGCCAACCAGGCAAAGCAACCTTACGGTTTCTTACTATTGGTAATAGTTCCGGCAACAATTATAATTTACGAAGAAATTAAAAATCTATTAAAAGAATCCTTTGCATTCATAAAAGGTATATTTATAGGAAAAAAAAAGAAACAAAAGAATTCAGATCAAGATCACTATGATAATTCGAATCAACATAGTAAATATCAAAGACTGTCTTTGCGAAGTGATCGCTCAATAATTTCATATGTTTTAGTTGCATTTATTCCACTGCTTGGAGCATCACTTGTTCTCACAGGACTTGCAATATCGTTTTTCTCAGATAGTGAAACTTCCCAAAGTAACGTCCTCCAAGCGTCCGAGTTTTTTTGTAACACAAGCGAAAACGCCAATTTAGTAATAAACGAGGTATTCTATGACGTTGATACTGTCCATAACGGACAAGGATCAGAAAATAAGTGGGAGTGGGTTGAACTGTTTAATCCTTCCACCTCCCCTATTGATATATCCGGTTGGATCATTGAAGATGGTAACAGCTCCGATACATTTCCTCTAGGCATTACAGAAATACCTCCATGCGGATTTGCTGTGGTATCAAACGCAAGCGAAACAGAACTCGAAGATCAAACAAATGACGGTGGCCAGTGGACTATTCCAGATGTAACAATATTCGTAACATTATCGAGTTTTATTGGAAATGGATTGGCAAACGGCGGCGATATAGTTATTCTCAAAAATGCAGGTTCAACAGAGCAAGATAGAATGAGTTTTGGAACAAAGCTTGATGGTTTTACTCCAAATTGTGTAGGTTCCTGTCCGAGCGTAGCAAGCGGTCATTCGCTAGAAAGAGAACCGGATGGAAGTGATACGGGTGGTCAAGGTGATTTTTTTGATAAAACTATTCCATCGCCAGGAAGCTAAAAAATTAGATATTAGATATATATGAAAAACAAAGTCGTAAAAACTAAATCATTTATATCTGATCTACCCTTTAAAGGAGAGAGCCTGCAAGCTGTATATAGTAATGTTTTGAAAAGTGCGGGGAAGTCCAAACTCTACTCCCGAATTCTTGCGCTTATTCTACTGCCCTTTGTTCTTTACGGATCTTACTATATCTATACTAATATTAATTCGCGTGGGGTCGATACTTATGCTGTTGATCCCTTGATCATTACATATGCCGATGGTCCCCCACCGAACCCAATGTTCTCGGTGTCTGACATGCTACCCGGTGACTTTGTCGAAAAGGTTTTTAATGTTAAAAACGATTCGGCAGAGGGAGAAGGAGTATTTATGGACGCAGTTAAGAAGGAGGAACTCAAGGCTTTCGCAGGAATATTGGACGCATTAATAACAAACGAGACCGACGCAATTACTATTTTTAACGGTAAACTGCAAAGCTTTTTTGACCTTCCACCCATTTCTCTAGGAATTTTCGCGGCCGGAGCCGAAAAGAGCTTCAGAGTCAAAGTGACATTCCCCTCCTCTTCCGGTAATGAATATCAGGAAGCAAAGCTTGTATTTGATATTTTATGGAATACTGAGGCTCCTCCAATCGAACTACCCGAAGAATGCAAACTCTTGGAAGGCAAAATAACAAGCGTAATCGAAGGAACCGAAGGAAACGATAGAATTTGGGGAACAATTGCAAACGAGCTTATTTTGGCTAAGGGAGGCAGCGACCGCGTCGACGGCAAAAGCGGAGACGATTGCGTTATCGGGGCTGACGGCGATGACAGATTTCTTGATGGCGGAAGCGGCGAAGACATCATTGTCGGAGGAAGCGGTAACGACAGGATTGACGGGGGTGAAGGCAAAGATATTATTTACGGGAACGCGGGTAACGACAATATCGACGGAGGCGAGGACGATGATATTATTTATGCCGGAGACGGAGACGACGAAGTTGACGGAGGCAATAAAGACGATAAAATCTGGGGTGGGATAGGTAACGACGAGATAGACGGTGGGAGCGGCAATGATTTAATCTACGGTGAAGAAGGTGATGACGAAATCGACGGAGGCAGCCAAAACGATGAGATTCACGGCGGAATTGGCCTAGACGAACTTGAAGGTGGATCGGGCAATGATCATATTTTCGGAGACGCGGATAACGACCAGATAAAAGGAAATAGCGGCAATGATATTCTTGACGGAGGAACTGAAACCGATTCGTTAAACGGTAATTCGGGAACAGATACTTGTGTTAACGGCGAAACCCTTTCTTCCTGCGAGCTTTAAATATCCGATTATAACCTCAATAGTCCGCAAAAAAAGTCTTATTATGCAACAATAGGCACTCTTCCTTCCTTTTTATCTAAACTTAGTTCTTTTTCAATAGTTTTAATACTTACAATGACGATAAAACGCTTTTTATATATAATTATTTTCTTTTTCCTCAATCTCTTTATTGCAAGCGTTGCAGTCTCTCGACTTATACCAGCAATGTTCGCAATATCTTGATGAGTCAATGGGATTTTTATTGTAATTTCCCCTTCCTTTTTCTGTTCACCAAATCTTTTAGCAGAAAGAAATAACGCACCCAAGACTCGGTGATAAGAATCACCACAAAGTATAAACTCGATATTTTGAAGAATTCCGTCAAGGCCTATCAAAATTCTCCTAGTAAGTTCAAAAAGAACATCGGGATTTTTCTTCAAAAACCTTAAAACTGAGGCCTTTGGCGCACGGTAGATAATAACCTCGGTCTGGGCATGAAAAAAATAAGAGTTAGGGATACGTCCAATTGCCCACATCATCGGAAAGTAGGTTCCAGCTTTAAAAATGTTTAAAGTATGTTCTCTGCCATTTTCAAAAATTGTGTTTAATTTAACAAAACCAGTTTTTACATAATATACCCCTTGTGGCTTATCGTCTGAGCGAAGAATCGTTTCACCCTTTTTGTAGGTTATTGTTTTGTATCTAGAGAAAAAAGTACTGAGTTTACCGGGAATATATTTCTGCACAAAAACTATTGTAACCTCTTGTGAGAAATCTAACAAATATCACGTAAGAACACTAACTGAAATACTTGCTCACTTTAATTACTATGTACAAAGACTATGGCCTGTCAATATATTAATATTATTTTCAAAAGTGACCCGACACTTACTTATAGGTCGGGTTTTTTAGTTTACAAAAGACCCTCCGCCGCCAAGGCTACGGAGGGCAAGGAAGGGGGTGAGAAAAATGTTTAAAAAGAAAGTTATAACAGGAGCAATTGGATTGTTAGGACTTGTCCTCGGAGCCACAATTGTTTTGGCTGCACCTGGGGATGCCGTTCAACCTCCTATCGACCCACCCGGACTAGCGGGTGCGGGATGTAGCGGTATTGGTGTTGCTTTTGACGGAACCAATATCTGGTATACCTGCGCTAACGAAGATAAGGTTCGCAAAACCGATTTGGTGGGAACTGACAACGGATTTATTACTACAGCCGAGGGATTAACTTCAGTATCTGTTGATGCCATTGCCTGGGATTCTGATTTGGGTGTACTTTGGGGAGGAGAACTTGTAGATAGTGACGGTGTTGGAGGTAACGATACTTGCCGAATCTACACTATTGATCCGACAACTGGAGCTGCAACTACCAAGTTCGACAGAACAGACATAGGGTGTGGATTATTATATTTTGACGGGTTAACCGTCGATAATGTTACTAATACACTCTATTACAGCCCTGATGTGCAAAAAACTATTCGCCATCTAACCAAGGCTGGGGCAGCTGCTGCCAACGATCCGATTGATTTTGAGACATTAACTTCGAGTCCAGACCTTTGTCCGGCGCACGAACCAGCAGGGTCTGACGATCCGGTAGTTGATGGATGTCCGAATAGTGGCTTGGCGATAGGTATTGACGGAAAACTATTTGCTGGAACCAACGGTGCGGGAAGAATTATTACACTCGATCCGGTCGCAAAGACTTTCTTGAGCGACTTTGCCACAGTTACAGGCCGTGATGAGGATCTTGAGTGCGGTCCTGTTGTCGAGGGTAAAGAAACAATCCTCTCAAGAGACTTTGAAACTGGACATATAGATGTTCTGGAAGCTCCGGAAGGGTCGTGCGTTTCACCAGCAGTTCCGATTATCACATTGGATCCTAAAGAAGATACAAATGAGCTGGGAGATGATCACGCAGTTACCGCAACAGTAACCTTAGGTGGTGTCCCTGTTGAAGGAACGCTTGTTAACTTTTCGATAACTGCTGGACCGAACGCGGGTGAAGTAAGTGGCCCCGGCGAATGTACGGTTGATCCGGACTGCAATACTGACTCAAACGGTCAGACGTCCTGGACGTACTCAGGAAGTGCCGGAGAAGGAACTGACATAATAGTCGCCTGCTTCTCCGATGAAGCTGGGGAAGAACACTGTGCTCGAGTCCTTAAGGAGTGGATTTCTCATGCAAGGATGACTGGAGGAGGAACAATACCTCCCGGTGACGCTAATAGTGGCAATCTGGAGGGAAAGCACGGGTTTGAACTCCATTGTGATCCCACAGATCTACCTAATAGACTAGAGGTGAACTGGGGCAAAGGCAACAAGTTCCATCTTGAAACGCTCACAACTGCAGTTTGCTCAAACGATCCCAACTTGGACGAAGAGCAACCGGTAGCAGGTTTTGATACATATAAAGGAACAGGGTCTGGCCGTCTAAATGGTGTACCTGGAGTTACTGCAAAATGGGAATTTACCGATGACGGAGAGCCGGGAGTAGACGACCACGCAGTTATTACGATATTTGATGGTGTGATTTCCTATACGTTCTCTGGTAACCTGACGAACGGTAATCACCAAGCTCATCCGGCGGAATAGTTTGGAAGTGATGGGTTTTAAAAACTCTGGCTGGGGACGATGGATTCTCAGCCAGATAGGGAGGAGGTTAGTAGTGAGGCAAGAGACAGCTCTGGTTAAATTCCGGTGGTGTCACAAAAAATAAACAATATTTGTTAAACTTGGGGCGCTATATCCCCGGGTATTAAATCTGGGGATATATGCATTAAATTAACTTTTTCTTTCGCTTATGTTTATAAAAGTTTATTTTTTGCTTATTACATTAAATAGAAATACCATGTATATTGAATATTCCGATATTTATCGTTTGGAAGGAGGTGACATAAATGCAAAATATAAAAGGATCAGTCGATCATTTGAAGACACACCAAAAATATCCTGCAACAAAGGCAGAACTCGTAGCCGAGTGCGACAATCTATCCGATTTTTCGGAAGAGGATAAGAAGTGGTTTATGGAGAATCTTCCTGCAGAACCGGAAGGTGGGTACAAATCAGCCGAAGACGTCATGAAAGCACTGGGATTGGAAGAGCCTGAAGCAACACCCGCACAAGCTTAATAATCTACTTATAAGTAAGTATCGGTTTTTTAAGGTAATAATCATTATTTAATATGTTATTGGTTATAACGTCATTTATATCCATACCGCTATCAAGAGCAAAATCGGCGTTATTGATATTTTGATTAAATAATATTACTGCTTTAATTTTTTGCATTGCGGGTATATAAGTACTTAAAGTAGCATAGAACCAACCTGTTTTATCTCCGCCCTTACTTACGGACGAGGTTTCGGCAACCATAATCGGTTTATTTAGTTTGACAAGTTCGTTGTAAACATCATAACTCATATATTCAAAATTTCTCCACAATGTATTTTTCCAATTAGAACTACCCCAATTAAATGTACTATATGCTACCCAATCTACATATTCATCTCCCGGATAAAATGAAAGAACACTATCACTTTTACCGTATTGGTCAGTATTATTCGGTGACCAGACCCAAATCGCATTAGTTGCACCCTCCTCCTCAAAAATATTGCGTACGTGCTTCCACATATTTATATATTCATTCGCACCACTTTCTGCATGATTTCCCCATGCGTACCAATTACCATTCATTTCATGAGCAAATCTTAAAAAGTAAGGTTTTTTATAAGCTTTTGAATATTTAGCCCACTTTCTGATATATTCATCGAAAGATCCTTGGCTTATTAACCTTTGCGGCGCTCCTTTTTCATTTAACTCCGATTCCCGATTTGTCGAGTCAAATGGTTCCCAAGTTATTATTGGAACTACACCCTTAGCGCTTAATTTTCTCATAAATTCTATATCAAAAATGGAGTCATTATTCCAATCCTGGTAGTACATGGTAAGCGAGGGACTTTCTTCTGCTATTACTTTTATACTTGGGTCAACCGGGTGAGAATTTAAATGGCTCAAATAATAGCCGTAATAAACCCCCTCCGAAGGAACAACCAGTTCTTCTTTTTTGTTAAAATATACTAGTGCTTCGGCTGTATCGACATATTTATTCTCGGTAAGCTTTTGAGGTTCCTTACTAGCAGTCTCATAAACAATAGGTGCAGCCATACCTACAACAAATGCTATAAGCAGTATTACGCTTATTCTCGCAAATCCATACGAGTATCTTGCTCCCCAATTTAAAAACTTAGGTAATTTTTTATCGATTACAATCCCAAAGCTTACATTTTCTTTTAATACTAGCCAAAAACCTATCGATAAAAATGAGGCAGAATATAACGCCCAAAAATGATTGATGAATTTTCCGTAAGGATTAACGACCTCTTTAGTTAAATTACTATAAACTACTCCCCCCAATAAAATTAAAGCTACCAATAGCTGGACTCTATAAACCTTGAAAGGGTTCTCTCTTTCATACTTTTTAATTGTAATCGAAAAAGGAAGGTTTTTACCGATTACGCTTGATAGAAACGCTTTAGCGAATACAGGAAATGAAACGACATCCAAGACTAAGCTTTTTATAGGATTTTGAAATGTCAAAAAGAATAAGAAAAAGTTATAAAAAACCATAGGTAAGTATATGAAACCTAAATAGCTCCAAGTATTAGCCCTAATTAGCGAAATACCGAAAAATAAGTAAGGAAGCGGTGCAAGAACTAAGATAAGGTCTCTAACTCCAATAAAATAGTATACGGTTGATAAAAAGTAATGAAACTTCTGCTTAGTATTTAGGGAGCCGAACGCAAGTTCCCTAAAATACTTTCCGTTCGCGTCTAAACACCCCTTACACCAGCGCGTTTGCTGGTTGAAATACTCTTTTAAATTCATCGGAGCCATCCCAAGCGCCAAAACTTTGGAAATAAAGACACCCTTTTTCCCGATTAAATGAAGTTTTATGGACGTAGCATAGTCTTCTGTTACAAATCTATTGTCTACTCCGCCCGTCGACAGTAATGCTTCTCTCCTAATGGCATAATTCGTCCCGCACAAAAAAAGTGCATTATCATAAGCTTTTGCCGGACAAATAAAGTCGAAGAAAAATATTTGGTGAGCGCCAGCAGCTTTAGCTACCCAAGTATTTAAATTTTTATATCTTTGCGGACTTTGTACAAAATCAACATCGTTCTCCAGTAAAGGTTTTAAAATTTCAGTCAAAAACTCTTTTTTTGCACAAAAGTCGGAATCGAAAAAGCAGTCAATTGTATTGTGGGGATTTTTAGAAGGAAACATCTTCAATCCATTGTTTATATTTCCAGCTTTGAATCCGTCATTTACCTCCCTTGCGACATGATAGACTCCAACTTCTTTACAATAGTCTTCGATATCCTTCCAATTTTCTTTCTTTGCACCCTTCCCGTCATTTAACACAATAACCTTAGGATCGGTGAATGGATTAACACGATCAATGTAATATTGTGCCGCTATTTTTGCACTATCAATTGTTTCTTTTACTACTTCAATTGGTTCTCCGGCTACAGTAATAAACATATTAATCTCAAGATCTTTTCTTTGATTATCTTTCAAAAACTGTCTGTATTTCCTTGGCCAAAGAGAGTATAAAAACCCACACAAGAGAATTATTGTATGCAGCTCGGCGATATAAAGAAGTATTGAAAATACCAAAAGTGAAGGTGAAAAGTTTATGTAATATGCTCTGAATAGCGTATAAAGCGTAACAAGTATCGCGCCATACAAAATACCCGCTTTAATTACAAGCTTTTTCAATCTAGATGCTTTTTGGTAATAATCCTGTAACATATTAAAAACAAAAAAAGTGCGGGGGCAAACCGCACAAGATAATTTCGGAGTATTATACTATAAGATATGCTTAAAAGTCAATTTTGGGGTATTATTCTACCGATTCGGAAAAAGACGTTGATGACGCATCACTTGATACCAGCCTCCAATCAGCTTCCTTCAGAAGATTGAACCAAACTATTTCAGTAATGTCGTTTAAAGACGAATTAAGATCAACAAACATTTCTTTAATCCAATCCGACT
>Ga0209542_10021014_pt1 | contig 10267 bp, 13 predicted proteins | sample RifCSPhighO2_01_FD_184028 | JGI IMG/M metagenome (GOLD analysis project Ga0209542, IMG submission 184028) | Soil microbial communities from Rifle, Colorado - Rifle CSP2_plank highO2_0.1 (SPAdes) (version 2) | ecosystem: Environmental > Terrestrial > Deep subsurface > Rock core/Sediment ...
ATGGTAATCCGCGAAGGTAAGTTCGGTAAATTCAAAGCCTGCTTGAATTATCCTAAATGCAGGAATACCCAGAATATAGCCCCGCCCCCTCAATAATATCAAAAAAAGACTCCTAAGAGTCTTTTTAGCCAATGCCCGACTTGTTCCTGTTTAAAAAATACTTATCCCTAATTTTCCTAGCCAATATTCTTGTTTTTTCTTCGTCTGCTCTAGTTGTCAATCTTTCAAAAATTTGTTCAGAGCATCCGGGATTTTGAGAAATTAATGTAAGAATAGTAGCATCTCTTGCCGTATAATCGGCCATTTTTATATTTCTCCTATGGTTTGAAAATGAACTATCAAAAGAGTACTATACTTGTATCATTATGTCGGATTTGCTCGAAAAAATACTTAGTAATCCTAACTTGACGGAAACAGACAGTGCCTTGATACAAAAGGCTTATATTACTGCGGAGCTTGCCCATCGGGGCCAGAAAAGGCTTTCCGGAGAAGAATATATTACTCATCCACTTCAGGTGGCATATTTCTTATCGGAGCTGGGAATGGATGTAACTACTATTGTCGCTGGTCTTCTCCACGATACTCTCGAAGACACGAGTCTCTCTGCTGATGATCTAAAAAGTAAATTTGGCCAAGAAATTCTTTTTCTTGTTGAGGGGGTGACCAAATTGGGAAAAATAGAATACTCTCCCGACCAGCCCAGTAAAAAAACAGCGCTCGAAAATACAAATTCACTCAAGAAGATGTTCTTTGCTATGGCCGAAGATATCCGGGTAATATTGATAAAATTGGCTGATCGCTACCACAATATGGAAACGCTTGGCTACCAAAATAAAGTGGCTCAAAAAAGAATAGCTTCAGAAACCCTTGAAATATTCGCTCCCATAGCAGCCCGGCTCGGAATGGGAAATTTGAAGGGCCAGCTCGAAGATATGTCTTTTCCTTACGTATATCCGGATGAATATGCCTGGTTTATCAAGAATGTAAAAGACAAATATGCAGACCGAATGAAATATATTGACCGGACCAAACCGCTCATTAAGCGCTATCTTACCGATGCCGGTATCAAGGTTATTGATCTTCACTCACGAGCTAAATATCATTACAGCCTTTACAAAAAAATCCAAGACCACGACATGGATGTGGATAAAGTATATGACCTGGTAGCAATGCGGATGATAGTCCCGGACATAAAATCCTGCTATGAAGCTCTCGGAATTATTCATAAGCATTATAAACCTTTACCTGGTTTGATAAAAGATTACATCGCTATTCCTAAACCAAACGGTTACCGCTCCCTCCATACAACTATATTCTGCGAGAAAGGCAAGGTTGTTGAGATACAGATAAGAACACCCGATATGCATCATCATGCCGAAAATGGTATTGCCGCTCATTGGGCCTACAGCGAAAGCGGTAAAAGAATGCCTATCAAGACCGACCTCAAAGAAACTCGGTGGATTTCTCAGCTTAAGGAATTCTTACAAGAGATGAAGCCACGGGAAGGATTAACCAATCTAAAAATTGATTTCTTTAAAAACAGAATATTCGCTTTTACCCCTAAGGGAGATGTAAAAGATCTGCCCGAAGGTGCAACACCGATAGACTTCGCTTATACTATTCATACTGATTTGGGTCATGCACTCAAAGGAGCTAAAATCAACGGCAAGATAGTTCCTTTAGATCATAGACTTGTTAATGGTGATGTAGTCGAAATTATAAAAGGTAAAATTATGAAGCCATCATTCGACTGGCTTAAAATGGCCAAAACTAACGAGGCCAAGAAGAAAATAAAAGCCTGGTTTACCGCTGAAGAAAACAAACAACTGGAGCTCGAGCGATTACGGAGCGGTAAAGATGCGGATGAAAAAACTAAAGCAAAAAAACAACAGCAAAAGAAAAAAGAAATTGTAATTGTGACACCACAAGGTACCCCGGTCATCCAAGGCCAAACTGGATTAATGTATAAAATATCCAAATGCTGTAATCCTAAACCGGGAGATAAAATAAAAGGCTACATGACCGTTAATCAAGGTGTTTCTATTCACATAGTCGATTGCTCAAACCTCAAAAGATTATCCTCAAATGATAAACGTCTCCTCTCGGCCGGATGGTCGATAAAAGCTAAATAGTAGTTATAAGCCTAACCCTCCCCAATTTCTCTCCAGTTCTCGCCTGCCTACCGGCAGGCAGGTCTGTGTCAATATCCTCAAAACTAATTAAGGATTTACTATCGATAATCACAGGTAACCCTCTCTTGCCCCCACACCACAACTTCGTTTGGTGTGGGGGCTTGCCTCCTCCTCGTCTCGCTAAAGAGCGGACTCGGCGTTCGACCTGAGGCGATTCCAGGAACGGCTAAAGCACGTCCCTAAAACATTCGCTTTTACGTGATTATTGAGTAAATCCTTTTTAGTTTTCTGATATCTTCTTGACTGTGGAAGGAGAGATTTGGAGATGGTAGGCTTATCCTGAAAAGTTACTCAAAATAACACGCCTTCTTATCAAACAAATAGCGAGAAGGATAACATCAGCAGCAGTAATCGAAATTAGATAAGTAAGGGTGAGAAAATTATATTCATTTAATGCGAATATACTTAAGGTATTCACTAGGGCAAAAACCGCCCAGGAAATTACTGTTTCAGTCCACGGGTCATCAAATGTTTTTCGGAAACTTGGTATATATCCTAGTATATCTATTGCCGATACCATAAAGATGGCTAATAACGGATTACTGAGTTTCCACCAGACTACAATTGCCAATAATGCAGCAGTGAGTATTACTGTATCACTCTTAGTAATGTTATATGTCCCATATTTTAACGAAAGAAAAAAAATAAAAAAAATAAAAAATGTTCCGACCGTTAAAGTGAGCCCTCCCCACCCTCCATTTCCATACCATAAACCAACCACAGCCGTTCCCTGAGTAATAGCCCAAATTAACCAAGTATAGGCATGAGGTTTAGTTTTATTAAGAAATATGTCCTTTAAATACGGAATGAATGCCCAAATAATAGCCACTATAGTTGAGATAATGGCAAGTATTATTTTTATATCAATTCCCACAATCATAGAGTTACTTTACTACTTTTTATCTCAATCCACCACTAACGACACACGTAGTACGGCCACACAATAACCGTACTTATCCCTACAAGCCCCATCTCTTTTTTGTCATTTGACAAGACGAGGAAATTTAAGAAGATAGCCTAGATTTTATCCAAAATAATAGGTCGATCGCCGAGTAGCGAACTCTTAGTGAGCGTTAAGCGAGGAGGCAAGTGAGGGTACCTGTTATTTTGGTTAATAAGAATCTAGGCTACTCTAAGTAAATTTATGAGGCGAGGAGCATGATCAAAAAGGTGATGGGGCTGTGTGGGAAATAAAAAGAATTAATCAATAATCCTTTTTGCCCTTCGACTTGGTTCGACACTTCGACAGGCTCAGTGCAGGCAAGCTCACCACAGGTCGCTCAGGACCAAACGAATAATCGACTAGTCGATTATTCGTTTGGCAACCTTATTGAGTTCTTGGAGATCAGCGAATTTAATTACAATGTGTCCGCCTTTGTCAGTGCTTCGGATGAGAACCGGAACTTTTAGCATCTCGCCAAGATTTTTTTCCAACGATTGGAAACGATTTACTTCTTGAGCTGACAATTTTGATTTCTTGGCTGGTTTTGAGGATGAAGCCATCTGCTCAACATCTTTGGATGATAATCTCCCGCCCATAATATGACCATATACCTCTCGCTGTTTTTCTACGTCACCGAAAGCAAGTAAAGCTCTGGCATGAGCACGCGATAATATCCCACCGCGTAATGATTCTTTTATGTCGTTAGGCAGACCCAGTAACCGAATAGAGTTAGCTACAACTTCGCGTGACTTGCCTACCTTCTGAGCAATCTCCTGTTGGGTAAGACTGAATTCTTTGGCAAGCCTCTCATAGGCTTCGGCTTCTTCGATTGGATTAAGATCTTTTCTCTGAACATTTTCAACTAAAGCGACTTCAAGCCTTGCACCTTTTGTTTTAAAATCATCTCTAATAACCACCGGAACATTTGGCAAACCGGCCAACTTTGAAGCCTTCAATCGCCTCTCACCAGCAATCAGCTGATAATATACATTTCTGCCTCGTGGTCCCTCTTCTTCCATCTTAGCCACTAACAGGGGTTGAAGAACGCCATATTTACGTATCGATTGAGAAAGTTCTTTTAATCCCTCCTGATTAAAATCCTGTCTCGGCTGATCCGGATTCGGTTTTATCTTATTTACCTCAACATAAAACACGTTCTCCTTCTGAGAGTCGGGGTGCATCTGCTTGGAGCCAGGAATTAATGACTCCAGCCCCTTTCCTAAACCAAACATTTTTTTCATTATAACTTGCTGGTCGCTCTCGCCTTAAGATTTGGCGAGGACGCTCTTAACCAACTTCTTCGTTAAAATCTCCGCTTCTCCTTCGCCATATACTAATATGACTTATTCGAATGCTCGATTTTGCCTTGAATTTGGCTAAGCCAGCTGCATTCTAAAAATTTAATTACTTTAATTTTTCTAATTCGGATTCTAAATTCTGAATTGCTTGGTTTAAATTCTCAACTGGTTTCTTCAGGACCGGTTCCCAGAATTCTCGACTTTTCATGCCTTCTAAAGCCCCCTTCATGGATTCCAATTGCCTGGTCAGACGTTCAATCTGTTCATCTTGATTTTGTAATAATTCCTCCATTACAATGTTAGTTTAATCACCTCTTCCGCTAGACGTCGATATTCACTCGCTGCCTTGGAATTAGGATTAAACTGTAAAATTGATTTACCATAACTTGGTGCTGCCGCCAGATCAATCGTGCGTGAAATTACCGTATCAAAAACCCTCCCCGGAAAATTCTTAGTAACTTCGTTGACCACATGTCGGTTCAACTGATTCCTCTTATCATACATTGTAAGCAATACCCCCAGTACTTGCAAATCCGGATTAAGCCCCTGCTGTACCAAATTAACTGCATAAATAAGCTGACCCAACCCTTCTAGAGAGTAATATTCGCATTGGACAGGAATAAGAACATAATCCCCTGCCGTCAAAGCATTTACGGTAAGGAGACCGATGGATGGCGGACAATCAATCAGAATATAATCATAATTCATTCGTAATGAGCTCAAAACATTCTTCAACCTGAACTCACGCTCTTCCATTGTAACCAACTCCACCGTCGCCCCGGCTAAACTCTGCGCCGCCGGTAGAACATCAAAACCAAAAATAGAGGTTTTCTTGAGTAGGGCTGACGGATTTTGGTCATTAACAATCGCATGGTATATATTCTCGCTATCCTCATTCATACTTATACCAAGACCCCCAGTAGCATTGGCTTGCGAATCCATATCAACCAAGAGAACATACTTACCCAGAGCAGCTAAATAGGCCGACAAATTAATTGCAGTTGTAGTTTTCCCCACCCCGCCCTTGGCATTACAAATCGTTATAATTCTTGCCATTTGAATATCTTTATTTTATACTCTTATTCAGAACTTTTCAAATTGGAGCTTAATGTAATGACTCAAAAACATATATTACCAGAAGAGATCAGAAGGATCATAGATAAACTAGTAAGAGCTGGGCAGGGTCAAGAGAGCGAAGGAAGTTATCCAGCTGGAGTTATAGAACAAAAATTGCGTGATGGAGAAATAAGCTCTGATTTTTTCGGAGAACATTTCCCCAGCATAAAACCAGGGCTTAAGGCCCAGATTGGTATAGAAATGCTCTATGAAGCTGCATTTTCAAAGTTGGGACTGAGGCTAAATATACCCTACAGATTAACAGATGACTCTAACGATACTCAATACATGACCATAAAAGATCATCTAGACCAGCTACTAAAACTTTGGGAAATCATTCATAAGGTCAAATTGATGGGATCTCCGCTTCGCATTGATTAGAACACCTGGAAAGGTGTTTTTATTTGCCAGTTTGATAAAACTCGGGGTAATCTTGAACCTATCGAACAGATTGAAAAAATCTAGGAAAATGATAAAATATAAAGATAATTACTTGCCGCGGTGACGGAATTGGCAGACGTACACGACTCAAAATCGTGCGACCGTAAGGTCATGGGAGTTCGACTCTCCCCCGCGGCACACCACCACTTGCATAATTTCAAAAGATAATCTATAATAAATTCGGTTCTATTAACTGGGGGGGTTCATGCTAAGAATAAGCAACGCTCGAATGACTGTTTGGCTTTATCGAGTTCTTATGGGAACGCTTAATCATAAAAAAGAATCTGCTCTAGTAGAGATTCTTAATGCAAAACAGGCTGATAGTAGCCTTGAGCCACTTGAAAGGAGAATTTGGGCAGCTTACAGGCTTCATCCCCACAACGAAAGTGCCAGGAGAACCTATTTAAAGAAAGAGCTCGCTGCCTGGGAAAAAAGAACTCAAATTTAATTGCCCGCTTTGGGCAATTTTTGTTTCATAAAACGAACCGCAATAGCCGTCATAATACCCAGTATCGCTCCCACCGCTATATCGATCGGCCAATGAACTCCTGCAAAAATACGGGCAAAACCCATGAGAACTGCTGATGCGAAATAAAGATAACCAGCTTTTTTATTATACAAATATACTCCGGCTGCTAAGGCAAAATAAAAAGAAGCATGGCCCGAGGGAAAAGCTGAAGTTGTCTCGTGATTTATCAACTGCGTAACATCCGATAAAACTAAAAATGGCCGAGGACTATTATAAAAAAATCTTATTGCCTCAACAAAAATAAAGCGAGCTACGATAGCCGATACCAAAGAGACAATCAGCATCTCTCTATAGTAGCTCCGCCTTAATAACGCCGATCTTGTCCAGGAGGATATACAGTCGTTTCGTATAAAAAAAGTTAATAGAAGCGGAGTTATAAGCAATAAAATCAAGAAATAGCCGAGCCACTCTGCGGAAAAAATCATAAACCGATCCAGCCAATAATTCTGTCCGGCCCATGAATTTATAAATTGGAATAGTTGAGTATTCAAGAGTTTAATTTTATCAGATTTTTCAATACCGCCGCTATTAATACTGGCCCCATTCCTCCTGGAACTGGCGTAATGAGCGAAGCTTTTTTAGCAACCGATTCAAAATTCACATCTCCAATCATTTTACCGTCTTTCTTACCATATCCATAATCTATGACTACCGCCCCGTTTTTAATCATCTCGCCCCCCACCAAGCCCGGCTTTCCTACTCCAGCGATAACGATATCAGCCTGCAAAGATAGTTTTTCAGGGTTTTCTGTTTTACTTCTGATTCTATAAACCTCCGCTCCCTGCTGTTCCAGCCAATGAGAAATAGGCTTGCCTATCAGAATGCCCTGACCAAAGACAGCAACTTTTTTTCCTTTTACAGAAATGTCATGCTTTTCTAAAATAATTTTTAGCGCCTCAACAGCCGGTGGATTAACTCTGAATTTACCCTCATAGAAAAACTTCTGCGCTTCCTCGGAAAGAACGTCAACATCTTTTACTACTGGCACCTCATTTAATATCGCTTGCTGGTTAATATGCTTTGGTAGCGGTAATTCTACTAGCACACCATCAGACCATCCGACAATTTCCTGCATTCTCTTTTTTAATTCCTCAGTCTCAATCTTCTCGGGGAATTTATAGACCGTAAAAGTAATGCCCGCCTTCTCAGCGGATTTGCCCTTCAAATCAACGAATTTCTTAAATTCCGGATCATCCCCAACCAAAACAGCTCCGAGCCCTAAAGGCTCGCCCTGAGCCTGTCGAAGGGCCATAACTCTTTCTTTTACCTCCGCCAAAACATCTTCCGCTATTTTTCTTCCGTCAATTATCATCTTGAGAGTATCTCTTTTATCCTTGTTGCAATTTCAACCATATCCTTTTCCTTCATTCCTTGCGTCGTTACCGCCGGAGTGCCAAGACGGATACCCGAAGGATCCCAGGGTTTACGAGTATCAAATGGAATCATATTTTTATTAACAATAATTCCTTCCGCTTCTAATTTATCACTTGCCTGCTGTCCGGTTAACCCCATAGGAGTCAGGTCTACTAGAATAAGGTGGGTATCCGTTCCATCAGAAGATAATTTAAAACCCAGTTTCTTTAATTCATCGGCAAGAGCCTTGGCATTGGCAACAACTTGTTTAGCATATTCTTTAAACTCGGGCTTAAGAGCTTCCTCGAGCGCAACGCCAACTCCTGCAACTGCGTTCATATGAGGTCCACCCTGCATTCCTGGGAAAACCGCCTTATCTATGTTCTCTGATAAATTCTTTTTTGAAATAATAATTGCACTTCGAGGACCACGAAGAGTTTTATGCGTTGTGGTTGTAACAATATCAGCATGGGGAAATGGTGAGGGGTGGGCTCCGCCTATGACTAAGCCCGCAATGTGTGCAATATCGGCCATTAATAATGCCCCCGCCTGCCCTGAGCCTGCCTGCCGTGAACCCACTGAACCGGTCGAAGGGACTGAATCGGCTATCTCTTTGAATTTTTGAAAATCTAAAGTCCTGGGATACGCTGATGTTCCAGCAATTATCATCTTTGGCTGAAATCTTTTTGCAATCTCAAGAACATTTTCATAATTTATGAATCCATCTTCCCCTACGCCATAGTGCTCAAATTGAAAAATTTTTCCCGTAACACTAACTGAATGGCCATGAGTAAGATGTCCGCCATGCTCAAGAGACATTGAGAGAATTTTATCACCTACATTTAGGACACCGAAGTAAACGGCAATATTAGCAATACTGCCAGAATATGGCTGGACATTTACGCCATAGTCTTCTTTAGAAATATTGAAGGACTGATACACCAAATCAATAACCTCATCCTCAAGCTCATCCACATACTTATTACCGGCATAATAGCGGTGATGAGATTTACCTTCCGCATACTTATTAGTAAAAACTGAACCTAGCGCCTTTAACACATCTTCAGAAACAAAATTCTCCGACGGTATCAGGTTTATTACTTCTTTCTGGCGCTTTTCCTCTTTTTTTAGTATTTCGAATATCTTAGACATATGGTATAAAATAACAAAGTTTTGGTTATTTGGAAAATCCCTCTCGCCTTCCACCTTTCGGGACACGTTCGTCCCACTCCAGCGGCGGGACTCTCTATGGGCGTTGCCGGAGTTTGTCAAGGAATGACCTTTGACAAACCAATCAACCTGCCTGCCGGTAGGCAGGTCCGGCAACTCTAATGTCCCGAGAAGGCAGAAGGCTGCACGATTTTCAAACAAAATCCGCCATCTAGGCGGACCTACTCAAATCATTTAACCTAAAGGTAATATCCTTGATAACCCTCCCACACTGCTCGCATTCATAAATATGCTTTTCTGCTTCTTCGATCGTAATAAAACGGAAATTAAATTTTTGTCGCCAGCTTGCATCGGTATGAGCAACAGCGAACAAAGATGGAAGCATCGAATGTAAAATACCGTCTAGGGGTTGAGATCGGGACCTTCCCTTTTGAATCTGCTCAGCTATTCTTTCCCGCCATCCCTCCGGCACAGCAACAGTCTTATGCTCTATCACACCCATCGCGTTCCTCCTTCAAAAAGAACCTTTTATATGGTACAATAACTAGTGTGCAAATCAAGCTAACCCTTTCCATATTATTTTTGAAACCATTGCGGGAGGGATAGCTACCTGCCTACCGGCAGGCAGGCAAACAAGGCTTTAAAACTGACAGGAAAGCCGAAACTGACTGAAGGGAATTTCGGAAGGAATTCCGGATGTTTTAAGGCCACTGTTTGTCTATACTGGAGCACAGGTAAGAAAATGATACGGAAAGGGTTAGCTAAATCCGTAGCAACTTCAAAAACTCTTCCGGCCTAGATGGTCCTATACGCGATATCTTTGGTTTATCTCCTGTGAGATCCAAAATAGCTGATGGATTAGATTTGGGCAAAACCCCAACATCAAGAACAAGATCCGGCTGGCACGACAAGTGACCGGAAAAAGATTCTATGACCCTATTTATATCCCCACTCCCTTCCTCTCCTGAAATATTAGCCGAGGTAGAGGTAATCGGATAGCCGAACCGTTTTAGCAGTTCGTCCAGGAATGGATAATCAGGAACCCTCATTCCTACAGTTTTATGTTCCGAGGTCAAAATACCCGGAACTATTTCCTTTTTATTAAATACAACCGTTACCTTACCGGGCCAAACCTTTTTAAGTGTTTCCCGGTCTCTATTTTTTACATAAGCTAATTCTTTTGCCCACTTAATGTTCCTAATTATCATTGGTAGGGGTTTTGATA
>Ga0209542_10021015_pt1 | contig 10267 bp, 9 predicted proteins | sample RifCSPhighO2_01_FD_184028 | JGI IMG/M metagenome (GOLD analysis project Ga0209542, IMG submission 184028) | Soil microbial communities from Rifle, Colorado - Rifle CSP2_plank highO2_0.1 (SPAdes) (version 2) | ecosystem: Environmental > Terrestrial > Deep subsurface > Rock core/Sediment ...
CTTGGGCATTACCAGCATCCAAAGTACATACCCCGCCAGCCAACCATCCCTGGAGACAGATATTCCATGCCTCTGCTATTAAACAAACTAACAAGCCAGGTAGGACATTTTTAAATCCCTGAAAGTAGGACATTTTAACTTCCCGTTGACACAATACCATAAGACGTTGACGAATTGGGAATAAAAAGTTAAGGTAGCACAAGTAGTTCTTTCCCAACAACAAAACCACCACAAATCTCAAAACCGTTAAGGAGGTAGTCATGGCAGTAATTCTCAGACAAGAAGTTTTTGGTGGAACGCTCTTTGAGAACATTCAAGGAAAACGCTTCCACGTCACCGCCAATGAGTTCGAGGAGATTCAGCAATTGGGAAACATCCCAAATCTTCTCGCTCAAGAAATCGGGGTCAATGGTGAAGTTCGTATTGTTTCCCCACCGTGGATTCCGAGCTTCAACTTCAGTGCTCCAGATACTTCGTTCTTCGAGGTCACCCGCGCCTGCAACATCACCTGCATCCACTGCTTCAACGAATCTGGGAGAAAACTTATTTTTGAGCTTGCGCCAGAGCAACGTTTGAAGATCGTAGAAGACCTTGCGACGGCGGGAGTACAAGAAATTCGTTTCACTGGCGGGGAGCCTCTAGCGTTGCCAGAGATTTTCGATCTGATTGAACTTGCTTATTCATTGCAACTCAGGGTCTCGGTTGGGACGAATGCGATGTTGGTAACACCAGAAAAAGCAACTCGTCTCGCGGGGATCGGCCTCAAAAAGGCAATTGTGAGCGTTGACGGGCCTGAAGCACAACACGACCGAATCCGAGGTCAAGGGTCATTCCGCAAGACGATTAACGGTCTGAATAATCTACGAGAAGAAGGAATCTCAATCCGCGTGAACGCCGTGGTTATGAGGTCAAGCGCGGATGAGCTTGTCCCTCTTGTGGATTATTTTTACAAACTGGGAATCCACATGTATCTACGGAGGCTTATTCCCGCTGGCAGAGGTGCTGCGTCGGTTAATGAGATGTTGACTGCTGTTGAATATCAACAACTCAAAGAGCGACTGAAACCGTACCTTGAAGACCCACGTGGCTTGATTGAAGGACATTACCTCGGAGAAAAGCTATTCAAACCTCGAATATCGCTCCCATTCGAAAATAAGGGTTGTAGCGCTGGCCATCGAGGAATAGTCATCCTCCCAAACGGCAAAGTACAAACTTGCGGCTTTCTCGGCCCATTGGGAGAAAAGAGCCTCGGAGAGGCTCACAAAGAACCATTCTGGAAAATTTGGAAACGACTCCTTGAATCAGAGCATATAGCCAAATTAAGAACGTTGCTCGAACCCCACAATAAAACGACTGCGGGGCCGTGCACCAACTGTTTGGCTATCGCCTTGGCGACCCAAGGAAATCCTGAATACTGAAAACAGTTCAGGCAAACAGAAGGCGACTCTTTATGTCATGGGAGTCGCCTTCATTCGTTATCGGTTATTTTATATCTCACTCTTCACCGAGGTAAAATAATTTTTTAAGTTCTCGTAAGTAAGTCTGTCTTTCACTTCGTCAATTGGAACCCACTCAACCTTGTCTCCTCCGTGTTCTTGTCTTAGCTTAAACGATTTCGGTTTTAGTAGATACATATGCGTGACAGTTTCTTCGTTAGTTTTCGTGTTGAAATACTTATTGGGAGGTAATTCTCTCGTGATTTCTGTTTCGATTCCGCATTCTTCTTTAATCTCCCTTACCACTGTCTCTATGCTTGATTCGTCACTTTCAGCGTGACCTTTTGGAAACGACCAATCTTTATGATTCCCTCGATAAATCAAGAGAACATAGCTTTTTCCATCTTCCTGTTTGAGGACGATGCCACCGCCTTTGACTACCTCACCAGAGGCACTTGTGAGTTTTTGCTGACTCATAATGTAGATTACCTTTTCAAAAATTCTTTTATTGACTTTGCAACATAATTGATTTCAATCTCTTTCAAACCCGCAAACATTGGTAAGGAAACAATTCTTTCGGAAACCGTTTCTGTATTTTTGAGGTATTTCAATTGAGCTTTGTATTCCTTGAAAGCTGGTTGTGAATGAATAGGAATCGGATAATGGATTCCTGTCTTGATTCCCGCTTTTCCCAAGTGCTCAATAAGGCGTGCTCTGGTTTGCTTCATCAGCTGAACAACAAATACATGATAAACTGGTTTGGTATCTTTAGTAATTGATGGAAATTGAATTTCATTCGCAACTTCTTTAAGAAGTGAACAATACAGTTCAGCGTGTTTCCTTCTCAACTCATTCATCTGGTGAAGATATTTTAACTTCACTCGCAGTACCGCCGCTTGAATTGTATCCAAACGACTATTGATTCCTTTGATTAGGTGGTAATACTTCGCCTTCTGGCCATAATTTCGAAGCAGTTTCACTTTTTCCGCGAGTTCCTTGCTGTTTGTCACTATTGCACCACCGTCCCCATAAGCTCCAAGATTTTTACTTGGATAAAAACTGAAACACCCGACATCACCAATTCCGCCAACAGGCTTATTTCGATAGAGCGCGCCATGTGCCTGACAAGCGTCTTCAATAACCTTAAGCTTATATTTCTTGGCCAATTTCATGATCGAATCTATTTCTGCTGGTTGGCCGTACAAGTGTACGGGGATGATTACTCTTGTTTTCCTTGTTATCCTCTGTTCTATTTTGCTTACGTCAATAGTATAGGTGTTCGGATCAATATCAACAAATACTGGTTTTCCTCCCACTTGAGAAATTGCCAAAGCTGTAGCTATAAACGTATTTGAAACAGTGACAACTTCGTCCCCAGACACAACCCCACAAGCAAGTAGAGAGAGACGTAATGCATCCGTACCAGAACCGATACCAACGCAGTACTTCACATTGCAGAAGCGAGCAAACTCCTCTTCAAATTTCTCGACTTCGTTTCCGAGAATAAAATGTCTTTGTTCAACAACACCTATAATAGCATTATTGATTCCCTTTTGGATGAGAGCGTCATCACGTTTCAAGTCAACAAATGGTACTTGCATAGTTATTGTCTTATGAACGTTTTCTTTTGACTGTCAAGGTACGTGCGGGAACACCTGCAACAACCGTCCCAGGTAGAACATCGTGCGTTACAACAGCTCCCGCCCCGATTAATGCCCGTTCACCAATCGTGACCCCCGCCAGAATCGTCGCATTACTGCCGATGGAAGCGCCCCGCTTAACAAGAGTTTGAATCATTGTCCAGTCAGCACTTGTCTGCATCATACCGTCCTCCGTTGTCGCACGAGGGTACAGATCATTAATAAACATAACACCGTGACCGACAAACACCTCGTCTTCGATTGTCACACCTTCGCAAATAAACGTATGTGACTGAATCTTGCATCGAGCGCCCACGACTACATTTTTCTGAATTTCAACAAACGTCCCAATTCGGCTTTCATCGCCGATCGAGCAACCATAAAGATTCACAAACCCATAAATCTTCACATCCCGCCCCAATTTAACGTCAGGGGCGATTATTTGCAATGATTGTTCATGTGTCATAGTCGTAAAATACAGCCTTATATTAGTATTCGTAATAAGAAATTTGTTGAAAATCGTTTTTGTGACGAAATTTCAGAGTTCCAAGCAAAAAACGTCGGAAATAAAATAGAATTTCTCGAACAAATTTTTTAATGATCTGATGAAATTAATACTTGTGGGTTCCTCCTGCTCTCGAGAAAAATATTTTTTCATAAGTTCACAATTCGATTTTCACCTAACGACTGCTGTGCCGCCTCCAGAAGTCGAACAACCTCCAAACCGTTTTTTCCATCAGATAAAGGAATTCGTTTCTCAAAAATGCATTCTATAAAATGATTTAGTTCCTCTTTCAAGGGCTCGCTGCTTGGAAGTTTCGGAATCAAAATATCACCATCACGGATATGCATCTGAAACTCGCCGAAGTTTGCTCCCAGTTGATGGTACCCAACTCCTTTATCGCAAATGCGAATCTTCTCTTGAGTGGAAACGTCGTCGAACATCAACATTTTATTGGTTCCTACCAATGTTATTTTCCGTGTCTTTTGGGCATCGAGCCAACTCACATGGATATTCGCCATTTTATTATTTTCAAACTTGATATTCACAAAAACCACATCGTCTAATTTGTCGTTTAGATATCTTGCGCCACGGGCGACCACTGAAAGTGGCCTTTCTTTCAACCAATAAAGCAGTATCGAAATATCGTGAGGGGCAAGATCCCATAGAGCGTTGACGTCATCGCGGATAGGCCCAAGTCCAGTGCGAACAGAATAAAAATAAAGCGGCTCTCCTATTCCGTCTGAATCAATAAGTTCTTTAATTTTCCGCACCGATGGATTATAGAGAAAGATGTGACCAACCATAAGCACCAACTTATTTTTCTCAGCAATCGAAATCAGTTCTTCACAATGCCTTACGGATAAAGCCATTGGTTTCTCAATAAGAATATGTTTCCCGGCAAGAAGACATTCTTTCGCGATCTCATAATGATCCTTACTTGATGTTGCGACAATAATAGCATCAATCATCTTGCTTGCCCATATGGATTTGTAGTTATTGAAAAAGTTAGCTTGAGGGAGTTTGACTTTTAAGTCTTTTTCGAATTTTGAGACATTAAGATCAACGCAACAACTAAGATTCAGACGAGCGTCGTCTCTAATCAATCTCAAGTAGTTCTGTCCCCACAGACCCAAGCCGATCAATCCTAATTCGAGTTTATGATTCATATTTGAAAAAAGTGCGGCATCTCTAATATCCCAAAAGAAATGCCGCGCAATGTTTACGTCGTTTATGAAACTTCCTTAGTGACAAACATAATCAGGCCATTAAGCTGGGACTGTATATACTGATTTGTTCCAGCATTGCAGATACTCCAACCCGCCTCGCCGTACAAACACTGGATTTGTCCCTCGTGCGTTTCGTGGACGAACTGAAGTCTCCTCATATCAAGTTTAGCAAGGTCTGGCACCGCACTCAAACGTTTGTATCTCACATCTTTTGGTGCAATGACAAGCACAAGCGTTGAACGATGTGTCTCAGTAATGAAACGCCACTCTTGCATATTGTGTACCGCGTCAACGACCACGATTTGGTTTTCTTTGAATTGGTTTTTTTCCGAAGCATAATCCAACACCATACGCATCATGTGGTCACCACCATGAAGTTCGTATTCCTTGCGATACCACTCTTCCCAAAGCATTGAATCGTTTTCTTGGAATGAAGCGATATATAAATCTCGAAAAATTTTCCGCTTATTCACCAAAAACCAACCCCGTTTCACTAATTCGCAAGAGATGAAAGACTTTCCCGTTCCATGCAGTCCGCATAATGCAACAACATACACGAGAATCCTCCTTTAATGTTTGTGAATCCAAAATTCCATGAATGCCGCTGAACCAGCCAGCATACTTCCGATTGTGTCACTTCTGGAGAACCAGTGTGGGAGGAAAGGGTATTTGCAATACTTGCCAAACCCAGCCCCAAAAACAGCTTTGCATTGAAAATTACCACGTGTGATAATTTCCAGCCACTCTTGGGAAGTTAAGTATCGTTCGCTCCCGTCGCCTCGTGCTTTGTACTCCTGTGACATCGCAATTCCAGGAATGCAAAAGACAGACATACCACCAACTGTTAGTTGCTGATTGAACGCGTAAATGATCGAATCGTCATCATAGTGCTCCATAACACCATGGCTAACGACACAACTAAAATTTCCTCGCCCAAACGAGCTGGCAATACCAAACATGTCCATCTTCTGAACACTCACGCTCACTCGGAGATCGGTACTACATTTTTGTGCAAGAGCCGTCATCCGCTCGTCATTATCAATCGCTGTTACATCAAAACTCCTTTCAGCGAGCAGGGCGGCGAGCACTCCCGTGCCAGTCCCAATCTCAAGAATTTTGCTCCCAGATGGAAATTTACAGGATATACGCTTAACCATCATTCCAACTGGCCCTTTAGCTTTATACCTGGCGTAGTCTTTTAGCCCCCCATATTGCCTGATCTTTTTAAGGTACAATTCGTAAAAGTCGCGTTTCATTGCGACATCCTCCTTTTCGTTATTTGTGTTTTTCTGATTTTTCTTTCAAGTATTTGATAAAATCTTTTCCTGCCACTTCTGATCCTCCGAACGCTGGTGAGGGGTTTACATCAATGACGGACACACTTTTATCAATGTGATTGAAAATGCAATCTACCGAAAACACACCAAGTGAAAAAATACTCCCGATTTTCCTCATATCGTTTATCAATAATTGAGTTTTTATCTGTTCGCCGAAAGAATCAAAATAGATTGTTTCGTCAATGCAGTATATTTTAAAAACTTTGCAGTTTGCTGTCAAGTATTCCTCTGCGTATACTGGATGATTCACTTCTCCCCAAAACGATACATTCATATACTCTAAATATGAATGTATCACCATATATTTTTCAGAATGGCGAAACGATTTCAAAATCAAGGGGAAATGTATTTTATCTTTCATTTTTGATAAACGGCTTATTTCAGGAGAAAAATAGTTATCTGGGATTTTGAACCCGTTTTGAATGAGCAGTAGCTGAGTCGTCTCCTTTGAAAAACTCTTTTGCAGATAGCCATCGTTAATCACTTCTCGATGATTATGCAACAGAATGTGAACCAAGGTGCTCGCCAATTTTGTATTGTTGAAAAAGTAAATCGTCTCTTTCAAATTGTTGCCAATGTAATCGAAGTTAAAAAAAGCAAGCTCCTCAATATAGCATAAATTGCAATCAACTCCTTCGCGTATGAGTGTGTTTGCGAGCGTCTCTGGAATATCAAGTGGTTCTTTGATTGATTGAATTATCGTGAGTCCCATACTTCTTATTTTCCAAAAAAATAATAGCCAAAATGTATTTTCTATGGTTATAAATAATACAGAAGAAATACCAATAAAATTTTGCGACGGCGCAAAACGCGACGGCTCTTAGTTTTTATTATCAAAATTTCTTTTAACCTAGCGTTTTTTATAGCTTATTACTCATAATTTACAACGGTTGTGCGACGGCTCTATTTTTTTACTTTTTCATCTCTTAAAATATTTTACCATCTTTAGAATAAAAAAACAACTATTTGAAGCAAAAACGTACGGGTTGAAATCAAAAAAGGGAGAGCTTAAAGTGCTCTCTTATCCAGATTTTAGATGAAAGTATGGGCTGGTTACAAATCTTATATGCCAAACTAAGCCCGAGATTGTCTTTTATACCATTCCGTACTACAATAAAGAATATGAAAAAAATCAAAGAAATAAGGGCTTGCTTTCTTTGTAAAGCTCTTAATGTAAAACAAATTCAAAAAGGAAAAAAGATTTTTTTTCAATGCCCCTCGTGTAAAAAAATGAGTGCTAGATTTTATGAAATATCAAGCGCAACAAAGGCAAGAAATACAAAATTTGGAAAAACGCACTATTCTGCTGGCGCGCTTATTGAAAAGGATGGGAAATATCTTGTAAGCAAAAGAACTTTTTATCCATTCCTCTATACTCTCGTTGGAGGCCACGTGGATAAGGGTGAGACAATGGAAAAAGCATTGGCTCGAGAGATAAAAGAAGAAACCGGATTGAACGTAAAAGACAAAAAGTTAATTTTCAAGGGTATTATAAACCCCGATCCTTGCACCCGCGGGGTGGATATTCACTATTGGAATCTTTTTTTAGTTCATGCCAAAGGCATACTAAAGATGAATGCCTTTGAATCCGTTCATCTTCGATGGCTTACCAAGCGCCAAATGGCGCGCCTGCGCTTCACACCGCCCATTACCTATATTTTTAAAAAGTTAAAATTTTTTTTAGACATTAACGTATTTTTCTAATTTGAAGTTACAAATGAACTACCCCTAAAGCTCGCTAACGAGGTATCAGCTCACTGTCGTTCCCCCCCGATAGCTATCGGGGGGGAATCCAGAAACAATCGCAATTATCCAAAGGAAAAGTATTTACACATAGATTCCCCTTTTCAGGGGAATGACGTTCCGCGGCAAGCCGCGAGGAATTGAACCCTAAAACAGATTAAACTATAAAAGCCTAAAATGCCCGAAAGAGTCCCTAAAATTATTGTTGAAGCAACTACTATATAATACATAAAAAAATAAGGGTTAACAGTTCCTATTATAACACAAAACCTACAAAAAACTCAATGCAATAAAAAAAGGCAGACGACTTGGGTCTGCCTTCATTATTGTTATATATTCGTCGGGATATCACATCCCAAAAGATCGGGAGTAGGATCAAGACCTGGCTCAGGATTAGGCACATTCACTGGAGCAAAGCCTCCGGTGAACAAAAAATTTAATGTTGCTATCGGGTCAGTGAGATTAAGCGTGCCGTCATCATTAAAATCTGCCGCATCCTTGCAGAGAGTTGTCTGCGGATCAAGAAAAAGCGACCTCAATGTGACAATAGCATCGGTAATATTAAGACGACCATCGCCATCGCTGTCTCCCCGCCTGAAAAGATGTTCAATTTCAATAATCACCGAATCCTGACTAACGCGATCAAACTCATCTCGCACAACCAGTCCTATCTCATATCCTCCATTCTCAAGTTCTATCTCTGGAGTGGCGCCATCAATAAGAAACTGGCTTTCAAGTGTCCACCAGTACATAAGCTTTCTGCTATCAGGATCTTGCGTTGTCGAGGCATCCAGAGTCAGGATGTTGACACCGCTCTTATCGGCCATAATGGCTCGGTCAGATCCTGCATTGGCTCTTGGCTTTTGGTTGAAATGTCCAGCATCCGTCCAAAAAATGAAGTCTTTAATCTCGGCTGTTGCGCCAGGGCCAGATGAATTAAGCTCAAAGATAATATCAATAGTTTCACCTTGCAGCTTGGAAATATTAAAAAGGCCAGAATTGAGCCATGGGAATTTTATCCCAATATCAGATGGCATTGAAAAAATCTCAATAGTTTCATCGTTTGCAGGGCGATGAATAGAAACTTTCAATTCAGCAGTTTGTGGAGCAGAGGCAAACGTATAATCAAACCCTAGATAATCCGATGTTGGCTCAATGGTCTTGGTGATTTTGAAACCAATGGGACTTCCAGTAATCATGGAAATATGGGTATCGGACATGTGATTGACCATACCGCCTCCAAAAGCAACCGCCTCATTCAATGATATTACTCCATTATTAATCGGCGGAACATAGCTTAGGCATCTTTCTCCAATGAGAAGATAGTCGTCTCGATCCCATAAAATTCCATTTCGAATATGCGGCTGTATAAAAAATTGCGTTTCAAGCTCTTGAGCGCCACAGGAATTATCAGGACGATGAGCGCCACTCAAAGGTGACATATCAAAACCCAAAGTGCCATTAATCATGGCTCTCTCTTGCCACCCGGAACTCGTGTAGAGTATAGGGTCGCGAGTATCGTTTACTGTGTCTTGATACCAAGTGTGAACAAGCTCATGGCCCGCGCTAGGGATATTCACCCACACATTACAATTATGAGCACTATCGGTCATAATGCCATGATAGAGATCAAGGTATACTTGATGCTGGGATCGCAACTCAAAAATTTTGCTGTCAAATTCGCCGGTAACTATAAAATTATAGCCTGCGAATTTCTCTGCTAAGTCAAGCAGGGTAATCTGGTCTGGAATATGCCAACTGTTATTAGCCATTGTGAGAGCGCAAACCGACACCACATATGTTCCCATACTGTGAGCAATGAGATGGAGATTATTCGCGCGAGCGTATCCTCTTTCAGAAAAAAGTTCATTAAGCTTTAAGGCCAAAAGATGCGCCTGCTGAATTGAATTACTTAATAATTTTCCATATTGCAAGGCAGGCAAGTCTGCTTCTTTCATCCAGTTCCACGCAAGAATATTTACAGCGCCATTTGGGATTTTGCCATAAACGGCTTTTGCCATCTCCAATGTCCAGTCCGGAAGCTCGCTTCTCTCTTTATCATCATTGCGGCCATGAGTTATAAGGATGGTGGGATATAGAACATTAAATTGCTTAACGCTATCCTCCATTTTTTCCCACGACGACGTTGGTGGAAAATAAGAATACAATTGGGTTGGAGAAGGTTCTCCAAATTTCAAAACATATGTTTGGTTAAAAGGGGTCTCATAAAACCCGCCTACGATATATCCCCCATCGCCAGCAGATGCTATAGAAAAAGCTCTCTCCCTATGATTTATTTGACCATACTGCGTGTGCCATAATTCTTTTCCATTAAAGTCTGTTTTGATCAAATAGATATCTATATCATTAGGAATGGCAA
>Ga0209542_10021016_pt1 | contig 10267 bp, 17 predicted proteins | sample RifCSPhighO2_01_FD_184028 | JGI IMG/M metagenome (GOLD analysis project Ga0209542, IMG submission 184028) | Soil microbial communities from Rifle, Colorado - Rifle CSP2_plank highO2_0.1 (SPAdes) (version 2) | ecosystem: Environmental > Terrestrial > Deep subsurface > Rock core/Sediment ...
CCGAACCAGGACATAGAACTTAATTAGTTTAGAGCTTTAAAAGCTTTTTGATAGAAAAAGTACTTCCGATAGTGGGCAATTGAGTACTAATAATGATAGTAATAAACCCAAGATTTTTCTGCAACTGTAACAAAAATGCCAGAAGTAGAACCAGAAACTACAATCACAAAAGGATTTTCCATAAATTTAGAACCAATTTCCATATTTTCTCCTATAGACAAATCTATATACAAATACCAGAATTTAACAATTATTTAAGAATTTATATGCTCAGCCACCAGGGTCAATGTAATCTTCCCTAAATTTGTACAATAAAACTGCAAATAATTTTGCTGAAATAATTGGTGTTTGAGAAAGTCTTCCATATATTTTCAAACTAACACATAGATTTACAAGAACCCATAGGTTATACAAACACACACTAAATAAGAAATAGAATAATCTAAGGTTAAAATTCCTAGAAGTTGTTCTCGCTAGAAAATCATGGTCAATCTGTCTGTAAGACGTCTCGATTCCCCATCTGAATTTATAAAAGCTAAACAAATAATGTGCTAGTTGTTCTGGAATATCTAAGTTTGTTGAAAACGCTCTTTTAATTCCTTTTTTATCATCAACTAGAATAAGGTTTACGTTGGTATTTTGTCCAATTTTAAAGTCTTTAATTACCCTTGCCTTGCAGTCTTTAGATTTATCATACCATGCTTTAACTGTGTATGATTTAATCTTGGGCATAAGGAACTTTACATTATTTCTTTTAAGCACTTTAACTACTTCAGTTCTATCAAAACCTCTGTCCAAATAGCAATGCCTAATTTTAATCTTAGACTTTGCTCTCTTAATGATTTTCTCAACTAATTCTTCTAAGGAATCTACAGGATGCATTGGAATAGCGTCAATTGCGAATCGCTTACCACCAACTACTATAGAGCATGTAATAAAATTTAGAAACTTTCTTGTTCCTACTCCTTCCGCAATACCACCTTTAGTAAAATTTGGGTATAGATTTTTACCATAGTAAGGAATTTGATGAGTATCAATAGCGATATCTAGTTCTCTTCTGTTAAGAAGTCTATAATTTGATTTTGCAAAATTAAATATAAAATCAAAGACATTTCTGAAAATTTCTTCAGTGTCTTCTACACTGTCGAATTTCTTGAAGTGATATAAAATAGTATCTGGATTTGGTACCTTTATTTTACGTTCCTCCGTTTTAAAAGTTGCACAGCCGTCATTAATAAAGTCGTGAGAATAAGCTACATGTACCAAAATATCTAATAAGTCTTTAGTTGTAACTTTTGCATTTTTGCTTATTTTAATATTTATTTTAGGATAAACAAGTTTTTTAATTAATCTTATGGTTTCCTTTACAGCTTGAGATTTTTGAAATTCGCTATTTGCATTATTTGTAGTTTTTTCAAGTAAATTTAAATCTAGTGCAATGTTATTGTCTAATGAAATTGAGGTTACTTTAGAAGCAATTAAATTAAGTTTGTTTATTAAACTCTTATGGTTGGACGAAAAGTAATTAAATGTCCTTTTCTTAGGCAGCATTATATTATCTCTATGGAATCCTAAATTAAGAGCATCTTCTTCTGATAGCGATCTTATTAAGGCGTTAAAAGACATTATAGCCTTAACTCTTTTATAAATGTATAGCTTAATCATTGAATCAATAGAATAAATAGAACCTCTTTGCGCAATATCTCTAGAGATTTCTGAAATATCTAGCTCAGATAAAATAAAAGAAACCTTGACAAACTTAGAGCCAAGGCTTTCAAAAAGTTTTTTAAGTTGATCTTCTATTTCCATTATTGGGGTTCTAGCATTCACCGTGCAGACTCTGCCTTGGAGTAGTTTACTACTCCTCGGCTTTTTCTAATTGCAATACTGCATTAACCTCCCATATTTCTTTCCAATTCCTTTCATATACCCTATGGTTTCTTACAATATTTACACATTTTTTCTTTCACCGTGCATCCCTCCATTATATTTCTATATAATGGATAGTACTATTTACTATATAAATATATCGTTTTATGTAGAATAAATCGTACTACTTTTTAGTGAAAAACGAATAATTTATATATAAAAAGTACTTTTTTATAATGAAAAATCTATACTAAAAAGTACTATGGATGAGAAACTCTTAAAAAAAGAATTAGAAGAAGCAGAAGAGAAAGTAAATCAAATTAGAGCGGGGGCGAAAGTTTTATTTGATGGAAGACAATTTATGATTAAAATACCTAGAGAAATAGAAAGATATTATAAATTAAAGAAAAATAAATTTATATTTGAATTCCGGGTAGATATTAGTAAACCTAAAGATGAATTTCATCTGTTTAGGATTAAAGGGGCGAGTAAATGATTGGTATTGATAATATATATGAAGAAAAAATAGTTAGATTATTAATTAATTCAGAAAGACCTTTAACAACCAAACAAATTGCTATGCTTTCTCATCTTCATTGGGTAACTGTTAGGAAACACCTTAAAATACTAAAGAGTAAGGGTATCGTCTATAGAAAAGGAACAAGAAACAAAATGTTTTGGTCTACGAATCAAGCAAAGCTTTACGGATACTAAATATATCAAGGATCCTAGTTTTCTAAAGAATTATTTATTCAAAAATATATTCTAAACAATACTTATATTTATATAGTAGATGGGAGCATAGGGTATATAGGGTATTATTATGGTGGCTAAAAAACAATATAAGATTAAGTGTCTAGAATGTGAGCAAGAAATTATTGGATTTAGCGAACATCATGCTAAGGTAAACCTAGAAATTCATAGGAAATTTTCACAAAGGCATAAAGATATAATATTAATATTAAAAAAGAAAAATATAATGTAGGGGGTGATTATCAATTGGTCTATAAACTTTCACCATCATCGTTAAGTTTAATGAAAGAATGCTCTCGCTGTTTTTGGTTGGACAAACATATGGTTTGGAAAAGACCTTCTGGAATTTTTCCTTCCTTGCCTTCCGGAATGGATGGAATACTAAAAACACATTTTGACAAATTTAGAGACAAAGGATTGCTTCCACCAGAATTATGTAATAATAATCATTGTGAAGATATGAAGTTATTTGATAATCACGAATTGCTAAAAAAGTGGAGAAATAATTTGCAAGGTATAAGGTGGGAAGATAAAGATGGGAATACATTATTTGGTGCTGTTGATAATATTTTAACAAAAGGTAAGAAACTAATTGTTCTTGATTACAAAACGAGAGGTTATGCTCTTAAGGAAGATACAGCAGACTATTACCAAAATCAATTAGACATTTACAATTTTCTTTTAAGAAAAAACGGATATGAAACAGAAGATTATGCGTTTCTGTTGTTTTATGTGCCAAAAGAAGTTATGGAAACAGGAGAGGTCATCTTTGACACAGAATTAGTAAAGAGAAAGATAGACGTTAAAAATGCCGAGATAATTTGGAGAGATGCTTTAAAACTATTAAACGAAGATTGTCCTAGTAAAAATTGTATTTGGTGTGGAGGAAAATGACGCAAACTAAACTATCAAAAACAAAGAACGAACAGAAAGAAATAAAGAAAGGCACTTACGACCCAAGAAATAAACTAAATGACCTGACCTCTTCTGAATGGATTCAAGAAACAGTATCAGTATTTAATCAAAAAGGATTAGGAGCGAAACACGAAGATACAAAAATAGAAAGACAACACCCCGCTCCATTTTCATTCCAAGATGTAGCTAGATTAATTAAATTCTTTACTAAGAAAAAAGAAAGAGTCTTAGACCCATTTAATGGGGTTGCCTCTACACTAAAATCGTGTGCATTAAATAATAGAGAGGGTTACGGTATTGAATTAAATAAAGAATTTTATAATTTATCTCGGAAAAGATTAAGTAAAGAGGTTCCAAATACTCTTTTTGAAGGAAGTAAACAACATATTATCTTGGGAGATAGTTTAGAGGAGATAAAAAAATTTGATGAAGATTTTTTTGATTTTATAATTACAAGTCCTCCTTATTGGAATATTCTTAATACTATAGACAACAAGGTTAAAAAAGATAGAGTTTCTAATGGATTAACTACTAAGTATAGTGATGACCCCAGAGATTTATCTAATATTGATAAATATGAAAATTTTGTTTCTAAATTAGGCGATTTTTTTAACGATTGCTCTAAGAAACTAAAACAAAAAAAATATATGGTTATTATTGTAAGTGATTTTAGAAAAAAAGATAGATATTATTCTTTTCATAGTGATTTAGCAAATTATATAGAATCTAAAAATAATTTTGCACTTAAAGGAATAACAATACTCTATCAGAGACACAAAAAGATTATGCCTTATGGCTATCCGTTTAGCTACGTTCCAAATATTCATCATCAATATATATTAATATTTCAAAAAAATGGAGAAAAATAAAATTTATTTAGGAAACTGTATAGAACTAATGAAAAAATTAGATACAGACTCTGTTGACTTGATAATTGCTGACCCCCCTTATAATCTTAGGAAGGATTTTGGAAATGAAAGTGATAAATGGGAAAAAGTAGAAGATTGGATTAATTGGTCTAAGGAATGGATTAAAGAATGTCACCGAGTTCTCAAACCGACTGGTGCCATCTTCATTTATGGAATCCATAAATATCTTTGTTTCATCCAATGTTACCTTTATGAGATTGGTATGAATTATGGAAGGCAATTTATTTTGCATTATGAAAATAATTGGTCTCAATATTCTAAGTATCCGGCTTCAAATTATGAACCCCTTCTTTGGTTTACTAAGACTAAAGAATATACATATCATCTGATTAGGGAACCATATAAAAGTCAAGATAGGATAAAACATAAGATTATTAAAAACGGGAAAGTATGGAAACCCAATCCCCAAGGAAAACATTCAGGCGATGTTTGGAAGTTTCCAATTTTAGCAGGAAAACTTTTTGAACAAGAAAGAGTTAAACACCCAACACAAAAACCCCTTTCAATAACAAATAAGATAATAAAACATTTTTCTAATGAAGGAGATTTAATATTAGTTCCTTTTGTGGGTTCTGGGACAGAATGTCTTAGTTCAAAAATAAATAATAGAAATTTTATTGGGTTTGAAATAAATAAAGATTACATAAAAATAGCGAATAAAAGATTAAAAGAAAACTAATCTTTATCTATCCCTAAAGACTCAATTTCTTTTTTAAGAAAATTAAACTTCTCTAAACTAATCCTCTTCTTATCTCTCAAATCCATAAGGAAAGAGATAAGGGCATCTTTATTAAAATGACCCTCAGAATGCGTAAAAAGTTTTATTAAATCTTCAGAATCAAGATTAAACTCTTCATATCTCAAAGAGAAATAATAAAGCATTGCATCACTAATAATCATAACTGGTGCTCCATCTGGTCTAAACACTTCTCTCTCTTCGTTTATTGCTTGTGGGGTTATTCTTCTTCCAATGGCAATTGCTACACTTTTTGCATTTTCTTTTTTATATAATCTTGATAATTGTTTCTTTGCGTGGTCTGCTTGTCTTATTGCCTTGCTTGTTACACTCCCCCTATTTTCTCTGGGGCTTTTGGCTTCTATTCCTCCAATAAATGGCTCAATAATTGATACGTCTGCTCTCATTAACATCCCACTAGAACCAGAATAAATTGCCTTACAACCAAATAATCTAAAGCAATTCCTTACCCAAATATAATGTTGATCTTTTTCCCAATCTACTGTTTTAATTAAAAACTTTTGAATAATTTCCCTAATATTCTTATTCAAAAACTCTTTAAATTCCTTATCTGGATTTCTCAACTGGGCTATAAAATCAAAACAATCAGTTCTTTGATTTATCATTATTTCCCCACCTACTATATATAAAGAATTTGTTGGGGAAATTCTTGTAGCATATCTATCTTGTCCGCCATAAGATAAATTTTCATCAACATATGAAATATAATTCAATTTCTCTTTATCGGTTTTTAATTTCGGTAGGGGATAATAAGATTCTTCATTTAAGATTATTTTATTTGAAAGAATTTCTGGATTATCTATTGAGATTAATCTTTCGGAGATTTCCATAGATTTGTCATTCTTAATAAAATCTTCAACAAACTGATTAATTTTTCTGGAGAAATCCTCTTCAAAATATTCGTAGGGAATACTCTGCCAAAAATTAAATGATAACCGATGGTTTAATGAGAAGAAATCTTTATTATTACTAATTTCAATATTAAGTTTGTTTTTTATAATCACAATAAGTTTGTCAACATCTTTACCAATTAGATTTGTTAAATAAGATTTAGATATTTTCTTTAATGATTTATTTCCTAAACTAAAATTTAATATGCCCAAGATTAAAGTTATCTCTCTTGAAGAATCTTTTGACAACGATTCAATTTCGTCAAAATAGACTAATCTTTTTTTGATGTTCTCTGAAAGATACTCTTTTCCTTTATCAGTAATTTTATAAAAAATTGAGGCTTGTTTAAGATATCTTGCATTCCCTGAGATTCGTTTGCCATAGGAAGGATTAGATATTCTTTCAATTAAGTTGAGCTTAACCCCCAAATAAACTAATATCTTTGCACTATCATAAAAATTATGCACACAACTATAATTATTTGCATCTAAACCTAATTTTCTAAACTCCCTTTCTAAATCTGACTTTCCCTCCCTTAATGATTTTAAGATACTCTTTATCCGAGATATCTCAGATTTAGACTCATTTCTTGATGCAAAACAAGTAGTGATTAATTGGAATATACATTGAGGTTCTAACGAAAGAGTGTATAATAACCAAATGAAAGGTCTAATTTTAAATTTTAAATCACGATTTGCTATTGTGTCATTAACTGAATAAAAAGCAAAATCTTTCAGGGCATCTAGAACAACGACCTCTTCATTAAATCTATTCTTGGTATCTGGAAAATCTCCATCAAATAATGAATGGATTTCACCCCTTTTTGTTAATATATACTTTGCATCTTTTTCTTTTCTAATCCAACCAAGAAATCTAAATATTCTCATAAGCATTCTTGCATTAGTAATATAGGAAACATCTCCAGTAGACTTGTTTTTATAGCTTTTTATATAATCTTCAGGTAACATTCCAACACGATTAATTAAACCTATCCTAGCCATTTTCTCTCCGAGAAGTTTATCATTAAAGAAATGGGCTGGATTTTCTTCTTGGACAATTTTTGACAATTTTAATACTTCCCTAAATTCACGTAAATCTGTTTTTGACCTTGGAAACCATATGACGTTAGGGTACTTTCTAGTACTATCTTTTGTTTCAGTTTTTAACATAAATGATATAAACGCTAGTCACTTTTAATCTTTCCTATTTATATGCAAAACACTTTCATTAATGTGCAGAATTTAGATTATGTGCAAAGCCTTAATATTCAAAGCCCCTTTTTACACAAATTTCTCTAAACATTTTTTACATAATCTCAATGTATCACATAACCAATCATCCCCATATCCATATAATAACTCTATAGGCTTTTCTTTTTTGCACCTTGAACACTCCACATATAGTTCTATTCCTAGACCAAACATTTTAAATACCTCCGATTTATTTGAAGATATAGACTAAGGCTGTGAATTTATAATTATAATTAGCATGGAAAACTAATTTTGGTTGGAAATTGTGAGTTTGGAGTAGGAAATACTTGAAGGGAAACTCAAGTCTAATAAAAAGGGAACATTTAAATTATTTTCTAGAGGAATTTTTAATATGAAGCTCGAATCTTGGATCCAAATAATTTCTTTAGTTGTTGTCGTAATTCTAGCAATATTTTATAATCCCACAAAAGCGGAATTAGAAGGTAAAATACTTTTCGCTTCAGTTATTTTAGCAGTAGTATTATTCTTGATTTTCTTTGATTTATACAAAAAAGTAGAAGATCTGGAAAAAAATCTCAAATTATTTGATGAGAAGTTTAAAATACATAATCGTCTTAGAGATTTAGAAGAGTTAAAAACAGCTCAGAGGAAAAAATGAGAAATAAAAAAGGTGCAATTGACCCTCGTATTATCCTTGTTATAATAATCATTATACTCATCTACTTATATATAAAATCCCAATCCTAATTATATAACCCCATACACAAATATATGATGAAGAACTCAAATAAATTCTACAATTAGTATAACTTTTTAATGTGTAAAATAGCTAATTGGTGTGAGAAACACATAAAAAGGAGAATTGATGTGTAAAGCCACTATTCACTGGACACACTGGACATAAATGCCCATAAACCTTATAAATATTAATTACTAACTACTTTCAAGTTGACTTAACATTCATATTTTTTGAAAGGAGCTAAAGATGAATAAATACACAGAAGTCAAATCAAATTATATAAAAGAGAAAATAAAGAATGCCAAGTTTGAAGACAAAGAATATATTGAAGATTTAATGTTTCTTGAAAAAGGCATTACTCAACCCATAGCAGGTATGGCTGGGAACTTAAAGTTCTTTGGTTTAAAGAGTAGATACTCACAAGAATACTTAGAGCTTCTTAAAGAGCTAGCACCAAATGAAGTAAACAAATACGAAAAAGAGCAACAGAGGGAGGAAGAAAGAATTAGGAAGTCTAAAGAACAATATAGAATGGAGAAGGAAAAAGAAAAAAGAGATTGGTTAAAAGCTGGTGGCAAATCATAATATAATGTCAAAATTACGTAAATTCTTAGACTTCCTGCCTTACTTGAATTTTATAGGATTCTTATTTATAAGTATTAATATATTCATTGCAAAGGGTATTAATAGTTGGTCAAGTTGGATTTCATTTAGCTTATTTTTAATTGCTTTAATCTTATTTATAATATGGATAATAATAGACTTAAAATCAAGAAGGAAAAAGCATTATCATGGTTAAGGTAAGCAGAAAATTCAAAAAAATATACAAATTCCTATTCAAAGAGCCTGTTTTTCAATTTGAAGTTGGATTCAAAAGTCCCTTATCCAAAAAGACCAGGAACAAGCTAATAGTTAAAATAATAAGATGGATAGCATTAGCTATGATGATACTATCTTTTATTGGATTTATCTGGACTAACTGGAAAAAATGAACAAAGAACTTAGGAAAAGAATTATATTTGGGATTATTATCGGAGCCATTGGAAGTTCTGGAGCTACTTTTTTAGGAATAGGAGCTATGCTTAATAACAAAAACATATTATTTGCAGGTTGGATAATCATAGGGATATTGAGTTTGTTTGCATTAATAACAAGTGCTAGAAGGCTCAGTAAAGGATTTCTTTGACAATGACTGAAAGCAAATTAGAGAGTTTTATGACTAAATTCTTTCTTGTGTTTATGTTTATCCTTGGTATAGGAATGATTGCTGTTGTAGCAAAGAAAATCTATGAAAACACAAGCAGAAATCTTATTTTAGTACTTATTTTTATTTCAATAGCATTAATTATTTGTTTGCTTATTTTCTGGTTTTTTGAATATCTTTATAGAACTAATCCAAAGCGAAGAAAAAAATTATTGGAAATTATTGGCATTGTAGGAATTGCTATTGCTTTTTTAATTATGTTAATATTATTTGTTAGAATGATTATGATACTATTTTAAAATGTACTGGATAACCAAAAATTTAGGAACTGCTTCTCTACCAGAACTAGAAACAGTAGAAAAACTAGAAAATGTAGAAGTTGAATTAGTTGCCGACCTAAAAGATGGAAAGCAACTTAACAAAGGGCAATTTGAATCTAAGGTAAATCATGTTGAAAAAATCATAAAGAAAGGTAAAAGAGCAGTGATTATTTGCGTTGGTGGGATGTCAAGAAGCAATTCAGTAGCCTTAGCTTATTTGGTTAAGAATGGTATGGGATTCAACAAAGCACATAATTTGATAAGGGAAAAAGTTCCAATAGCTAGAATCAATATGGATTTGATTGACTTTATAAAGCAGAAGTACATACATAAGTAGGGAATTAAAATGAGATTAACAAAAGATGATATTGAAGACTTGAAAGGATTTTTGAGAGAATATCTGTCTATATTTAAAGAATCTAAAGAACATCAGAAAGAACATATGAAGGAACCTTGTTCTAAATGTGGGTTAGCTAAAGACTTATTAAGAAAATTGAAATATGGCTAGAAAAAAGAAGCTAGTTAAGAAACTTGAGAAAATCGTTGTGTCTATAGCAATAACTCTTTTAGTAATTATGGCTATTTTAATGATACTTGACATTTTAAAAGTAATTTAGCCAAGAACATTATCTGGAATTATTCCTAAAACTCTAAGAATAAAAAGAGTTCCTGAAATTAT
>Ga0209542_10021017_pt1 | contig 10266 bp, 5 predicted proteins | sample RifCSPhighO2_01_FD_184028 | JGI IMG/M metagenome (GOLD analysis project Ga0209542, IMG submission 184028) | Soil microbial communities from Rifle, Colorado - Rifle CSP2_plank highO2_0.1 (SPAdes) (version 2) | ecosystem: Environmental > Terrestrial > Deep subsurface > Rock core/Sediment ...
ACTCCGTCTCTAACGGGGTACACCCGCAGGTCTTGATTGAAGAAGATTTGTGCGGATGGAAAGAAGTGGAATATGAAATCGTGCGCGACCGCGCAGATAACTGCATATCAGTGTGCAATATGGAAAATATTGACCCGATGGGTATTCACACAGGCGAAAGCATTGTGGTTGCACCTTCGCAAACTCTTTCCAACGAGGAATACCACCGCCTACGCGAAATTGCGATTAAAACAATTCGGCATTTGGGCGTCGTCGGAGAATGCAATATCCAGTACGCGCTTCATCCGAAGACAGGCGATTATCGCGTGATTGAAGTGAATGCACGGCTCTCGCGCTCCTCGGCGCTTGCATCCAAAGCAACGGGCTATCCGCTCGCCTTTATCGCCGCGAAATTGGCGCTCGGATTTACTTTGCCGGAACTGAAAAACTCTGTCACAAAAACCACGACCGCATGTTTTGAACCTGCGCTTGATTACATTGTGCTCAAGATGCCCCGCTGGGATTTGACGAAGTTTGAAAATGCGATTACGCAGATTGGGACAGAAATGAAAAGCGTCGGTGAAGTCATGGCAATTGGCAGAAGTTTTGAGGAAGTCCTGCAAAAGGCTATTCGCATGCTTTCAATCGGCGCCGATGGATTTACAGCCAACAAAAACGGCAACTTCCGTATTCCCCGTTACATGGAAGAGATTAAGCATCCGACTACGCGGAGGATTTTCGCGCTCGCGGAAGCTCTGCGTGCAGGCGTCAGCACGAAGAAAATACATGCAATCTCCGGTATTGACCCGTGGTTCCTGGAGAAAATGCGAAACGTCATTAGAATGGGGCATCTCTTGTCAAGGCGACGCCTTGACAGGGATTTGCTGCTTACGGCCAAGAAGCTCGGCTTTTCCGATGTTCAAATTGCCACAATTACCAAAAGCACGGAGGATAAGATACGCAAAGACCGTCAGCGTCTCAAAATCCTGCCCGTCATAAAACAGATAGACACGCTCGCAGGCGAGTTCCCTGCTCAAACGAATTACCTATACGTCACATATAACGGTACAGAAAACGATATTGCTCGCGGAAAGAACAGCGTCGTAGTGCTCGGAAGCGGGCCGTATTGCATCGGCTCCAGCGTTGAATTTGATTGGTCCAGTGTTCAAGTTCTTAAAACACTCGCTGAAAATAAATACGAGACGATAATGATTAACTCAAATCCGGAAACTGTTTCCACGGATTACGATCAGTCCCAACGCCTGTATTTTGAGGAACTTTCGCTTGAGCGCGTCTTGGATATTTATGAGTTTGAAAAACCGAAAGGCGTAGTGATTTCAACCGGCGGACAGATTCCTAACAACCTCGCGCTTCCGCTCCACTCGCACGGGGTAAAGATATTGGGCACAAGCCCCGCAAATATTGACCGTGCGGAAGATAGGCACACATTCTCCAAGCTTCTTGACCGGCTTGCGATTGACCAGCCGGCGTGGGTGGAGCTTACTACTCACAAAGCGGCGGCGAAGGCGGCGGCGCGGATCGGATATCCGGTACTTGTACGCCCATCTTACGTGCTCTCTGGCTCTGCAATGAGCGTCGCCTATGACGAAACATCTCTTTTGAGATTTCTAAAACGCGCCACCGACATTTCCACTGAACATCCGGTTGTCATCTCAAAGTTCATTGAAAACGCGCGTGAAATAGAAATTGACGGCGTCGCCTCGCAGGGCGAGCTCATCATTTATGCCATCACCGAACACGTGGAAAATGCGGGCACGCATTCAGGCGATGCCACGGTAGTCCTCCCGCCACAGCGCACGTATCTGGAAACAATCCGCCGTGCCAAGAATGTTACCAAAGCCATAGTAAAGGAATTGAAAATTACTGGACCTTTCAACATACAATTCATAGCGAAAGAAAATCACCTGCAGGTCATAGAGTGCAATGTGCGCGCCTCGCGGAGTTTCCCGTTCGTTTCCAAGGTTACCGGTTACAACTTCATAGACATCGCCACACGGGCAATGCTTAAAGAAGACGTGAGCGGGGATTACCGCACGCTTGAACTGGACTTCGTCGCCGTGAAATCACCGCAATTTTCATACGCGCGCATCAAGGGCGCCGACCCCGTATCAAATGTGGAAATGGCATCCACGGGAGAAGTCGCCTGCTTCGGCGATTCGTTCGGAGAAGCGCTTATAAAATCAATGCTTTCGGCCGGATTCCGTTTGCCCAAACGAAACATTTTGGTATCACTTGGAAAAGAAGAGAACAAAGTTAAATTGCTTCCTGCGCTTCATGAATTGGCGAAGATGAATTTCAAACTCTTTGCGACCGAGCATACAGCTGACTTTATGCGAGAAAACGGCATAGAGTGCGAGAAGGTCTATAAAATCGGCACGAAAAAAGAGCCGAGTGTAAATACTTTAATGGAAAAAGGGAATCTTGATTTGATAATAAATATTCCGACTCGCTCTTTCGGTAGAGAATCTACCGATGGCTACATAATCCGCCGGAAAGCAGTGGATCTAAATATCCCTCTCATCACCAACCGCCAGCTTGCAGAGAGTTTTATCATGGCATTTTCTGAAATGAGCCCTGCGCAATTAAAATCCGAATCGGTTTCCGTATATCGTAATAAGTCCGGAGCCTAATTTAAGATTGACGTGCTTGACCCCTATTACAATTATCACATATCAAACATGCCACGCTGCTGAATATAAAAGCGAAACCGTCCACAGGTCTCGCCAGTGGACGGTTGTTATTGAAAGCACCTTAGCCACATTGGAAGCGGTGCATTACGTTGTCAGGTCGCTGAACTCGCGTATCCCACCTTCCTGGGAGGAATGCCACGAAACGATTGGGCGTTCGACGACATGAAAGAATGCGTGAGCATTTCCGTGATTGTCTTTCTCCTTGTCGAGTGTCAGCGCCATGTCATGCAGAATTGCTCTCGCAACCTTTTTCTTGTTCTTCAGGAAGTTAGGCGCCTCGCCTAACTTCAGACCCTCGAACACGGGTTCGTCGGTGTTAACGACAATCGAAAAGGGGATCTTTTCTCCATCACGGTGCCGTATCTCGCCCAGTACCTTGACCGAAAAGTACCGGTCATCTGGGTTTTCGCATACAGTATTAATTGCTGCTTTGAATTCACCCTCGTCGAGGGTTCGCACAACTATAGCCATGGTGGGCTCCTTGTCGTCTGTTAGTGAAAGAGCAAAAGCTATTTGGCCGTTAAGCCAAACATGGCTCCGGCCCGAACCTCAGACGGTAGCACAGATATCGTCGCCCGTCAATACCTATGGTTTAAAGCGTTTCGATACTCTTTTTAGATAGTATCCCGTGTGCGAACTCTCCACACATGCACGCATGTGAAGGGACTCCACTCGCTAGCGCTCGCTTCGCGTCTTTCTCTTTAATACGCGTTTGAGATAGTAACCTGTGTGTGATCCTTCTGTTACAGCGATTTCTTCCGGAGTCCCTTGTGCCACAAGTTTCCCACCTCCGGCTCCGCCCTCGGGGCCGATGTCCATAATCCAATCAGCGCATTTTAAGATATCAAGATTGTGCTCAATGACGACCACACTATTCCCTCTTTCCACCAGCTTCTGCAGAATGTCAATCAGCTTTTGTACGTCGTCGTAGTGGAGCCCGACTGTCGGCTCGTCCAAAAGATAAATAGTTTTCGCAGAAAGCGGGCGATACAATTCCGATGCGATTTTCACTCTCTGCGCTTCCCCGCCGGAAAGAGTTGTGGCACTTTGTCCGAGCTCAAGATAATCTAGCCCGACATCCGAAAGAGTTTTTAAGCGGTCGGAAATTGCAGGAACGTCTTCAAAAAATACAGATGCCTCCTCTACTGTCATGGAGAGCACATCGTGAATATTCTTCTTCTTATATTTAACCTCCAGAGTTTCTTTCATAAACCGCTTGCCGTTGCATATGTCGCAGGTAACGTAGACTGTCGGCAAGAAGTGCATTTCCACGGCTACGAGCCCATTGCCTTGGCACACCTCGCATCGCCCACCTTTTACATTGAAACTAAACCTGCCCGGCCCCCATCCGCGGGCGCGGGCTTCCTCACTCATGGCATACAAATCGCGGATGTGCGTGAATGCGCCCGTGTATGTCGCAGGATTTGAGCGGGGTGTCCGGCCTATCGGCGACTGGTCTATCAAAATGGAACGCGCAAGGTATTCGGTGCCGCTGAACTCCTTGCAGTTATAGATTTTTGCCGTGCGATATCGTTTATCAAATCGTGCTAAAAAATTGCGGTGCAATATCTCGTACAGGAACGAGGATTTGCCCGAGCCGGATACACCGGTGATTGCAACAAGTTTGCCGAGTGGAATGTCCACGTTGAGATTCTGAATATTAAACTTATTGGCCCCGCGGATTTTAATTTTCCCGCGGTCTGCCGTGCGCCACTTCTCCGGCGCTTCAATTCTTATTTCATCCCTCAAGTATTGCAAGGTTCGAGAAGCTTGTTGGCCTGCCCCGTAGGAAGCTTTGCTTTCCTTCGGGGTCTTTGCCGTGAGAAGCTCATCCAGCCATCCTGATGCGACCACGTTTCCGCCGTGAATGCCGGCGCCGGGACCTAGGTCAACAATATAATCCGAGGCAAATATTGTGTCTTCGTCGTGTTCCACAACGATGACCGTATTTCCGATATCGCGCAAATGCTTGAGCGTTTCAATTAATTTGTCGTTGTCGCGCTGGTGCAATCCTATCGTCGGCTCGTCCAACACGTACAGGGCACCCACAAGCCCGCTCCCCAACTGCGAGGCGAGGCGAATGCGTTGGGCCTCCCCGCCGGAAAGAGTGTTGGCCTTTCTATCAAGCGTCAGGTACTCAATGCCGACATTTTGCATAAAGTGCAGGCGGCTTAGAATTTCCTTAATGACCACGCGGGAGATTTCCTCTTCCTTTTTCGTAAGCTTGAGTCCGTCAAAGAATTTCTGTGCGTCGTCTATGGAGGACGAGGTCAGTTCAACGATGTTCATTCCAGTCTTCTCGCTACTGTCTTCTGCCTTCTGCCGGCCTATAAAAACGCTCAATGCCTCCGGCCGCAACCGCGAACCCTTGCAGGTATCGCACGGTTCATCGCCGAAGAAATATTTGGAGCCGAGGCCGTTGCATGCGGGGCATGCCCCATGCGGAGAGTTGAAAGAAAAAAGGCGCGGTTCAATTTCCGGAAAAGAAAAACCGTCATACGGGCACATGAATTTTGCGGAAACAATGTGTGCTTCTCCCGCGGTATCTATAATCTTTACTAAACCATCTGATTCATGGAGCGCCCTTTCAATGGCTTCTGATGCGCGCTCGCGCGCCGCTTTCGCATCATCGGTAAATTCGGACACGAATATTTCATCAACGATAACGTCAATATCGTGCTTTTTGTTTTTCTCAAGAATCATTCTTTCTCGCAATCTTTTTTCTTCTCCGTCTACAATTACCTTTTCAAATCCCTTGTTTAGCAAGTCGTACAGCATTTGGTAGTACTCGCCTTTACGCCCGACGACGACCGGCGAGCTGATGAGTATTTTTGCGTTTGAAACGCCGGCGGTTAATCCACCACCCCTCTTACCAAGGACCGTCCTTGGTATTTTCTGGTCCACCAAGGACGGTCCTTGGTGCTTTCTTGCTTTATCCACAATCTTTAGTACTGAATCTAGGATTTCTTCGTTCGTATGCTTTTTCACCTCGCGCCCGCAGATAAGGCAGTGCGGTTTGCCCATGCGGGCATACAGCACGCGCAGGTAATCATAAATTTCCGTGATGGTGGCAACGGTAGAGCGCGGGTTATTGGAGCGTGATTTTTGGTCTATGGAAATTGCCGGGGAAAGGCCGGTTATCTCGTCCACATCGGGCTTCTGCATTTGGCGCAAGAATTGGCGGGCGTATGCCGAAAGCGATTCCACGTACTTGCGCTGGCCCTCGGCAAAAATCGTATCAAAAGCCAAAGATGACTTCCCAGAGCCAGAAAGCCCAGTAAAGACGACCATCTTATTTCGCGGTATCTCAACCGTTATGTTCTTTAGGTTGTGCGTTCTGGCGCCCTTAACAACGATTTTTCCCGCTTCGCCCGAATGCTCGTTTTGTTTTGACATATAACAACAAATTACTCCCCTCCTTGCCCATAGGGGGGTGTATGCACACCATACACGAACATCGGGTTTAGGGCAAAAAGAATTAGGTTTTAATTACCGCCGCTTCTTCCTCCATCCGTATCCCGAATTTATTTTCCACCGCGTATTTGATTTTTTCTGCCAAGTTTCTTACATCAAGCGCTGTGGCGCCCCCCGTGTTTACAAGATAATTTGGATGCTGAAGGCTTGCTATCGCACCGCCGACGCGAGCACCTTTCATTCCTGCCTTTTCAATAAGCCATCCGGCGGGAACCCGCCCTTCGTGCGATTTCATGCCTTTTTCTTTTTCAAACATCCCCTGCACGCTCTTCGGCGCGACCGGATTCATAAAGTATGAACCCGCTGCTTGGATGTTCTGCAAGTGGCGCTTTTCACGCTCTGCGATGGTATCTTGTATGGAATATACCGATATATCGGTAGGTATGGGACGTAGATGTATTTGTACATTGACGATAATCCACTTTGGATTATCTTTGAAGAAACTGTGCCGGTAGGCAAAATCGCAGTCGGCATTTTGAAATTCTTTAATTTCCGCCGTTGCGGAATTCAGCGCGCGAATTTTCACGGGGAAATCTTTAATCTCTGTCCCAAATGCGCCCGCGTTCCCCCTCACAGCCCCGCCGATTGTTCCCGGAATTCCCGCAAGCTTCTCCCATCCACCCATGCCCGCTTGCGACGCCTCTTTAATGAGCGACAATAAATTACATCCTGCGCCCGCCTCTAATTCCTTCCCGTTCAGTTTGAAATCCGTAAGTGAAATAAAAACTACAAGCGCATTTAACCCCTTATCCGGCACAAGCACGTTGCTTCCGCCTCCCATAATTATTGCGGGTATATTCTTGTCGTGCGCAACAGCCAAAGCCTCCCGTATCTCTTCCTCGGAATGTGTTTCCGCAAAATATTTAGCCGGACCACCTATTTTAAAAGTGGTCAGTGGCGCGAGGGGAACATTTTCTTGTATTTGTATCGCCATACTATTTTGAGGTTCTTTGCTTGTTTTTTTCTAGCTCTTGAATCTCGTCGCGGAGCAATGCTGCCGTCTCAAAGTCCAGATTATTCGCGGCTTCGTGCATCTCTTTGCGCTTTTCTGCAATAAGACTCGCCTTTGTCCCCGCATAGGCGGCAGAGTCCAACTTCGCGAGGTCAAATACCGCTCTCCGTCGGGCCGCCACGATATCACCGACGATGTCTTTGATACGCGCATGAACAGTCTTCGGCGTGATGCCGTGCTTTGTATTATACGCAATTTGGCGGTCACGACGCTCATTTGTCGTCTTTATAGCGCGCTCCATAGAGCCGGTAGAATTGTCCGCATACAGAATCACACGGCCAAGCACATTGCGCGCGGCGCGCCCGATGGTCTGTATCAGCGATGTTTCCGAGCGCAAAAAGCCCTCTTTGTCGGCATCCATAATCCCCACAAGCTCCACTTCCGGCAAATCCAATCCTTCGCGCAGGAGGTTTACACCCACGAGCACATCAAAGACGCCCTTGCGGAAATCAGTCAGAGTTTCAATGCGTTCTATGGTCTTCACATCGGAATGTATGTATCGCGATTTGATTTTCTTCTCGGTAAGAAATGCCGATAAGTCCTCCGCCATCTTTTTGGTAAGCACCGTTACCATTGACCTGCCTCCGCGTTTAGTAACAATCTCCGCTTCAGCAATAAAATCCTTAACTTGTCCCGGATATAAATTGGACATCCGATGTCCAATTTGGTTGTTGGAGGTAATGGGGCGCACAACAATTTCAGGGTCCACAAGACCGGTCGGCCGGATGACCTGCTCCACGGGTTTGCCACTGTGCCCAATTTCATAAACCCCCGGCGTTGCGCTTGTGTAAATTGTCTGCCCGATACGCTCTTGGAATTCGGCAAAATTGAGCGGGCGATTGTCTACCGCGCTCGGGAGCCGGAAACCGTGCTCCACCAGCATGTCTTTGCGGGCGCGGTCTCCCGCATACATTCCGCCGATTTGCGGAACAGTAACGTGCGATTCATCTATGATTGTTAGAAACCCATCCGCGTTCCCCGCATTTTTTGTGAAGTATGAAAGCAGAGTGTGGGGAGGTTCTCCGGATTTTCTTCTGTCAAAATGGCGGGAGTAATTTTCAATGCCGTTACAAAATCCAAATTCCCGAATCATGGAAATGTCCTGCCTTGTCCTGCGCTTCAGCCGTTCCGCCTCCAAAATCTTTCCCGCAGAGTCAAATTTCTTCAGCTGTTCTTTAAGTTCTATCTCCATATCCGCAAGCGCCAATTCCTGCACATCCTTGGGCGTAACGTAATGCTTTGCAGGAAAGACGAACGTAGACGGAAGCGTGCCCATACTCTCCCGCGTAATTGCGTTTATTTCTTCAATCTTTGAGACCGCGCCGCCCCCTAAATCAATCCGTCTGATAATTCTCTCGTTCGCAGGCATGATTTCAACGCGCGAGCCGAGGGCGCGGAATGTCCCCGGCGAAAGGTCACCCGCCACGCGTTCAAAATACATCGCGATAAGACGGCGCATGAGCGCGGCTCTCGTCATAGCTTCTCCCTTTGATATTTTCAGATTGATTTTCTCGTATTCCAAGGGGCTCCCAAGGCCGTATATGCAGGATACGGAAGCGACAACTATCACATCTTTTCTTGTGAGCAGGGCCTGCGTCGCCGCGTGGCGCAGACGTTCAATGTCTTCATTTACCTGTGATTCTTTCTCTATGTATGTATCGCTAATCGGCATGTACGCCTCCGGCTGGTAGTAATCGTAATAGGAAACGAAATAATGCACGGCATTCTCCGGAAAGAATTCGCGGTACTCGGCCGCGAGCTGTGCGGCGAGCGTTTTATTATGCGCAATGACCAAGGTAGGTTTCTGCACCTTTTCAATGACATTTGCCATCGTAAAAGTCTTTCCGGAGCCCGTAACACCAAGAAGCGTCTGGTGCCGTTTCCCGTCCTTCAGCCCCTCAACGAGCGCTTTTATAGCCGTTGGTTGGTCGCCAGAGGGTTGATAATCACTACGTAGCTTGAATACGCCGGATTTACTCATACATCAAAATATGGCAAGTCTCGCCCCGTAGCTAAGTTCGTAGAACTTATGGTACCGGGGTCGCCGTCCGGTTTGTAGTCAGATTTGATTTTAAACTTTGCCACCCGCCCACTCTATCAGGATTGAGGAGCAAAGTGTATCTATCGAACCCCGAAGGTGACACCTTCGGTTTCTAGAACTTTTTCTTTGTTAGTTCGTAGTTAATATCACGAACACCGATGTACGATTTCCATGCATTGTATCCGAAAATTCCTACAAGAAGCGTCCAAACATAAAACCATGAAGACGGACTTGAGTAATTGTATGAGTAGTGATAAGAAAGAAATGCAACAATAATAGGGGCCAATATCAATGCTGCACAGGCATTTGCATTAGCCATCGTCATATCCCATCGCTTCATAATTTGACGCACAATATGATTTTCATTGTCGCCCTTTCCCTCTTCGCGCTGAGAGCGCCATATCTCTAACTCACTGATATCTACACTCGTATTCTTGCTATCTTTGCAATAACCGGCCGAGCGTAATCCAAAGAAATTTACAATCATATTCGTGATGCTCGAGATGATGAATCCAGCGCCAATTATTATGCCCCCAGTGCTTAGCACAATCGTAAGAATATCATTGTCGGTTGGTGTATTGATCATCCACCAAGAAAGTGATTTCTGGGAATTTGCAAATACCACAAACAGAATTGTGAGTATCGGAGGTGCAGTAAATCTAAGAAAGTTTGTAAGATTTTCCATATTTACACTAAAAAATTACCAACAACCTTTTCCTTCCCCGTAATCAAGACAGTCCCTCTCATTGGTTGGAATATTGTCTAAAGAACCATAACGGTTTATAAGTTTTTGCTCCAACTCTTTTTCTTGCTGTGCAGTTGGGATATTAATCTCTGGTTTATAAAAAAATTTATCATAAATTAAAGACCCAACAGCAATAATAATTATAATAAAACCAATAATAGTACCAACAGTTTCTTTTATACTAGAAAGATTGCTCCGAAGCTCTGCTTCGGAGGCAGCGAAATCCGGTGTATGTTTGTTGCATGGAAGACCGTCATATTGAAAAGAGTCACAACAAAACCTGCCTGCTGTATCACATCGTATG
>Ga0209542_10021018_pt1 | contig 10266 bp, 14 predicted proteins | sample RifCSPhighO2_01_FD_184028 | JGI IMG/M metagenome (GOLD analysis project Ga0209542, IMG submission 184028) | Soil microbial communities from Rifle, Colorado - Rifle CSP2_plank highO2_0.1 (SPAdes) (version 2) | ecosystem: Environmental > Terrestrial > Deep subsurface > Rock core/Sediment ...
ATTCCATGCTCCTCGACCAGGACTCGAACCTGGAACCTTCTCGTTAACAGCGAGCCGCTCTACCATTGAGCTATCGAGGAATGTTAACTTAAGGAATTTTACCATAAAAAGATAATTATTTTCGAGCGTAGCGAGAAATAAAGAAGGAAGCGCCATCCCGATTAAATCGGAAGGCGACCCTATCTTATTCCAGATACCCTCTTAGTTTTTTGGCTCGAGTTGGATGTTTCAGTTTACGAATGGCTTTAGCTTCAATTTGCCTAATTCTCTCCCTGGTCACTCCAAATTCTCTACCTACTTCTTCTAAAGTCCTCTGTTTCCCATCCTCTAATCCAAACCGAAGTTGTAATACTCTTTTTTCTCTGGGAGAAAGTCCGTCTAATACCTCATAAAGTTGACCTTTTAAAAGCTCCCTGGTAGCTTGTTCTTCTGGTTGTAAACCTTGATCTTTAATGAAGTCCCCTAAATGAGAATCCTCTTCATCCCCCACCGGAGTTTCAAGACTGGTTGGTTCTTGTGAAACCTTAATAATTTCTCTTGCCTTTGCCGGGTCAATATCTAAGGCTGCTGCCACCTCTTCCGGGGTAGGTTCCCGACCCAACTCCTGCATCAAGCGGCGCTGAGTTCTATTGAATCTATTAATAGTTTCCACCATATGAACCGGAATACGGATAGTTCTGGCTTGATCTGCTATAGCTCTGGTAATAGCCTGTCTAATCCACCAGGTAGCATAAGTAGAAAACTTATAGCCCCTTCTCCAATCATATTTATCAACCGCCCTCATTAAACCAATATTGCCCTCTTCTATTAAGTCCAAAAGGCTCATCCCTCTACCAACATACTTTTTAGCAATAGACACAACCAGTCGCAGGTTTGAACTAATTAGTTTATCCCTAGCCTTTTTTTCATTTTTTTCTGCAGCTTTAGCCAGTTCTATCTCTTGCGCAGCATTTAGAAGAGGTACTCTACCAATATCCCTGAGGTATTGCCTGACTGGATCTGTCACAGAACCTTCTTCCATGACAGTTAAAAGCTCCAACTCTTTTTCTAGTTGAGAAGAAGTTTTATCATCACCCTCCATTTCATCAGCAGTGGTTTCAAAAACATCAATTTTTTCGTTTTCAAGCTTAATATAGAATTGATCCAGCGCTTCTATATCATCCTCAGGTTTTGGGAAAATTTGCAGAATTTCTTCTTGGGTAACAAAGCCACGGTCTTTACCGAGCTTCATTAATTTTTTCATGTCCAAAGGTGTCTGTTTTTTCGCCATATTTCTCCTTAAAGATTCTTCAGTTTAACAGATAAATCCCTAAAACGTCGGTTTAGGGATTCTACTACTTCTATTCTACCAAACTCTTCTGCATTTTTTATATCATATGACAATTTTTGCAAAGAGGCTTTAATCAAAGCTTTCTTTAAACCTGCTACCACCAAATTAACCTCAGTCTGCCAGACATTTTTGTCGCTCGTCAGTTTATCATCTAGATCCAAAAGGTACAGCCTATCAACCAACTCATGTAGTTCCACAGGCACATCTTTTACAAAATCATTAATATCAAAACTTCCGGCCCTAAAAGAAATGGAGTCTAAATAGACTACCAAAAGCACAAAAAGCTCTCGCAGCTCCTCTGATACGAATAATGTTTCAGGGAAAGGAGGTACATAAGTATGGTCTTTGGGAATATGAAGTAATAAGGCCATTAGATATTCCTCCAAAAGCTGTCTATGAGAAGGTTGTTGGTAATCTACTTTTTGTTGCTCTGTTAAAACCTTGGTGTAATTCGGATTTTGACTGGTTTGTTGCTCTTTAACAATTTCTTTTCTTATCACTATCTCGTCAGTCCGTAAATAGGCAGCTAGTTTTTGAATATAATGTTCTCGAATCAGATCATCTGTAATTTTAGCCCAAATGGGAATTAACTCCGCTCCGATTTGACGAATACCTGCAGGATCTTTTGAATCAAAGCGACCGGAAACGGATTTTAAATAATAATCATAGATAGGGATAGCTTCAGATACTGCTTTTTGCCAAAGCTTAGGATCAGTTGTGGCAATATCTGCCGGATCCTTACCCCCCTCTACCTGTATAACTTTTAAGTTCATGCCCGCAGCTTCTGCAATTTCAATACCCCGCCTGGCCGCGCTATCACCTGCTAAATCAGTATCAAAACAAAGCACTAAATTTTGACTAAAACGCTTTAAAAGTTCTATTTGTCCAGAAGTTAAGGCTGTACCTTTGCTAGCAACCACATTTTTTATACCTGCTTGATGAGATAGGATAACATCCATTTCCCCTTCTACCAATATAGCCGTATTTTTTAATTTGATTTCATTTTTAGCTCTATGAATACCAAAAAGTGTTTGGGACTTATCAAAAATGGGAGTTTGGGGAGTATTAATATATTTTGGCTCACCCTTACCTAAAACCCGACCGGAAAAACCTACAATTCTATCTTTAGTATCTATAATAGGAAAAGTGATCCTACCCCGGAAACGGTCATATGGGCTTTTAGAAGAAACAGCCAAACCAGAGGTAACCAGCTCATCTGAGAAAAAAGTTCTCTTTAGTAAAAAACTAGTTAGGGATTGCCAAGAATTTGGAGCATAACCAATGCCAAATTGTTCAATAATTTCATCAGTTAAGTTACGGGAATGAAGATAATCTAGGGCTCCTTCACCAAATTTATGTTTGGTTAAAATATAATGAAAAAATTCCTGAGCTTTAAAATTAATCTCAAATAGTCTTTCTTTTCCATCTTTTTTATCTGTTGATTTTCTCTGAAGGGTCACCCCAGCCTTTTTGGCTAATATCTCGAGAGCTTCCTTAAATTCTACAGATTCTTTTTCCATTAAGAATTTAAAAATATCTCCACCTTTGTCACAACCAAAACATTTAAAGATTTGTCGCTCTGGAGAAACCATAAATGACGGGGTTTTTTCGCTGTGAAATGGGCAAGGAGCTTTGAAATTTACACCAGATTTTTTAAGTGGAAGGTATTCGGAAATCAGGTCAACAATATTTAATTTACTCTTTATCAGTTCTATATCGTCCATAACATTGACAATCATCCAGTCGTCCGGAAATACGTGGCCACTAGAGAATGTGTGGGGATTGTACACCAAAACTATCCCGAAATCAACAGTTAATTGGTATAATAGGCAGATTGGAGAGGTCGCATAGTGGCCTAGTGCGCTTGCTTGGAAAGCAGGTATACTCGCAAGGGTATCGAGGGTTCAAATCCCTCCCTCTCCGCCAAGTCAATCCCCAACTCTACTTGTGTTATACTGGAATTAATGGAAATGTTTAAATTAGATACTCTGATTCTCCCTTTCCTTCTTCTGGTACTTTTTATCTGGAGTATTGTTTGGGGATATAAAGATGCAAAGAAAAGAGGTAAAAAACCATTACTGGTAGCTTTAATGATAGCCTTGGCTTCTTGGCCTGCTAGTATTTTAGTCTGGCTTGTCTTTAGACCCAATAAAAGGTAGTGTTTTTTCTAAAATATCCTTGTCTCTTTTGAAACTTAGGGTAGTTAAGGCCTCCTCTTGAGTAAACCATTTAGCCTCTATCACCTCATGATCATGATCTTTTGGGTTACCTGATAAATACTTCATAAGATAAATTGTCACAATCTTAAAAATTTTCTCCCCATTTCTCACATAAACATACTTACTTAAGGCTGCTTCTTTAGTTGTTTGGCCTTCTTCTATATGCCCTTTAGGAAATCCCCAATAATTTATGCCATGGTCCATCACAGATTCATTTTGAATCAATAAAATCTGACCTTTTTTATTTACTACTATTCCACCTGCAGAAAATTCTCTTTTCACTGGTCTCATTCTAACAGAAATATTGACAAAGGTTAGGTATTACTATAAAATAGGTATTACTATGCAATCACAACCAACTACTGTTACTCAAAAAGGCCAAGTCACTATTCCTGCTCCTGTCAGAAAAGCCCTAGGGTTAAAGCGTGGAGACCAGGTTCAATTTACCCTCAAAAAGAAGGTGGCCCAAATAAAACTTGCCAAAAAATTCTCTATCATGTCACTTTATGGATCCTTAAAACCAAAGGTGAAACCAAACCTATCTGGACAAGAATTAATTAAATGGGAGAAAGAAGCTGCACATCAGGCCTGGGCAGAAGAAGCTAACAAATGATCTTTATTGATTCCAATGTAATTCTTAGATTTATCTTAAATGATGACTCCAAGCTCTCTCCTAGAGCAGCTAAGATATTCAAAAAAATAGAACAGGAAAATTTAATTGTTTTTTTATCAGATGTCATTGTGGCTGAAATTGTCTATGTACTCTTAAAAGTCTACAAATTAGATAAGGTTGAAATTAAAGAGAAGTTACTTAAAATTATCGCTTTGGAAAATATCTCTATTGAGAATAAGGCTATTTTACCTGAAGTATTTGATGCTTTTGTTAGCAAGAATGTCGATTTTGAAGATGCTTACCAAGTAGCTTTAATGATGAAGAAAAAAGTAAAACAGATTTATTCCTTTGATTCGGACTTTGATAAATTCCCACAAATTAAAAGATTGGAGAGATAATCCCTCCTGCAGAAAACTCTCTTTTCATAATTTTGTTCCTACAAAATTTCAAGGTTCTGCGATTAGCAGGTCCTTATTTACGATAAATGTCCTTTCTGTGGTCAACTTCATGAATCACCAGGTTTTCTCCCTCAACATCAAAAGCTATTCTATAATCACCTATTCTGAATCTGTGTTGGCCTAAATTGCTCTTGGTTAATGGTTCTGCAAAGTCTAAAGGATCATCCTGGTCGCAAAAATAATCTAACTTTTTAATAATTCTTATCTGAATATCTTTTGGTAATTTTTTAAATCTTTTAAGAGAGGTTATTGTAAACTGATAATCAAACATTTAGTCTATTCCAAGCATCTTTTTAACTTGGGCAGATGAGTAACGGACTTTATCAGCTCTGGATTTAGCTATTCTTTTTATATAGCTTTCAGAAGAAAGTGCTTCTAAATCCTCAAGGTATGATTCCCAAACATTATTAGGCACTAACACACCCAAAGGCTCGTTGTTTCTCATAACCCTGACAAATTTCCCATCTTTTTCGGCTTTTTTAAAGACTCTTGTTAAACCTGCTTGGGCTTTTTGGATGCTTGTAAAATCCTCTTTAGAAATCAGTTGTCCCATATGTAATAATTATTACAGAATTATTACAGCTTGTCAACGGGTAAAAACTATCCTACCTGCAGAAAATTCTCTTTTCATTAGGAGTTACTAAACTCGAAGGCAAATATAACCTCATATCTATATACTACATTATCTGACTATTTTCTCCATTTCGTATTCATCAAAGTACTCACCGTCCACAAAAATTTCTTTATGTAAAGTTCCAACAACTTCAAATCCTAGTTTCTTGTAAAGGTTGGCTGCTGCCTCATTTTTAGTATTCACATTAAGATCAATTTTCACTATTTCAGGTTTTGATTCTAATTCATTTAAGACAGAGGTAATCAATCTCCCAGCAATACCTTTACCCCTAAATTCCGGGTTTGTATAAATAGCATAAATGGTAGCTGTATGGCGCAACTTTTCTGTATTATTTCTATACCACCCAGCCATACCGACGAGTTTACCATCAGCTTCTGCAAACCACATTGAGTCTTCCTGCGCTTCTTGAAACTTTTTTAGTTGGTTTTGCCAGTATTCATCCTCTTTTGAGGCTTTTTCCTCATAAGAGGCAGCAAAAGCTGTAGGCTCATTTTTTAAAGCCTCTAACCTTAAGTTTTTATATTCTTCCCATCTACTTGGCTCTAGCTTTATAATGTTCATATCTATAACTTAAACCAATCTTTTATTCAGAAAGGCTCTTCCTGAACCAGATTTTAAATATTTCTCAAAATTATATGCCTTGTATTTATCTTGAAATACTATATAAGTTATTAGTTCAATAGGCAACCTGCTCTTGGTTGCTGGAACCCAACCAGAGTTGTGTCTTTTTAAACGATCATCAAGATTATCTGTGCAACCAACATATGTTTTACCATCTGAGCATTTTAATATATAAACGTAATACATATTTAGCGGTCTTCGACCGCGCGACGTCGTCATAGACTCTGTCGACGTACGACCGTAGTCCGACGAAACTCTTTCCGCCTTCACCAAGGTTTCGGCGGACGAAGGCGGTGGGAGGAGGATTCGAACCTCCGGTCCGGTAAAGGACAGTTGTTTTCGAAACAACCGCACTAGACCACTATGCGATCCCACCTCTGGCGTCCCCGGCGGGAATTGAACCCACATCACGAACTCCGCAAGCTCGGGGTCTATCCATTAGCCTACGGGGACCTGTGGATATTCTAACAGAATCAGATTGCCGCGGCCACTTTGTAGCCTCGCAATGACAGTAGGCTATCTAGGGTGGTTTTCCAATGGGAAGTGTTTTTGCAATCCTTCTGCCCAACGCTCTAAAACAGGTGCTTGATGAATTTCATGATATGGTAAAAATCTGGCTACTATTTTTTTAACTTCCTCCATATCTATCCCCCCTAAAACTAACATTAACTGACCGGGGAACCGTAAGTATGTCTGAATAAATAGTATTTTTTGATCCTCTTTTTCTTTAAACCAAAAAGAATCCAGGGTATGCCAGAAATAGAAATGATCACCAATAGTTATCCCTTGCGTAGAAATTTTATAAGTAACATCATGTGGAGGAATAAAAGCTAGTACATAAGTCACAAAAGCTAGGGCTAAAATTGCTCCTATCAGTAAAAATTCCTGAGCTAGAAAAGCAATTAGAACTAGTAAAACTACTAAAATAGCAATAGTTCTATAATAAGAAAGGTTTTTCCCTTTAAAAGGACGCGAAGGAGCCTCCCAAGTTAGAAAGGTTTTAATCTCCCCTGCTTCCCCTATCTTAGGAGCTAGGGGCACATCTTCCTCTTCTACGGTCTCCTGACGAGAGTGAATTGGATCTTCTTTTTGAATGGGATTATAAAACCTGGGCATTAGAATGATTATATCATTAAGAGTAATGCGGAGGGGGTGGGACAACACACCATCCCACTTGCTCAGCGGTGTCTGTTTGAAAATATCCGAACCGAACTGACTGGACCCCGGCTATGTCGAAATTTCAGCGAGCAGGCCTTAAATTATCAAGTCCTTCAATTTCTATTTTTGTAGGATTCGGGTTCTTTTTAGATAGAAATAGCCTAAAATCATCTTCTTTTCCCCACCAATCTTTTATAACAAATTTTTTAGTTCCTAAGCCTAATGATTCACTCCCCCAAGATAACCAGTAGTCACCTTTTGTTTGAATTCCTGAATTCGCTTTTGAAAAAACCGAGACAGCTAATAATGCCCAAATGACACGATCGGGCATCTTTAATATATCACCCCCTATCTCCCACCTTGAACGCCCATCTTCCGATGGTAAAAGCTCGTAGTTTAATGGCACAGATTTACTGTGAGCCAAATTGCATCTAAAAATGTGATAAACGACATCAGCTAAGTCTGGTTTTTCTATTGTCCCAGCACTTTCATTGTCGATGTTAAGATTGGTAAATAAAGTTTCAAATTGATTTAAACCACCACCCAGCATTGGTTCAATAATCCAATAATAATCTCTGATACATTTTTTATAATCATTTCTGCTTGCTTTGTCTTTTTCGTAAAGATTTCTTGCCGTTCCTTCAATAGCAATACAAGCATTCATTAAAGCAGATTCTAGCTCACCTTCCTTATAATCTTTTATTGCTTTCAAAACATGTTTTTCTAATGTCATAAAAATTAATTTCTTCTGTTGTTCTATTAAAAAACACTGGGGTCTTCCGACACTCAATATTCTTGGCGGAGGGGGTGGGATTCGAACCCACGGTTGACTTGCGCCAACAGAAGTTTTCAAGACTTCCGCAATACGACCACTATGCGACCCCTCCAAGCGACTAAAGCGGACTTTGTCCGCCGTAGTCCGACGAAACTTTATCCGCCTTCACTAAGGTTTCGGCGGACGAAGGCGGAGAGGGTGGGATTCGAACCCACGATACCCTTACGGGTATGAATCCTTAGCACGGATTTGCTTTCGGCCACTCAGCCACCTCTCCAGTGAAGCTAATTGTACCAGATTGACACTCTCTTTTTAAGTGATAGAATGCGTTTATGCCTGAATACTTAGCTTTATACGTCATTTTGGAAAACCACACAAATTCTTGGAACCAGATGTTTCCAGATAAATGGACCCGCCGTCATTACTTTGAAGCAGCTAGTTTTGATGAAGTTCGTGAGTTAGCCAGAGAATTTAGACATTTTATTGAGCATCCAGCCGGGCTGGTTTCCCCAGCTACTATTTTAGAAAAAATAAGAGAAAATGAGGCGGGAAAACCGATTTATAAAATAGTACAAACTGGACAATCCTTGAGTAATGAACAATTAAACGATGTTGAGTTCACGGGTTTATATATAGAACGCAACCTACCTAGCAATAGTTAGGGCCCAGACTTTTTTGACTCCGTTCCTTTTTAGTATATAGGTACACTCACGCAGAGTAGAACCAGTAGTCCAAACATCATCGATCAGTAAACAGTTCTTAGCTAGTAGTTGGTAGTTATTATCTATCTCGAAGGCACCAAAAATATTTTGTTTTCTTTCTCTTCCTTTTAATTTGACTTGTTGTTTTGTGTGCCTGACTCTTTTTAAGGCTTCTGTATAATTTAAGCCTAGTTTTTTCGCTAAACTTTCTCCAATTAGAGAAGATTGATTAAATCCCCTGTCATTTTGTCTCCACCAATGAAGCGGTACAGGTACCAAAATCCAGTTTTGGGGATCTTTTTTGATTTCATCAAAGATAAACGGGCGATATTTTGCCCAGTATTCGATGGTAATATCCACCAAGATATTAGCTAATTCCCTGACTCTTTTATATTTAACTTTAGCAATAGCCCTGCGCAGAGGATTTTCATATACCCCAAGGCTCCAGAGCCCATCTAAACCAAACTTACGGCGACACACTGGATGTGTGGCTCCTCCAACTGCAGCTCTCTCACATTTTGGGCAAACTAAATTATCTTGTTTTATATTGGAAATACACTCAGGACAAAAATAACTGCCAAATTTATTACAACCAACACATCTTTTAGGGAATAGAATATCTAAAATATTCATCCACCCCATTATGTCATTGCGAGCAAAGCGAAGCAATCTAGTTTGTGAAGAGATTGCCGCGTCGCCTCCAGCTCCTCGCAATGACGACTGGAAATTTGCTATTGAAGCTAAATTATGTTAGCATGTTCCTTATGGGGATGTATAGTTTCGACAGGATTGCCCTTTGAAAACTGCAAGCCGTTTAGCTAACCTTAAACGTAAAATATGGTTGGAAATCTAAACGCAGCTAAAAACAGCGTTTTCGGTTCCAGGCAAGTATATAACTTCGCCTAAACCGGTACTTTAAGTAATCTTCCTCCTGATGGGATCTTAAGGTAAGTACAAAGTCGGGATGCTACTAGTTTTGATGTGATTTAAGTCGGCTCTAGTAAAAGATAATTTAAATCAGTTTTAGATTTCCGGCTGACAGGGATAAGCTAAAACTCAACAATCTGTCAGCTAAGCTTGTAGAGGTTATCAATTAAGTAATTTTGGACGGGGGTGCAAAACCCCCCATCTCCACACTACGCTCTTCGGTTTTACCTCAGAGCTTCGTGTGGCAGGCCACACTTTATGTCTATACCAACTCACTTTATCATGGCCACTCAGATAATTGGGAACAACGTTTAAAAGAACACAATTCTGGAATTGTTCCGTCTACTAAAAACTTTAGACCTGTCAAACTAGTATTTTACTCAGCATTCGAATCCAAAGCCAAAGCCATTGATTTTGAAAAATATCTAAAAACCGGCTCTGGATTTGCTTTCAGAAATAAACGGCTGATATAATCACAATATGGAATTTGAAACAGACCCTTTTGAACTTACTGATAAGGATAAAGCAGAATTAGCAGCTATACCCCCTGCTTCTTTGAAAGAAATGTTAGCTATTTGGAGAGAAACTCCTGAACAAACTAGAGATATGGTAGGTAAAATCGTTGATCAGGCCATAAGAGACTTAACTCCGTTTAGACTAAGAAGAGATCGCGGTCTAAAAGATTCAAAAAATTAATTTATTCCTTTGGTCCTCTTAGTTCTTGCTCAACTCTTTTTTTGTGTTCTCTTTCTTTAACAACTTTACGTTTATAAGCAAAGCTTGAAAGCGCAAATTGACAACTTATTCTTTATCACCTCTCAACTCTTGTT